>VFSW01005998.1_pt1 | contig 17915 bp, 15 predicted proteins | sample 5358111 | NCBI WGS metagenome assembly VFSW01 (sample SAMN11554181, study PRJNA540505) | mine drainage metagenome | isolation source: sediment from site ElyBrook_90M | place: USA: Ely Copper Mine, Vershire, VT | collected 2017
GCCGGGGGGAAGGCGGGCGGTTTTCATTCCAATACCCGAAAGGTTCAATCACCGGAAGTCGATCATTCTTATGCGGAAAACCGTCGCAATTGCCAAGGCGAACAAATTGAAAAACATCGTTGTTGACGTTGGCGATTTTCGGACGGGCGAAAAGGAGTTCGATGCGATGATTCCCCGGATTGCTGCCATGGAATTCGAAATGGCGAATTTCGAATTCGTAAAATATAAAACGCCGCCGAAGGGCGGGTGGAATTTTATAGATGAGGTGCTGGTCTATGCGGATAGCGGGCGGATCGATACGGATGCCGAGAAACAACTGAAAGAAGGAAAGATGATAGGGGAGGAAGTGAACGAGACAAGAGAGCTTGCGAATACGCCGGGCGGAGATATGACGCCGGAAGTTTTAGCAAAGGCTGCCGTGTCCGCGGGGAAAAGGGCAGGTTTCAAGGTGGAAGTATTGAACGAGGGAAAAATAAAAAAGTTGAAAATGGGCGGCGTTCTCGGGGTTGCGCGCGGATCATCCGAAAAGCCGAAGTTCGTTATCATGGAATACCGGCATGGCGGAAAAGAAAAGCCGATCGTCTTGGTTGGAAAGGGGGTAACTTTTGACAGCGGGGGATTGAACTTGAAACCATCGAGCGGCATTTACGAGATGCATATGGATATGTCGGGCGGCGCGGCGGTCATCCATGTGCTCGCGGCCGCAGCGCGGTTGAAACTCAAGAAGAATATCATTGGTTTGGTACCGGCCGTCGAGAACATGCCATCCGGCTCAAGTTATCACCCGGGCGATCTTTTGAAAACGATGTCGGGAAAGACCATCGAGGTCTTGAATACCGACGCCGAAGGCCGCGTGATCATGTCGGATGCACTCCATTACGCGAAACGTTATAATCCGCAACTTGTCATCGATGTCGCAACGCTGACGGGAGCGGCGATGGTAGCCTTGGGTCAACGGGCATCCGCGATCTTTGCGACGGACGAAAAATTGCAAAAAAAGATGGCCGAAGGCGGAGAGCTGGCCGGTGACTACGTTTGGCCCTTGCCTTTGTGGGAAGAATATGAAGACGACATTAAGGGAACGTTCGGCGACGTGGCGAACGATGCAAAGACCCGTTACGGCGGGGCGATTACAGCAGCCGCCTTTCTTTGGCAGTTCATTAAAGGGACGCCGTGGGCGCACATTGACATGGCGCCGCGGATGACCTCGATCGACGGTGACTTTCTTGCGAAGGGAGCGGCCGGTTCTCCGGTTCCGCTCCTCGTGGAATTTTTGAGCCGCTGACTTATAATAGGTCTTATATGGCGAAGAATACTCCAAGGGGGAAGGCGTGGGTTGTTGCGGTTTCTATGGGATACGGCCATCAACGAACGGCATTCCCGTTGCGAGATCTCTCTCCTGACGGAAAGATCATCAACGCGAACGATTATGAAGGAATTCCGACGGAAGATCGGGAAATTTGGTCCAGCACGTCGCATTTTTATGAATTCATCTCGCGTTTCAAGCGGGTGCCGCTCGTGGGGGCAGCCGCCTTTTATTTATACGACCGCTTCCAACGGATCTTGAGTTTCTATCCGAAACGCGATCTTTCGCGGCCGCCCGTGGTATTAAAACAAGCCTTTCGCTTGATCAAAGACGGCTGGGGAAAAGATCTTATTGGTCGTTTGTCGGAGAAAAAGATCCCTCTCGTCACGACCTTTTTTACGACCGCGTTCATGGCGGAAGAGTGGCACTATCCTAGTGACATCTATTGCGTGACGGCCGATGCTGACGTGGCGCGGGGATGGGCCCCCCTGGATCCGGAAAAAACAAGGATTCACTATTGTGCTTCGACCGACCGGGTTTTCGAGCGTCTAAAACTCTACGGCGTGAAAGAAGAAAATATCCATATGACCGGCTATCCGCTTCCGAAAAAGAACATTGGCGGAGAGAGCATGAAAACCCTGAGGCAAGACATGCGCCCGCGCCTCGTAAACCTTGATCCGTCGGGCAGGTATACCAGCGAGTATGGCCCGGTCATTAAAGAGAATTTCGGCAAATTGCCGAAAGATGCCGGCCGGCCGCTCACGCTCCTGTTTTCGATTGGAGGAGCAGGTGCGCAAAAAGAAATCGGCATGGCCATTGTGAAAAGTCTGCGTGACAACATCCGAGCCAAAAAAGTGAAGGTTATCCTTTCCGCGGGCACGCATCGGGAGACGATGAACTACTTCGCGGACGAGTTGAAAAAATTGGGATTCAAGGAACCCTTCGATGACGGCGCCGAGATCCTCTGGGCCATCGGCCTCCATGATTACTTTGAGAAATTCAACGAGGCTCTGCGGGCGACGGATATCCTCTGGACCAAGCCGTCAGAACTCTCGTTTTATTGCGGGTTGGGGCTTCCTATTATCATTGCGCCACCCATCGGTTCGCAGGAAGATTTCAATCGTGAATGGCTCCTCAAGGTTGGCGCCGGCATGGATCAGTATAATCCGGAGTATGTTCACGAATGGCTTTTTGATTATTTGAAAGATGGCTGGTTTGCTGAGGCGGCCATGCACGGATTTTTGGAAGCTGAGAAAATGGGGGCGTATAACATCGAAAAGTTGATTGAGAAGAAAAAATAATGAACTGGCTTTACATCGGTCTCGTCGCGTATTTTCTGAATGCCATTTCGTTCATCGTTTCAAAGGTGATGCTGAAGGATTTGATTCCGGATCCGTGGGTATACACGTTTTTCGTAAATGTCCTCGGCGCTTTGACTATCGTCCTTTTACCATTCAGTTTCTTTGCGCCGTCGGTCGTGGTTGTTCTTGCAGCCCTTGTGTCCGGCGTAACGTACGTTTTTGCGCTTCTCATTCTCTATAAACTTCTGGCAAAAGAGGAGGCGTCGCAGGTGGTACCCTTGACGGGTGGCATGACGCCGATCTTCGTTTTTCTTATGGCTTTTTTTGCACTTGGGGAGTTTTTAAGCATGAACCAAATGATCGGCTTCGTCTTGATCGTCGTCGGTGGATTCATCGTGTCGCATGAGGAGTCGGTCAAGGAACGCTTGGCGCATATGGGGACGAAGCTCTTCTGGGGCTCGGTTCTCTCGGCGCTCCTCTTCGGCGCATCGCAGGTCTTAATGAAGTTCGTTTTTAATAACGACACCTTCGTTAATGGTTTCATGTGGCGGGGTTTTGGTGCCGTCCTCGGCTCGGCATTCCTCCTTATTCCCAAGATTCCACGGCGGAACATCTTGGGTTCGTTCAAGGCATCGAATGTGAAAACCGGATTTATTTTTATTGCCGGCCAAGTTGCAGCGCTTGTAAGTTTCATTCTCGTGAATTATGCATTTTCGCTGGGACCGGTATCTCTCGTGAATGCGCTCTCGGGGATCCAATATGCGTTTCTCTTCGGGTTTATCGTTTTCCTTTCGAAAAAGTATCCCCAACTTCTCAAGGAGCCTTTGAAGCGGGGGATCGTATGGCAAAAAATTATTTCGATCGTTCTCATAACGGCTGGCGTCGTCGCACTTTTCGTTTAACATGAGTCCCGTTAGAAATCACAAACTTATGGAAAGATTAATCGCTCAGGAAGTCGAATTAATCAAGCCTCGTAGGCCGTCGCTTATGAAAAAGGCGTTTTGTTTCTAACGGGATGAGGAAATTTTTGAAAATACTGGGGGCGGTTCTTGCAATCCTTTTCTCTCTTTATTTGGGAAGTTTCCTTTTGAGTTTTGGGAATGGCCACCCCGAAACGGGATTGTCGTTCAGTGAATTCTATGCGAGGGAAGGGTTGGGACTGAATTGGAAAGCGGCGTACGAATCGATCGTGGACGACTTGAATCCGCAGAACCTGCTTCTCGTGGCATATTGGCAGTATCTGGAACCGCAGCAGGGGACCTACAATTGGAGCGACTTGGATTGGGAGATGAACATCGCGGAACAAAAAGGTGATGCGGTCATCCTTGCCGTGGGGCAGCGGGTGCCGCGGTGGCCGGAGTGTCACATTCCGGCGTGGGCCTCGAACCTCAACGCGAGCGATTACGGCCAAATGCTTCTCTCGTATCTCACGCAAGTGATCAATCATTACAAGTCGTACTCGTCAATCAAGGCGTGGCAAGTTGAGAACGAACCGTACCTCGGGACATTCGGCGATTGTCCGCCGTTCAGCCAGAATCTCTTCAATGAGGAAATCGCGCTGGTGCACAAGCGCGATCCGCCGCGGCCGATTAGGACGACCGCTAGCGGGGAACTCGGGTGGTGGTTCGCGCCCGCTTCGCACGTCTACATCTTCGGCACCACGCTCTATCGGGTGGTGGCGGCTCCCACGATCGGCGTATTCCACTACTTCTTCATTCCGCCTGCGTTCTATGCTTTGAAAGCGGCGCTCGTCAAGGAATTCACGGGCGTTTCGCAGATTTTCATATCGGAATTGCAGGCCGAGCCGTGGTCTTTGAACGGAGCTCCCTTGGCCTACGAAAGCATGAGCGCGCAGACATCCGATTTTTCGACGACGACGCTCAAAGATAATTTCCAATTTGCCGAGCGGACCGGCCTCAGCCCGATTTACTTGTGGGGGTCCGAATGGTGGTACTGGCGGAAGGTCCACGGCGATTCGAGTTTTTGGAATACGGGGAAACAGCTTTTACAACAATGAAAGAGCAAAAAAGTTTCATGTTTCCGAAGGGATTTTTCTGGGGTGCTTCGACTGCGGCACACCAGGTCGAAGGCGGCACGATGAACGATTGGAGCGAATGGGAAAAGTCGGAGAAACGGCTGAAACATCTGAAAAAGCTGAAGCTAATCGAAAAATTCGGAGAGAATAATTTTATCTCCGGCATGGCGGCCGATCACTATAATCGCTTCGACGACGATTTCAAGATGGCAGGAGAAATGGGTCACAACGCGACGCGATTCTCGCTCGAGTGGTCGCGCATCGAACCGATCGAGGGCGAATTCGATGAAAAAGAACTCGGGCACTATCGGGACGTCGTCCGTTCTGCGCGCAGGAACGGGCTCGAATCCTTTGTTACCATCTGGCACTGGCCCATCCCGCTCTGGCTCCGCGATAAGGGGGGATGGGAATCGAAAAAGATGCCGAAGTACTTCGCGCGCTATGCGGAACGGGTAATGAGAGCGATGGGGAATGATGTGAAATTCTGGATAACGCTCAACGAGCCGCAGGTTTACAGCGCGGAATCATTCCTCTTAGGAGAATGGCCGCCTCAGAAAATGAACCCCTCTTCGTACTTGAAAGTTTTTCACAATCTCATCAAGGCGCACATTGCGGCGTACGGCGCGATCAAAAAAATATCCCCAAAAGCTCAGGTTGGCATCGCTTCGCACAATATGCACTTCGATGCGTCGAAGCGGAGTTTGATGGGACATATCTTCAAAGCGGTTGCGGATTGGTGGTGGAACTTCTACTTTTTGGGAAGAATCAACGACTACCAAGATTTCATCGGTTTAAATCATTACTTCCACAAGAAAATGGATCACTGGTGGAGCGGGAAGAAGAACGAGGTATTTTCCGACATGGGTTGGCGGCTCCATCCCGAATCAATGGAGCACGTGCTCATGGATCTCAAGCGTTTCAAGAAACCGATCTATATCACGGAAAATGGCTTGGCTGACGAAGGGGATGTCAAACGGCCGTGGTTTATTATTGAGACCCTGAAACACGTCCATCGAGCGATCGAGCATGGTGCGGATGTCAGGGGGTATCTCCACTGGTCCTTGATGGATAATTTCGAATGGGCAGAAGGGTTCTGGCCCCGGTTCGGGCTTGTGGAGGTCGATTATAAAACCCTGGAGCGGAAAATGCGCCCGTCGGCTCATCTCTACAGGGATATTTGCCTTGAAAACGGCGTGACGGAGGAGTTGGTAGAGAAGTATAAAAATTTGCTGTAAAATCTTCTTATGGCGGATAACGACAAAGACGTAGCATACTTCGGGAGAATTGATTTCAGGAACTCGAACAAACTCTTCGGCATCAAGCGGCGCGATCGCCGTCAGCATATGTATGTGATCGGAAAAACCGGCACGGGAAAAACGGCGATGCTCAACAACTTGATCGTGCAAGACATTGCAAACGGCGAAGGTCTCTGCGTCGTCGATCCTCACGGCGAGCTCGTGGAATGATCCCTTGAAAATATTCCCTAGGAACGGCTGAATGACATCATCTACTTCAATCCGGCCGATACCGATTTTCACATCGGTTTCAACGTGTTGGAGCTACCCGATCCGAAATACAAGCACTTGGTTGCTTCGGGCCTCATGGGCATTTTCACGAAAATCTGGTCGAATGTCTGGTCGGCGAGAATGGAGTACATTTTAAACAACGCGATCCTCGCGCTCCTCGACACACCCGGCACGACGCTCCTCGGCATCACGCGCATTTTAGTCGATAAGGAATATCGGCAAAAGATCGTCGACAACATCAAGGATCCTGTCGTGAAGGCTTTTTGGGTGAATGAATTCGAGGAATGGCGCGATCAGTTTAGGAACGAGGCCATCGCACCGATTCAAAACAAAGTCGGCCAGTTCCTCTCGACATCGCTCATTCGGAACATCGTCGGTCAATCGAAGAGCACGATCGACATCTTCGACATCATGAATACGGGGAAGATTTTCCTCGTGAACGTTTCAAAGGGAAGGATCGGCGAAGATAACTCGGCGCTTCTGGGGTCCATGCTTATCACAAAAATGCAGCTTGCCGCGATGGAACGGGTAAGGGTTCCCGAAGATGAACGCGTCGACTTCTTTCTTTACGTCGACGAGTTTCAAAACTTTGCGACCGACTCGTTCGCTAACATCTTGTCGGAGGCCCGGAAATACCGCTTGAATTTGATCCTTGCGCATCAATATGTCGGCCAGCTCGTGACGGATGTTTCGACGAAGGTCCGCGATGCAGTGTTCGGGAACGTCGGTACCATGGTTTCGTTCCGGGTCGGCGCGGCTGACGCGGAATTTTTGGAAAAAGAATTTGAGCCGGAATTTATGGCTCAGGATATGGTCAATTTGCCCAACTATCACGTTTATTTGAAACTTTTGGTCGACGGCGTGACATCCCGTCCGTTTTCAGCGACAACCTTGCCGCCGTTCAATTTGGATTCGTCTCCGGCGATCGGTGAGAAGATTATCGAAACGTCGCGAAGGATCTATGCCCGTCCGCGGTGGGCCGTGGAGGAAGAGATCAATCGATGGAGCGGCGTTATGGCTCCCAAAGAGGAAGAGATGGCGGAACGGAGGTTCGAGCATCGGCACGAAGAAAGGGAGACTGCTTCTAGATTCTCGGATCTTGCGAAACTCGGAATAGAATTTCAAGAAAATCAAAAAGGAGGATCACCTGCGCCAAGCGCACCGAGTCAGCCAAGTCACAATGGTCACTTCGAGCGGAGGCGTCCCTTTTTGAAGAATTTTAGGAAGCAGCCGCAGCAGCAGCAGAGACCTGTGAATACTCGGAAACAAACCATCGTCGGCGGAGACGAAACGTCGGAAATGTCCGGGGGCGCCGGAACTATTTCACTTGCGGATTTGAAGGAAGAAACAAAATCGGCGAAGGGACCGAAAGAGGGGAATCACGACGTCAAGTCGCTCCGCGAATCGCTCAAAGAGTCTTTGAAAAATCTCGGATCGTAGGGTGAGTTATAGCCGTTCGATGTATTCTCCCGTTTGCGTGTTGACTTTCACCGTGTCGCCTTCTTCTACAAAAAGAGGGACATTCACTTTTGCGCCGGTTTCGAGCGTTACCGTTTTCGTACCGCCTTGTGCGGTATTGCCCTTCAGGGCCGGCGGTGCTTCGGTTACCTTGAGGTCTATTTTAATGGGAAGATCCACGTTGATTATATTTCCATCGAATTTATAGGCGATCACTTCGGTGTTTGGTTTCAAAAACTGTACTGCCTGCCCCAAAATTTCGTTCTTCAATTGAAACCTGTTTTTGGGATTGTTCTTTTCATTGAACCAATATTCGCCACGGTTTTCGTAGATGAACTGGACCGGCATGGCTTCGATCTCGGCCTCGGTGAATTCCTCGTTTTGATGAGCCGCGTATTCCTGCGTCTTTCCGCTTATGAGATTTATGATCTTAAGCTGCATGACGGGTTTTCGCTGCTGCATCCGGATGAATGCCGATTCAACGACCTTGTAAGGAGCGTTGTCTTTGACGAAGATTGTGCCGACTTTGAGTTCGTTGTAGGATAAGCGTGCCATAATAGAAACTTATTTTAGGGCAATTTTATGACCAAGTCAAAGGGTAAAGTATTTGTGGGCATGTCTGGCGGAGTCGATTCGTCGGTCGCTGCGTATCTTTTGCAAAAACAGGGATACGACGTGACGGGTGTTTACATCCGCGGATACAATGTGGACGGCTGCGCGGAACAGGACGCCTTGGATGCCCGCCGGGCCGCCGAGCGTCTCGGCATCCCGTTTTACGTTTTCGACATGGAACGTGAATATAAGGAAAGCGTTGTGGATTACATGGTTTCCGCGTACCGGGACGGTATCACGCCGAATCCCGACGTCATATGCAACAAGGACATCAAGTTCGGCTTGTTCTTGAAAAAGGCGCTTGCGGCGGGGGCGGATTATATCGCGACGGGCCACTACGTGCGGCTCGCTTCTCGGCATATTTCTCGCGGAACCGGTCGTCGCGATACTCCAGCGGTATCGCGCGACCTTGACTCTCGCCGCGTTCGCTCCTTTGGAGACCAAGCCGAACGCGTCTCCGAGATATTCCGCTCAAAACATGCCGAGAAGCTCGTAAATTATTCTCTAATGGAGGCGAAGGATAAGAATAAGGATCAGTCGTATTTTCTGTGGACGCTCACCGAGGAGCAATTGAAGCATTGCCTGTTCCCGATCGGCGATTACCTGAAGCCGCAGGTTCGGGCAATCGCGCGGAAGGCAGGACTCCCGACAGCCGAGAAAAAGGATTCGCAAGGGATTTGTTTTTTGGGCCAGGTGGATTTGGAAGATTTCTTACGGCAGTATTTGCCCGAAAAGCCGGGTGAAATCAGGACGACCGAAGGCGACGTCGTCGGTCAGCATGAAGGGATCTATTTCTACACGATCGGCCAGCGCCATCTCGGCGTCGATTTGAAAGTGAAAAATCCAGACCACAAACCCTATTATGTCGCGGCGAAGGATCTGGCATCGAATGCGCTCATCGTCGCGGAAGGGGAGAACCATCCAGCGCTCTTCAGAAAAGAGATGGAATTGCGCCAGGTGAACTTCATTAATCTCAATAATTTATTTAAAGCACCTCGCAATGTTTCTGCGAAGGCTAAGACTTGGGCGTCGCCCCGGAGACAGCCTGAGCGGGGGCATTGCGAGGCGCAGGTCCTCGCTCGAGTTCGGTATCGTCAGCCGTTATCGTCAGCTACTCTATGCCAAATGCCGAATACCAAATACTACAAACTTTTGTTCGATGAGCCGCAAAAGTTTGTCGCGCCCGGCCAGTCGGCCGTGTTCTATTCGAGGAACAGGGAACTCTTGGGCGGCGGCGTGATCGTTTAAATTGGCATTCGCCGTTCGACTTATCAACAGATTTTTGGCCCCCCGCTCTCCTTCAAAAATTCGAGGAGACCGGGGGGCCAAACTTTCTGGGGATAACTTTCGGGGCGGGCTGCCTTCGCGCCTCATATAATGAGGGTGAATGCCCGCGTATAACATTCTCTTCTTCGGGATTTCGTTCTTCATTTTCGGGATTTTTCTCCAGAGCATCCGCGCGGGATGGATCATTCTGGCTGTCACTATTTTTATCGCTCTTGCATCCTCCGGGTTTTTCTTTTGGAAGCGGGAAAAAAAGTATCTGGCACTTCTTTTTCTTTCCCCGCTCGTTTTTGGCGGCGCATTCTACGCGGAAGCGTTCGATGTGAACTTAAAAACATCGGCGGACATCGCGTATGACGCACCTGCGATGTTCGAGGGAAAGGTTGTCGACGTGGAAACATCGGATTATTCATCGACGAAAGTCGTCATCGAACTCAACGAAGGCGGGAAAGTGCTCGTGACGCTCAGAAGGTATTCGGCTGTTGCCGTCGGCGATACCTTGACGTTCGAGGGAATAGTGAAACGTCCGGCAGTTGGTGGATACGCCGATTACCTCGCAAAGGAAGGGATTGTCGGTACGTCGAATTTTCCCGATGTCGTTTCGGTGGCAAGTGGTGGAGGGTTGCGCCGTTTTTTGTTCACCGTGAGGGATGAGGTGATCGGCATTTTCAGGAAAACGCTGCCGGAGAAAGAAAGTGCGTTCATATCCGGTCTTCTCCTCGGTTACCGCGGCGGCTTTTCGGAAGATTTTACAACTGCCATGCAAACGAGCGGCACGACGCACCTCGTGGCGCTCTCGGGTTACAACGTGTCGCTCGTTGTCACGGGAGCGATGGCCGTTTTTTCGCTTCTTTTGCGGCGGACATGGGCATTTGGCTTCACGTCGCTCGCCATCTTCCTCTTTGTTACCATGACCGGCGCCGAAGCATCGGTCGTGCGAGCAGCCATCATGGGATTTCTTGTTCTCTTTGCAACCGAGAGCGGTCGTTTCTTCGATTCGCGAAACGTCATTATGCTCGCCGCATTCTTCATGCTGGTCTTGAATCCGAAACTCCTCGTTTTCGATGTCGGCTTCGAGCTCTCGTTTGCTGCTTTTCTCGGCATCATGTATTTGAGACCGTCATTCAGCAAGAGCTTCATGGACTGGAAAGGCAATGTATCGTCGACGTTCGCCGCCCAAGCCGCAGTCCTTCCGATCATTGCGGGAAGCTTCGGGTCGATTTCGCCGTTGTCTCTCCTTTCAAACGTGCTCGTTTTAAGCTTCGTACCGGTGACCATGGCATTCGGATTTGCGGAAGCGCTTCTTGGGTTTGTGTCGCAGGGTCTTGCGTCTGCCGCAGCATTTCTCACATTCCCGTTCCTCAAATTCGAAACGGCGACCATAGAATTTTTCGGGGGATTGCACGCCATGGTTCAATTGCCATTCAGCCCCTGGCTCATGGCGGCATACTACGGCTGCTGTATAGCATTCGTCGCATGGAGAAAGAAAAGAGTTTTTCAAAGGAATTAAAGATCGTTACCGACCTCGTCAACAAGGACTTTTTGAAGCTCCTGCCGTTTCTCGTGGTTGCCGTCGCGATCGGTATTTTTTCTCTCAATGCGTTCGGCGGAGAGTATTCCTTTGCCGAGTACTTCTTGCCGGTCGGCGAAGGGGATAGCGAACTCATCGTGACGGAAAGCGGAGCGAAGATTTTAATCGACGGCGGTCCTGCCAATTCCGCAGTTGTGGAATCGTTGGATGCAATCCTTCCTCCATTCGATCGATCTCTCGATCTTGTCATTATGACCCATGCCCAAGTCGATCATTTCGGCGGCCTTATGGATGTTGCAAAGAGTTATCGCATTGGCTTATTTCTCTGGAACGGTTTCGGAAGCGGCCCGGAAACGTTTGAACGTTTCAAGCGTATCTTGAGCGATGAGAACGTCCCTTCACTTGTCGTCGGTGCTGACGATAGGATTACGATCGGCGGAACGGAGGTTTATGTCGTTTCACCAGACGACGCACGCCCTGTCGGAGGCGATTTGAACAACTCGGCGATCGTTATCGGGGTAAACACAGAAAGCGTGAAGTCGGCATTTATGAGTGACGTGGATTCTGAAACCGAAGAGATGCTTTCCGGACGCATCGGCCGCGTGGACGTTTTGAAGGTTGCTCATCACGGTTCGAGTGGGTCGCTCTCAGAGAAGTTTTTCAAGGTTGTTTCTCCCGGTATAGCGGTGATCGAAGTCGGAACGAACGCCTACGGACATCCATCGAAAGAGGTGGTAGCTGCACTTGAAGTGGTCGGTGCACGGGTCTTCCGAACCGACGAGGAGGGAATCATAAAGGTAGGAGAAACCGCTTCCGGGAACATTGGTGTGTTTGCGGTACGATAAAATTTCGGGTATGATGAGCTTCAATGGACAGGGTTTTGTCGAGAAATATCAAGGATTTTGAGGGAAAGGAAATAGCGCTCAGGGGCTGGGTGGACGTCCGCCGCGACCACGGGAAGCTCATCTTCATCGATCTCCGGGACCGGACCGGCGTCACGCAGGTCGTCTTCACGCCCAAAGACAAGGATCTTCACGCGCTTGCGGAGAAACTCCGGCCGGAGTGGGTGGTGACGATCAAGGGAATTGTCGGGAAACGCCCGAACGGCATGGAGAACCCGAAGATCCCGAGCGGGTACCACGAACTCCAGGCGACGGGGCTCGAGATCATAACGGAAGCGAAAACTCCGCCGATCGACGTCACGGGCGACGGCCGGGAGATCGGCGAGGAGACGAGGATGAAGTACCGCTACCTGGACCTCCGCCGGCCGCGGATGCAGAAGAACCTCCGCATGCGCGCGAAGGTGAATAAATTCATCCGCGACTTTTTGACCGAAAGGGATTTTGTGGAAATCGAAACGCCGGACATCGGCAAATCCACGCCCGAGGGTGCCCGCGACTATCTGATCCCGAGCCGCCTGTACCCCGGCAAATTTTATGCGCTTCCGCAATCGCCCCAGCAGTACAAGCAGCTTTTGATGGTGGCGGGATTCGAAAAATACTTCCAGATCGTACGCTGTTTCCGGGACGAGGACACGCGGGGCGATCGGCAGCCCGAATTCACGCAGCTCGACCTCGAAATGAGCTTCACGTCCCAGGACGAGGTATTGGAGCTCATCGAAGACTTGTATACGAAGATAGTGAAAGAGCTGTATCCCGAAAAGAAGATCAAATGGTCTCCGTTCCCGCGCCTGAACTACGCGGACGTGATGGCGAAATACAACTCGGACAAGCCGGATCTGAGGGACGACAAGAACGACCCGAACGAATTGGCATTTGCCTTCATCGTCAATTTCCCGATGTTCGAGTGGAAGGAGACGGAAAAACGCTGGGACGCCGTCCATCACCCGTTCACCATGCCGCAGGTCAAGGATACCGATGATTTCTGGGCAAGATTCAAGAAAGACCCGGCTTCCATTCCCGCTTTCCAATATGATTTCGTGTTGAACGGCTATGAGATCGGCGGCGGCTCCATCAGGATCCACGATCCGTTGCTCCTCGCGGCCGTCTTCGAAGCGATGGGGAACGATCCGAAGGACATCCAAGAGAAGTTCGGGCACATGCTGGAGGCATTCGAATACGGCGTTCCGCCGCACGGCGGGATCGCGCCGGGCATTGACCGGTTTATGATGATCTTGGAAAATGAACCGAACATCCGCGAGGTCATCGCGTTCCCGAAAACGGGGGACGGCAAGGACTTGATGATGGACGCGCCGTCGGAAGTTTCCAAGGAACAGTTGAAGGAGTTGCATTTGAACGTCGAAGAAAAAAACAAAAACAAATAACAAAAAAACAAAACCATGAAAGATTTCGAATTCCCGTTGTTCAAGACGAAGAGTGAAGGGTCGCAGACGTTCGCACTGGACGATCCGTTGGAGCGGAAGAAGTATTTTGCGCTGAAAGCAGGGCCACAGATTGAAAAGATCAAGGAATACTTGGACGGAGGAAACTCGTTTATGGGAATCCTCCTCGGCAAGAAGAACTCGGGGAAGGGGACCTATTCGAAATTGTTCATGGAAGCCGTCGGGTCGGAGCATTTGCGGCACGTATCGGTCGGCGACATCGTCCGCGACGCCCACGAGGATATCGCGGATCCGGCGAAGAAGGAAGAATTGGAGAACTATTTGAAAGAAAAATATCGGGGTGCCATGCCGCTCGATGAAGCGTTCGCCGCTCTCTCAGGGCGCTCGACGTCGTCGCTCCTCCCGACCGAGTTCATTTTAGCTTTGGTCGAGCGAGAGATCGCCGCAAGCGAACACAAAGCGGTTTTCGTGGACGGATTTCCCCGGAGCCTCGACCAGATCTCGTACTCCCTGTATTTCCGCGAACTCATGGGATACCGGGACGATCCCGACTTCCTCGCATTCATCGATTTGCCGGAGCCGATCATCGACGAGCGGATGAAGTACCGCGTCGTTTGCCCCGTGTGCCACACGCCCCGCAATTTACGGCTTTTGCGGACGAAGAAGGTGGAGTATGAGGAATCGGAAAAGAAGTTTTACCTCATCTGCGACAATCCGTCGTGCGGCGGAAAGCGGATGGTTCCGAAAGAAGGGGACGAACTCGGCATCGAGGCGATCCGCGACCGGATCGAGGTGGATGATGCCGTTATGCGCACGCTTTTGAAGCTCGAAGGCGTCCCGAAGATCTATCTCCGGAATTCCATCCCCGCGGACGTCGCAAAGGAGTACACCGATGCCTACGAAGTAACGCCCAGCTACCGTTACGAGTGGGATGCCGCGAAAAAAGAGGTGAAGGTTATTGAGGAACCATGGGTTGTTCCGGACGATAACGGCAAGCCTTCCGTGAGTTTGCTTCCGGCACCCGTCGTTGTGTCATTCTTGCATCAAGTAGTCAAGGTATTGGGGTTGTAATATTTAGCTCAAAGCTCGACAGGTCGAAAAAGTGTGCGCTCCAAGGCCGCTAGGCCGGTCTTACCCACTTTTTCGCCCTGCCGCGCTTCTCGCTTGAAAATCGATGACTTGTCAAGGTGAAACATTACGTGGGGGTGATATAATATAAGTGTCCCGTTCAATGTGAATTCCGGATTGTTTAATTACATTGGGACTTCGAATTGATTCGGCTCGACAGAGGATTTATTTCTTCTTAAGGGTCGAACTGAGAAGACCCACCTGGTCAAAACCGGGAATAATTCCAAGAACGGGATTTTTGTTTTTGCGAACCCGCAAAAACCCTGAGTTGCATCGAAGGGTTGCCATAAAGAAAAATGTCCAAAACTACCGCCATATTTTTATCAGCGTCGCTTCTCCTCCTCGGGGTTTTCGGATTTTTGGGTTTTCGGGCGACTGTTGGAACTTCCTGCGGCTTCGCCTGTCCGTTGACTCAAGGCGTTTTGGCTTTTGGATCGTTTTTCGGCACGCACTCGTCGAGTGGATCGACGTTCGTCGTCTTACTCCTTGCGTTTTCCTTGGCGTTTTTCCTTGCTTTCGCAGGCGCCGTTTTGCCGGAAGGAAATTTCTTTTCGATCGCCTTTTCTCGTGCGGAAGAGACGCGCTGTCTTGTTTTCAAAAAGATAACATTTTGGTTTTCGCTTCACGAAGCGAGCCCCACAAAGTAGCCGGTTCTTGGTAGTTCAAGGTCGGTTTATTTTTTGTGGTTTCAATGAAAAAGGGGTTATTGGCGTTTCTGGTAATTGCGTGCGCATTGCTTATAGGAGTCTTCTTTTGGACGGGGCACTTTTTGCCGCTTCTCGTTGGGTCCGCGTTCGTCGACAGTTTGAACCCGTGTGCCTTATCGGTTTTGGTGCTTACCATTACGTTTCTCTTCGGCTTGGGCCGCGAGCGCGTTGATGTTCTTGCTGCGGGCGGACTCTACATCTTGGGGATATTCCTCACCTATGTTTCGATCGGCATCGGCGTCCTCGGCGCTTTGACGCTCTTCGGTATTCCGGACTTCTTGTCGAAGATCGTTGCGGTCGCTCTCGTTGCGTTCGGCGCGATCGAGATTGCGGATGGGATTTTCCCGAAATTTCCGGTGCGCCTCAAGATGCCGGCGTCGACGCATACGGTGCTCGCGCGATTCATCGAGAGGGGATCGCTCATCGCATCGTTCGTCCTCGGCGTGCTTGTGGGGCTTTTCGAGTTCCCGTGCGTCGGAGGTCCCTATCTCTTTGTTTTGGGGCTCTTGCACGACCGGGCAACGGAACTCCAGGGGTTCGGTTACCTTCTCCTGTACAACGTGATTTTCATTTTGCCGCTTGCGGTCGTTTTAGCTTTCGCGAGCGACAAGGAAATTTTAGCAAAGGTCGATAAAGCAAGAAGAGAAAACGGCCGCGCGGCGCGGATCGTGACGGGGATTATCATGATCATGCTTGCCGCGGTTGTTATCTTCTTTTAGAACCTTTCTCGAAATATTGTTCGTGGGATTCGCATGAAGTATTCGTCGTTTCGCATTCTGTTCAAGCTCCCGAATATAATGCGAAAATTGCGAATGAGGTTATGCGAATGATGCTAATTTTGGGATAGGTTAATTACTGCTATGGATGAATCAAAAAGAAAAAAGTGGGAAGAGCTTTTGGAAAAGATCAAAAAAGCTCATCTCGAGAACAAGCTCGATCTTTCGACGGACGAAGATCTGTCGATCGGCGTCATGAACCTCGTGAGCTTGGAAGAGCACTTCTTCTTTACGGCTGAAAAGACCAAGAAGGACGACTACCTCGATCTTTTGGAGGAGGTGCGGGGCGTCCGGAAAGATTTGCTTGCAAAGCTCATGCCGGTGAACGAAGGCGAGACGTGGTGCATTTCGAAGCACCTGCTTGCTTCCACGATGCGCTTGATCGAAGTCGGAACAAAGCTCGATGGAGCGGGGCGGCGGGAAGATGCAAAAGCCGCGTATGATTCCGCTTTCAAGCTCTATTCGCTTTTTTGGGCGCTTCGCTTGAAGCTCGTCGATGCGTCGAACATCAAGAAAGCAAAAGAAGAGGGAAAGCCTTTGGATTTCGAGAGCATCATGACGGAGCTCATCAACTGCTGCGAAGAGTGAAGTCGAAACTCTAAATCCTAAGCACTAAATCCTAAACAATACCGAAATCCAAAATCATAATGATCAAAACGCGACGGGTTCTGAATTTGAAATTTGGATCATTGGAATTTATTTAGGATTTTGGAATTAATATATACATGAAACTAAACAAATCAAAGATATATTCTCTTGTTCTCGTTGTTTTGATCGTCGTCGCTGCCGGCGCGGCCGGGTACTTTGCTTTCGGGCCGAAGGCAGGAAATTCGTCGTCGAATTCGCTTGATACCTTCGCTCGATGTCTCTCGGGAAAAGGTTTTACGATGTACGGGTTGTATTCCTGTCCGCACTGTCAGGCGGAAAAAGAGCTTTTCGGAAGTTCGTTCCAGTATGTGAATTACGTCGAGTGTTCCGAAAACCCGCAAAAGTGTACGGCCGACAACGTCGAAGCCGTGCCGACGTGGATCGAGCCGAGCGGGAGTCGCCTTGTGGGGACGCAGACGCTTCAAGCACTTTCCGAAGCAAGCGGCTGTGCGTTGCCTCAGTGAAAGGGCTATAATGGTAAGCAATGGGAGGGAAGATAAAAAATTTTGATGCGCTCGCGGTGACGCCCGCGAGGAGGATCGCCCTCACGATCGCTGAGGCAGGATTCCAAGCGATCGATACGGAACAAGCGATCCAATCGCGGGTGTCGCTCAAGGGCGACGCGTTGAAAATCGATAAAGCGTTGTTCGACCTCAAAAATTTCGAGCGGGTTTTTGTCGTGGGTGTCGGCAAATGCGCACTTGAGGCGGGGAGAGCTTTGGAAAAAGTTCTCGGCGATCGGTTGACCGGCGGCATTGTTTTGGATGTGCACCAGGGAAGCTTAAAGAAGATCAAAGCGTATTCCGGTACGCATCCGTTCCCGACGGAGGCGAATGTCGATGCGACGAGCGACATCATCCGCTTACTTTCATCTCTCGCGGAAAGTGACTTTGTTGTTTTTGTGATTTCCGGCGGCGGATCGACGCTCCTTTGCCAACCTCAAAATCTTGTTTGTGCCGAAGAGGCGGAAATTTTGAAGGTTCTTTTCGAAAAAGGAGCGACGATAGAAGAGATCAATATGCTTCGAAAACATCTTTCGCTCGCCCGCGGCGGACATCTTGCGGGATACGCGTATCCGGCATCGTCCGTCGCTTTGATTTTTTCGGATGTACCCGGAGACAACCTTGAATTCATTGCTTCGGGTCCGACGGTGAAAGACGTAACGACCGTCGACGAAGCGCGAACGATCATCGCAAAGTACGATCTCGATAAAAGCACCGGCTTGAAAATAGAGCCCTTGAAAACTCCAAAAGAAGATAAGTACTTCGAAAAAGTGAAGAATATCCTCTTTATTTCTAATG
>VFSW01005999.1_pt1 | contig 17913 bp, 18 predicted proteins | sample 5358111 | NCBI WGS metagenome assembly VFSW01 (sample SAMN11554181, study PRJNA540505) | mine drainage metagenome | isolation source: sediment from site ElyBrook_90M | place: USA: Ely Copper Mine, Vershire, VT | collected 2017
AACAGGCTGGTCGGCGCACTGAACATGCATGACCTGTTGCACGCAAAAGTGATTTAGTCGTGTAGGGTGGGCATGGTGAGATTGTGCCCACACTACTATGTTTCATTTAGAGGAAAACCATGCTTACAAGCCGCGCAAAATTGATAAGCCTGATCGCATTCGATGTGGACGGGGTGATGACTGACGGCGGATTGTATTATTCCGATTCCGGCGAGGAATTCAAGCGCTTCAATTCGCTGGACGGCCATGGCCTGAAAATGCTCCGTGCCAGCGGTGTGGAGATAGCCATTATCACCGGGCGCACTTCACGCTGTGTGGAAGCGCGCGCACTTAACCTCGGCATCTCGCATCTCTACCAGGGAGTGGAAAACAAGCTTGATGCCATGGTCGATCTGCTCAACAAGCTCAAACTATCGAGGGACGCCGCCGCCTACATGGGCGACGATATAGTCGACCTCACCGTGATGCGCCATGTCGGACTCGCCATCAGTGTGCCGGAAGCGCCGCAACTGGTGCGCGAACATTCCGCCTATGTCACCCGGCGCAGCGGCGGGCACGGGGCGGTGCGCGAAGCATGCGAAATGATCATGTCGGCACAAGGCACGCTGGATGCCCGACTGGCGCCGTATTTGCGATGACACTTTCTTCCCGCGCCCGTTACTGGCTGCCGCTTTTGCCATTGCTTGGCTTGCTGGGCGCAACCTATTGGCTGGACCAGCAGGTCCAGCCCGTACCCGCCAAGCCGGATGCAAACAAACGCCACGATCCGGATGCGATCATGGAGAATTTCTCCGCGACCAAGATGAATTTGCTGGGCGTACCGGGCTTTGTCATGGCCGCAAAAAAAATGCTGCATTATCCGGATGACGACAGCACCACCCTCGAAAATCCGCACATTGACATGCTTTCCGCTGAAAATCCCACCATACATGTGGTTGCAAAGACCGGCACTGTTTCCAGCAATGGTGATGAGATATTTCTGCACGACAAAGTAGAGGTGGTCCGCGATGCAAGCGCCCGGCAGGATGAACTCACGCTGCATACCGAATATTTGCATATCATCCCGGATAAGAACCTGACCGATACCGACCGCGCTGTCACTCTCGCAAATGCGCACAGCACGATACATGCAATAGGCCTGGAAATGAACAGCCAGACACGCATCCTGAAACTGCTCTCCCAGGTTACAAGCGAATATGTACCGATCCAGCACTAAATTGTTTTGGGCGGCATTTTTGCTGGTCTTCCCACCCGCATGCCTTGCCGAACGCGCAGACCGGGACCAGCCTATCCACATGGAAGCCAATCAGGTGATGATGGATGACACACAGCAAATCAGCACCTTTACCGGCAATGTGCGATTGACCCAGGGCACTTTGCTGCTCAGCGGCGACAAGATCGTCGTGGTAGAAGACAAGGACGGATTCAAGCACGCCACGGTATATGGAAACACAGCCAAGTTCAGGGAAAAACGCGATGGGTTCGATCAGTACGTGGAAGGCTATGGCGATCGCATCGACTATGACACGCGCTCCGAGACGCTGAATTTGCACGAGAAAGCGCGACTCAAGCGCGGTCTCGATGAGGTGAGCGGCGACAACATCGTTTACAACACCAACACTGAAGTTTTCCAGGCGGACGGCCGCCCGGCAAGCAAGGGAACCGACCAGCCACAACGGGTACGCGCAATTCTGCAGCCCAAATCAAAAAAAATTGAAGTTTCTCCGTACGCGCCGGCTCCGCTAATCATCACGCCCAGCAAGACTCTTACTCCCACGGAATGAACATGAGCGAACTTCGCGCAATCGGTCTGAACAAGAAATACGGCTCACGCACAGTGGTGCATGATGCATCGTTGTCGGTAAAAAGCGGTGAAGTGGTGGGGCTGCTCGGCCCGAATGGCGCGGGCAAAACCACCACGTTCTACATGATCGTGGGACTGGTCGCTGTTGGCGGCGGCGAGATTTTCATTGACGGCCAAAATATCACCCATTTCCCGATCCACCGGCGCGCCCGTCTGGGGCTTGGTTATCTGCCGCAGGAAGCCTCGATCTTCCGGCGCCTGACCGTGGCGGAAAACATCCAGGCAGTGCTGGAATTGCAGGACCTTGCTGAAAACGACAGTCAGAGTCTTCTGGAAAAGCTGCTGGAAGACCTGCATATTTCCCATATCCGCGACAATCCCGCGGTCAGTCTTTCCGGCGGGGAACGGCGTCGCGTGGAAATCGCACGCGCACTGGCGACCGACCCGCGCTTCATTTTGCTGGATGAGCCTTTCGCCGGCGTCGATCCCATCGCTGTGCTGGACATCCAGAAAATCATCCGCTTTCTCAAGGAACGCAATATCGGTGTACTGATCACCGACCACAATGTCCGGGAAACCCTGGGCATATGCGATCGCGCCTACATCATCAATGCCGGCTCGGTAATGGCTGAAGGCAAGCCTGATGAAATCATCTATAATGAGGGCGTAAGGAAAGTGTATCTGGGCGAACACTTCAAGCTCTGACGCGAGGTTTTCCCGGATAAGACACCAAGCACGATACTACGCAATGAAAGCCACTCTCCAACTTCGTGTATCCCAGCAACTGACGCTCACTCCCCAGTTGCAGCAGGCTATTCGATTACTGCAGCTCTCCACCCAGGACATGCACCAGGAAGTCGCGCGCATGCTGGAAGAGAATCCCATGCTGGAAGCTGCCGATGAATCCGCCAACAGCCTCTTCCCCGCCAATTCCCTGCCTTTGCCGCCGCACAGCAATACCGGCACATCCGGCGACGAGCCGGAGCAACCCCGCGGTGACGATCGCGGTGCGGACGATTTTGGCGCGGATCGATTTGACAATGAGCCGGCTGACTGGAATACCGGCGGCGCCATGCGCAGCACCGACGACGAGGACGAGACATACCCCGAACAAGCTGCGGAGCTCGCCAGTTTGCGCACCCATCTGCACAATCAATTGACCACCAGTTCACTGGACGACAAAGACCGGAAAGTGATCGGCTTGCTCATCGATGCGCTGGACGAGAATGGTTATCTGGAGCAGGATCTTGACGAGCTGGTGACGCTGCTGCCAGCCGAACTGGGGATCACGCTGGACGACCTAGAGACTGCACTGGTGCAGCTGCAGCACCTGGATCAACCCGGGCTGGCGGCGCGCAATCTGGGCGAGTGCCTGGCGCTGCAACTCAAAGCCGTGCCGGAAGACACGCCGCACCGCGACCTTGCAATCCAGCTGGTAAGCCTGCATCTCGACCTGCTGGCCGCGCACGATTTTTCCAGAATCAAAAAACTGCTGCGCTGCTCGGACGAGGCATTGCGCGCCGCACAATGCCTGATCACGGGCCTGAACCCGAAACCCGGCGCCGAATTCGGACTAAGCGTTGCCGATTACGTGGTACCCGACGTCGTTGTGGAAAAACACAAAAACAAATGGCGCGTGCGGCTCAATGCCGAGGCGATGCCCAAACTGCGGGTAAACCAGATTTACGCCAACATACTGCAGCAGCGCGGCGATAAAAGTTCCTCGCAACTCGCCACCCAATTGCAGGAAGCCAAATGGCTGATCAAGAATCTGCAACAGCGGTTTGAAACCATTCTGCGCGTCGCCCAGGCCATAGTGGAACGGCAGGGTAACTTTTTCGAGCATGGCGAAATCGGGATGCGCCCGCTGGTATTGCGCGAAATCGCCGATGAACTGGAGTTGCACGAATCGACGGTGTCGCGCAGCACCACACAAAAATTCATGCTGACCCCGCGCGGCATCTACGAATTCAAGCATTTTTTTGGCAGCGGGCTGGCTACAGAAAGCGGCGGCACATGCTCTTCCACTGCGATACGCGAATTGATCAAGCAGCTGGTCAACGCGGAAGACCAGCGCAAACCGCTTACTGACAGCCGCATGTCAGAAATCCTGGCACAGCAGGGCATAGTCGTCGCCCGGCGTACCATAGCAAAGTACCGGGAAGCATTACGCATACTCCCGGTCAATCTCCGTAAATCACTCTAAAATAAGGAGCACACCATGAACCTCCACCTAACCGGCCACCATCTTGAAATCACCCCAGCCATTCGGGGTTATGCCGCCGAAAAATTCGATAAAATCAAGCGCCATTTCGACAGCGTCGTGATTGATGTGAACGTTATCCTCTCTGTTGAAAAACTGAAACAGAAAGCCGAAGCCACCATGCATATCAGCGGCAAGAATTTGTTCGTGGAATGCGATGATGAGAATCTTTACACGGCTATAGACATGCTGGTGGACAAGCTGGACCGCCAGGTGCGCAAACACAAGGACAAGCTGTCGGCGCAACGCCACGATGACTCCGGGAAACACGCTGTTGCCGAGTAATCAATAACGGGCGGGGTTGCACCCGCCCATTTTTATCCGCCCCCTCAATATGAACCTGATCAGCAAAATCCTGCCGCCCGACAACATCCTGTTGGACACAGAATCCACCAGCAAGAAACGTGTCTTCGAACGCGTCGGATTGCTGTTTGAAAACAACCAGCAAATCGGCCGCAGCCAGGTATTCGACAGCCTGTTCGCGCGCGAAAAGCTCGGCTCGACCGGTTTGGGACAGGGTGTGGCGATACCGCACGGCCGAATTGCAAAACTGCGCGACGCCACCGCAGCGTTTGTGAAAACTTCACATCCGATCCCGTTCGATTCGCCTGACGGGCTTCCGGTTAACCTGATTTTCGTGCTGCTGGTACCGGAGCGCGCCACCGACCTGCATCTGCAAATCCTTGGGGAACTGGCGCAAATGTTCAGCGACGCCCAGTTCCGCAATCTTTTGCTCGCCCGCGACGCCAGCGCCGGAATCCATCAGTTGTTCAACGAATGGAACAGCGTGACATGACATGTCATGAACCCCCAGCCTGCTTGCAAAAATACGGGGCTGGCAAAATGCGGCAAAGCGATCGGGCGGGCAAATAACCGTGCGACGCCCCCGGAAACGAGGCTTCAGTGAATAACAATCTCAAGATTAAGGCGTCACCAAGGTAAATTACAGGGGTCCCAATGAGCCAGGTTAACGTGCGGCAATTGTTCGAAGACAAGCAGGAGAGACTGCAACTCAGCCGTGTCGCCGGGGCGGATGGCACGGAACGCACCATGGACAGCGATGAGGTCAATACCTCCAACAAGGGACTCATCGGCCACTTCAACCTGATCCACCCGAACTGGGTGCAGGTACTCAGTGAAACCGAGCTGAATTATCTCCGCGATCTGAACCCGGATCAGCTCGACCATGCTTTCCGCCAGCTCGAACAAAGCGGCACGATCTGTCTGATCGTGGCGGGCGCAAACGACATTCCGGAGGAGTTGATCGCTTTCGCCAACCGGTCCCACATTCCGCTGTTCTCTTCACCCAAGGCCAGCGTGCATCTGATGTGGCTGATCCGTCACTATCTGGCCAAGGAATTGGCCGAATCCACCACCCGACACGGCGTGTTCCTGGACGTGCTCGGCGTCGGCGTGATGATCACCGGCGAGAGCGCGGTGGGTAAAAGCGAACTGGGTTTGGAACTCATCTCGCGCGGCAGCGGACTGGTCGCCGATGACATCGTCGAATTGCACCGCATCGCACCGGACACGCTGGAGGGCCGCTGCCCGCAACTGCTGCGCGACTTTCTCGAGGTGCGCGGCCTGGGCGTGTTGAATATCCGCACCATGTTCGGCGAAACAGCGGTGCGGCGCAAAAAAAGCCTGAAACTCATCGTGCACCTGCACCGGCCGCCCGGCGGCGATGTGTCACAGATGGAACGCCTGCCGATCAACGCAACGCACCAGGAAATTCTCGGCGTGAATATCAGCACCGTGAATATCCCCGTGGTCGCCGGGCGCAACCTTGCGGTGCTGGTGGAGGCGGCAGCGCGGAATTTTGTCCTGAAGCAGCGCGGCATCAACAGCATGGACGAGTTCATCGCCCGGCATGAACAACAGCTGCACGAAGACCAGTAGCAGCGCCATGCAATTATTCCTGATCAGCGGTTTATCCGGCTCCGGCAAGAGCATCGCGCTCAAGGTGCTGGAAGACAGCGGTTACTACTGCGTGGACAACCTGCCCGCCGACATGCTGGCAGCGCTGGTGGAACACCTGCAGCGCGCCGGGTACAGCAATATCGCCGTCAGCATCGACGTGCGCAGCGCCAACAGCGTGCAGCGTCTGCCGCCGTTGTTGCAGCAGATCAGGGAACAGGGCGTGGACGTGCACGTGTTATTCCTGGACGCGCAGACCGACACGCTGGTAAAAAGATTTTCGGAAACACGGCGCCTGCATCCGCTCAGCGATGCCACGCTTCAGAATGGTGACAATAAGGCCCGCACGCTTCCCGAATGCGTCAGCCAGGAGCGCGAATTGCTGACCGGGATCAGCGACATCGGCCACCACATCGACACCACCGAGCTCAACGCCAATGCATTGCGAGCCTGGATCAAACAATTCATCAGGCTGGATCGCGCGCGACTGACGCTGTTGTTCCAGTCATTCGGATACAAGCACGGCATCCCGCTGGATGCCGACCTGGTGTTCGATGTGCGCTGCCTGCCCAACCCCCACTACAATCCGCTGCTGCAAACGCTCACCGGATGCGATGCGGCAGTGATCGAATTTCTCGACAAAACCCCCGGCGCACAGGCCATGTACGCCGACATCCGCGACTTCGTCGAACGCTGGCTGCCGAGTTTCGTCGCCGACAACCGCAGCTACCTGACCGTGGCCATCGGCTGCACCGGCGGACAGCACCGATCGGTCTATCTTGCCGAAAAGCTCGCGCGTCATTTCGAGCATCAGCAGCAAGTGCTGGTGCGCCATCGCGAACTGACGCACTGAACCATGTACAGCACGGCATTGCAGCACATCAGGCCCGGCGACTGGCTGACTTTGTTGTGCGGCGGCCTCTTCGTCGCGATGCTGACACTCAGCCTGTGGAGCGGAGATCGCGCGGACAAGGCCGTCATACGCAGCGGCGGCAAGATATTCAGTGTAGTACCCTTGTCCAGAGACCAACAGATCGAAGTGCGCGGCCCGCTGGGAATCAGCATCATCAGCATCAGGCAGCGCGAGGCGCGCATCGCATCCGACCCCAGCCCCCGCCAATACTGCGTGCGCCAGGGATGGTTAAAGCAGGCCGGCGAGATTGCGCTATGCCTGCCCAATCAGGTGAGCGTGGAGTTGACAGGCAGCAAAAAGAGATATGACAGCCTCAACTACTGAGAAGCAGGGTCAAGGAACAAGGTGCAAGGTGCAAGGTGTAAGCGCCGGCTCGGAATTGCCTTGTGCCTTGCATCTTGAACCTTGTTCCTCGATTCTGTTAAACACCACCGCCGAGGACCACCACGTCGCGCGCATGGCAGCGGTAGCGCTCGGCCTGACAGTTCTGGAAAGCGCCATCCCCTCGCCGTTGCCCGGTGTAAAACCGGGGCTGGCCAACATCGTCACGCTGATCGTGCTGGCCCGCTACGGCTGGCGCACTGCCGCATGGGTGTCGCTGCTGCGCGTGATGGCCGGCAGTTTGCTGTTCGGCAACTTTCTGACACCGGGATTCTTTCTCAGCCTGTCGGGTGCGGCGCTCAGCCTGGCCGTGCTGGGCCTGGTCCGGCATTTGCCCGGGCGCTGGTTCGGTCCGGTCAGCCACAGCATCTACGCAGCCTTCGCGCATATCACCGGACAGCTGCTGGTGGTATACCTGTGGCTGATCCCGCATGCCGGCATAGCCTACCTGATCCCTGTCTTTGCCACCGCCGCCTTGGTATTCGGCACGGTGAACGGATTAATCGCGGCGCATTTCATGGATAATGCAGATTCTTTCACCACGAAAGCAGCTGAAAATTCCTCATGAACAATATTCAAGCCCCAGAGAACACAGGGATGAATCGTGCTTTCAACTTCCCCCGGACCAATCTGGCAGGCCGGAGATATAACATCGGAAACCGTTGTTTTTTCTCTGCGGGCTCTGTGTTCCCTGTGGCCATATGACATGAAAACAATAGCCCTGGCCTTCACCGGCGCATCCGGACTGCCCTACGGCATGCGCCTGCTCGAATGCCTGCTGCAAAGCGGGACGCGTGTACATCTGGTGTACTCGCAGGCCGCCCAAATCGTCGCCAAGCAGGAACTGGATTTCACGCTGCCGAACCGCCCGCAGGATGCCGGGCAGATGTTTGCGGAACGCTTCGGAAAATTCAGCGGCGAACTGAAAGTGTTCGGCATCCAGGACTGGTACGCGCCGATGGCCTCCGGATCCAATCCGGGCGACGCTATGGTGATCTGCCCCTGCACGATGGGCACGCTGGGCAAGATCGCGGGCGGGATCAGCGATGATTTGATTGCGCGCGCCGCCGACGTGATGCTCAAGGAAAAACGCGCGCTGATCCTGGTGCCGCGCGAGATGCCGTTTTCCGCGATCCATCTGGAGAACATGCTCAGGCTGTCGCACGCCGGCGCCGTCATCATGCCGCCCAACCCGGGCTTCTATCACCACCCGCAAAGCGTGCAAGACATCGTGGATTTTGTCGTCGCACGGATACTCGATCATCTGGGAATAAAGCAGGAGTTGATGAAGCCCTGGGGTGTGAGTGGTCGCCGGGAGTAGCCGCCAGCCCTGGATTTTCTGCTGGACCGAGCGCAGCAGAATCGATACATGCATGGCATAGACAAGACAGCAACGTCTTCAACAGCCTTTTATTTTTTTATGCAATGCTCTGCCATGAGTGGTTAGCCGCTCAGGAGAGTAAATATCTGATAGCATAAAACCTGTTCGCTGGAAGAAGGAAATCCGGGGGATCCGCAATTACCACCAGATAAATGGCGGCAATAGAATCCCAAAACAAACGCAGGGTAGCCAAGCAGGATAGCCAATCAACCTGGATTTGGCTTGACATCGCGCTTGCATGCACAAATTACCCGGTCATTGCATAGCAACGGTACAAGCTCAAAGAAGTTTCCTGAATCTTTTGCGCATTGATTGCCGGGCGAAATATGAGTAATTTGCATTCGCCATTTAAGATTTGGCACCAATACAGGAAATCCGCAGGTTATTGATCCGGATTCCATGATCCGAAAGAGCGCGCCGGATTGATTTTGTTTGTGCGCCTGACGATCTTCCCAAGGATTCATCAGTGAAAATTATTCGGTTGTGGCTCTTGATGGCCCTCATTCTGGTATTAACCGCCTGCGGCGCAGCCCCGTCCAAACCGGCGCCTTCGGGCATCAACCATCCATCCTCTGCAAATACCGGCGAGGCGACAGTTCCCGGGCTTGCGTCCGGGTCGGCTGTTGCTTCTGCTCCTGTTGCAGCCGCAAAAAAAAATTACGCGCGAGTTCAAGTTTTTTATGTGGCCGATAAAAACGGCAATGGAAACACCCCATCCTCCAGATTTTACGGTTCAGAGCGCTCGGATATTGGCTATGGAAAATGTATGGTTAGCATACCGAATGACCATCAACCGGGCGAATTAGAAACCGCTTCCATTTTCAAGCTGGAATTTCACGAAGATCCAAACAAGCAGATTGTAATACTTGACGTCACAAGGAAAGACGAGAAGGCATATTTCGCCGAGATTGCAAAAAAAGTCGGGCGCTCGAAGCACAAGAGTGCTCTGATATACATCAGCAGTTTTAGCCTATCCATTGAAGATGCCACAAGGCGAATGGCTCAAATTGCTTACGATTTGAAATTTGATGGAGTTCCGGTTTTGTATGGGCGGCCTCCACAGGTCAATAAAACGGGTAACATTGCCGATGAAAACACCATCAATTCGACCCAAAGCCGCATGGAAACGTTCTTGAACGGCTTTGCTTCAAAAACTACTGCTAAAAATATTTACCTTATTGCCCATGACGTGGACAGTCGGTCATTAATAAACACATTGGATTCATTAACAAGGGAAAATCCGAAATATAAAAACCGGTTTAAAATGATAATTCTTGCGGCACCTGATATCGATGCCGATATTTTCAAAGATCAAATAGTACCCGCTCTTAAAATTGCAACTGCACAGCAACTCACCAGCAAAGTACGCCGGAAAAAAATTCAAGGGAGTTTGGCAAAGTGAATCTTTCCAGCCACTCCTGCTTTGCCCCTCTCATTCCACGCCCTGGCTTCCAACACCATCCGCAGATGCGTGCGGGAATTGTGGATTCCAGGGTGCCGTGGTGCCGGATCACCCGGAGGTGAAGCGGGTGTTAAAGAAAAAGCGGGATAGAAGAAGTTGCCGGGCTACCCCCGGCGAAGTTTATTCAACAACGCCCGCACCGGAGTCGGTATCGCCGCCTGCAACGCATCCTCCACACTCAGCCACACATTCCCCGCTTGCGCGGCACGCAAAGGTTTACGCGCGAGTTGGATATTCAGCGGCGTGATATGCAGCTTGAAGTGAGTGAAGGTATGGGTAAATATCTCCAGCCTTTCTCCATGATCCGCGTCCATTCCGTTTGTCACGAACCAGTCCTTGGCCTGTTCCTCATTATCAAACTGCGGCGGACACCACAACCCGCCCCAGATGCCGCTGCCGGGCCGCTTCTCCAGCAGGATGTCCCTGCCGTGCATCAGCAATAGGAACGTGGCGTTTCTTTCCGGCACGGCTTTGCGCTGTCGCGGCGTGGGTAGCTCGCTGACACGTCCGCTTTGAAATGCCACACATTCACTGGACACCGGGCACTCTCCACACTTCGGCTTGCTGCGCGTGCACAGCGTCGCACCCAGATCCATCTGCGCCTGTATGTAGGCGGCAATATCATGTTGCGGCAACAGCGCTTCGGCCTGTTGCCAGAGCCGGGCTTCCACTGCCTTCTCGCCGGTCGATCCGCTGATTCCGCAGTAGCGCGCCAGCACGCGCCTGACGTTGCCGTCCAGTATCGCGCGGCGTTCGTGCCAGGCCAGTGCGCAGATTGCCGCGGCGGTGGAGCGGCCGATTCCGGGCAGTTCCAGCATCTGCCCGAATTCGCGCGGAAATTCACCGTGATGTTTTTCCATGATGATCTGCGCGGCACGATGCAGGTTGCGGCCCCGCGCGTAGTAGCCGAGGCCGCTCCAGTGCGCGAGTACCTGCTCTTCAGTCGCGGCGGCGAGTGCCGCGACAGTCGGAAACAATGCGGTGAAACGCCGGTAATACGGGATAACGGTGGCGACCTGTGTCTGCTGCAGCATGATCTCGGACAACCACACATGGTAGGCATCCGCGCCCTGCCAGGGCAGGTCGTGGCGTCCGTGCACGCGCTGCCAGACAATCAGTCGTGACGAGAAGCTGTGCATTCAACGGCATTGCGGGAACGGGTGATTGCTCCTGCATGGCCCCCAATCAATTGAACAACCCTTTCAGTTTATCCTTGAGCTGATCCTGCAACTGGTTCTTTAACTCCTGCTTTCTGGATTCGATTTTTTCATCCACTTTCTGCTTGACTGCGTCCCTGAGCATGGCGCCATAATCCAGGGTGTATTTCAGATCGGCATACGGACCGCTGACATGCACCGGCACGGTGAGGCCGCTTTTCCCGTCGGCTGTCCTGGTTATGGCAGCCTTGGCAAAATAGTCGACACTGTCATTGCCGATATTGATGTCGCCCTGCCCGCTGACCCGGACCAACCCGGTTCTCAGGGAAAGGTCATCGTTATGCGCCACGCCGTTGGTCACCTTGAAAGTCGCCTTGAATTCCTTGAATGTGGACTTCTCGCCGGAATTAGCCGCCAGCGATTCGCTGGTCACACCACCGCCCCCGCTCAACATGGCCTGGGCGGCAAGCAGCTTCTTGTCGATGTCGATGCCCTTGACTGCACCATCCGCCAGGTTCAGCGAGAAGTGGCCGTTGAGCGCTTTCTTCATCGCGCCGACGGTGTTGCCGCGCGCGGTGAGGTTCACCCCGATATTGCCATTGCCTTCGAGCATATCAAGGTTGGCTGCATCCTTCGCCAGCGGGGCGACATTGACGCCGTTGAGATTCTGGATGATCGCGAGGCTGGGGGTGGTTTGCGCGTTCAAACTCAGACTGCCGTTGGTGCTGCCCTGATACAGTCTGGCGGAGATTGGATTGATATTCACCAGCCCGTTAAGCGCTTTCACATCCACCCGCAGCTGGGTGAATTTCACGTTCATAATCTTCAGAGCGCCGATGCGCAGGCTGCCGTCCAGGTTGAGTTTGCGCAGCGCGGACAGGTCCAGCGGTTGTTCGGGCTCTTTGGATATCGACACGGCGTTCGCGGGAGATTTCGGCGCGGCTGGAGATGACTTCGGCAGGTATAAATCGGCATCGAACTGGTCGATATCAGCATCGAATTTTATCGCCGGCTCGGCAAAACCCTGCACGCCTAATTTTGCCTTGATCTGACTTTGCAGCAAGCCCCCGGCGAGATTTGCCTGAACGCCCTGCTTCAATGCATCGACATGAACGCTGCCCTTCATCTCGCTGCTCACCGATTTGTTCGGCAACTTGTCGCCGGTGGCATTCACCGTCACGCTGAGATTGCCCAAATCGAATTGCCGGGTTTTGATATTGCCAGCCAGCGGCGAACTGAGTTTGACATTGAAAGTCTGATCGGGCTGTTTCAGATCCAGATCCAGGCTGAGCGCGCTGACCCTGAACGATTGCGCGTTGCCTTCCACGCCGGGCAGCGACAGGCTTGCGGCGACATTTCCAAAAGTGCCATCCAGTTTGGCATTCAGCGTCACCTTGTCGCCGGAGTATTTGTCCCTGGCAAGGCTCAATGACGGGGCGTCCAGCCTGGCTTCGAACTTGTAGCTCTGGCCGCTTTGCTTAACCTTCGCTTCGCTCACGTTAGCCGACGCTGAAACTTCGTTTTCCCTGGCCTTGATGCCGCTCGCATTCAGCACGAATTTTTTCGCGGCGAATTCCTGGGTAGCCATTTCGGCACTCACATCCCCGCTGGCTGTGACTTTCAAGCTGCCGATATCCAGGGCCGTACCGCTGGCCAGCAGCTCCAGCCCCTGCAGCTGATATTTCTGCTTGTCCAGATCGAACGTCAACGTGGCCTTCAGTTGAGTATTGATATCCAGCTTGGGCTGGCTAGCCTGTATGCCGGCAGAAAATTCGATTTTATCCGGCACACCGCTGGCGATGCGTCCGCTCTTGAAATTCAAATCCTTGATCGCGTATTGTGCGCCGCTGCCTTCATCGCTATAGCTGAGATTGGCTTTTTCCAGTGACACTGATGCGATGTCGAATTTGACCGGCGGTTCGGCTGTCTTCTGCTGCTGTTGTTCCTGCTGTTGCTCCTGCTTCTGGCCGGCAGGCCCCAGCAAGTCGTCGAAGTTGCTTGTACCATCCTTGTGCATGACCAGGCTGGCTTGCAAACCGCTCACCGCCACCTCATCCACCACCACCTGCTTGCGCAACAACGGCATGATCGCAAGCGACACGCGCGCAGAATCGATGGCCGCAAATTCCTTGTCGCTTTTAAACTCGGACAATGACACCTTGCTCAGGCTCGCGCCAATACTCGGGAAGAACGAGAGTTTGATGTCCCCATCCAGGCGTAAATTGCGCTGTTTGCTGTCCTTCACTGCCTTGATGATCTGGGCCTTGTAATCGTTGGGATTGAAGGCCGCCGCCACGTAAGCAATACCCGCCGCGGCAAGCGCCACCACGACGCCTATGCCCAGCAAACCATATTTAAGGATTTTGTTCATGAATACCCCGTCAGTCGGTGGAAAGTTATAGCGGAGCGGGGTTCACAAAGTGCCTGACTGTGCCCTGCACATAAATCCAGTCCAGCTAGATCACTTTGGAATAGAGCGCGTGCTCCTGTCGGGTACGCAGGTACTTGTCAAACACCATGCATATGTTGCGTATCAGCATGCGTCCTTTGGGTGTTACTTTGATCTGCAACGTGGAAATCTCCAGCAGCCCTTCGCGTTCATATTCGTGCAGTTCCTCCAACTCGGCGGAGAAGTATTCATCGAACTTTATCCGGAAAGTGCTATTGAAGGATTCCTTGACGAGTTCGAAGTGGCACATCAAGGCCTGAATGATGGCGCGACGCACAAGGTCATCTGCATCCAGTTCCATGCCGCGCATGATGGGCAACACATCCTTGTCCAGTGCAGCGTAATAGTCTTCCAGTTCACGATAATTCTGGCTGTAGGTCGGGCCGATCTTGCCGATGGCGCTGAGCCCCAGCGCGACCAGATCGCAATCGGAATGGGTGGAATAGCCCTGGAAATTGCGGTGCAGCCTGCCCTGCCGCTGTGCCACGGCAAGCTCATCCTCGGGTTTGGCAAAATGATCCATGCCGATATACACATAGCCCGCATGGGTCAGCTTATTCACCGCCATGTCCAGAATATCCAGCTTTATTTGCGGGGCAGGCAAGTCCTCTTCGTGGATGCGCCGCTGCGGCTTGAAAATGGTGGGCATATGCGCATAGTTATAGATGGACAAGCGGTCCGGATTGGCTGCAATAACCTTGTCCAGTGTCACACCAAAACCTTCCAGGGTTTGCCTGGGCAAGCCGTAGATCAAATCGATACTCACCGACTTGAAACCATGGGCGCGCGCCGCATCGATCACCCGCCGGGTTTCTTCTTCGCTCTGGATGCGGTTCACTGCACGCTGCACCTGGTCATCGAAATCCTGAACCCCGATGCTGATGCGATTGAACCCAACCTCGCCGAGCAACGCGACAGTTTCATCGCTGACTTTGCGCGGATCGATTTCAATGGAATATTCGCCGCCTTCAACCAACCTGAAGTGTTGGCGAATCGCGGTCATCACCTGGCGGATTTCATCATCGCCGAGGAATGTCGGCGTGCCCCCGCCAAAATGCAATTGCTCGACGACCTGATCAGGCCCGAGCAACAAGGCTTGCATGGCCATCTCCTTTATCAGGTAGCGCACGTATTCTGCGGACTTGCCGCGATCCTTGGTGATCACTTTGTTGCAGGCACAGTAAAAACACAACGTGTTACAGAATGGAATATGGATATACAGCGAGAGCGGGCGGGCAATGCCGCCAATTTCGCGCTTCGCCACCCACAGGCTATAGCTGTCCGCATTGAAGGCTTCAGCGAAGCGATCCGCAGTGGGATAAGAGGTGTAGCGCGGGCCGTTTTTATCCAGCCGGCGTATCAGCTCCAAGTCAACTACAAGCTGGTTGACCGATTTATCCATAAACCCTCCTTAACTACCGAGCATTATGCCAGTTGGCCACCTGAAACGCACCTTCCCACCTGGAAAAACTATCATCCCAACGGCAACAAGCTATTTTTTATACGCCACTGCGGGTAGCTCGAAGGTTTGCACCGCCACGCCACTCACTCTAGGCCAGTCTCCGGCACAACAATGTTTGGCAATCCATGTGAGGCTATTCCCAATCTTTTGGCCGTTTCCAGCCGGCTAATCAATTTCCCAAACAGAACCAACCTGGTGCGGGCTTCGCTTCTTTTAAGTTGACCCACTAATTTTGGCAATTGAATATATACCCCGTTTTTTGACAAGGGTGGCTTTTATCGCTAGCGTGCACTAACACTGTGCCAGCACAATACCCACGTTACACACGCATCAAAATTTAGACCGGGTAACTTAACTCAGGGATATCGTTGATTACCTCGATATTGCCGAATAAATATCAGGCCGCGTGTATACTCGTTGCATGAAGAGAGATTGCTGACCACCGACAGCGGCTTCCCGATCTCCCCAACAACATGGCTCGCGGCCAGTATTCATTTATGCGGTTCCCAAACGTTTTAATCGGATATACGACCACCAATTAAATGTGATTTGGTTGATCCATGTCAGTGCATTGATGCACGTTTGCAGTTATGTTACTCCGAGTTGTGCTGTGGGCTGAAAAAGCGTATTTTTTGGCGTAATTGCTACATTGACTGGGGACAGAACAATCAGTCCAGAGGGATCATGGTTGGAGCCAATCTAGAATACGCCAGCATGAAACCAGAAAAGTTGCAGCCCGACAATATTGATCGCATGGCTTTAAGGCTGTAAAAAGGCGTTATTCGTCTCGCGGCAGGTGACGGATGACACGTTGTTTTCTTGATGTTATTATCAATTATGCCCTTACACTAGGGATTATTAATTATCTTCATTGACCGAGGAGCTGCAAATGCTTGAACCTGATACAACAACCGGCGAAGTTCTTTTGATGTATATCGGTATTTTTGGATTTCTATTTGGCTTGGCTTTTATTTTGATGAAGAAAAATTCCTGATTTTCTTGTCCGGCAAGGAAACGGGATAGCGTTGACCTGCACTAAATGCGGGTAGTTAAAAATTTTAGAATGGGGAGGGGTATATGCGTAAATTATCCAATTGGGTGATTGTATGTTGGGGGGCGGTCGCAATGCTGGCGTTTTCGGGCGCAAGTTTTGCTGAAGAGGGTGCTGTATCGGCAAATGTCACCAATGGAAAAAATATTTACGAGAATGGCAAGCCTGACGCTGGTGTCCCGGCCTGTGCCACATGTCACGGCGACAAAGCCATGGGCATGGATGCGATGGGGACTCCCAGGCTTGCCAATATTGGATATGTATACATCGTCAAGCAATTGACCAATTTTGCAGAAGATAAGCGCAAAGATCTGACCATGGATCAGATGAATGGCATCGCAAAAGGACTGACTGTTCAAGACAGGCGTGATCTGGCTGCCTATGAAAACAGCTTCCCCAGGGATAGCGAACTTTCCGACCTCAACGCGCTCAAGGCAGACGGCACAGTCGTAGGTGAAGCCTACAAGGGCCAGGTTCTCGTTAAATACGGCAGGGAAGGGAAAGCTGGCGCATGCCAATCCTGTCACGGATTTAATGGACGCGGCGCGGATCCTGTCTATCCCAAGATCGGTCAGCAAAAGTATGTATATTTAGTCAATCAATTGACGCATTGGCGTGATGGTTCCCGCGCAAATGATCCTTTGGGTCAAATGCAAGCGATTGCACGGACATTGTCTGATGATGATATCCATAATGCTGCCGCCTACTTGTCGCAGGCACCGGCCAGGTCAGAAGGTGACACATATGAGATCGATAACAAGACAGTTCTGAAAAACGTTACTATCGTCAAATAAGGTTTTCTTGTTCTTTTGATATTCCCGCATCGTCAATAATCGGTGCGGGCAGTTTAATGAAGACTGGTCGACTCAGGCCAGTCTTTTTTGCTTTGAGCGTCGTTGATGAAATACACTACGCTACTCGGACTTTATATTGATTCAGGAATGGTGACAAATGAAAAAAGGAGAGAAGATTCTTTTTGGGGTGGTTGCGTTGCTTGTTGTCATTACTGTGATTAACTTTACAGTATTGGAGACTGTGAGGCATAACGCCAGTAAACCGTTGTTTCCAATACTGACGCATTTCGATTTTTCAGCTGGCGGGCAGCGTGGTTACGGGCTATACGAAAAAAACAATTGTTACGATTGCCATCATGCTGTTGGCAGTGGTACCAGCATGGGCGTAGGCCTGGATGGGCTTGGCTCGAAGCATGACGTGAATTATTTCTACAACTTCCTGAAGCACCCGGAACAAACGTATGGTGCAAAGACAATGGATCATGGCGCCCCCCCCAAGGATGCCGCTTATGTGTCCAGCCTCCCGGATTCCGATTTGCATGACATAGCCATATTCCTTTCCGAGTTGAAATCAGATCAAGGGTCATCTTCGTCATTCGAACCCCCCGAGGGCGAGTCGAGTTTCATTGATGCCATGGTTGCCATGTGGACTCCGGACGGCTGGAGAAAAAAATATACGGATATTCGCGATTGGATGAAGTCAAATTCACAAGAGGGGCAGCATGAAAACAAGCACTGAGAGCGCATTGCAGGACAAGGATTTCACCAGATATCTTTTGTGGTTTGTTTATGCGTGCATAATTTATAGCATCATCGGTTTTTCCTGGGGCGCAATTATGGGCGGCGTTCCCGCCTTCCGGCATTTTGTGGATTACAGCG
>VFSW01006000.1_pt1 | contig 17912 bp, 16 predicted proteins | sample 5358111 | NCBI WGS metagenome assembly VFSW01 (sample SAMN11554181, study PRJNA540505) | mine drainage metagenome | isolation source: sediment from site ElyBrook_90M | place: USA: Ely Copper Mine, Vershire, VT | collected 2017
GAGGGAGGTGACGGTCTGGACGTCGACGAAGGGCGGGCGGACGGAGAGGGTGATGGCGCCGTCGCCCCCCGCGCGAAAGAGCACCATTTCTTCAGACGAAAACAACGGCGCGCAGGCGGACAAGGGAATCGGGTGACGGTGACCGAGTTCGACGACGGTGTGTTCCCCGTCGGGGGCAAATAAACGCACGCCGGGGAGGGAGCGGAGAAGCGAGACAAACCTGGGCGCGGGCTGGGTAAGCTGAAGGAGGTAGGCCTGGTCGATGACGTTGGAAGTACCCCCTCGGGGCCATTCAACCAAAGCGACCTTGGCGGCGACAGACCACCGGGCGAGGTAGCCCACGACGGCTTCGCCGAGGCCGACGTTCACCGTGGCATGGAGCACCCGCGGAGTCTCTGCACGGGGCACGGCGATAGGCGCGAGGCGGAGCAAGAGATCGCGCAGGGGGATCGGTCGATCGGCGCGGTACGCCTGGCGAAAACGTTCGTGATAGAGGGCGTAGTCCAGGGGCTCGGGGACGAGCTCGGCGATGTCGTACCCAAAGGGCGCTTGGGCGTCCCGGTACTTTACATAGTGTCGTCCCGACCCGGTAAACACCATTCCTCCCACCAGCCGCGCGATGCCTGCAAGACGGTCCATCCGATGCGACGACGACGACTGCACTTCAACCACGAGCTCTCGGGTGCGGAGCGGTGAGATCACCTGCACGATCCGTAGGGAGTCCAGAAGTTCGTCCAATGCGCCGTCTTCCCCGGCTGCGCGGAGAAACGCCACGAGGCGTTCGATGGACGGCAAGAGCACCACGCCTGTGGGCCCAAGGGCGACGCCGCGCGTGTCCGGGCTGAGACCGGGCGTACGAAACCGGCTCTGGTGCTGCGCGACGCGCTCGATCACAGGCCGCGGACGATATACGCTCTCGGGAGGGCTTTTCAATCCGCGGGGCGGGCGTTGCCATCGTCCTTGGGCCCTTCGCGGGTTCGCGGGTTGACGCTGTGTCCCTTGCGGGTCCATCTATCGTACCCCCCATGCGCTGTCTGTCCCCGGGTCTTGTGACCGCTGCCACCCTCGCTGCGAGCTGTGCCCTTGTGTCTCCGGCCGTGCGTGCACAAGGGACACCCCGGGTGCATCGCCCTACACCACACGAGGCCATCACCGAGGCGCTCGTCCCTTTGGAATCAGCCCTCGCGGATCTGCACGCGACCGACGTCGAACGCGGGAGCCTGGGCGACCTCTTTGCCCAGGGCGAGACCTGGGCTGCTGAACAAGTCGAAGCGAGCCACCGGGGCGACCCGACGGCGGTCCGTGTACGCATACGTTGGATCAACCTGCTTGCGCGCGTTGCCCATGGGCGGATCGAAGCGCTGCGCGCCGAGGCTGCGGCCGCCGACGCGCAACGTGCCGAGGTCTCGGCCGACGCCCAAAGGGTACAGTCCCGCGCGGCGGTCGAACGGACGGTCGAACGTAGGATCGCCTTGGATCGTACCGACGGCATCAACCCCCAGGCGCTTCCGCCACCTGATTCGACGAGACCGCAACCCGAGGGTCCAGCACACGCGGCGTCTCCGCGGGGCACACGATGATCGCTCGCTGGGGACGTATGCTCACGGTGGCCGTTTCTCTGGCCGCGGTTTCTTGTGCAACCGCGCGAGGTCGGTCCCCGATGGATGAGTCCCGCAGCGCGCTCGACCGGACGCTGCGCACGGACGCTGCGAGAGACATCGCCAGGGCAGCCCCCGGGGCCTACGCAGAACTCTCCCGCGCGGTCGAAGCTGCCCAGGCCGACCGTGCGTTGACGGTGGACGCGCAGCTTGTGTACGCATGGGCGCTGACCGAGGCGCGGGTGGCGGACGCGCGGGCGCTGCAAGCCGACGCCGAGCGGCGACGCACGGACGCGGAAACCGACGCACGGAGGATGGACGAGGACGCTGCAAGGATCGACGGAGAGGTCCGACGGTTGACGGCGGCGGAGAACGCGGCGGCGCGCGCGCGGGAGGCTGCGGTTGCGCCCGCGGCGGTTCCGCGTGCGGAGCGGGAGGCTGCGGCGGAGGACATGGTGCAAGAAGGGGGGTTGATGGTCGCCGCGGCGGGCTTGCTGGGCGCGACGCCCGATGCGCGCCGGGCGGTGGAATCCCGACTGACCGCTGCGACGGCGCTTGTGTCCGCGCACGGGGGCGATGTGAATGCAGCACTGCTCGCGGCGGGCGGGGCCTACACGGCCGCCGAGGCGTTGCTACGCACGACCCGGACGACGGTCCCGGCGCCCGCGCATCCGACGGACGGCACGACCCTCCAGCACGAACTCTCGGGGATCCCAGGGGTCGACCCGCACCGTGACGAACGGGGCGTGGTGGCCGTTCTCCATGGACTGTTCGTCGGAACATCCCTGGCCCCGACCGCGCGATCGCGTGTCGAAACGCTTGCACGGGTGATTGAAGGGCATGCCGACGCGAGGGTCTCCCTCGAAGTGTGGGTGGGCGGCGCGCTACGGACTGCAGCCGAGGCCAGGGCCCGTACCGAAGCGCAAGGGTTGTCTGTTGCGCTCGTCCACGCGGGCGTTCCAGCGGAGCGGATACACACCGTGGGACTCTACCGAGCGCCGGAGGGACCCCGGCGGGATGACAGGGTCGAAGTGGTTCTGGTGCTCCCGACCGAGCCGTGACGTGCGCGGGGGTTGGCAGGCCGCCCTTGGCAGACATCTTTTGGGGGGAGCGGGGAGGCCGTGCGGGACTACGGTGTGATTTCCAGTGGGCCGATGTCCACCGAGTCGTCGGGGGCTCCGTTGGCCGACGGAGGCGATCGGCCGATGTGGTCGTCGACCTCCACCGCAAAGTGAATCCGCAGTCGCGTGGGTCGCACTTCTTGCTCGATCAGCAACGACACGTCGTCCCTGAGAATCTCACCAGGCACCCAGTCCGTCGTGGGATACCGCCCGAGGACGGGTTGGTGCTTGGCATGAAAATGGTTCCACATGGGTTGGCCGTCTTCGGCAAAAAAAGCCACGACCATCCATCGCGGTTCTACCGTGCGGGACAGCACGCGGTAGTAAAAACTCATACGGAGTACCCCTCCGACGGGTACCTGCCGACTCTCGATGTCGTACCCCAACAGCTCGACCACGTTGCCAAAGCGTATGTGCACCGGGTTTTGCATTACGGGTACCCTTGGCAACCGCGCCGCGGCGATCAAGTCCGCGCTACGGCTCGACGCCGATCCGATGCCCTCGACCCAGGCGTACAACCTGTCCCGCATCCGCGACGCGACCGATGGACTTTCGTCAAATATGTTGTGAATCTCCCCGGGGTCTGCCGGTAGATTGAACAGTTCCCACGTCCCGCGTCGGACGTCCCACAAGATCTTGTACGGCGGTGCGTACAGTGACTTCTGTTCGTACGGAATCAGCCCGTCGGGCGTGACTTCGGCGTAAAGATGGTCTCGCCAGCCCGCCCCCGTCAGTGTACGCACCGCGCCCTGCAACACCGGAACAAGACTTCGCCCGGACACCGTCATCCGTTCGGGCACACCCGCATAGTTCAGCATCGTCGGGTTGATGTCCATCAGCGACGCCAGCGCTGCGCGTCGGCCGGGCGCGATCCCCGGTCCCTCCACCAGCAACGGCACATGAATGGCTTCTTCATGCAGGTCGGTCGAGTGATGAAACACGCCGTGTTCGCCAAAACCTTCGCCGTGGTCGCCCATCACCATCACCACGATCGGGTGCTCGGGATGATCCACCCCGGCCTGGTGTACAACGTCAAACACCTGTCCGACGGCTTCGTCCGCACGGGCGATCTCTTCGTCGTACTGGTCCGTCGGGGAGTGTCCAAACTCCCTGGGGAGACTCAAGTCGGTGTACGGATCGTGGGGCTCCATGAGATGAATCCACGTAAAAAACGGGGTGGCACTTGCAGCGTGGGTGCGTAGCCAGTCGGTCGCGGCGCTGATCGTCGGTGGGAGGTCGGCCTTCCACTGGTCGCCTTCGTGCACTTCGGCAAAGCCGCGGTAAAAGCCTTCGGTGCGGTGAAAGTAATCGCTGTTGTTAAAAGCCGCGGTGGCGTACCCCGCGAGGCTAAGCGTTTCGGCCAGGGTCGCGTTGGAGGGCAGCACCGGGGGAAACTGGTTGTCGCTGCCCCACGCGATGAGCGACGGATACCTTCCGGTCCAGATGGACGCAAAAGACCGCAGGGACCGCGGGGAGGAGCAGTAGGCGTGGGTAAACACCGCGGCGTCGCGCGCCCAGGCGTCGATCGCAGGGGTGGTGGGACGACGGTAGCCGTAGATCCCCATGTGGTCGGGACGCATGGTGTCGATGGAGATCAAGACAAAGGATGGACGCGCGCCCGCGAGCGGGCCGGTGACCGTCGCCGGTCGGCCGTTGTCTTCTTCTTGCACCGTGCGGGCGTCGTGGCCCGAGCAGTTTTCGTCGATGCCGTTGCCTGGGAGATCCGGCGCGCCAGGATGCACCCTGGGGTCGCGGTCGTTGCAGTCACCGCCGTTGAACACTGCGCTGTAGCCATCCCGGTCGAGATCCACGGCACTCTGGAGGCCCCGGGCGAGGTACTGACTGACGGCACTACGGTTGAAAATGGTCGACGCGACGGTCTGGCGCGCGCCAAAGGTAAACGCCGAAAGGGTAAACGCTGCGAGAGACCCGGCGGAGACAAGCAGGAGAACGCGACGACGAAGGGGCGTACCGACACGGCGCCGCCAGGCACCAAGGGTGAGCAGGGCGGCGATGTTTCCGAAGAACATCACGCCGCCGACGGCCGCGGCGCCCCAATCGAGGGGGTGGAGCCAGTCCCAGTTGAGGATTCCAAAGCGAACGCTCTGTGCACTGAGGAGCAGGCAGCCCAGGACGGCGACGGCCCCGGGCGAGGCAATCCGCGGGGCTCGGCGAAAGACCCATGCGGTGACCGGTGTCGTGAGCACGAGGACGACGCCTGCGACGGCCAGCAGGGCGACCTCGGCGAGGAGGATGGCCAGCGCCGCGAGCGATCGGCTGTGAAACGACGCCATCACCCGAAAAGACAGTGGAAACACCGGCCCGAAAGTGACGCCGACGGTGACCAGAGCCGAGAGGGTGACTTGCGCAGCGGTGAAATCCGTGGCGAACCAACGGCGGGGACCGTCCGTGGCCCAACGGCCAAAGCGCGCGAAGAACAGCGTGCGACGCCCTGCCATGAGCACCATTTCGCCAAGGAGCCCCCAGACGAGACCCATGGACAGCACGATGGCCGTCGCGTGGAGAATCACCAGGGGGTACAGACGGTGGGAGACCGACCCGGTGGGCGAACGGACGAGCGCGACGACGCCGTCGGCGAAACCCACGGCAGCGAAGGTCAGCACGCCGGCGAGGACGCCAAGGCCGCGGGTGATTGACGGTGTGCGGGAGAACGTGGCCATCGGCGCGGGCGGAGGACCTTAGCAGATGCGGACGATGGGCACGCCGGGAGAAGCGAAGGCGGACAGGAGGACCGTGACGAGAGCCATGACCCGTGGTTGGTGGGGCGGTGTCGCGAGACGGTGTACACAGTGCTGGATTGGGGGCGTCATCCCGGAAGGCGGTCTACGAGTGTCTTGATAAACACCCCCCGAGGCGCTGGAACGTCACCGTCCCCAAGGACGAATTGCTGGTGGACGAGTTGTGTGGAGAGAATCCCCACGAAGGCCATGTTGTCTGCGTTGCTGAACTGTGCCGGGCCGCCAGGGTCGCGGCCTCGGCGCATGCACTTGTCGTACAGCATCCGCGCGCTGGGGACGTTGAAGAGCCCGGCGGCGGTGAGTGCCCGGTCGGAGAAGCATTCGGCGATGTAGTCGGGCAATCCGTGACCGACAAAGGACAATGCGTCGGGCGCGCGGTAGGGTTGCTTTGGGCGCCGGAGGATTGCGTCGGGGACGCTCCCACGGGCGACGCGTTTGAGGATGTGTTTTTCGTCTAGGACGGCGAGTTTGTAGGCTGCTGGGAGGCTGTTGCAAAGGGCCATCACGTCGGCGTCGAGAAAGGGAAAGCGCCCCTCGATCGAGTGAGCCATGAGCATTCGGTCACCCTGGGAGGACAAGAGGTACGGGGTAAGCAACGTCGTGACTTCGAGGTACTGGGCTTGCGCCAGCGGGTCCCAGCGGGAGAATTCGGGCGGAAGCTGTCGCACCAGGCGGGCCACGGGGTCGGCCTCGTGGGAGAGCACCTCGGCACGGAGGTCGGGGTGAAAGAAATTCTTGAGCGCCGCGGCGCTGGACCAGCGTGGCTCGTGGGAAAAAGCAGGCTCGTGGGCGCGGTCGAGACCTCGGGACCAGAACTGCAAGGCCATGCCCCGGGCTTGCTGCGGTGATCGGGCGAGGTAGGGGTACAAGCGGTCAAAGAGCTTGGGGCGAAGGGTGGACGTGGGGTGTCGAGCCCAGAAACGACGGATCTTGGCTTCGCGAAAGAGGTCGTAGCCCCCGAGCATTTCGTCGGCGCCCTCCCCGGTGAGCACGACCTTGATCCCGGTGTCTTGCACGAGTTTGGAGAGCAGGAACAACGGTGCGGGGGCGGTACGGAGCACAGGGCGCTCGGTGTGCCGGATGACATCGGGAAACACCCTGGCGATGTCCCCGCGAGAGACCACGACTTCGGCGTGCGCGCTGTCGAGGGTCTCGGCCATGAGCTTTTGGTAGGGGGTTTCGTCGTACTCGGAGTCTTCGAAGCGAAGTGAAAACGTCTTGAACTCACCCTGCGTCGCCGCGCGGCCCATGGCGGCAATGACCGAGCTGTCGAGCCCCCCCGAGAGGTAGCTCCCGACGGGAACGTCTGCACGAAGCATGCGGAGGCGGGTGGCCTGGGTAAGCTTGTCTCGGAGTGCCTCCGTGGCCTGGGGTAGGCTCAGCGGGTAGGTCTCGCGGGATTCTCTGGGAGAAACGAGAGGATACGACGGGTGGTAAAACACCCGCTCCCGGTGACTGCCGTCCGGGAGGTACACCCGTACCGTTCCAGCGGGGAGTTCTTGAATGCCGTTGAAGACCGTGCGGGGAGGGAGGGCGGCCCAGAAGGTAAACGTTTCGTCGAGGCCCACGGGGTCCATCGCACGCGGAACTTCACGGTCGGCAAAGATGGCTTTTACCTCGCTGGCAAACCACAGCCGTCCATCGCGCTCTGACGTAAACAAAGGGCGTACACCCACCCGGTCGCGGGAGAGCACCAGGGTCTGTCTCCGCGCGTCCCACAGGGCGATGGCCCACTGTCCGTTGAAGCGCCCAAAGGCTTCGTCCCCCCACGTCTCCCACGCGTGGACGATGACCTCGGTGTCCGAGTGCGTGCGAAAGCAATGCCCCAGCGCTTCGAGCTCCGCCCGCAGTTCGACGTAGTTGAACACTTCGCCGTTGAAAACCACCCAGAGGGTGTTGTCTTCGTTGGCGAGGGGCTGCTGCCCGGTGGCCAGGTCAACGATCGACAGCCGCGCGTGGGCGAGTCCCGCCCGTGCGTCCCGGTACACACCGTACTCGTCCGGCCCTCGGTGACGTATCGCCTGCGCCATCCGTCGCAGGGACTCCACACTCGGCGGCGGGCGTCGGTCGCTAAGATTCACCATTCCAGCGATACCGCACATCCCCTCGCGTCTCCTTTGTACGTCTAGCGTCCGTGCCTTGTCCGCGCTGCGTCCGAGAGCACCGCAAGCCATCCCCGGTGCTGCCGCTCTTTCGTAAACATCCGTGTAGCTCTCGTCCGCCCGCGGGTACCCAGGGCCATCCGCCGCGCCGGGTCGAGCAACAACTCAGTCATTGCGTTGCCCATGGCCGTGAAATCCCCCCGCGGGACGAGCACACCCGTCTGTTCCCTTTCAACAATCTCGGGATTGCCACCCACGTCGGTGACCACGGCCGCGCGCTCGGAGAGCATTGCTTCGAGCAAGGTTACCGAGGTCCCTTCGGACAGAGACGCCATCGCAAAGAGGTCACTCCCGGCATACACCTCGGGGATGTCTCTTCGCACACCCGTGAAAGTCACACGCTCGCCCACGCCGAGGGAATGTGCCAGCGCTCGGAGGTCTGTGTCGTCGCCGCCGCCCACAAGCACCAGCCGCGCGTTGGGCACCCGGTCGAGGGTCAAAGCGAAAGCCCGCACAAGGGTAGGATGGTCTTTGACCGGGTGTAACCTCGCGACGCATGTAATAGCAAGGTCACCGTCAGAAAGTCCCAGGGAGCGCCGCGCGGAACCACGGTCTACCAGTTGCTCGAAGCGCGCGGGGTCGACGCCGTTGTAGATTACTTCAATGCGTGACGGCGGGATGCCTTCGTTTTCGACCAGGAGGCGTTTGATGTACCCGCACACGGCGACCACGGCCTGGGTGTACCGTAGAAACAATATCTTGTTGGCGAGCACACGCTTGGGCCGGCGCACGTCGGGGTAGTGCCGCCCGTGCTCGATGAACACCAGTCCCGGCATGGCTTTGGGACCCAGCAGCGGGAGGGCCATCGCGGCGTACGAGTACGGGCCGTACTGATGCGCGCAGACGACGTCGGGGCGCACTTGTGTGAGGATACGGCGTAGGGCGAGGACGACGCTCGGCTCGACGCCACCCCTGCGGCCGATGACGTCGACGCGTACACCGTCGTCGCGGAGGGCACCGCCCAGGGGGCCGATGTTGTCGAGGCACACGACCGCGTGGGAGGCTTCGTCGCGGGTGGCTCGTATAAAGTCGTTGACAAGCATCTCGGCGCCGCCAAACGACATGCTGTGCAACACATGGACGACCCGCATGGATGTTTCCAGGGGATAGCACGCTTCGCCCATGGGAGGCGACAGCCGTGGGCGCTACGTCGTGCGCGGCGAGTCGGTGCGGCGCGGGGGGGCGACGTCTTCGCCACGGCTGATGGTCACGAGAAAATGAAAGGTGTAACGGTCACCGTGAGAAGTATCACCGAGGGCGCTAAATGCCCGGCGACCCGCGCGGTTGAGGCCACGGATGGTGAGGTACACTTCGCCGTCGAGGGCATCGAGCTGGTCGGCACGGTCTTGCGGGTCGACGGGAGATTCTTCGAGCGCGACGGCGAGGGAAGTCGCCAGGGCGGTCCCCTGTGCGAAGAAAGCGGCATCGGCGGCTTCGGGGTCGAGGTGATCGCGGAGGGCGTCGCAGCGGTCGAGGGCGACTCGCACCGCGGCCGAGAGCGTCGTGGTGCCGTCGCCAGGTGGGGGAATCCGCGCGAGGGCTTCGCCTGCGGCGGCGTGTTCGAGTTCCGCGGCTTCGAGGATGGAGAAGGCCCGATCGAGCCAGGCCCTTGCCCGCGCGCGCTCTTCACGTGCGGACTCCAACGCCGCGGCGGGACCCGTCTGCGGCGACCCCCCGGGGGGAGGCCGTGACGAACCCGGACGTCCGGGTGAGGGCACACTGGGCACACGTGGCGGCTGCCACGCATCCCGGCGGGTACGCAACCGATCGACCAGCCGCTCAAAGTGTTCCCGCCGCGGGCCGCCCCACCCGTACGCACGGAGCACCGGAAGATCTTCGCTCCAGCGATGGAGTGCGAGTTCGGCTTCTGCCAGAACCAGGGTCGAACTCCAATGCGACCCAATGTCGATGAGCACATGCTGTGGGACCGCCATCGGAGCCTACGGTGCGGCCACCCACACCGTTCCGTCAAGCGTGCGCCTGGGCGGGCGGCACGCCCTTGTTGGTTCCCAAGACTTCGCCACGGGGTGTTTTCGCCGATGCCAAGAGCTTGAACAGTCGCCGTGTGGTGACCCCCGAGACGGTCCACCCCATCCGGCCTTAGCGATCCCCGAATTGCCCGGAAACTGCGACGGCTCAACCCGACGGGAGACGGTCGGGCAGCCGCGCGATTCCGCAGAAAACCAGCCCGTCCAACCCTTATCCCGGCGCGTATGGGCGCAAGCCGCAACAGCAACAGTACACCTTGTCCAGCAACAATAGACGGATCGGGCACGATGCGATGCACAGCCATGGTAGGCCTGCCGGGCCGTTGCCTGCCACTCGCTGAGACAAGCTATAACGTCGGCTTGTTGTGCTTCGCCGTGTCGTAAACCTCCTTGTGCTTCCACATCGCGAGCGCGGTCGACGCGACCTTTCGCGCGAGCGTCAACTTCGCGAGGTTGAGCTTGGTGCCGTTGCCGAGCATCCGTTGGTAGTCGGCGTGCAACGAGTGCTCCCTTGAAGACGTCCTTGAGCAGATGATTGTGATTGAGGTTCAGGCCGCGGGTCTTTTGGACTGCAGTGCGCTCCCACTTGCTCCTGCCGTCCTTCACCCAGTCCGAGGACGAGCGCATCCCCCGTCCGAGCCCGCAGTACGACCGGAACCGCTGGCGTTTACGGAGCCGATCCGGCGTCACCACCACCGACACGAGTTGGGCTGCGCGGATTGGTCCGAGCCCTGGGCAGGTCTCCAGCACCTTGGTGGTCGCATGACGGTGCGCCTCCGCGACGAGTGTCTTCTCGGCGCTCTGACGGACCGCTTGGACCGCATCGTACTACGCATACAAAAGAAGTGATGCCTCTTGCGCTCATTGGATCCACGTGATTCGCAGACATGGACCACCGCGAGCTCTGTCACGTGTGCGTCAGGATCTCTGCCAGCCACGTCGATTGCGTACCCTCCTCGATACACACCCGCAACGTCCCGGGTGGCATCTTGAGGTACTCGTTCAGCGCTTTTCCGTTCGTCTCCACCCCATCGACGCGCACACGCTTGCCGCGCTTCGATCACACCGCACGTCGTACTTGCTGCATGCACATCCAGTCCAATAAGCCTCTCCGGCTCATGGGCCGCTCGGACTGACGAACCTTTCGGCCCTCGCCCGGCTGCTTGCTGCCCGGCGGGGGGCACAGCCCCCGTCTTCAGCGCTTTCACCTCCAAGGACCCGTGAGCCGCCACACCATAGGAGCCCACGTCTCGGGGGGGGTTGTTGTCTTGCAACTTCATCGTCGCTCCAGCGGACGGAGGGCGCCACCCACCCATCGTGAGGTTTGCCTCCGCCACGTGCGCGGAGCGTGGGCGTGGCTCGCCGAGAGCCACCAAAGGCGAAGCTGTGGTCAGTGCCGTCGCGAGCAGCACGAGCCACGCACGCGAGACGCTCCACGCGCCGAATGGCGTGTTGACGAACGGAAACGACCTCCTGCGAGCGAGAACCTTCGTCTCGCCGTCGCTCCACTCAATCTTGCTACTGCTGACTTCTTACGATGCCTGTACCCCCGGCGGTCGCCGGGACGGGTCGTCAGGATGGCCAATCCTCAGCCACCGAATTGGAAGCTGATGCCACCCGTGAGGAAGCTGATGTCACCCGTGAGGAAGCTGATGCCACTGAACTTAAGACTGATGCTGCCTGTACGGTGGCTCCAGCCATCGAATTGGAGGATCGCGGCCAGGCACCTCCTTTGGCGGCGTCTGCCGTGGGTAGTCGTCGATGTCCTCACGGGCGGCCTGGCGGGTGTAGTACTCGAGGGCATCATGGCTGAACGTAGGTGGGGAGCCATCGCGAGTGGAGCTACTTTCGAGGCGCTTGTGGCGACCATCGTGTTCTTCGAGGATCCCGACGCCTCACGGTTTGGTTTGGTCGCCGCGGCGTGGACGGTGGACAGGATGCGCGGTCGGGCGACGGAACAAGGGTCTTTCAGGCGAAACACTACGAAGACGGCTCAGCGGCATCTTCCATTCGCGACGCCAAGAAGGAGGCCGAGAAGATCCAAGCCTACCGGCAACCGGGCCACGCACGGTACGAGCAGTGGAAGGGCGTGACGCACTGGCGACTGGTGACCAACGTCAGCTTCAACCCTGCCCATCAACTGATGTGGGAAAACGAGGTTGTTCCACGGTTCTCGGCTCAAGGGCTCGTCGGCGACTACTGGGGGAGGGAGGACCTCAACGCCCGCCTGGACAGGCACCCCGAGATTCACCGATCGTTCTTTGAGAACGAGACGCTCCTGCCCACGGGGTAGCGCGATGCGAGGGCCCGGGCGATGTCGCCGTCCGTGGCACACCATCCCGTGCTTTACACGCGCGGCACCGTGTGGAACCTTCCGTGGTGGTTCGCTCACGGACCTGCGAGGTGCAAGCAATCATGGGGATCCTCGACCGCCTTGGACGATCGCTAAAGTCCAATCTCAACACCCTGATCGACAAGGCCGAAGACCCGTCCAAGGTGATCGCACAGACCATTGAGGACATGCAGGACGAGCTGAAGAAAGCCCGACAGGAGGTGATTTCGGGTCTCGCAACGGAGAAACAGCTCGAAAAGAAATGCTCGGACCAGACCGAAGAGGCCGCGGGGTGGGAGCGCCGGGCGATGCTGGCCCTGGAGCACGGAGACGAAGAACTCGCACGCGAAGCCCTGCGGAGAAAGAAGAAATCGGAGACGGAGGCGGCGGAGAGTGATCGGTTGCGGGCGCAGCAGAAGAGTTACGTGGGGGATCTGCGGGCGACCATCGAGCAGCTTGAAAAGAAGCTCGAAGAGCTCAAGGCGCGAAAGAATACCTTGGCGTCCCAGGTGGGCCGCGCTCGCGCGGGCGAGGGAAACACCGCGGTGGGCGGGGCGAACAGCGGGGCCATCGGGAGACTCCAGGAGATGCAGGAACGGATCGAGGGGATGGAGGCCGAGGTCGAAGCCCATGACCTGATCGACGACCCGAAGAAAGCGGATCTCGAAGAGCGATTCAGGCGGTTGGAACGTGGGGAGAGCACGGCCAGTGGCGCAAGCGCCCTGGACGACGAACTTGCCGCCCTCAAGAACAAGCTCAAGAACCGTTAGGTTCCGCGCGGCCCGCGCCGTGGCACGCTCCACCATGGACTCCTGGATCGTCGCCCTCCGCGGCGGGAACGGCACCCTCGTGGAGGGTCGCGCACTCTTTGGCCCCCCGGTCACCGCCGTCTTCGACGTCGATCTCTATGAATTCAAGACGGCCACCTCCGACGAGGCCGTCCGGATGCTCCTTGCGGCCGCGGGCTCCCTCGGAGACGGCGTTGCCGCTGTGGGAATCGTCGACACGGTGCGAACGGCCGTTGCTCGCGAGGTCGTTCTCAGTGCGGCGCTCGCGGCTGCACCCGGTGAGTTTCTGGTGTGTGGCCGTGCGCGTGAGCTTCTCTCCGCCGGCATGGTGTACGTTCGCCCGATCGCCCGCCGCGGATGGCGCTTTCCAGTGTCTACCCTGGCGCTTGCCCCTGAGACTCCGTCCCGTGCAGCGTGTCTCGCTGCCGCTGCGACGCTCCCCCCGCGCCCCGCCCTCATCGGCCGCGACGCTGAGATCGACGCCCTGCATCATGCAATCGCTCCGGGCACGGTCACGGTCCTCCGCGCGGCGCCGGGCATGGGCGGCGGCCGGGTGCTCTCCGAAGCAGCAGCCCGCGCAGGCGCCACCGTCGTTCGAGTGGCCGCGAGCACACTCACCGACCCCTTGGCCTCTCAGCATGCATTGCACAACCTTCCCGTCGACGGCCCGGCGTGGCTCGTCATCGACCCGTTGGAAGCCAGCGACCTCCCCGCGCATGCACCCCTCGACGCCATGCGGGCTTCCCTCCCTGATGTCTCCGTGATCCTCCGTGCGAGCCCCGACGTCACGCTCCCCTGGGGCGACCCAGACACCGACGTCGAAGTCGGCCCGCTTGCTCCCAGCGAGTGCCGCGATCTCGCCACGGCCATTCTCGGCCGCGCCGACGCCTCGGTCATCGCCCACCTCGCCCGCCGTGGCGGAGGCTGTCCGCGGGCCCTTGTCGACGCCCTCCGCATCGCGGTGCAACACGGTGAGATCGTCCGAGATCCCCATGATGGACACTGGCGTCGACAGTCCCGACAAGCCCTTCGTCCGAGACACCCCGGTCGGCCCACGGAGACACCCACTCGGATGCGCACCGCGGCCCTCGCGCCGGTCGAACGCCGTGGACTCCAAGCCGCCCTGCACCTCGGCGAAGGCACCGACCCGCAGGCCCTCGGAGCCCTCCTCCGCGCGCTCTTTGGCCCGCCCGACACGGTCGAAGCGCTTCGCGCGCATGGGCTTGTCGATATCGAAGACGGTCACGTGACGTTCAGTTCGGCCCTTGCCGCCGCGCTGCCGCCCGATGCGACGCTCGCCACGCGCATCAAAGCCCTGCGCGACCACGGGGTGCCCGACCTCGTTGCCGCAGCCAGTCACGCCCCCGCGCCCGGAGCCGCCCGGGCGCTGGCCCTCGGCGCCCGCCGCGCACTCGCCGTGGGCGATCTCTCTGCCGCCGTGCGCCTCTGCGTGTCTGCGACCGAGGTCAACCCCGGGATGTACGCCACAGAGGTCGAAGAGACCCGCGCAGAAGTAGCCCTGGCGTTGGGCGCGGCGGTGCGTGTCGCGCAGCAGGGCGTTGGCCTTCGTACACCCCCACGACGGCTCGATCCCGAGGCGCTCCACCAGTCGGCCGATGCCCACGCGGCCAGCGGCGACATGGCCACGGCCACCCGCCTCCGCGCACTCGCAGCACTGGCGCTCGGAGACAACCACCCGGCGCTTCGGCTGGCTGAAGTCTCCGGGACCAGCCGGGACCACCTTGTGGGGGCGATCGCGCGCGCCCGCGGAGGCCAGGCCACGGGTGCCGTGCGAAGCGCGTTGGCGGCACTTAGCCTGGCACGGCGGGGTGGAGACGTCGCCGGGGAGACGGCAGCGCTGACGTTTCTTGAGGCGATGTACACCGCCCTGGGGAGAGACGCCGAGGCTCACGCGCTGGGGCTTGCGGCGCGCGCGGTGGCCAGCAGGTCACTTGCGTAGCAACAGCTTTTTGTCGGCGTCGAGGATCTCTCGGGCAAGATCTTGCACCCGAGCGTGGGTGGTTTTACGTGCGGCGAGGGTGATAAACGCTCGGGCGTTTTGGATGTCTCCGCGGGCCAGCGCGTCGCGGGCCTTGTCGTAAAACGGTACGACGTCGGGCGGGATCGGGACCTCGACCGCGCGGTTTTCGGACGCCACGGCTTTGCGTTCGGCGTCGGGGGTGAGCCTCGCTTCGCCGCGACCCATGGCGGCGTCGTACCGCGCCCTGAGCACGGGATCCAACAGTACCCTGTAGCCCTCGGCCCCGCGTTTGAACACCCGTAGCGCCCGCGCCGCACCCACGGGGTCACCCACGTGCTGGTCCGGGTGATACTTCAGCGCAAACCGATGAAAAGACTCCCGGATGCGGTCGGCCCCGGCGTTTCTCGCGACGTCGAGGAGGGTGTAGTAATCAATCTGGTCGAGTTTTTCGTCGACGAGTTTGTCAGAAACCATGCGGCCTCTGTGCCTGTGTGCCAGGGCGCGGACCCGGACGCAAGCCGTGCCGTTCGTCCGTCCCTGTAAAGTCACGCATCCCGTCGAGGGTCTATCCCAGGGACTCCTCGGCCTTGAGCACCGACCCGAGCCATACCGCCAACTCCCTTCGGCGGCGTTGGTACGTGATCGGCCCGACGTCACCCGCCGCACGCGCGCGGGCAAGCGCTGCGGCTTCGACGACGATTCTCTCCCGCTCGGCGGCAAGGTCGGCCCGCGACCGCCTGGCCCGCGCTCCCCTGCGCGAAAATGCCGTGTACAACCCCAGGAACACCAGGACAGAACTGACGGCCACGGCCACCCAGCGGGCAGGTCCGGCAGCCGCTGGGATGCCCCCGAGGTGCACCCGAAAGGCCGTGAAGGGCGGGTCGGTCGGGCGACGTTCGATCCCCGCGAGCAAGACGTGCTGCGCGCTGGACTCCCGGGCTTCGGCAGGCGGAAACCCCTCGACCGAGAGGGTGAGCCCCGGGGGAGCTTCGGTGATGACCAGGGCCGTCACCACCGGGAGGGGAATCGTCGCGTTGAGGTCCACGGTCGATCCCTGAATCTTGACCTGGTACTGAAAGCTCACTTCTTCGGGCTCGCGTCCCGTCGGCGGGATGGACCCACGGAGTACCGCGGCACCACCGTGATCCTCGATCCGCAGGTCGTTCATCGACGGCGCGGTGTTGAAAGCAAGGTAGCCCGCAGGGAGACCGAAGCGCAGTCCGTCCGTGGGCACAAAAGCCATGGGGTTCGGGTGCTCGGTGCCGAGAGACATCCCCGTGATGTTCACCAGGCGCATGCGCTCGGCGATCATCAATCGGTCGTCCCGGATGTGCACCTCCATCCGCGCATCCCAGATCATGGTTCCACGCCCGGTGTGGTCTACGGGAAAGCGCACGAGGGACACCTTGTACCCCGCCGCGGATCCAAGCTGAAACGGCATCGCGCCGTACCGCGCACCGTCAAGGTCCGTGCTCACCCTGTACGCCGTCGACCCGTCGGTGGACAGCCCGCGCACCGTCGCTGTCCCATCGTCCCCCGTGGTGACCGACATGGCCTCACCCCGCTCGCCGTCCCGCATCGACCCCACGCGCACCACCGCGCCTGGCACCCGTCCCCCCATCTGGTCCACCACCCGCACCACCACCGTCCCCGCAGGAACCTCCACCGACTCCTCCGCCCCGCTTTCTGGCAGGGTCATCACCACGTGGCCACCCGCGTGCGGGCTTTCTCCCACGTCTGGGTGCCCCGAGGGCATCGCAGCATTCGGGTCCACGGGTTCTTGTTGTGCCCACGCGCGTTGCGCAGCGATGGACAACGCGAGTGCCAGCACCCTTGCGCTAGGACGCATCCGACACCTTTGCACCGCACCGTTTGCAAAACACGGCGTCCGGGTCGTTGACCGTTGCGCACCCTGGGCACACCCGCACGCTGTCCCCACCGCTCGCAGTCTCCGACGGCGTGCCTTCGCCATGGACGTCCTGGGATTCGGCCCGGGACAGCATCGCCTCGGCACGGGCCATCCACGGCCCCACGCCATCGTCAATCGCCCGCATCACCAAACGGGCCTCGGCGCGGTACCTCTCTTCAAGGGCTTTGTAGTCCTCCTCGCTGAGCCTACCGATCGCCCGCTCGTACGAGATGTCCCGCAGCGCTCGGAGGGCAGCCCGCTTGCGGGTTTCGAGTTCTGCTGGGATTCCCGTCTCCGAGCCTTCGGCCATGGCGTCCCCCGGCAGGGTAGGGTCCAACACCAACCGCGCCGCCTCCCAGAACAAAAGTACCGCGCCCGCCAGCACCGAAAACGCCAGCCAGAGCACAACCCCCGGCAGCCCACGCGTGATCCCGACTGGAACCCCCACGGCGAGCACCACCCCCAGCACCATGGCAGGGACGTGCCGTGCCAACTCATCGCGCGTCGGGCTATCGGTCGTTTCCACGGAGTTCCTCATCGATTCTGGCGTCGTAGTCGTCTCCAGGGGCTGGGCTACCAGCAGGCGGGACTGCCCGCGCCGGGTTCGCCGCACGGTCGCGGCGCGCCCACGAGCGCGCGAGCCGAAGTCCCACCCCGGCTCCCCCTGCGAGCGCCACCAACGGCAAGATGTACAACGCCTTGTTGTGCCCACGATCCGGCGGGACCGACAGCGACGACGCACCCCAGCGGTCTACGTAGTCGTTTACAATCACCGACGTACTGTCTCCCCGCTGGAGCCTCCCGCGGATCCGTGCGCGCTGCGCCGCGGCAAAGTCGCACGTGCACGTCGCGAGCGGTAGGCGTTCGCAGTCGCCACACATGCACAACAACCGCTCAAAGAGCTGGCGCTCTTGCGGGGTGTACACTTCAGTCTCGCCCGGTGGCGCACTGTTGGTGATCGTGTGCCGCTGTGCGTGCGCCGTCGCGGGCGCCAGCAACAGCCCCGCGAAGAGCACCACCCCCGCAGCCACCGCGGTGCGAACCACGGCGGGCCCGGCCACGAGGGATGGCGCCAGGGACACCTCGGGCCACATGGCAATCACCACCCCAAGAATCAGCACCATGCCCCCAAGCCAGATCCAGACCGTAAGCGGATTGACGAAGGCCTTGATGTGGGCAACGTGAGTCTCGGGATGCACCGTGGCCATGACCACGTAAAGGTCGTCGCGGAGGGACGACGTGATGCTGACCTCGGAGGTGGGCATGTCGGGGTG
>VFSW01006001.1_pt1 | contig 17909 bp, 20 predicted proteins | sample 5358111 | NCBI WGS metagenome assembly VFSW01 (sample SAMN11554181, study PRJNA540505) | mine drainage metagenome | isolation source: sediment from site ElyBrook_90M | place: USA: Ely Copper Mine, Vershire, VT | collected 2017
GCCGCGGGCCGCGCGGCCTCAGTCCCATGACCGCGGCATCGCAGGCGCGCCGATTCCGCGCCCTTCGCTCGATGCCCCGCCGATGTTGACGCGGCGTCCGCTCGCGTTGTGCGCGGTCGCTCTCGGCGCGATCCTCCTCCTTGGCGTGAGCCTCTGCGCGCCCTTCGACAAGGATCAGGAGCCGCAATCCGCCGAGTGGATTCAGGGGATAACCGAGCGCCGACAACTCCTCATCCCGAGCGACGATTACGGCGCGATCTGCCGCAAGCCGCCGCTCTACTACTGGCTCTCGGCCGCCGTTGCCGATGCGACCGGCGGAACCGTCGATGAGGCCCGCGCGCGCGCCGTCTCGCTCATCTCAGCCGTCGCCGTCGTTTTGATCGCCTTTTCGTGGACCGCCGAAGTGATGGGCGCGCCCGCCGGATTGCTCGCCGCCGCGATGCTTCTCGGGACCTACGGTTTCGCCTCGCGTGCGACGCTCGATTTGACCGACATGCTGCTCACCTGCCTCCTCTTCGCGACGTGGCGCGTCCTGTATCGGCTGATCGAGATCGGCGGCGCGCGCGGACCAACGATCCTGTGCGGCGCGATGCTCGGCCTCGCGATTCTGACCAAGGGCCCGGTCGCGATCGTGATTCCCGCGCTCGGCGTTGCGATCTATCTCGCCTTTACGCGCCGCTCGCCGCTGATGCCGCTCGGACGCGGGTGGTCCTGGGCGGTCGCTGCGATCGCATTCGCAATCGCGGCGCTCTGGTATGTTCCCGCCGCGCTGGTCGGCGGTCCGCTCTTCATCGCAGTCTTCGTGAGCGAAAATTTCGGCCACTTCATGCCTGCCGCGATGGGCGGCACCGGCGAAGCGATGCGCCCGTGGTGGTATATCGCCGCGCGGATGTTCGGCGCCGCGATGCCGCTCAGCCTGCTCATTCCCGCCGCGATCCGGCGCCTCGCCGATGCGCGATCCGCGAAGCGCCGCTTCCTGCTTTTCCACGCGAGTCTCGTCCTCGCCGTGCTGATTCTTTTTTCCGCAGCGAGCGCCAAGCGCGACGACTACATCCTGCCCGCGATGCCGTCGCTTGCGATTCTCTTTGCCGCCGTCTTCTTCGATTCCGATTCGTTACCGCGCCGCGCGCTCGCCCCGCTGCTTCGCGATATCGCTTGCGCGATCGCAGCCGCCGCCCAGGTCGCGATTGTCGTTGCCGCTTTGGTGATCGCGCGCCGCGCCGGCGCCTCGAATCCCGCGTCCGGTCTCCAATCCGCCGACGCGTCGTACCTCGCCTTGTTTATCTCCGGGATTCGCGCTCAGACGGCGCCATTCGTTCTCTTCGAGTTCGCCTCGATCCTGGGCGCGGTCACAATCTCCACTGGTATCGCGCGCCGCCGCGCTCTTCTGACCGGCGCCGGCCTTGCGCTAATCGCGCTCGCCGGCACGACGCTCTTCAATGGCGTGATGCGCCCCGATCTCGCGCGCGAGCAGACGCTGAAGTTTTTCGCCGCCGACGTCCGCACGAAAATCGGCGACGCTCCGCTCTACGGTGCGGCCCCCGGCCACGATTTCGAACTCTCCTATTATTACGGCGCTCCCGTTCCCAGTGCCGCCGGCCTTGCGCGACTCACGCCCTCCGATACCACTATCTACCTCGTCGCCCGCCCCCGCGATCTGCCGCGCCTCACGCCCTCTGTCCGCGCCGCGCTTCGCCCCGTTTTCGGCTCGAACCTTATCGGCGGCGGCGGGGCTCCGACACTTTACGAGTTGCCCGCGCGCAATTGATTTGAATCCGCACCGCCCGCGCGGCTAAATATATCTCGAAGGGAGCGTGCTGATTCGATGGCGAGCCGGGTACAGGAATCCCAGACCACAACGAGCCTCGTGATGCGGCTCGTCGTTTCCCTGATTCTTCCGCTGTGGGGACTGATCATTCTCGCGCTCGGAATCCGGCACATGTATCTGTGGTGGATTCTCACCGGCGGCGCGATTTTCGTGGTTGGAGCGATCTGCTTCATCGGCGCGCCGGTTATCGATTTCCACGTCGGCGAGCGTTAGTTCGTCGGATTTCTCCGGGACGCGCGTCGCGTCCGGACGGCGAGGCCTTCGATACGTCTCTGGCCGTATCTTTCCCCGCCGCCCGCCGCAAATGTCGAAACTCCTCTTACGCCTTCGCGCTCGGCCGCGACGATACGGCGTCGTACCATCGCTTCAGATTCGTCTGCTCGGGCGTGATTCGGAGCTTGACCGCCTTGGCGAAATCGACCGCCACCAGCGCCAGGATGTCCGCGATCGAGTAGCGGTCGCCCGCGATAAATTGCCGGTTCGCCAAGGTCTGATCGACGAAGCCGAACATCTTCTCGGCCGCCTGACGGCACACTTCGCCGTACTCCGGCACCTGCGGAATCCGTCCCTTGAAAAATTCCGAGGTGTTGCGGAACGCCCCCGCGACCATGCCCAGGAAATTCAACTCCATCCTTCGATGCCACATTTCGACGACCGCCTGGTCGCGCGCGTCGGTGCCCATCAGCGGCGGCGTCGGATGCAGCGCCTCGAAGTAGCGGCAGATCGCCACCGACTCGGCGATATGGGTGCCGTCGTCGAGTTCAAGCACTGGCACCCCGCCCATCGGATTGATCTTGAGGAACTCCGGCGTCCGGTTCTTCGCCGTCCCGATATCGATTTGCTCATAAGGCACCTGCACGCCCTTTTCGGCCAGGAAGATGCGCACCCGGCGCGGATTCGGCGCGATATTCGAATCGTAGATTTTCATCAGGAAAATCTCTCCTTTGCTTGAATCCTCGCGATGCTAGCAGCATGGCTGCGCGAACACCAAGATTTTCCTGCGTCCCCGATCCGGCCGTGCGCCGAAAAGGTTTGCCCGCCCGGAACCGCCGCGTTATTCTCGCCTCAGATGCCGATCTACGAGTACGAATGCGCCCGATGCGCCAAGGTCAGCTCGCACGGGGTGATGCGCTCCTCGCGCCGGCCCGGGAAAATCTCCTGTCCGCGATGCGGCGCGACCCGGCTCAAGCGCGTGATGTCATCGTTCGCCGTGGTTGCGACCGAGGCCTCGCGCCTCGCCGATTTCGATACTTCCAAGCCGCGCGGCGAATCCTTCTATAGCGATTCACGCAACGTCGGTCTGTGGGCCAAGAAACGCGCGAAAGAGATGGGTGTCGACCTGGGTTCGAAGTTCGAGGATACGGTCGAGAAGGCGCGCAGCGGAAAGCTGATAAAAGAGATGTTGTAGCCGCCGACTCGACCCGCGCGAAAAGCGCCGCCGGGAACGCCGCGAAGGAATAGGGAACGCATATGGACGGAGAAAGAGATCGCTTTGGCAGCAAGATTCAAGACGCCGAAAAGGCTCGCGAGGACGAGTGGGCGCGCAAGCAGGATCAGCAACTGCTCGAGCGGATGCGCCATAAGGCCGCCGACAAGATACTCTGCCCCCGATGCGCCCAGCCGACCGTCGCCGAAACCCGCGCCGGCGTCGCGCTCGCCGCATGCCCCAACCATCATGGCGCGTGGCTCGAAGAATCGGCGCTCCAGGACGTTCTGAAGCGATTGGCATAACTCTGCTGCGCCCGGCCCGCGGGCCGAAACCGGCGCCCGCAAGCCCCAGGAGGACAACGTGAAACTCGCGACCTTCAATTACCAGGGCCATTCCAGAATCGGTGTCGTTACCGAAGATTCAATCGTCGATCTCGAACTGGCCGTCCCCGGCCTTCCCACCGACATGACGGCCTTCCTCGCCGCCGGAGCCTCCGCACTAGAGCACGCGCGCAAGGCCGCCTCCGGCGCTGGCAACCGGGTCGCGCTCGCGAAGGTCAAGCTCGAAGCGCCCGTCCGCCGCCCGCCCGAATTCCTCGCGATCGGCCTCAACTACGCCGACCATGTGCAGGAAACCGGGATGGAAAAGCCCAAATTCCCGATCTTCTTCAACAAGCAGATCACCTGCGTCAACGGCCCCTACGATCCGATCCATCTGCCCCGCGCGTCTCATGCGCTCGACTACGAGGGCGAACTCGGTTTCGTGATCGGCCGCCGATGCCGCCACGTCTCGCGCGACCGCGCCGCCGAAGTGATTGCCGGCTACCTGATCGTCAACGATGTGAGCACCCGCGACTGGCAGCGCCGCTCGGCCACGATGACGCTCGGCAAGTCGTTCGACACCCACGGCCCGACCGGCCCCTGGATCGTCACGCCCGACGAAGTCGGCGATCCGCACACCCTCGAGCTGCATACCTGGGTCAATGGCGAACAGCGCCAGCATTCCAACACCCGCAATCTCATCTTCGATTGCTTCTCGATTGTCGAAACCCTTTCGACCGTGTTCACGCTCGAACCCGGCCTGCTGATTTCGACCGGCACACCCTCGGGCGTCGCCGCGGCGATGAAGCCGCCGCAGTATCTCAAGGCCGGCGACGTCGTGCGGATCGAGATCGAACGCATCGGCCATATCGAAAACAAGGTAATCGATGAGCCCGCCGACACCGCGATGATGTAGGCGGCTTAGCGCGTGAATTGCCGCCGCGCTCAGCCGCCTCAATGCGGCTGATTCTTGTCGCCGTTCGCCCGCTGAAGCTCGGCGATATGCCAGATCGCGCGGGGCGCACGCATCACAGTCGCGCCCGTCCGGATAAAGGGCACTGCGCTGAAGACGACCTCGATTACGATCAGGACGATCACCGCCACTTCGAGCAGCACCAGCCGGCGGTTGCGCGCCACCTCGAGCACCAGCTCAAGCGCCTCCTGTATCGCACGCAGCTTCGATTCGAGCGCCGCGTAGCGATCCGCAAGGTCGAACTCCGCCCGCAGATCGTCGTAAATCCGATCCATCGCCGGGTCTTCCCACGTCGCATCCGGCTTGTCGAGCAGATGCAGCACCGACAGCACCTCGGTCCGATTTCCGATCGCCTCGCCGATAAAGCGATGGAGCGGGCGGGTGCGCTGCGGCACCGAGCCGCGCCGCTCGAGCCGCTCGGCCAGCGCCGTGGTGCGCGTCAGCAACTGCTCGACGATCCCTTCGTAGCATTCCATCGCCGCGCTTTGCGCTAGAGTCAGCGCCACCACGCCCGCGCGCGCCGCCGTCAGCCGGTCCACCCGCAACACTCCGTCGCTGATCCCGATCGGGAAATCGGCGTCCTCGATCACCGTGTAATCTTCGCGCACCACCTGCCGCGTCAGCCCCGGACGCGCCCGATGGAGCCGCGCGAGCGTCGCCTCGCGAATCGCGGCCGGGACGTCGTGCGCGACCACCGCCCCAAACGGATAGATATAGACCCCGCCGTCCGAATCGACCGGCAGATACATCTCGTGCACGGCGAGCCGCGCCTCGGGAAAGGCAGGCGCCACTTGCTTCAGCGACAGATTCTCGACGAACGCCTGTGCGTAGAACTGATGGATTCGCGGAGCCATCCGCTTAACATAGCGGTTGCGCGCGGCGCGACACCAAGCACAATCGGATCCGCCCCCGGCTTTGCGCTGACTCGCGTCGCCCCGACGGGTGTTAGATGCGAGGCTCTAGTTTGCTTTCACTGGCTTTGCCGCGCGACCACGCCTCCATCCCACCCCGCAGAACCGCCACGTCGTCGAATCCCGCGGCCTTGAGCACTTGGGCAGCTTTCGCCGAGCGCCTGTCGGTCCGGCAAACCAGGACCACCGGTCTGCCTTTGCGCGCGGCGATATCGCCGAGCCCTCCGGATAATCCTGCCAGCGGGATGTTGAGCGCGCCCGGGATGCGCCCCAGCGGACCGTTGAATTCCTCGGCGCTGCGGACGTCGATAACGATGATCTCTTCGCCGCGTTCCAAACGATTTTTAAGTTCTGACAAATCGATAAAGCGTTGGCCCCTTAGCCGACTAACCAGCCGTGACAGGAAGGCGATCGCCGCCAGCATCGCGATAGCAAGTAGTATGTCCTTGATAGCGCCGGTGCGCCTGTTCGCGGCCTCGCGCCCGGCATAGCCAAGGTATGTGTATGCGATTGTACCCGGGAGCATGAATACCAAGGAGGCGAGCACGTACTCTCCGAGCCGGATGCGCGTCAGTCCGAGAGCGTAATTCATGAGATTGAAGGGAAAGAGCGGCACCAGCCGGACGAACGCGACGAATCGCCATCCTTCCTCCTCGACTCCGCGCATCAGACGGCCGAGGCGTTCGCCGCTGCGCGCCGCAACCCATTCGGAGGCCACGTAACGCGCGATCACAAATGCGAGCGTCGCCGCCAGCGTCGCGCCGGCGAGGTTCCACAGCGTTCCCCACACGGGACCGAACAGGGCGCCGCCGGCGATGGTCAGCGCGGCTCCCGGCAGGAACAGCACGGCGCCGAGCGCGTATAGCAGGACGAACAGTATCGGCGCCCACGCACCAAACTGCCGCAGTTTCGCCTCCAGCGCCGCGGAGTCGAGATCTTCGCGATGGAGCGCGAGCCATGCGATCGCCGCGGCCAGCATCGCTATCAGGATCAGACGAAAGATGAGACCGCGCCTGTTCATGCCGCGCGCCTGCGGGTGATCTTAAACATCGAGGTTGCGTTGAGCAGCACCTCGAAAAGGAGCACGCCGAGTGCCGGTGCTCCAATCGCCACCACCACGCCGAACTTGATCATCATCGACAGAACAATCTCGATCGGATGAAAGCGCGCGCCGGTGGGTGACATCGAGTTGTTGAGCAGCCCCCAGCCGCGCCGTTCGGACATCAGCGCGAGACTGACGGCTGTGGCGGGGAGCAGGATTCTTACCAGCGCGGTGTTCAAGGCGACTATCGCGAGGTTGCTCGGCCAGCGCCGCAATCTCGCATACGACCTTATGCGGCGTGGCCATGGCGCCTCCCACAGCGCTATCGCGGTGAAGACCGCTATGAAGGCGCCCAGCCGTATGATGGGTTCATGCAGGAGCACGATTGACCTTAATCAAACATTCAATCAATATCTTGAATGAAGGTAGGATGTTTCATTTGCCATGTCAAGCCAGAATCCCAAACGCGCCATGCTCGAACAGTTCGCCGCGGTAGCCCGAACGCTCGGTTCCGCCCATCGCCTCGAGTTGCTCGAGATGCTCGCGCAGACTGCGCGCAGCGTCGAGGAGCTGGCCGCGCTGAGCGGCCTCACGATCGCCAACGCGTCCCAGCATCTGCAGCACCTGCGCCGTTCGGGATTGGTCGAGGCGCGCAGAGACGGCAAGCGCGTGATTTACCAGCTCGCCGATTCCGAGGTGCTGGCGCTGCTCGGATCGTTGCGCCGCGTTACCGAGCGCAACGTCGGCGCGGTCGAAAAGGTGCTCAATAGCTACTTCCGCGAGCGCGACAGTCTCGAACCCGTATCGCGCAAGGAACTGCTGCGGCGCATGCGTGGCGGGCTGGTCACGGTGATCGATACCCGCCCGCCCGAGGAGTTTGCCGCCGGCCACCTGCCCGGCGCGCTCAGTCTGCCGCTGCGCGAGCTCAAGCGCCGGCTGCGCGAACTGCCCCGCAACCAGGCGATCGTCGCCTACTGCCGGGGCGCCTATTGCGTGCTCTCCTACGAAGCGGTCGCGGCGCTGCGCCAGCGCGGCTTCAAGGCCTTTCGCCTCGAGGACGGCTATCCGGAATGGAAGGCCGCCGGATTGCCCGTCGAGTGTTCAGACCATCCCTGAAGACTTGCGCCGCCGCCCCGGCTTGGTAACCCTGTGAACCATGGAAAAGCGCGCCCAGACCGATCATCCCGTCGAAGATTTCATCAGCCGCCGATGGAGCCCGCGGGCCTTCGCCGACCGCCCCGTCGAGCACTCAAAGCTACTCTCTATCTTCGAGGCCGCCCGATGGTCGGCGTCGAGCTACAACGAACAGCCCTGGCATTTCATCTACGCGGCCAAGCCGGATATGGCCGAGTTCGAGAGGTTGCTGGAATGCCTCGCCTCGACCAATCAGCTATGGGCGCGCAACGCGGGCGTCCTCGTCTTTCCGGTCGCGCGCCTCGCCTTCACCAGCGGCTCGCTCGCCGGCAAGCCGAATCGCCATGGCCTGCACGATGTCGGCCTCGCTACGGCCAACCTCATCTACCAGGCGATGGCGCTTGGCCTGTTCGCTCATCCAATGGCCGGGTTCAGCCCCGAGAAGCTCCGCGAGCTGTGCGCGATTCCGGAGGGCTTCGAGCCGGTGACTGCGGTCGCAATCGGCTATCCGGGCGATCCCGAAAGCCTGCCCTCGCCGCTCAAGGAGCGCGAACTTGTGCCCCGCGTCCGCAAGCCGCTCGCCGAGTTCGTCCCAGGCGCCCGCTGGAAGTGAGTCCAGACTAAATGGTCTTGGTGCGAGTCTCAATCAGGATTGCGCGCAGGCGGCCGAATGTATAAAGGCCCAATATACACTAGGCTGTACGGAGCACGCGGACGGGCACGGATGAGGAAGTTATGAAAATTGGTTTGATGCATCTGAGTTGTGACAGCCGGGCGGATCCCGCGATCGTCGCGAAACGCGCCGAAGAACTGGGCTTCGAATCGTATTGGGTGGGCGACCATACGGTGGTTCCAGTCAAGGCGAGTATCCAGTACCCAGGGAGCAAGCCGGACGGGCGCGAGCCGGATTATATCTGGCAACTGCCGGACCCGTTTATCGCGCTGACGCGCGCGGGAGCGACGACTACCAGGATCAAGTTGGGCACGGGGATTTGTCTCGTACCGGAACGGAATCCGCTGCTCATGGCGAAGCAGATAGCGACGCTCGATGAGGCGAGCGGCGGGCGTTTCCTGTTCGGAATCGGCGGCGGATGGAACCCCGAAGAATCGACCATACTGGGCGGTGATTTTGAGCATCGATGGAGCCAGGTGAAGGATTATATCGCCGCGATGAAGGTCCTGTGGCGGGATGAAATCTCGGAGTATCACGGCCGCTACGTCAGCTTTCCGCCCGTGCGATGCTATCCGAAGCCGGCGAGCAAACCCCATCCGCCGGTGCTGATCGGAAGCATCAACAATCCGCGGGCGCTCAAGCGCGTGGCGGATTGGGGTGATGGATGGATTCCGGTAGTCACAGGCGTCGATGAATTTGCCGACGGGGTGACGAAGATCAAAGCGCTGGCCAAGAAAGCCGGCCGCGATCCGGGAGGGTTGGACTTCACGGTTTTCGGGATCGAAGGGCAATGGCAGACGAGCGCGCAGATTCAGGAATTCGCGAAGGCGGGAGCGAACCGGGTGGTGGTGTGGCTGGGGAACGATGACTTGAAAGGAACGTTGCGGGAGATGGAGCGGCTGGCGAAGGTGGTGGTCGGCGCATGATCCCAATCCAATGAACGCTCCGTCGGCCGCCTGCCGTGGATGATGATCGTCGTCGCGCGGCGGCTTCGGCGGCCGGATGCCTGTTCGTGGTCGCGATGCCGATAGGCACCTCGCGCGCCTTGAGCGCACGGACCTTGAGCACGCTCGCTTCAGCCGACCTGATCGCGTGCGAGGACACCCGCCGCCTCGCGCCGACGCTCGCCGCGCACGCGATCCGCACTCGGACTGTCAGCTACTTCGAGCACAACGAGGAGCACCGTGTGCCCGAACTTGTCGAGCGGATGATCGCCGGCGCGAAAATCGCGCTGGTCTCCGACGCCGGCACCCCCGGCGTGTCCGACCCTGGCTTTCGCCTCGTGCGGGCGGCGCTCGAAGCCGGCGTGGGTGTCACCGCTGTCCCGGGCCCGTCGGCGGTGATCGCGGCGCTCTCGATAGCCGGCCTTCCGACCGACCGTTTCACGTTCGAGGGGTTTGTGCCGAATGGGAAGGGCGGGCGCGAGGCGTGCTTAAGGCGGCTTGCCGATGAGACCCGCACGATGGCTTTTTACGAGAGTCCGCGGCGGCTCGAATCGACGCTGGTCGAGATGGTGGATGTTTTTGGCGCTTCAAGGCCTGCTGCCGTAGTGCGTGAGATCACCAAGACGCACGAAGAGACTGTTCGTGGCACGTTGGAGTATCTGGTTGCTCATTTTCGAGCAGAGCCGGCTTTGGGCGAGATAACAATCGTCGTGGCAGGTGCTGACGAGGCGAAGGATCGCGCCGACTCGGCGGCGGAATCGTTCGTTGTCACCGTTGCCACGCTATGCGACGCTGGATTGGGCCTTAAGCAGGCAAGCGACCTTCTGGCGCGTGCAACCGGCCGCAGCCGCCGCGAAGTCTATCAGGCGGAGCTTGCTCGACGCGCAGCGCGCAAGCATCAGTGACGCGAAACTTATATAGTGAGTGAGCGTCCAATATGTTGTTGATTCGCCCGCGCCCGCTCGGGCCGGTTTGCTTGAATCGATAGCGTGGGTAGGGTTGAATTCCGCCGAAGATGGTATCCAGCGCAAACAGGCACGGCATGGCGTCACCCGGTAAGGCGAGCAGCCGCGCCACGGCGGTAACTTCGGTTACCGACGACACGAACGGCGATCCGATTGTGCTTGTGATCCATGGCCCCAACCTGAACCTGCTCGGCGAGCGCGAGCCGGAAATCTATGGACGAACGCGGCTTGAGGATATCGACCGGATGCTCGGCGAGTTGGGCCGCAAGCTTGGAATCGCGGTCGAGACTTTTCAATCCAACGGGGAAGGGGCGATCGTCGACCGGATTCAGGATGGGCGTGGCCGGATCGCGGCGCTGGTGATCAATCCCGCCGGCTATACCCATACGAGCGTTGCGATTCGCGACGCGATAAGCGCGCTCGACGTGCCCACCGTCGAAGTGCATCTGTCGAATGTCTACCGGCGCGAACCGTTTCGCCATCATTCGATGGTTGCCGATATCGTGGCCGGACGGATCATGGGTTTTGGCGCGGAGAGCTATATGCTTGCGCTACGGGCTGCTGCGAGCCTTATCGAGCGGCCGCGAGTCCGTGCCGGCGCGGCGCCGAAAGTATCGTAAGACCGCGGCCCTTCAAGCGAAGAACTCGGGCCGAGTAATCAGGGATAGATGGAGATACGAGAGCTGAAAGCTTTGCTTGGCCTGATGCGTGAGTACGATCTGGCCGAGCTCGAAATCGAAGACAAGAAGGGCAAGGTGCGCCTGGTGCGCCGCCAGCACGACGAAGCCGGCGCAGACGCCGTCGCCGCTCCCGGCGCAGGTGCGTCGAAGCGTACGGCCGCGCGACCGCCGGCCGCGTCCGGTTCCGCAAACGGTCACGCCGCGGGGACCTCGCAGACCGAGCTTATCCCGTCGCGATCGGTCAAGACGCCCGAGCTTGGTCCCAACCAGAAGTATATCGAGAGTCCGATGGTCGGCACGTTCTACCGCGCGGCGTCGCCCGACGGGGCGCCGTTTGTCGAGGAGGGCGACACGGTCATCAAGGGCCAGCCGCTGTGCATTATCGAGGCGATGAAGATGATGAATGAGATCGAGGCGGATGCGGCGGGGCGAATCGTCAAGATCATTTGCGACAATGGGCAGCCGATCGAATATGGGCAACCGCTGATGATAATCGAGGTCGCTTGAGGGCGGTGTCCCGGAGCACAGCGATGTTCAAGAAACTCTTGGTGGCAAATCGCGGAACGATAGCGATCCGGATTATCCGTGCATGCCGCGAACTGGGAATTCCGACGCTGGCGGTCTTTTCGACCGCCGACAAGGACGCGCTCCACGTCAGGATGGCGGATGAGGCGGTCTGTATCGGACCCGCCGCGGCCGAGGCGAGCTATCTCAATATCCCGTCGATAATCAGCGCCGCGCTTACTTACGGGGCCGACGCGGTCCATCCGGGGTACGGCTTCCTTTCTGAAAACGGCGACTTCGCCGAGGCGTGCCGCAAGTCGGGGCTCAATTTCGTGGGTCCGCAGGCGCGCCATATCCGGCTGATGGGCGATAAGCCGCGGGCGCGGCGAATAATGGTGCGCGCGGGGGTGCCGGTTCTGCCGGGCAGCGATGGCAACGGCGTGACCGAACTGCGCGACGCGCAGGCTGACGCCGGACGGCTCGGCTATCCGGTGTTGATCAAGGCGGCGGCGGGCGGCGGCGGCAAGGGCATGCGGCTCGCGCACGACGCCAAAGAGCTTGCGCGGTTTTTTCCGCTGGCGCGGGGCGAGAGCGAGGCGGCCTTTGGATCGCGCACGATGTATCTCGAGAAATATCTCGAACACGCGCGCCACGTCGAGTTTCAGATTCTGGCTGACGACAAGCGCAACGCGATCCATCTGGGCGAGCGCGACTGCTCGATCCAGCGGCGCCATCAGAAGGTGCTCGAGGAGGCGCCGTGCCCGGTGATGACGGTGCGCCTGCGCGAGAAGATGGGGCGGGCGGCGGTGCGCGCGGCCGAGGTGGTCGGCTACTCGAACGTCGGCACGGTTGAGTTTCTGCTCGCGGGAAATGGCGAATTTTACTTTATCGAGATGAATACCCGGATTCAGGTCGAGCACGGCGTGACCGAGATGGTGACCGGAATCGACCTGGTCAAGGAGAGCCTCGAGATCGCGATGGGCGGGACGCTCAGATTCAAGCAGAAGCAGATCAAGATAAGCGGCGCGGCGATCGAATGCCGGGTCTACGCGGAGGACCCGGACACCCATCTGCCGTCGCCCGGCGTGGTCTCGAATCATCATCCGCCGGCCGGGTTGGGCGTGCGCGTCGAGACGGCGCTCTATGACGGCTACCGCGTGCCGGTGCATTACGATCCGCTGATCGCGAAGTTGATCGTGCATGCGGAGAATCGGCCGGGCGCGATCATGCGCGCGAAGGCGGGGCTGCGCGAGTATCTGATCGACGGGATCAAAACGAATATCCCGCTCCATCTGCGGATTCTGGACGATCCCGACTTTGCGCGCGGTGAGTTCGCGACCGATTTTCTGACCCGGTTCGAGGCCGCGCCGCGGGCGGGCGAGGTTGTGCATGCGGCGGGAAGATAGGCAGCAAGGGCGGACGGGAGCCCGGCGGCGGTCTTGCGGGTTCGCGATGATCGCGGGCGCGGCGGCGATTGCGGCGGCGGTGATGTTCGCGCCGGCGGCGGTTACGATCGCCGCGGCGCAATCGAGTGCGGCGCAATCGAGTGCGGCGCAATCGGCGGTGCAGGGGCCCAAGGCGGTTGCGATAGATCCGAATTACGATTTTGGGACCGTGCTGAGCGGTCCGCCTCTGCGCCACGTATTCAAGATTAGCAACGGCGGACAGGGCACACTTGTGTTGAGCAAGGTCAACGCCTCATGCGGATGTACGGCGGCCAAGCCAAGCCGCACCGAACTCGGACCCGGCGAGACCAGCGAGATCGCGGTCGAGACCGACACCAGGTACGAGCGTGGCCATGCCGAGCGGATCGTGACGGTGGCGACCAATGATCCGGCCAAGTCGTCGATCCGCCTGATGATGAGCGGTGATATCAAGCCGCAGGTCACGGCCGAGCCGTCCGATCTGTTCCTCGGGAGCGTGCGGCATGGCGCGGGTGCGAGCCGGCAGGTGGTTATCAGCGACATGGTGGGCGGAGCGGCGCCGTTCAAGATCAAGTCGGTCACCAATTCGAGCCCCGATATCAAGGTGACGCAGGCGCCGCGTACCGACGGCAAGCCCGGTGCGATCCTGAACGTCGCGGTGGCCAGTTCGATGCCGGTGGGGCCGATCGCCGACGTTATCAAGATCGACGACAACCGCTCGCCGATCCGGATTGACGTATCGGGTGTGGTGAGCGGCGATTTGAATGCCAAGCCGGCGCAGGTGTCGTTCGGCGTACTGCCGCATCATGGGAGCGCGGTCAGAATCGTGCGGCTGACCAATGACGGCGCGCATCCGGTGAGCGTGCTCGGGGTTGACAGCAGCAACGGGAGCGTGCTGGCGAATGTCGAGCCGGTGACGCCGGGCAAGGCATACAAGATAACGCTGACGCGCAGGCAGAACACGCCGGACGGGCAGGTGCGGGGGCAGCTTAAGATCCGGACGGATGATGCGCATCAGCCGACCGTGGTGGTGCCGTTTTACGGGATCGTGGGCACGTTCAACGGGTAGAGGCGGCGGTGCTGCTGCTGGCAATGAAGGCGATTCCTCAACGTGAATTGCGCAATCGCCTGATCGGAACTTCACGCGCGATCTTGAAGCCGTAAGCGCGACGATCGACCAGTTGTGATGGCTACTGGTCCGCGCTCCGAGGCGCGCGGCCTGCTGATACTCCCGCTTTCATCGCAAACGAAGCAGACCACGGAAGCGGCAATCGTTTCGGCGGTCCCTCACCCGCGCCTGCGGCACGGCCTCTCCCGACACAGGGAGAGGTTTCAAACCAATGTCCAACCACATTTCTTGCGGCGGTGGGTGAGAGTTCGAGGTCGATCGATCGCACCCTTGCGGAATCCCATTCCTCAGGGACTCGGGACGAAAGCGAACTCGAACTTGAGGCCGTCGGGGTCGGTGAAGTAGACCGCGTAATAGCCGGGGAAGTAGGGATACTCGGCCGGCGGGTCGAGAATCTGCGCGCCGATCGTTTTCAGCAGATCATGCATCCGCTCGACGTCGGCGCGGCTTTCCGCGTTGAACGCCAGATGATTCATCCCCGGTGCGTTGCGATCGTGCGCCTTGCGCGCGGAGTCATCCTTGGCCGGACGAAGCGTTAAGGCACCGTCCGGACTGGCCCACGCGCGCAGTGGCGTCTTCATCAGTTGCTGAGTCGGCTCGGGCACTTCGACTCGCGTATAACCGAGGAAGCCGAGGACCTTGTCGAAGAAGGAGGTTGAACGGTCGAAATCGCTTGCCGTCAGAGCGAGGTGATTGATGCTGCCGCGGGCCATCGCTGGGCTCCTTTGAAAAGTGGCGGGTCTCGGCAATCTTTGCGCAGATAGCCACGATATATCCATACCCTGGCAGGTGATTTTCGATTTTGACGGCGGGAAGCAGGATCGCTTAGAGTCGGCGGCATTATGAATGATACTCGGCCGGATCGGAAAAAAGCGGCCGCGCTGACGCGGCAGGTCGGGGTGGATTTCGGCGCGGCGATGACGGTTGCGCTCGCCTATATCGGCGACCGCCTCGGAATTTTCAAGGCAATGGCGAACGGCGCGCCGATGACCTCGGCGCGGATCGCCGAAGTCACCGGGCTCAACGAACGATATATCCGCGAATGGGCCGCGACGATGGCGGCGTCGGGCTATCTCGATTACAACGCCGCGGATGAGACGTTCCGCATGAACGCGGAGCAGGCGACGGTGCTCGCGCGCGAGGACAACACCTTCTTCATGGCCGGCGCGTTCCAGTACGCGGTGGCATGTTACGGCCAGGTTCCGAAGCTGACGGACTCTTTCCAGCATGGCGGCGGCGTTGCCTTCGTCGATTTTGGCAGCGAGATCTCCGAGGCTATCGATCGGCTTTTTCACGCGGGCTACGAGGCCTGGGTTGCGAACGAGTGGATTCCGGCAGTGCCGGAGGTTCATCAGCGGCTGGTGAGCGGAGGCGAGGTCGCCGAAGTGGGATGCGGCGGCGGCCAGTGTCTGATTCCGGTTGCGATGGCGTATCCGAACTCGCACTTTTTCGGGTACGACGTCGATCAGACTTCGATCGAGCGGGGACGGAAGCGAGCGGCCGAGGCGGGAATCGCTGGCCGAGTCGCGTTCGAGCGGATCGCGGCGGAAGAGTTGCCGTTCGCGGATCGTTTCGACCTGGTGATGGCGTTCAACTGTATCCATGACATGGCGAATCCGCGCGGGGCGTTGGCGGCGATCCGGCGGATCGTCAAGCCGGGGGGCGCGTTTCTATGGTCGGAGGGTAATGCGTCGGACCGGCTCGAGGAGAATCTGAATCCGGCGGGACGCACGATGTATGCGGCCAGCACGATGCATTGCATGACGGTGTCGCTGGCGAATCGCGGCGAGGGTCTGGGCGCGGTGATCGGGGCAGAGAAGGCGCGGGGACTGGCCGAGGAGGCGGGCTTCTCGCGCTTCGAGAGGTTGGCGATCAGGAACCCGGTGCATCAGATTTTCGTGGCCCGCAAGTAGACGCGCGCGCGCGAGCGGGGCGCGGCGATCGCCCGGGCGGCGGAAAGCAGCGCTCGCCTGTCGCCGCCGATAGTTGCAGCGACAGATGGATAGCGGAACTGCAACGCATCCTTGGCCTGTTAAGCTGCAATCGATGAGCGAACGATCCAGACCCAGGAATCCGATTGCGCGCGTGCGCGATTTTATTATGCGCGCCGCGGTCGGAATCCTGACCAAGCCGCTCAAGCGCTACACGCTGAGCTATCCGAACGATCTCGAGGCGCTCAAGCGCAATATCCGCAAGGGCGATGTGGTGCTGGTCGAGGGCAACGAGCGCGTGAGCCAGGTGATCAAGTACCTGACGCAAAGTTCGTGGTCGCATTCGGCGCTGTATGTTGGTGATGAGGCTATCAGGCGCGATCCGGAACAGCGGCTGCGATTGGCGGGACAATACGGCGCGGAGGCCGGGCATCTGGTGGTCGAGGCGCTGGTCGAGACGGGAGTGATACTGGCGCCGCTCGAGAAATATCGCGACTTCAATATCAGGATTTGCCGGCCCCATCGGCTGTCGCCCGCCGATCTGAAAGTCGTGATTGAGACGGCCCTTGCGAGCGTCGGGCGAACCTACGATCTGAAGAACGTGTTCGATCTCGCGCGATACTTTCTGCCGGTGAGCCTGGTGCCGGCGCGCTTGCGCCGCCGTGCGCTGCGTTTCGGCAGCGGCGATCCGACCCGCGCGATCTGCTCGAGCATGATCGCCGAGTGCTTCGACGCGGTGCGGTTTCCGATAATCCCGCAGATCGAGCCGCTGCCGCCCGGCTATCCGGCGTCGCCCGCGCCGCGCCGGACCATCCGCCATCTGATGCTGCGGACGGCGGTGGCGCCGTTCGGACTATATCGCATGATTTCGCCGTCGTTCGTCACGCCGCGCGACTTCGATCTTTCGCCCTACTTCGAGATAATCAAATTCAACCTGATTGCGGATTACCACTTCGATTACCATCGGATAAACTGGGCAAAAGAGGACCAACCGGAGCCGCCGGATCTATAGCGGGACGGTCGGCGCAGCGGTCGTGGCGGCCGGCGCGCGGCGGCACGGATCGACGCTTGTACCCGGCGCCGGGTGTGCGATAAGTATCCGAACGCGCCGGATGGGCGTCTGAATTTGGCGGCCCGATCCGGCCCCGGATGGAACTGTGTGTATGAGCAAGCGCGAACTGCTGGAAAAAGCGATCGCCCGCATTCTCCATCGGCACTGCAATTTTGGCTGGGCCCACTACTATATCCCGAGCGAAAAGTTTCCCACCCTGATCGAAGAGCTGGTCGAAATGTCCAGCCCGGCCGGCCAGATAAGCCATGAAGAGCTGGTGCAGTTCTTTCTCAAGACTCAGCGGCTGAGTTCCGCCCAGGAGCGCGCCGCGAAGTTCGAAGAGGAATTCTCAATCTACCGGAAAAGCTGATTCGGTGCGGAGATTGCGCACGGAGGTTACGATGGATGCGCTCGAAACGATAACCACGAGGCGGGTGGCGCGATCGTTCTCGCGGCGCGCGGTCGACGATGGCGCAATCGAGCGGATCGTCGACGCGGGGCGTCATGCGATGAGCGCGCGCAACCTGCAGCCGTGGCGGTTTATCGTGGTGCGCGACGCGGAACGCCTGCGCGAGATAGGCGCGCTGTGCACGACCGGCCGCTTCGTCGCCGAAGCGCCCTCGGCGGTGGTGGTGCTGAAAGATCGCGCGAACACGCGATGGGCCGATGTCGATTGCGCGCAGGCGGTGCAGAACATGGCCAATGCCGGCTGGGCAATCGGGCTCGGGACATGCTGGGTCGGCAATTTCGACGCCGACAAGCTGGCCGCGATGCTCGGCGTTCCCGAGGGATGGGGCGTTTTCACGGTGCTGCCGTTCGGCTATCCGGACGAGGCGAATCCGCCGCAGGTGCGTCCGCTGAAGCCGCGCCGCGAGACCGTGTATCGCGAGCGCTGGGCGGCTAGGGCGGTGAGGGATGCGGGGGGGGGGGGGGGGGGGGGGGGGGGGGGGGGGGGGGGGGGGGGGGCGGGG
>VFSW01006002.1_pt1 | contig 17906 bp, 12 predicted proteins | sample 5358111 | NCBI WGS metagenome assembly VFSW01 (sample SAMN11554181, study PRJNA540505) | mine drainage metagenome | isolation source: sediment from site ElyBrook_90M | place: USA: Ely Copper Mine, Vershire, VT | collected 2017
ATACTGAACACAGGCTCCCGGTCGGCCAGTCCCTCCGCCTCAAGGTCTTTGCGGGCCCTGTCCACGAGTTCCCGCACCCGCTCGTTGAAGGCTGCTCGGTCAATGACAAGCTGTTCGGTGGCCGGCGCCATGAACTGCATCCGGCCGCTCTGCTCGTAGACGTGCATGATGTCCATGGTCGACGATCCGTAGGCGCAGAATACCGGCGAGAACGGAAACACGATGGCCTTGGGAATATCTCCCTTGAACCCTTCCGCGTGCGTCGCGCCCGCGCCCCCGCCCACGAACATGATGAACTCCTCCGGACTGTAGCCGCGCAGGTGCACTTCCTTCATGATCGCCGAGGCCATGTTCCCGTTGACGATCTTGCGGATGATGGCGGCCCCTTCCTCCACGCTTACTCCCAGCGGCTTGGCGATTTTGTCGCGCACCGCCTGAATCGCGCGATCCTTGTTCAGCCGCATCTTCCCGCCGTAGTAGTATTCCGGGTTGATGTAGCCCAGCACCACGTCGGCATCGGTAACCGTCGGCTCGGTGCCCCCAAGGTTGAAGCACGCGGGCCCCGGCATCGACCCGGCGCTGCGCGGCCCCCCCTGCATGCGGTTTGCCAGCAACTGGTTCAGCGAAGCGATGGAGCCGCCCCCCGCGCCGATCGAAAGCGTCTTTATCATGGTGATGCCGACCATCCAGCGGTCGATGATGGGGCGGAAGTCGTAGCTGCGCACGCTGTCCTTCACCACCAGCCCGACGTCGAAGCTCGTGCCCCCCATGTCCGTCATCACCACGTTCTGATAGCCGAGCGATTGGGCCACGTGATGCGCGCCCATCAAGCCGGAGACCGGCCCGCTATTGAACGTCCGGCAAGCCGTGGTGCGGAAAACTTCGGCGATGCCGCCCGAGCTTTGGATCATCAGCAAGGGCTTTTTGTAGCCGCGCTCGCGCAGCTTGTCCCACATGGCGGAAAGCTCGATCTGCATGGAGCGCTGGAGGTAAGCGTCGAGCATGGCCGCCAGCGTGCGCTCGTATTCGCCGAGCTTGCCGACCACCTGTCCGGCCAGCACCACCGGGAGATACCCGATGTGGTATTCCTTGTACTCGTCGCGGATGATTTCCTTGATGCGCCGCTCGTGGGCCGGGTTCAGAAATCCCCAGAGCAGGGAAACGACAAAGCCGCGCGCGCCGCGGTTCACCAGGTAGCGGACTTTCTCGCGCACGTTCTTCTCGTCCACCGGACGGATGATTCTCCCCCGCGAATCCACGCGTTCCTTGACCCCTACGATCATGTCCCGCGGAATCAAGGGCTCGGGCTTCATCTGGATCGCCAGGTTGCGCCGCTCGGACACGCGCGTGCCGTCAATCCACTGCGCCCCGCGGCCGATCAGCACCACGTCCTCGTGGCCTTCCGTGGTGATCAATCCCAGGCGCGGCCCCTTGCGTTCGATCAGCCGGTTCATGGCGATGGTGGTCGAATAGCGAATCATGTCCACGGCCGGCAGCAGATCCTCCATCTTCAGGCCCAGCGACCCGGCGCCTTCCTCGATCACCCGCGAAAAGCAGACGGAAAGATCGTACGGCGTCGTGGGAACCTTCTTGATCAATGTCTTCCCGCCGAAGTTCAGGACCAAATCGGTGAATGTCCCGCCTACGTCTATGTCGATTGAATTCATTCGACGGCCTCGAGCCGCTGTCCGCGGATAATGTATTCCCCTTTACTCAACCGCTCTTTCAACCGGTCAATGTCCAGTTCGATGTCGTGGGTGAGCGGGTGTCCGGGAGGCAGATACTCGGTTTCCACCTGCGTGCCGCACCCCGGGCAATAGTATTCGACGATGCGGATCCAGTTCGGGTCCGGAGAAAAATTGAAGGGCCCCTCGACCAGCACCGGATGAATTTCGCGCGGGTCGCGGTCGTGGAGCAGGCAGCCCTTTTTGTAGTTCTCGCGCGCCGGACCCAGCACGCGTCCGCAGCGGTCGCACAGCCACTTTTCCTGCTCGATATCCAGCGTCACGTATTCCGTGATGCGAATCTTCTTTTCCGTTTCGGGTGCCATGGATATTTGCCTTTGCCTGCCGTCGTTTCCGAAACGACGCCGGCTCCGTCTATTTCCGCCTCAGCGTGCCGTTGCCGTAGCCGTCCAGAGTCATCACCCAGCCGTCGGGGATGAAATACGTCGTGTTCACGCCTTCCAGCACGGCGCATCCCTCGACGCGATTGCCCGGCTGCAGCAATTCCCACCGGTAAATCTGCGCCTCTCCCTTGGCGCTGCCCCAGGAAACCGCCCGCTTCCCCAGCCGCGCGTGCGCGGAATCGGCGCCCCGCGAGGCGCGCTCGGCCAACCGCGGCTTGGGCATCTCCTTCTTCACGCGCAGCCGCAGCAGATCCAGCGAAATCGCTCCGGCCGGCGCTCCCGCGCTCCGCAGCGCCTTCTCCAGCTCCTTGGCGGACCCCAGCGCCGCCTCCGGACACGCCAGCGGGGCCGCATGCCGCGCCACTTCGAATTCCATCGTGTAGCTCAGCTTCTCGGGACGAATACCCTCCCCGAGCAAATCCTGCGTGCCCTCCGCCTTCATCTCGTCGAGAAGCTGGCGAATCCGGCTCACGCTCGTCTCCGATATCTCCGGCTCGGGGACGATGCGTTCGTACACATGGCAAATGTCCGAAACGGACGACCCGAACGCGCTGAACACCGGACCCAGCGCAAACACTTGCACCGCGTTCAGCCCGGCCTTCTCCGCCACGCCGCACGCGAACAGCCCGCCATTGCCGCCGTAAGCATATAGCGTGTGCTTCGACAAATCCTTTCCCAGTTCGCCCCGCGAGTTGGCGATCATCTGCGCCACCATCTCGAACGCCCGGCTGATGATCCTCTTGCAGGTTTCCTCCACCGGCAGGCCCAGCGGCCGCGCCACCGCCTCTTCGATGGTCTTGCGCGCGAGTTCGCGGTCAATCTGCTTGGTGCCGCCCAGGAAATAATCCGGATTGATGAGTCCGGCGGTGACGAACGCGTCGGTCAGCGTGGGACTTTCGCCGCCCAGACCGTAGCCCGCCGGGCCGGGATACGCTCCCATGCTTTCCGGGCCCAGTTGCACGGCCGGGTCCTTCTTGGCGTCCAGCGGCTTCACCACGCTGCCGCCACCCAGCGCGATCGAACGCAGATACGGGAGCGATACGTCGATGGGGATGCCGAACAGGTCGGAAGGCTTGCGGTAGATCGGCTCGCCATCATCCAGCACGCTGAACTTCGCCGTCGTGCCGCCCACGTCCAGGGCCGCCACGTTCTTCAGGCCGTGCAGCTTGGCCAGATGCGCGCTGCCGAGAATCCCCAGCACGGGCCCGGATTCGATGGTGTCAATGGCCCGGGTTTTGGCGATGCCGGCGACGCCGCCGTTGATGTGGCTCACCAGAAACACGCCCGCGTAGCGCGACGCCTGGCGCAACTCGTCTTCCGCCTTGAATAGCGTGGCGGCCAGCGCCCCGTGCGTGTAGGCGTTGATCACCGCGCAGAACGTGCGCGTGCGGTCGTCGGAGCTTTTCGAAATATCGCTGCCGGCCAGAACCGGCACGGAACCCAGGAAATGATCCGGATACTGCGCGTCGATGATGCGCTTCAGCGCCAGTTCGCGCTCGGGATGGCGGTGGCCGCCCTTCAGGCTGATGCAGATGCGGCGCACGCCGTTTTCCAGCAGAAAGCGCGCCGCATTCATGACCTCCGTCTCGGACTGCGCGTCTTTCATGCCGATCACGTCGCGCTCGGTCAGCAGACGGTTCAGCACCGCGCTGTGCGCCTCGCCTCCGTAGAGATCCTTCTCGTGGCCCTGCGAGACCAGCACGCCGATGCGCGGCCCGTGCAATTCGGCCAGCACGTTCGAGGTGATCGTGGTGGACCACCGGATCAGCTCCACCTCTTCGAGAAACGCGACCGCATCGGCGAAATCCAGCTTCGCGGCGCCCTGCGAAAGGCAGTCCAGCAAACACAAGGTCAGATCGTGCGGCGTGGTATCCACTTTCACGCAGACCGATTGGTCGCCACGGGTGAACAGACCGTCGGTCAGCGTGCCGCCTACGTCGATGTCAACCGTCCACATGAGGCCCTCACCCACCCTTCGCCGCGAGACATGCCCGCAGATCCTGCGACTTCGCGGTCCAGCCGAAAAAGGATTCTACATTAAAAAGCGTCGCTTCATACACGCTGCGGCCGCCCGCGGCCAGCGTCCCGTCGGCCACAAGAATCGGCCAATAGTCGAGAAAGTAAGCATCGCGCAGCGTGGATTCCACGCAAACGTTGGCGGCGATGCCCGCAAAAAAAAGATACTGGATGCCGCGGACGCGCAACTGGGAATCGAGCGTGGTTCCCGCAAAGCCGCTGTAGCGCGTCTTGACCACCACCAGGTCGCCCGGCTGCGGCGCCAGTTCGTCCACGATCGCAAAATCCCAGCCGCCTTCCGTCAGCAGCTTGCCCTTCAATTCCGGCCGCGTGTTCATCAGGTGCATGGCCGTCTCTTTGTAGCAATTCGGGGAGCGCGCGCCTACCGCGTTGCTCAGGTCCGGGTTGTAGCCCAGCTGCACAAACACGATGGGCACGCCCGCGGACCGCGCCGCATCCACCACCCCGCGGATCGTCCGCACCACTCCCGGCGCCTCGGAAAGATCGGCGCCCGCCAGGTCCAGCGTGCCGCCCTTGCTGGCGAAGGCGTTCTGCATGTCCACGACGACCACCGCCGCGCGGTCCAGGGCCACGTCAATCGGCTCGGGTCTGGCGTTCAGTTTCGGCATGGTCTTCGAGCGGCAGCCTTCCGCGCTGGGCCCGGTCACTGCCGGGCAAATCCAAAACTGCCGCCGTTCAGGTTTCGCCTGGTACGGTCTCCTGGAGACTGAACTTCAGAAGAGTCAATTTAGGCGGGGAGAATACTACAACCGCGCAGGCGATGCAATCCGGCTGGGAGACGAAAAAAAAGGCCGGGCGCGAGCCGGCCCATGGCCGCTGCTATTCCTTCCGAGTGTGATTCCGGACCAACGCCGAATCCCGGCCTGCGGCGGCGGCCGCCGCAGCCGCTCCCGGTGGGGAAATCCCCGCCTGCGATGCCGCGCCATCAGCTCCTCGCGCCGGCAGGACGAACGGCGGCGGCGGATTTTCCGGCCGGCTATCGCGCTTGAGAAACAGGTTGATCCACGAACTGGTTCCCTGGAGCGCAAGATTCCGCGGCGGGATCACCACCCGCAAGTCGTCCACGCGTGCGGCGGCCTTGGCGCGTTCGTACACGTCGTTCCAGATGCAGCGCTGGTCCACCACCTCGCACTGGCCGTCCAGCGCGAGCGTGCCGCCGCACGGACCGTTGCGCATGCCCTTCGGGCACGTCTGCGGGCAGACGTATTCCATCAGCCCCAGCACGCAATTGCCGCAGGCCTGGCAGCCGAACAGCGGGGCCTTGACCGCAAACTCCAGCCGCTCCAGACTCTGCGCCGCGCCCGGCCGCTTGTCGACCCAGCGGCAGACCATCGCCAGGGCGCTCTGCAGCTTGCTCTCTTTTTTCACCGGAAACATCCGCCCCAGCGTGTCCAAAATCCGCGGAACCCACTTCCGCGGCGGCGGCGCGCTGGCCGGAGTTTCGTAGAAATAGAAACCGCCCTTGGGCGCAAAGGTCATCTCCTCGGCGCACTGCTCCCACTGCGGAGCCAGCGCTTCGGAACGCCGAATAATCCAGCGCACATGATCGGCGCGATGATCGCCGCCCAAATACGCCCCGGCGTAGCCGAGCCCGCGGAGAATGGCCACCAGCCGGGCGGCGCGCTCGAGCCGCGCGGCCTGGCCCTTGTCCGCCGCCTTGGCCTCCTCCCGGACTTTCTCCAGCAACTCCGGCGAGACCCAGCACCCCGGAGGCTTCCCCTTGGCCATCCCTTCGGCCTGTTTGGGAGGAAGCACGTAGGCGCTGCCCAGGATGGGGATGCGCAGATTGCGTTCGTCCAGATAGCGCTTCAGCTCGGCGTACTTGCGGGCGTCAAAACCCAGCTGCGTGATGGCCCAGTCCGCGCCGGCGGCAATCTTCTTTTCCAGCTTCAAATACTGATAGGCGCAGTCGGCTTCGGTGTACTTGAACGGAGAAACCGCCGCGGCAATCCAAAACTTCATTCCCGCCTGCCGCATCTGTTCGATCAGGGAAATCAACTGGACGGAATCGAGGGCGAAGTGTTGCGCGGGCTGATCGGAGGAGCCGGCCTTGGGATAATCGCCGGAGAGCGCGAAGACATTTTCCAGACCCAGGGCATGCAGGTCCTGCAGCGCGCTGGCCGCGCTGGCGCGGTCCCGGCTCACGCAGGTCAGGTGAATGTTGGGGGTGAGCCCGCGCGCCCGCGCCGCCGTCCCCACGCGAATCGGGTCGTGCCCCATCGAGCCGCCCGCGTAACTGGTGATGCTCCCGGCGACCACGCCGGGCACCTGCGCCAGTTGCGAGGCCACTTCCAGCAGCTTGGCTTCGCGTGTCAGGGCGCTGGCCACCAGTTCGACGACGTAGCAGAACTTCCCGCTGGTCAGCGCCTCCCGCAGGGGATTCGGTGCCGCCATCTCAGCGTCCCAGCTCCTTGCGTACGATCTTCGCCCCCTGCACCATGGCGCGCAGCTTGGCAAACGCCACGTTCCGCGGCAGATGGAACAGCCCGCAATCGGGCAGGATCAACATCTTCTCGGGAGGAATCACCTGGGCGGCTTTGCGGATCCGCGCGGCCACGATGTCGGGCGTTTCGATATCCTCGGTCTTGACGTCAATCACGCCCACGCCCAATTCAAACGTCGCGGGAAAGTCCCGGAACAACTCCAGGTCCTCCCCGCCGCGCCGCGCGAATTCCAGCGATAGCTGCTGCACCTTCGCGTCCAGAATCCGCGGGAACAGATACTGGTAGCTTCCCGCCCAGGATGGCTTGCCGTACCGGTTCCCGTAGCAGACGTGCAGGCCGATGCGCGCATCCACGCCTTCCACCAGCGTGTTCAGCACGCCCACGCCCCAGGACAAGTCCTCGGGAAAACCGGAGTAATACGGCTCGTCAATCTGAATGAACTTGGCTCCCGCCTTCACCAGCTCCTTCAGTTCCATGTTCAGCACGCGGGCGATGTCGGTGGCCAGAGCCTCCTCGGTGGGATAGAACTTGTTGCGGATGCGCTTGGTCAGCGAATGCGGGCCCGTGATGCAGATCTTGGCCTCGCGCTCGGTGTTCTCGCGCAAAAACCGGAAATCGTCCGCCAGGCCCAGCGCGGCCATGGGAATCTTCCCCAGCACTTCGCTGTCGTAAAAATCGTAGTAGAACTTCTTCGAGCCGCGATCGATCTGGACCCCGGGCAGCCGCTCGACGAAGTAGTCGATCATGTTGTCCCGGCGCAGCTCTCCATCCGTGATGATGTCCAGGCCGGCGATTTCCTGATCCTTGATGGCCGCCTTCACCACCGTGTCGTGTATCTCGTCGAGTTCCTGCCGGCTGATCCGCCGGGCAAAATACTCGGTCTTGAGGCGCTCCAGCCAGCTGGGCATCGAGTAGCTGCCCACTACCGTCGTCGGAAGAATCGGAAGAGTCATTGGTCTTACTCCCGCTGTGTCGTGTAGAGGACCGAAGTCCGGGACCCGGGCCGGTAGTGGAACGGTGCGAAGTGGACGTCGTAGCCGGCCCGCTCGGCCACCTCGCGCAACAGCGTCCCGTTGACCCAGTTCACAATCGAGCCTTCCAGCTTCCCGGGCCCATGGAACCCCATCGAATACTCGTTGAGGTCCGTGACGAAAATGTCCTGGACCTGAAGGTAACCCCTCGGGTGCAGCAACGGCAAGGTATTGCGAAAGCTCTCCAGCGCGCCGGAACTCAGGTGAAAACGCAAATCGCTGGGCGCCTTCCGCAAAATCTCCTCCAACTGCGAGGAACTCAGTTCCGCCGGGAACGGAGAGTCCCGCAGGTCTTCCAGATTCACGATGCGCTCTTCCAGGCGGAGCGACGCCCACACTTCCTGCCAGAACTTCGCGCCCCGGCCGGCATCGGCCAGGCATTCGGGCCCCACATCGAGCAGGCGCGTCACCGTCTTGCCCACTTCCGCCGCCGGCACGCCGCACCCCTGGGCAATCCGCGCCACATCGGCCGCCGGCAGGTAGGCGCGCACCTGGACCCAGTAAATCCGCCCGTCGCGCCGCACGATTTCCTCGTCCGGCAGGTTGTCGTACATGTTGCTGGAATGCACGTGCAGGATCTTGTGGCGCAGGAAGGAAAGCGTGCGGATGGGGTCGAGCGCATCCAGAGCTATAAAACTGCACAGATCCAGATGCATGCGCACCGCGGGCCGCGACCGTTCCAGCGTCGTCATCGAATAATCCCCCAGCAGAAACCGCAGCCGGGGATAAAAGTTCGTGCCGCGCTCGTGGTCGAGATCGAGAAATCGGTCCAGCCACAGGCCCGCCCGCGTTCCAATCCCCCCGCCCATCTCCAGGACAAAAAGCTCCTCCGGCAATTGCTTCCGGCTCTCCATGTCCTTCAGCAGCGTCCAGAAATCCGCCACCGTGTCCGAGATCGCCTGCGGATTATGGCCGTCGGACTGTCCGCCCGGCAGCGCCTGCTCGTACGCCCGGCCGGTCGCCTGCTCCCAGTCCTTCAAGCGATACCAGTACAGCCGGTTGAATTCCCACGCGATGCTCTTGCGGAACGAGCAGAACTCCTCCAGATAGAGGCGGTCCTGACCCGCGCGCCCCTCCGCGCTGGCCGGGCTGAGCGCCCGTTGCACCGGCTCGCGCAACAACCCCGGCGCGATCTGCCGCCCGTCAATGCGAATCTCCAGGGGAAGCGCGGTGCCGTCCCGGTCCTCGGGGGCGCGCATGACCGTCACGGCCTCGCGAAAGTTCTGCCGGTACTGGATCCAATCCAGATGAATCTGCAGGCGGGCAAATTGCGCCGCATCCAGATGCCCCTCCTCCAGCAGCGACAGAAGCGTTCCCACTACTTCGCTGGTGGCCGGGACGGCTGAATCGCGCCGTGTATGATTCAAATGTAGGATCATCGATGGAGCCCAGAAGCGCCTGTCTTCACTTTACCCCGGATCGGGCCGGTGGTCGCCGCCCCAAAAAGGACAAAAGCTTAGCTCATTCCTCGCCTTCCGTAAGCAAAATCTCCTCGGGCGTCCTCGGCCTGTTCCTAATGCAAAGGGCGGGTGCGACAGCCGCTCCACTGCTGCTGTCAACCACCCGCCCCCTGGTTTGCCGCCGGCGCCCGACTTCCGTGCCCGGCCTACTTCTTGCCGGTCCGCCATCCTTCTGCGTACGTCTTGCGCGCCGTTTCCGAGTACGGAACCGGACTGACAATCGCCCGCATCTCCATCTGCTTGTGGCGTTCGACCGTGGTCTTCTGCGAACCGCCGCCTTCTTCGCCCCACACGATCTTGACCTCGTTGCCCGTCTCGATATCCGGATCCACCATGCCCAGCGAGAGCATGGACCGCTCGTTGTAGCTGTAGCCGGTGAACATGGACATCCCCGCCGTCTTCCCGTTGGCCAGCACCTTGTCATAGGAGGCCGACGCGTAATTCGACAACGGCAGGTCGATGTACTTGAAGTGCTCTCCCCGCTCGAACATCGACTTGAACACCTTGCCGACGTCCTCGGCGTTCCAGGCGAACGTCACCTTCCGCCGTTGCGGCTGGCCCGACATCTTCTCCAGCGCTTCCCGCCCGATGAAGTCGTGGTCGAACTTGACGAACGGCCCGTAGCCCAGCTCGTACGGCGTCGTGTAGTAGTCCTCGATGTTGTTGGAATTGAAGCTGCCGCCCAGAGAGCCCGTGCCCTCGTAGCCGGTCGCCGGCAACCACTGCCGGTAGCTCTTCATCTTCTCGCCGGTGTAGACCGCCGGAAGGGGCGACGGAATCCAGCCCGATTCCAGCGTGTTGGTGGCGTACGCGCGCGAGCCGACTTCCCGAAGGCCGAAATCCTTGCCGGCCTTCACGATCGCCGCCCGGATTTCCTCGCGCTCCTCGTACGGACCCCATATTTCCAATCCCGGCGCGCCCGCCATCCCGTGCCGCAGGGCGCGAACCCTCCGCCCCGCGATGTTGATGGCATCCATGGCGAAAAACTTGATGTCCGGCACGGGGCCGCCGTTCAGCTTTTCGATCACCTTCGTGGCGTTGGGCCCCTGAATCTGATAGCGGTAGCACTTGCGGTTCACGGCCTTGCCGCGCGGGTTCGAGGGCGACCGGTCATCCTTTTCGACCTTCACGTTGTATCCGCCCGTCTCCGCATGGAACTGAATCCAGCTGGCCGACGGCGCGCGCCCGACGAACACCAGCTTGTTCTCTTCCAGGTGAAACAGAATTCCGTCGCCAATCACATGCCCGCTGTAGCTGCATGGGACGAACTGCTTGGCGCGATTGACCGGAAACTTCGCGAAGCTGTTGATCGCCAGATGAGACAGCAGCTTGAGTGCGTCGGGGCCTTCCACGTACAGATCCACCATGTGGTGGGACTGGTCGAACAGCACGGCGGTCTCCCGCCAGGCGCGTTGTTCGTCGCGCCAGTTCGAATATTCGGTGGGGACCACCGGATAGACGTACGCTCCAACCTGCGAATTTCGGAGCAGTGTCACCGGATTCCCGACCGCCTTTAACAAATCTTCCAAGCTTTGCTGACTCATTGCTCCCCTCCTAGGGATGAAAACCTCTGATCGTGTTCTCTGGATTCCGCGGCAAAAACGGCACGCAATAACCTACAGAAAGTCTCGCACATTTGCAATCGCTCGTCGACTCGGATCGCACATAGGTCCCGCGCGGGGCGCGCGGCTCTTTCAGGCTGTTGCTTCCAGAATCGTCACCACGCACGCGGCCAGGTCCTTGCCGATCAGTCCTCCCCCATTTTCCGCCAGGCCGATCCGCGCCTTGGGCACCTGAATCGCGCCGGCCTCGCCGCGGAGCTGGATGCACAGCTCGTTGAGCATCATTAGCCCGGTGGCTCCGATGGGATGTCCTCGGGAAACGAGGCCCCCGGAAGGATTCACGGGTATGCGGCCGTCGCGCTGGGTCGCGCCCGAACTGGTGAAGGGTCCGCCCTGCCCGCGGGGACACAGCCCCAAATCCTCGATGAGATGAATTTCGGCGAACGAAGTCGCGTCGTGCAGCTCCACCAAGTCAATATCCGCCGGCGTGAGTCCCGCCATGCGATAGGCCCGGCGCGCCGCGAGCACCGGGGCACGCTCGTCCTCCCACGATCCATCGGGGCGCCCGCCCGCCACTCCGTGCCCGCGCACGCGCACCGCACGGCGGCGTACTTCCGCGGGTTGGCTCTCCAGAAATTTTCCGGAACACACCAGCGCGGCGGCGGCCGCGTCTCCGATCGGCGCGCACATCGCGCGCGTCATCGGCTCGCTCACCATGCGGTCGGCCAGTACGGCTTCGACATCCATCGGAAACCGGTATTGCGCGCGGGGATTTCCGGCGGAATTTGTGTGGTTCTTCGCCGCCGCGCAGGCAATCTGCCGCGCCGTCGTGCCGTAGCGCGCCATGTGCGTCTTGGCCAACAGGGCGTAGATGTCCACGGGCATCGAGCGGTCGGGGCTGCGTTCAAACCGCGTGCCGCATTCCGCGGCCATTTTTGCGTACTCGTTCATCCAATCCTGCGGGTCGAGGAAGTCGCTGCCCTTCTCCAGCCGCTCAAAAAACGCCGCGCGCCGGTTCGGGTCAAACATCTTTTCCATGCCGATGGCCAGCGAGACCTCGCATTGCCCCGAGAGAATATCTTTCCACGCGCCGTTAAACGCCAGGCTGCCGCTGGCGCAGGCCGCTTCGACGTTCGTGGTGGGCACGCCGGTGGGCACCAACCCCTCGCGCACCAGCGGCAGCAGGCACACCTGCCCTTTGACGTTCGGCTGCCCCCAAAAATCCAGAAGCATGTTGCTGAACCAGATGTGGCCGATGGCCCCGCCGTCGATCCGGGCGTCCCCTAGAACTCCCAGATAGGCGGCGCGCACCAGCTCTTTCGGCGTTTGTTCGAAGAAACGTCCGGCGGGAGTACTGAAAGCACCGAGGATGAATACGTCGTCGCTCATGGGCCTGTCACGCTTTCTTCCGCATTCGCACGAACCTCAGCAGGCTGCTGAAATCCGCCACGAGATGGCAACCCGGTGTGGAACTTGTCCCGCAACCTGGGAACCCCACCATCGCTCTCGTCCTTATCTTCAGGAGCTTCCGAGTCCGTGTCGCAATGCAAGATTCTTTGTGGGTCCGCGGCTTCAGCGCGCCATTTGCGTCCCGGACAGCAGTCGGGACCGCGACATCAGGCCCACAAGATGCCAACGGCTCGAGTGTAGTGTCCTGCAAATAAGTGGCAATAGTTCGCAACTCGTAACCCGCTGTAGGGGCGCTGCTCGCTGCGCCCTGCCCGGCTGCCAGTTTGGGAAGATATTCCCGGGACACCACGCAAATTGTCTCGCCGGTGTCTTTCTGGCGGGTCACCCCGACGCTGCGCGCCGGGTACCGCTGTGGCCAAGGGGCTAATTTTACGCTAAAGTCCCCGATTGGGGAGTAGGCATCTTTGTCTCACCTAGTATCCACGGGGCGCTCCATGGACGATGTCGATTACGCGGTAAAGTCACCGCCGAAGTGATCGGCGGCAAATGGAAGCCGCTGATTCTCTTCCGTCTGGAAGGAAGAGCCCGCCGCTTCAGTGAACTGCAGCGCCTGATTCCCAGCACCACGAAAAAAAATGCTGATCCAGCACCTCCGGGAACTCGAACGCGATGGCATCGTGGCCCGGAAAGTGTTCCCGCAGGTGCCCCCGCGCGTGGAATATTCCCTGACGCGCCACGGCCGCAGCCTGCGCCCCATCCTGGGCCTGATGTCCGCCTGAGGCAAGCGCCACCGCGCCCGCCACGGCGCCGCGAAAAAAATAACCGCGCCCCCCGCGGCGCAAAGTTCCTCGTCACAAAGTTCCTCGTCACTTCTCTTGAGGATTGGTTTGGTATAGACTTTCGCGGTCACCGCGGAGAGATTTTCGGCCGGCAAAACGCGCCGGCTTCCCGGTCATCGTCCCCGGCCACCGCGCGCGGGACGATGCGCCGCTAATGGCAGTTCGCGAACTTTTACCAAGGATCGGGAGGTTCCCATGCAACCTGTGGCAATTCGTGACGACCGGCTGTTCATCAACGGCGAATGGACCGCCGCGCTCGACGCACGCACCTACGACAAGAAAAATCCCTACACCGGCGGAATCGTCGCCAAAGTGGCGGCCGGCAAGCGCGAAGACGCCCGCCGCGCCATTGACGCCGCCGCGGCCGCCTTCCACGCCTGGAGCACCTCGGCGCCCGCCGTCCGCCGCCTCCTGTTCTTGAAGGCCGCCGACGTGATGGAGAGCCGCCAGGTTGGTAGCGCACGCATCATCGTCGAGGAAACCGGCGGAACGTTCGGCTGGGGCATGTTCAACGCCATCTACACCGTCGGACTGTTGCGCGAGGCCGCGGCCCAGGCCTACAACGTCATCGGAGAAATCATCCCCAGCGATCTGCCCGACACCACCGCGATGGCCATGCGCCAGGCCGCCGGAGTCGTGGTCGGCATCGCGCCGTGGAACGCGCCGCTGATTCTCGGCATGCGCGCCATCGCCGCGCCGCTGGCTTACGGCAACACCGTGGTGCTCAAGGCCTCCGAGGAATCCCCGGGAACCCACCTGGCCATCGCCTCCACGTTCGAGGAAGCCGGCTTCCCCAAGGGCGTGGTCAACGTGATCACCAATGCCCCGGCAGACGCCGCCGACGTCGTGGATGAATTGATCGCCCACCCCAAAACGCGGCGCGTCAGCTTCACCGGCTCGACGAAGATCGGGAAAATCATCGCGGAAAAGGCCGGAAAACACCTCAAGCGCGTGGTGTTGGAACTGGGCGGCAAGGCCCCCATGATTGTTCTCGCCGACGCGGACATGGACGCCGCGGTCTCGGCCGCCAACTTCGGCGCCTTCATGAACCAGGGCCAGATCTGCATGTCCACCGAGCGCATCATTGTCGAAAAATCCATCGCCGATTCTTTCGTGCAGAAGCTCGCCGCGAAAGCCAAAACCCTCAAAGTCGGGGACCCCCTGCAGCCGGAGACACAAGTCGGCTCCATGATCAACCCCGGCGCCATGGAGCGCGTCGAGGCGCTGGTCGCCGACGCCGTGGCCAAGGGCGCGAAGGCGCTGTGCGGCGGAAAAGCCCAGGGGCCATGCTATCCCCCCACCGTGCTCTACGGCGTCACGCCCGCCATGCGCATCTATCACGAGGAATCGTTCGGTCCGGCGAAGTCCGTCATCATCGCCAACGACGCCGAGGACGCCGTCCGCATCGCCAACGACACCAGCTACGGCCTGTCCAGCGCCGTATTCACCCGCGACATCACCAAGGCGCTGCACATTGCCGAGCGCCTAGAATTCGGCATCTGCCACATCAACGGCGCCACGGTGCACGACGAACCCCAAATGCCCTTCGGAGGAATGAAGGACAGCGGCTACGGCCGCTTCGGCGGACGCGCGGGCCTCGATGAGTTCACCGAGTTGCGCTGGGTCACCATCCGGCGCTCGCCCACTCCGTATCCCATTTGATCGCCGCCTCCAGGCGAGTTTCGGCGGGCAGGAGAGGCGGGTTTGGAGCAGCTCCCGCTTTTACCACTACGGCGAGAGAAGCGTATGCACGCCGGACTCGGAGGCGCGGTAGAGGAATCGTTCTCGATGGAGAAAACCGGAAAACCCACGCCCTTTGCATAACCCGCAAAGAGTGCAGCACCCGAAAAATCAAAAGCCAAAGGCTCGGCCACCTGCCGGCAAAGAATTGCGCCATTTTCGGCGCGGACAGGGTTTTGGCGAACCACGGGTATTTACCCTCACGAAACGTGGCCGAAGGGATTTGTCGTGGCGTAATCCCACCCGGCCTATAGTTTAGTGAGTCCAATCATGCTTGGGAAACCGGCAGATTTACAAAGCGAGCGGGATTCGCGCGAAGGCCTCGCGCGAGCCGCCCGCGAACAGGGCGAACTCAATCGCATCGGAATCGCGCTCTCTTCCACGCGCGATATTGGCAAGCTCCTGGAAATGATCTTGTCCAAGGTGCGTGAAATCACGAACGCCGACGCCGGGTCGCTTTACCTCGTGGAAAATTCGGCGGTCAACGGCAACCCTTCTGGACAAGGCGAACGGCGGCTGCGCTTCAAGTTCACGCAAAATTCCAGCCGGCAATTTCCCTTCAACGAAAGCACGATGCCGCTCGCGGAAGATTCCATGACCGGCTATGCGGCGCTTCACGGAGAGGTCGTTGCGTTGGATGACGTCTGCGCCATTCCGCCGGGCCGGCCCTATCGGTTCAATCCGCGTTTCGACCAGGAAACAGGCTACCGGACGCGCTCACTTCTCACTTTGCCCATGAAGAACCCGCACGGTGAAGTGATCGGCGTGTTGCAGCTTCTCAACTGCAAACGCAACAGGGAGGCGCAGTTATTGACTCCGGAAGATTTCGAAAGGGAAGTGCAGCCATTTCCGCCGCGCTTCGTGCATCTTGCGGAATCGCTGGCCTCGCAGGCGGCGGTCGCATACGAGAATAGCCGGCTCTATCACGACATCGAGATGCTGTTCGAAGGATTCGTGATGGCCTCGGTAACCGCCATCGAACAACGCGACCCGACCACCTCGGGACATTCGACGCGCGTCGCAACCATGACCGTGAACCTTGCGGAAGCGGTCAACCGTACGGCGAAAGGTCCCTATGCAGGGACGCGCTTCGCCGCCGCACAGCTCAAGGAAATCCGCTACGCCGCGCTCCTGCATGATTTCGGGAAGGTCGCCGTGCGCGAGGAAGTGCTGATCAAGGCGAAGAAGCTTCACCCGTCGCAACTCGCGGTCCTGCACCACCGCTTCGATTACGTGCGCAAGGAGATCGAAGCGCGGTGCGCTCAAAAGAAGCTCGACGCCGTGCTGGCTCGCGGACCTCAGGCTGCGCGCGACGAATTCGAGCGGCTGGACGAGGAATACAGGCGCAAGCAGGCCGAACTGGACGAATCCTTGCGTGTGATTCTGCAGCTCAACGAACCCACGGTCCTACGAGGAGGATCGTCGGAAACGTTGATCGATATTGCTCGCAAGACGTACCGAGATCCCAGGGGCCGTGAATGCCCTCTGCTCACACCGGACGAGATTTCTTCGCTATCCATTCCTCAAGGCTCGCTCAACGAGGACGAGCGGCGGGAGATCTAATCTCATGTGACACAAAGCTTCAATTTCCTGATTCAGATTCCCTGGACCCCGGAGATCAAGTACATCCCCTGGATCGCGCGCGCCCATCACGAGAAAATGAACGGCACCGGCTATCCCAATCGCCTTCGTGGCGACGAAATCCCCGTGCAGGCCAGGATGATGTCCATCTGCGATATCTTCGACGCGCTCTCCGCCGCCGACCGGCCGTACAAAAAAGCCGTTTCGATCGAGCGGGCCCTGGACATCTTGAATCTGTCGGTTCGCGATCGCGATCTCGATTCCGACCTATTCCACATCTTTCTCGACGCGCGCATCTACGAGCTTACCAGCAGCCGATCCCCGGCCGCCGCTCTGGTAACTTGAGGGCATACGCCGCGCTGGGTCACCATCCGGCGCTCGCCGCCCACTCCGTATCCCATTTGATTGCACGAAGTTGGCCCGGGTTGCAGTAGTGCCAGAACCGTTCGGGGACGGAACATCCGCCCCGCCAGCCATGCCGAGCACCCGCTGGAATGGGCGCGCGGCGCGACGGATTCTATTGTCAAACTGCGCTCCTCGGCCTTATGATACAGCCCGTCCAAATGAGGTTTGGTTGCGCACACGGTGAAGTGTCCGAACACAGCCCGGCCGGTTGCAGCGGTTCAGCGAAAGCGCGGCTCGTGCCGCAGGATATTCCCGTCAACGAGCGCCATGAATTTTGGCATCCCGTGTCTTTCGCTCTATTTCAATTCGCCCAAATTCCCGATGGTTCAGTGAGAGGAGAATAACGATGGCTACTGCTACCCCAGCGATTCGTCTGGATGAAAATGTAACCCGCTACATTTCCAAACCGCGGCAGATGTTGATCAACGGCAAGTGGGTGGACGCCGCTTCCGGCAAGACGTTCCCCACCTATAACCCCGCGACCGGCGAAGTTCTCGCCCGCGTGGCCGAGGGAGACCGCGAAGACATCGACCGCGCCGTCGCGGCCGCCCGCGCCGCCTTCGACAGCGGCCCGTGGAGCAAGATGACTCCGTCGGAACGCGGACGCCTGATCTGGAAGTTGGCCGACTTGATCGAACAGCACGGCGAGGAATTCGCGCAGCTCGAATCTCTCGACAACGGCAAGCCGCTCGCGATCGCCCGCATCGCGGACATTCCCGGCACCGTGGACATGTTCCGCTACATGGCCGGATGGGCCACCAAGATCGAAGGCAACACGATTCCCATCTCCGCCTATGGCGCAAAGTACCTGGCCTATACGCTGCGCGAGCCCGTCGGAGTGGTCGGCCAGATCATTCCGTGGAATTTTCCGCTGATGATGGCTTCGTGGAAGCTCGGCCCGGCGCTCGCAACCGGCTGCACGGTGGTCTTGAAACCCGCCGAGCAGACGCCGCTCAGCGCGCTCCGCTTGGGCGAACTGATCCAGGAAGCCGGCATCCCGGATGGCGTGGTCAATATCGTTCCGGGCTATGGCGAGACCGCCGGCGCGGCGCTGTCGGCGCATCCGAAAGTGGACAAAGTGGCGTTCACCGGATCGACCGAAGTCGGCAAGTTGATCGCGCAGGCGGCGACCGGCAACCTGAAGAAGGTGTCGCTCGAACTCGGCGGCAAGTCTCCCAACATCGTGTTCGATGATTCCGATGTCGAGGCCGCCATTTCCGGCGCGGCCCAGGGCATCTTCTTCAACCACGGCCAGTGCTGCTGCGCGGG
>VFSW01006003.1_pt1 | contig 17905 bp, 13 predicted proteins | sample 5358111 | NCBI WGS metagenome assembly VFSW01 (sample SAMN11554181, study PRJNA540505) | mine drainage metagenome | isolation source: sediment from site ElyBrook_90M | place: USA: Ely Copper Mine, Vershire, VT | collected 2017
GGAGTTATATGAAAAAAAATGTTTTGTCAATTTTTGTTTTCTTGGGTTTGACGACGGCGCTTTTAGGTCAAAAACCCGCAGCTAAGCCTGTCGTGGCTGGCGATTGCTCTAATTTGTCCGTAGAGGCAAAGACCTTCTCTAACAAACTTAATCCTACGAATAAGATGATGTTCTGTGGTAAATTTGATGATACACAACGAAATACAGCTATGCAGCTGACGGGTCAAATGGACTCTTCGGGTATGGTGACGATGTCACCGGATCAAGCTGTTGATAAGGTCGCTAGGGACAATAACTTAATGGCCCCTGTCAAAACTCCCGCGGGCTGCCCTGTTAAATAATTTTGGTGCATTTAAGAAGGAGAAAAATAGGTATGAAAAAAATGAATCTGTTAATGCTGAGCGCCTTGATGATAGCTGGACTTCAAGCAAGCGATCAAGGTTCCTGTGGAAAGTCCGATGCGTCTTGTTCGGCAAGCAATCTCACAACAGACGAGCAGGCATTTTCTGCGAAGCTCAGTGAAAGACAAAAGAAACTCTTTTGCATGATGAGTATTGAGCAAAGAAAAGCCGCGATGAAAGCGACAGCCGACCCCGCTCTTACTGCGGATGGCGCTGTCGATAACGTCATGAAAGATCAGCGCGTTTCTGTCCATCCTGAAGAAACAAAGACCGAAAAGAGATAGTTCTCCCCTTTTTCCACCGCCTCGCATTCTTGAGGCGGTGGATTCCATTAGATAGCGTGGTAAGTGAAGAAGAGCATGTGGACGAAATTGAGGGTGAAGTGGCAGAAGATGCTGCTTTCGATCGATTTCGTATATTGATAGATCGTCCCGTAGAGAATTCCAGCAAGAAAAACGAACCCGAGCAGTGAAAACGAGGCTGTCCATTTCACATGGCACAAGGTGAAGAAGATGGATGTAAGTAGTACTGCACCGATATGTCCTTTGGCTCCCTTCCCGAATCGATTGAAAAGCTCTTCCTGTACAAATCCTCGGAAAAATCCTTCTTCGGCGGCAGCAACTAGAATCAGGTTAGAGGCTAGGCGAAGGAATAGGTGGGAGGGCCATTTAGGCTGCCAGGAAACGGGACCAGCAAACATAGCGAGAGCGATTATGAGGCCAATGCCGAGTACTGTCAGGGGAACGGTTTTAATGGCCATCGCCGACCATTGCTGGCGCGAGCGGAGTAGCGGTAAGTTGAGAGCTAGCACAAAAAAGCCCGCGAAAGGGGCATCAAAGTTGATCCAAAACCGGTTGGTGATTTTCCAATTACAAAATCCCGGCACCCAGTGAAAGATAAGCGCAGTCGACACAAATACCGCTATCCCAAAAGCCACCCAACGGTGCAGTCCCGCAACTCCTCGCTTGAACCAAAGTTGGAGGAGGAAGAGGGTGAGGATGGGGACGAGGGCAAATGGCTCGATCGTTTTGGTGTTGAGCGCTAAGCTGAGAGCGATAATTAGAAAGCTCCCCCAGAGCCACGCCGATCGATGTATCCAGAGGCTTAAAAAAGCCATCCCGAAGGCGAGGTAGGTGAGAGCTTGCAAATCTAACATCAGAAATACAAGTTGATAGCGGCAATCCAGCTAACAAATTGATCGGAATTACGGCCAGCAAACACAATCCATGGGCCGGCGATGATGCCAATTTCTGAATTGAAGTTATATTCTAAAGCAGGCGCAACGCTAAACTGCTCCGAGGAAGGTTTCTTGGGAGCAAGCGGTCCGCCTTTTTTACCGGTAAAGCGAGATTTGTTGCTGTGGGTGTAAAAGAGGTCCATTGCAAAAACCCATTCTTGGGTGAAGGAGTATTCCATAGCAGCAGAGGCTTCTATGAAGTTCCCTGGGTAGGCAGTTCCGCGCGTTTTATGAGTTCCACCATAAACACTAGGACCGTGGACGTGGGCAGGAGTTCCAAATCCGTAGTTAAAAAACAGGCGTGTGGATAAGTAATGAACCCCGGATGTATGGAAGAGTTCTGAAAAGACCAATCCAACGCTGGGATACCATGATCCACCGCCGCCGATGTCGGTTCCTTTTTTCTCAGGATTTAAGCGGTCATATTTGCCACAAGGAACTCTTGTGTGGAGTCGGAGCTTGAGTTTAGGCGTATGACGATTGTTCTCATCAGCATAAAGCTGGATAGCCAGGGCGAAGGGGAAGTCGAGCATGCGCCACATGTGCTGGCCTTGTGATTTGTTGTAAGCAAATTGGGGTGTGAGATCGAGTTCCAGCTTGTTATAGACGCCGATTTGGATAAAGTTTTGGGATAGCAAGGTGTTGAAGTGAGGGATGGAATGGCTATGCCAATGTTGATTGTAATGGTTGCGGGTCTGGAACCAATAGATGTAAGGTTCGAAGTTAACATGGCCGACAGGTACGCACTGTGCTGAGGGCGTGAGGAGGGGACCGGTGAACCATGGCTCTGAATCAGGAGGAGGAGGAGTTTTTGTATATTCGACAGTTTCTCTGGCTTCGACCAGGCTCAGTGATAGTAATGCGAGTAAGCTTAAGGTAATTTTTTTCATGGGACCTCTAAAATTTGTAGTTGCACGAATGTAGCACGCGGATAGTTTTTTTGTCGACTCCAGGAGCGTATTTTTCCCCACTCCGCAGCATTATCCCCATCCAGCGTGATGATGGCGGCGTCGAGAAATGGAAGAAGAGAATGGGATCCAATCAGGAAAACAAAATCATAATCGAGAGACGAGAGCAAAGAGGTGAATTTTCCTTCCGTGAGTAACTCATCGGCAAATCGAGTTGTTCCACCTGCGGGGACAAAGTCGTAAGCAGTGTGATGGCGGATGGGGAGGGTTGTGATGGATCCTGTGAGATAATGCCAAAGTCCTGGAACATCTTCTGTGAGAACGACTTTGTCAAACTGAGCATTGATGATGAGCGTTTTTTTATGATGCATTTGGAGAAGATGGGCTAGCGAAATGGAAAAATCGATTTGAGTTCCTATGAGACCAACACAAAGCTTTTCTTGGTTTTTCTGAAGAAAGGAAGAAATATTTCTGAGTGTTTCAAGATCGGAAGATTTGAGGTGTTCAAAGGGTCCCAAGATAGAAGAAGAGATTTCTCCACTGACATGTTCCCCCATGGCGTGGATTGTTTGGATCGATAAAGGCAATCCTCTTTGGAGTGCGCGGAAAAGAAAATAGAGATAAATGAGTAGAGCGCTTGTGCAAATGGCGCTAAGAACAAGATACAATAAATGAGGGGATTGAGGATGAAGCGGAGGTGTGGCAGGGTCGATGGGACGAGATTCCACATGGTAGAGATGGCGATTGAGCGTTTTTGATTCGAAGACTTGCGTGAGTCCTTCCATCATTCCTTTGGTGAGCTCAGCGCGTAGTTTGAACTTTTTATCGAGGGACCATTTTTCTGGCCAATCCGACATCCGATTTCCCATTTCAGCGAGGCGCTCTTCGATGAGTTTTTTTTCATTGCGCAGAAGATCGACCATGACATGTTCGAGGGAGGAGAGTTTTTCTTTGATGAGAGAGACGCGGATGTGATGGAGGTCGATCGATTGGGAGAGATGAGAGGCGATAAACCGTCGTTTCGTTGCCAGCGTCTCGCGGAGGCGCAGGTGTTCTTTATCGCTTCGATTGGCTTCATCGTGTAGTTCGAGTTCAAGGGTGCTTGCGCTGCGGATCATCTCTTGGGTCACCGGATCGGTCAGGATGCTGCCCAAGGAACTAATATCGAGATGAGGATCGGACATTTGGTTTTGCAGAAAGAGAAGTTGTTTCAAGGTCGCTTGGAGAGTGTCGAGTTCCCGCGTGTATTGCAGATAAAGGTTGCGAGCAGTTTGAGAGTCGATGCCGCGGAATTCATCGTTATTGACGTGGGTTGCGGGGGCGATGTTTTTCAGACGGCCGAGTTCAAACTCCACATCGAAGAGCTTTTGCAAATAACCTTCGCGGGGTTTGGAAACGGTTTCGACTTCCTGCTCCAGATCGACAAAGCCCTTATCGCCGAGATTTTTTTGAAGATGGGAAACGTGCTCTTCTAATGTGCTGTCGAGTTTACTATTGAGCTCGTCTTGCCTGCGCTCGAGATATTTGAGCTGAGCATCTGTGATGGCCTGGTTTTCTTCTTTAAGAAAATCTTGATAGATTCCCATGAGGGCATTGAGAAAGCGCGCGCCTTCCACCCTAGATCGATGCGGAAATTTTAGGGTGAGTACGCTTTTATCCAGCGTTGTAGGCTTGATCGAAAATCGCTTTTTGGCTGCGGCCACGACGGGTTGCCATGGTTGAATATGAATCGGATAAGTTTTTCCTACTTTGAGATCTTCAGGAGATGAGCGCAGAACGAAGGAAAGATGGTCAAAAGAGACCGTGTCGCCGACTTGGGCTAAACTTAAGCGGCTATTATGATCCAGGACTTCGAAGGTTGTGGGGTTAATAAAACGGAGAGCCAGCGACTTTGTTTTTTCTCCGTTATAATGAACTTTTTCAAAGACAAAGCGCGATCGAGAAGCAAGGTCGGATCCTGTTTCTGCAAGAAAATTATCGGAGATTCTTCGCAGGAGTTTCGTGGGAAAACTAGTCAGCGGAACCTGCATCTGCCAGCCCAGTTCTTCCACGGTTCTACGGAGGAGATTTTGCGAGAGCATGAGAGATGTTGCCGATGACTCGGATTCTTGCGATGCCGTCATCCGCAGCAAGCTTTTCCAATCAAAGTTCTGCTCGACTTTGCCCGAGCCTTGTTTGAACGTCGCTTCAGCTAAATAGGTAGGTTCTCTTGTCAAAAGAAATAAAAAAATAAGGAGGCCAGCCCAAAGAGATCCCTTCAAGATAACTCGTCGATGGCGAAAGAAAAGTCTTTTGAAATCGGCTGGTGTGAATAAGATATCATCTTTCATGGAACGTTCACTCCTACGCCTTTAAGCCCCTTGGTCACGAGATCCGCTCCAATGAAGGTGGGGATGAGCTGAGAGACAAACCGATTCCACTCGGTGATGGGGGTGGCGCCTACGTAGACGATATCACCAGGTATGAGCAGCATGCTGTCATTGGGAAGGTGGATCACATGGTCCCACGAAAGTGTATAAATCTTAGGATGCAAAATATTGCCGCGGATGACTTGGATATACGATTTATTTCCTGTAAAGGGAATGCCTTTTGCCTCGGCAAGCGCATGTCGCAAAGTCATGAAGCCGCTGGGCATATCGACGACTTTTTCTTGCCCAACTTCTCCTAGGACCATAAGAGAAGCCGCCGATGGTTCTGCGATGTAAACCTTGTCGCCGCCGTGCATCACGATATTTTGTTTCATATCGCCTTCTTTCAAAAGTTTGTAGAGATCGACGGGGAGCATTTTTTGATCGCGCACGACGTAACTTTTAAACAAATTAGCAACGGGAGGTACTTTTGCTTGAGATAGGACATCGAATAATCGAATCTTTCCATCGACAGGAATCGCCGGTATTTGCACGAGGCCGGCGAGTTCGACTTTACGCTCTAAGCGATCTTTGTAGCTTAAGAATACTTGGACATCGTGGATCTGGTTGAGGTAGGCATTTTGGATCTTTAGCCGTGCTTCTTCGAGCGTCAGCCCTTGCACTTCGATGGGCTCAAGATCAGGAAGGACGATTTTCCCTTCGATGACGCGGAAGCCGACCGTGGTGCGGATCGATTCGACAGCGGCGATGATATCGCTTCTGGATGGATGGAAGAGGGCAATTTGCAGGACGTCGCCATCTTGGATGACGTCTTTGTATTCCTCGAGGAATTCAGCAGAGAGGACCGGAAACTCTTTTCCTTCGAGCTGTAAAATAGAAAATTTTCCTTCACGGATTTTATAGGAATCCATGACAAATTCATCGGCTCCGAGGGCGTCGCGGCCCGTGTAAGGGGCGTTTCCGCAAGACGATAGAAAGAAAAGCGTGCAGATAAAAATCCAATACATGATGATGGATCATCGGCAAACCCCCTTTTTGATGCAATGAAGATTTTTATCACTGGTATTGCAGGTTTTATTGGATTTCATCTCGCACGGGCCCTCCGCAGGAGAGGTGACGATGTCATGGGCTGCGATAATTTTAACAACTATTATGATCCCCAGATTAAACGTGATCGCGTACAAAAACTCAAAGAAGAGGGCATTTCTGTCGTCGAGTCGGATATACGCAATGCTCCCTTACTAGAAAAACTCCTCCTTGATCACGAAATTACCCATTTTGTCCATCTAGCTGCCCAGGCAGGAGTTCGCCACTCGATCAAACACCCTGAAGTCTATGTGCATTCCAATCTCGATGGATTTGTGCAGGTGATGGAAGTGGTGCGCCGCCACTCCCACGTCAAATTTATTTATGCCTCTTCCTCGTCCGTTTACGGCCTCAATACTAAGATTCCGTTTGCTGAGACCGATACGACCGATCGTCCTGCGAGCCTGTATGGTGCGACAAAAAAATCTAACGAGCTGATCGCCCATTCTTACCATCATATGTTTGGCACACCCGTAACAGGGCTTCGATTTTTTACTGTCTACGGCCCCTGGGGACGTCCCGACATGGCCTATTTTTCGTTCACTAATGCGATTCTTCAAGGCAGACCCCTGCAGATCTATAATCAGGGCCAGATGAAACGGGATTTTACTTATATCGATGACATTGTCGCGGGGATTATCGCTGCCATCGATTTAGGAGCGCCCTTAGAAATTTTCAATCTAGGAAATAGTCAGCCCGAGGATGTTTTATCACTGGTGCGTATCATTGAAAAACTTACCGGCAAAAAAGCTATTTTAGAAATGCTTCCTGTTCAGCCAGGCGAAGTTCCTGTCACGTATGCTGATATCTCTAAAAGTCAAGCACAGCTCGGATTTTCTCCGAAGATAAGTCTCGAACAAGGGATGGAGAAATTTCTTGCTTGGTATAAAAATTATTACAGTTCTTGATTTTTCTGCATTTTCGTGTAAACTTTTTTTGCAAAAAGCGAGATTATGAACAAAACTGGACCATCCTATAGCATCTGGGCGTCACAGGTTATTACTTATGTTACACGTAGTACTGTCGCTTTCGGAGTGCCCTCCTATCTATCCTTAAGGATGGGGATTGTCTCTTCTTTCAGCGTGCCCGGCAATCCGCTTTTGACGGCGGCTCTCGTGGTGATTTCTGGCCCCCCAGCTGTTGTGTTCGGTTTAGGCGCCGTAGAAGGAACGGCGCGCTCTTGCATAGCAGCTGTTAAATACATTTTTAGCCGAGCAAAAAACAACGACCCATGGAATGAGTTATGCAAAGAGGCGAGTACCACGCAGGGATTGTGCCGTCTAGCGCTTTCGCCCTATAGCGCCTATCGCTATATCTTTTTTGAAGAGAGGGTTCAATCAGTCTCCTCTTCTGATACAGTTTTTAAGAAAACAACTGAAGGTACATATGGGTGGGAACCAGCCGGCGATCAGCCGATTCTGTATCCTCAGAATCAGGCCAATTCCGCCTCCTATGAAAGCGGCAAGCCCGTTCGTGTTTTCGACATTAGTTCCTATCGAGACATTAAAAAAGAATACTTTGTCTACCGAGCTCCCATAGCCTTTGGCAAAGGAATTTGGCAGCTTATGAGCGCAGCCTATGCAGCTTTATGTTGGGGAGGCAGACAGCTATCGTGGGCTCTGCACAAAGGGTGGGAATTCGGTTGCTACACAGGAAATAAAATTGCAGATTTTACTAGTTTTGTTTGGAATGCAATTAAGCCGAAAATTCACGCGGTTTGGAAAGCCAGCGAGCCTCTCAGACAATTATTAGGAACGGCGGTTAAGAAAATCTTCTGGGATTTTGCTGTAAAAACAATTATCTGGCCTATCCTTAAAGTAGTAGGCAACTTTATAAAATTTGTGTGGTCGAACATCGTCTTGCCGATACTTAAAGGTGTGGGTACAATCATTGTAGCAGTCGTCGCTTTTGCTCTCGGTATTATTGGTTGGGCGACACAGCAATTTTTTAAGCGTGGTAAATAGGAGGATTTCGTTTGTTAGCAGCTGATTATCTCAAAAACCGATGGATGCAGTCGGGGTATTTTTTTAAAACGATGGCGGTCACCAGCGCCATTCCTCCTGTCGTTTGGGGAGCGAGCACAGCTGAATCAGCAACACTTTGTTTTTTACGAGCCCTATCCACACCCCTCACGTTCAACTCTAAAACCCGATCTGATCGCTGGGAGATAACAAAGCTTCATTTTTGGGATGCTGTGGCGACGGGAGCTTTAACACTCGTCTCTTTTGTTCCGATATATGGAACCTACAAATCGTATGAAGCCATCTTCAACATGGCGAGCAATCATGCTTTTAATACGTGGAAAATTGAAGAACTTGAACAAAAAAAGCGTACTTTCGAAGCGGATGGGCTCTATAAAGAGCTTCTCTCTTGGGAACCCGATGTAGAAAAGATCATGCAATTTGCTTTGCAGGCCCCGCAGCCTATCGTTAATGAACTCGAATTGGCTCTTGAGCAGTATATACAAAGCTTGGGTGGGCTGCAGCCCTTAACGACGGGTACAGAATACTGTAAAGAAGTAGTTTCATTTTCTGTGCAACGTAAGCTGAAATATAATGATTTTATGCAGCATTACGCTAACGTGGAAAAAAAATTAAATTCTGAGAAAGAGATTCGAGAAGAGATAAAGAAAACTGGTGAAGAACTACGTGGCACGCTTATCAATCGATCGTGGATATTTACGGCCTCTTTCCATCTCATCGATAGAAGCTGTAGACTCCTCAACCTTTGCGCCATTCGCATCCTCCGATCGCTGTCTTTTGTTTTCAAAATCATCGCCTCGGGCCGTATTTTACGTGTCGTTGGGAATATTTTTGGTTTTTTAATAAATGCTGCCAACCAGGAGGCTGACTGCGCCCGCAAGCTTGTTCTTCAACCGCGTTATATGCAGTTTAAAAAAGGACCGCCGTCTAAAACAAATGACCAACGGCCTACATCAGATTATTCTCGCCTGTTGCCGCAAGATATGTTCTTTGAAATTCTTGAGCAGACTTTCCCAGCCAAGCGCGAAATGCTTCGGAGAAAATGGACAGGGCAAAATAACTACGTGCGAAATATTTCAACCAGTAATCGCATAGCTCGTGCCCCTTCAGACGGCCATGCCCCTGACAACGCCCCGCGAGATTATTACCACAAAGTGCATTATCTGCCTGAAGCATGTAAACGCTCCAAAACGGCTGATTATATTTTGAAGGAGCTCAGCTACTTTTCCACAATTTTCCCATTTCTCGAGGATTTTGACATGCAGTGGTTAAAACAAATGCCACCAGCGGAAAAGCAAAAGCTCATCTGGGATTTATCCTCGAAGCTGCCCAACTTACGTACGGTTCATCTCGATATGAAGGGCATCGATCCTAGATGGCAGTTGTTGATCGCTGTCCAACTAGCCAAACATGCGCCCCATCTCAGCTCTGTGACTTTCAGTAATGCCGATGGCAGAACTGTGACTGTCATGCAACGATTTGCTAAGCAGGGTTGCAAAGTTGCATCGTGATGGCCTCGGGAAGATGAGTAATTAAATCCGAAGCAATGAGTCCATAAGCCGTTTTTTCACGCGCAGCAATTTCTCCTGCGATTCCATGCAATGTAGCTCCCAGTACTGCAGCAGTTCTCGGTTCGACTTTTTGAGCAATGAGTCCCGCAATGATGCCTGTGAGAACATCGCCGGTTCCCGCTGTCGCCATACCGGGATTTCCGCGTGTCATGATGAGAGGAGCTCTCTTAGGATGGAAAATAAACGAAGGACCGCCCTTGAGAAGTAACGTGGTCTCATTTTCTTCAACGTACTCTTGGCAATTTTTGAGCGAGGCTGGTCCTCGGAGGAGCCTTTCCATCTCACGTCGGTGCGGCGTGAGAATAGTCGGCACCTTGGGGAAATGAAGTTTCGGAAGAAAAAACAGAGCATCGGCATCTAAGACCATGGGATGATTTAAAGAAGGAAGGATCTTTTTCAGAAAACAACGCACCTCATCGGTTCTTCCCAGGCCAGGTCCGATAAAATAAGCGGCAGCCCGTTTGGATTCTTCACGGATGCGCTTTTTTTCTCTCGGTTCACGCAGGACTTCCCATGGCAAACTAGATGTTTCCATGCCGTACGAATGGAACAATCGAACGATGCCCGCACCTGTGCGCAGAGCGGCCATGCTCGCCAGCGCTGCGGCGCCGCTCATTGAAGCCGATCCGGCGATGCCGATCACATATCCCGCTTCATATTTATGCTGGCTACGGCGCAATTTAGGCATTTGGAGGGCCGATTCATCGATGAGATGGGCTTCGGCCTTAGCATCGGCGATAAAGAGGGGCGGCAGGTCGAAATCGACATAGATGAGTTCTCCCACAACATCCCATCCTTGCTCGATAAAGAACCCGATTTTGGGAAGGCCCAAATACAGAGTTTGTGTGGCATTGATCGCGACCGAGCCGATAGTGCCGGTTGTCGCATCAAGTCCTGAGGGAATGTCGATCGCTAAAATGGGTAAACCACTTTGATTGGCGAGGACGATAGCCTCGGCAAGAGGTCCTTCCGCTTTTCCGCGAAAGCCAGTTCCTACGAGGCCGTCGAGGATGAGGCCCGCGCCTTTGATTTCCGTGGTGAACTTGCCTCCTGCGGAGCGGTAGAGATCATGCTTAGATTTACAAAGAGAAGAGCAGCTATCTAAGGGATAGGCGAGCAGCACTTCAACATAGTAGCCAGCTGAAAGAAGGTGGATCGCGGCGGTGAGAGCATCTCCCCCGTTATTGCCTTTGCCGACGAGGACGAGGACATGTTTGTCGAGGTCGTAGCGATCGCAATAATCTTGGACTTTTTGGGCGATGCCGTGGCCGGCTTTATCCATGAAATCGACGTCACGATAACCTTGGCTGTAGGCTAAAGATTCGATGCGCCGCATCTCATCCGCAGTGACGACCTTTCTTCCTTCGAGCATAAGGCCAATGTATACCGGCTTTGGGTGATTTGTAAAGATTTCTCCTTGATCTTTTGCCGATCGAAGCGATGTTCGGCCTCGCCAACTTTCCCAAGTTTAACCTCGGCCTCCACATCGTTTCGATCGGCAAAATCTCATCGGATAAATTCTTTACCTCTCACCCAAGGCCGGTATAGTGCGAAGAAGAATTTTAGTCTAACAGATCATCGGACAGATGTGTGCCGACGTGGATGAACTTGTCGACAGGTTTGCCGAGAATTGTTTCATTTTGAACGATGTCTTTAGAACGAAGATAATCGAGCAGAATTGTTTTGGAAGCTTCATCAGGCACCAGAATGCCGGTGATATTTTCTGGGGCCATGCGTTCTTTCAGCATGAGTTCATGCGAAGGGCTTCGTAATTTTGCTTCTTTCTCGAGATCTAAGATAGCTGTAGGATTATTAGGGTCTTTTTTAAAGATCAATCCCTCCTCAAAAATACCCTCGGGACTTTGGATGAGTTCGGAGATGGAGGGACGAGAGAAGTAAAAATCGGAATTTCGGGCTCCACTATTTCCAAAATAATATTGGTAGGTGTCGGATTGGAATTTGAATATAAATCGAATAGGGCCGTTGTAACTTAGATTCGATAGCGGCATTTTTTCTTGAAAATTTTGTTTGGTTAGGAGCTGCGTAAAAACACTATCAGCGCCTCCCTCTTCAAAATCTTTCATGGGGCTTAGCCCGCCCGTAGGAATGTTAGCCATCCAGCGCAGCTCTGTTGATAAGAGACCCATTTTGAGGATGTTTCCTGTTCGTGCAAGAAGCTCGGTTTGTTCTTGGTCCGATAAGGTTGTCAAACTGGGGGTGTTTACTGAACTGTATCTTTCTAAATAAGAGGTAGGCTTATCAAAGCCTGTTAAAACAGCTGTAAGAGCGCGAGCTCCTTCAGTATAGCATTTTTCATCAAGGCTAGGATTTCCATAGCGTTTACGGCCAGGCAGAATATCAAAGGTCTCCATGCTAGCCAGATCCTGGTCGAAGTGAGTTTGCATGTCGGGGGCAATTTGGGTGATTTCTTTTTTGAGTGCTCCAATGGGAAGAGAAAAGAATGCAGCGCTTCGCTCAAACGGAGTTGCAAGACGAGGGTAATACGAGCGGAAAAGTTGGCCGATTTTTAAACGTTCGATATCTTCATCGTTGGATACATCGATCGCTGAATCGAGATTTAAGAAAGCGAGCAGTTCATGAAGTTGATATAAGTTTTTATTTTCTTCGATTTCGACTGTTACGCGATTTTGAATGCCGACATAAGTTGGAGAAGAACCGATCGTTACGCGGCCAAGGCCGTGAATATCGATCCTTTCCGCGGAACCGATCGTGGGATAGACGACTCCCTGGGCAAATGCTGCTTTAATTGCTGGCATGAGCTCTACCATCGCTTTTCTTGCCTCTTCTGCGGATGGTTCAAATTGTGCAATTAGCGAAAGGCCATTTGGCATATTTTCAATGTTTGATTCAAGTTGTGATATACTTCGTTTTGCGAATAAATCGAAAGGTTCTTGGTCTTCTGGGGAAAGTTGAGGAATCATTTTTGCTTTATCGAACACGAAGGCGTCAACTAGGCTATTTCCCGGCGTGAATTTTCCCACTGCAAAGCTTGTAATTTCTGAGAAAAAGCGCAATTGGCCTATTTTATACAGGGCTGGTTGGATTTCAATATCGGTGGCATGGGACTTGGTAAGAGATAAGAGTTTTCTTATTTCTTCGCGGGGATATTTTTTTAGTTCGGTCAAGGCTTCTTCCAGGCGCTGCCTATGATAATGATTGATTTTGAAGTCGAGCTTTAAGATTTTTTTTCCATTCTCGTCGAAAGAAGACCAGCCGATGAGATTCATGCCTTTGACGAGACCTTTCCCATATCCATGGAAATGCGAGCCGAAGTTATAGGATTTCCCATCAACGTCTTGGAGTGTAACGCGTTTTTCTTCTATTTGAGTTGAGAGGTTAGAAAGAGGAGAAAAGATGAGGTGTTGGACGCGCCGGCTTTTTTGGATGGAAGAAAGAAGGTTGCCGAATTTATGCAGAGCAAGGAGCTCATTTCTTTGACGGATAAGCGCCATATAACCTGGTGCTCGAGCGGCATAAATTAAAGCTAATACCAGTTTTGCGAGTGCTTCGGGTTTTCGGTCTTTCTTATACTCAAGACAGGCTTGAACAAACTGCGCTGTGGCTTGTATGAGTACGGAGAGTAAAATATATTCTAGGGTTGAGGTGAGTATAATGGACAGATAAGCAGCCGAAGAAAGAGTTTGCAGCGCATGCTGAAAAGCTTTTGTTTTATCGCCTGCTTGAAGGGCTGAGTAAATTTGAGCGGCGCTAAAGACCATATCTATAGAGGTTGTCGCTAAGAGTCCTAAACGGAAATGAAAGAAGGTAATCGCCAAAGAAGCCAACGCAAACGCTGTTTGGGCCATGGGAAGGGCCCATGTTTTATTTCCTCTCCAAGCGGTATGGGTTTCATAGACGCGCGAGCCGCATCGGAGGGTGCCCATTCCAAGAGAGATGGCTTTAGCGGCGGGGTTGTAAAGGCAGATATAAGGAAGAGCTATATTGGCGAAACGCTGGATATTAGATTCTTTTTCAACAGATGGGAGGTCTTGCTCACAATTACGTTGATAAAACGGGGGCTCATTAATAATGTGTAGTAAATAATCTCTAATGTTAATCATGCGGCAATTATAAAACATCGATATATTTGTTTTCATTAAAAACAAAATAGTTGATATTCTATAACTGACTGATTTTCAGTAGGTTATTACAAGTGCTCTTCTTTGATAGCGCGCTGAAGAAGAGATTTAACAGCATCGCGAGGGTTCATGCCTTCATAAAGGATGGCATAGACAGCTTCAGTGATAGGCACATCGATATGGGCCTTGTGGGCGAGCTGGCGAGCAGAGACGCACGTGAAGGCGCCTTCGATGACCATTCCAATTTTTACTTTAGCTTCTTCTGCAGAAAGGCCTTGCCCGAGAAGACGGCCAAAAGCCGAGTTGCGGCTATGGCGCGAGAGGCAGGTGACACAGAGATCGCCCAGACCTGAGAGGCCGTTAAGGGTTTCAGGCTTGGCTTTTTTGGTGACGGAAAGTTTGCGGATTTCATGTAGGCCGCGGGTCATGAGGGCGGCCTTGGTATTATCTCCAAAGCCGAGGCCATCCGAGATACCACAAGCGATGGCGATGATATTTTTCATCGCGCCGCCAAAGCAGACGCCATGGATGTCGGTATTCGGATAAATACGGAGATAAGGAGTCGAAAAGAGGTCGTGGATTTCATGCATGAGGGGAGCATGGTAGGCGGTCGACACGATGGAGGTGGGGAGTTTTTCGATGACTTCTTCGGCATGGCTAGGACCCGTCAAGCATCCGACCAAAGAGGCATCGCCAAAGACATCGACGGCGACCTCGGGAAGGAGTAGGCAAGTGTCTTGTTCAATCCCTTTTGACGTGATGATGATAGGACAAGCGAGAGGGCCCAGATCGGCGACTTGTTTAAGAACAGGGCGAAGACCCATGGACGAGACAGACTCGACGAGGACTTCCGCAGTGAGGACTGCTTCACTGATGTCGCTGGTGAACTGAAGATCGGGATGGGCGGTGAAATGCGAGAGCTTGGGGTGGCGGCGTGTTTTGGTGAACTCTTGGGCCATGGCAGGATTTCTGGTCCACAAAGTGACTTTGTGGCCCTTCGATGCTAGAAGTGAAGCGAGGCAAAATCCCCATGTGCCGGCACCGAGATAACCAATTTTTTTCATGAAGTTTTTTCCTCGATATAATGGTGAGCGGGCACGTCTTTTCCTTCCCAGATTTGTATCAGCTCAGGAGTGGGATAATGGAACGCTTGGCTGAGCTCGAAGGGATGGTCAGGCGCTCTTTTGCCTGTGAGCTTCTCGATGACGGCCCGATCCCGCGTGAGAAGAGAGGCCTGCACGGTTTTTAAACTGCGGTCGCCGGCGGCATTTTTGAGAGGAGAGTAAACTTGTTCGCGAGGAAAAACCACAATACCTACTTTTTCGGCATAATCTAGCATATCGAATATAAAAGTTTCGAACTTCCAAATGAAAGTCTCTTTAGGTTTCTTGCGCGCCAGATGCCAGGGAAAAGTTTTTTTCGCGAGTTTCTCTGCAAAAGACATCGAGAGGCAAAATATATTGATGTTGGCAAATTCTAAGTTTTTTGTTTCTCCGGAGATTTCCGTATATTCCCAAACTCCGACTTTGCCATTTTTGAGACAAAGAGCTCCTACATTTTCTTGAGGATCGTCGCGAGGAATTGCTTTGATCGTGATGTCGTTTCCTTGGTGCTGGCTGAGGAATGCTTTGTCAAAGGGATCGGCCAAGGCATTGTCAATCGGAACGATGTTGATGTGCTGAATACCGCGCGCGTGCCATTTTTCCCAGAGGCCAGCTTCCACAAAACGTTTAAAAACATGGCCATTACCATCAGGGCCTTGAGCGATTTTGCCGCCGCTCTCCACGATCCAATTGCCGTTATCATCGAGAAACGGAAGCATTTCTTGAGGGAAAAGATCGATATCTAAACCGAAATAATCATGGTTTTTCAAAAAGGTGACGATGTCTTCATGATTGAGAGGAGAGGTCATAATCGCGAGGGGAAGAGAGTGTCCGGCTAAGCGAGAAGCGGCGACAGTTTTTTCACAGAAGAGTTGGAGGAGGCTTTTCCCTTGGATGGGGGTGACGGGGACGAGGCCCTTGGGTTGAGATCCTCCCAGGCGTGTGCCTTGGCCGCCGGCCAGGATGATGGTCCCAAAAGTTTTCAGATCGCAGCTACCATTTTCTTTGGCGAGAGTATAATTTTCCAGCGGAGCAATCGTTGGGATAGCTTCTTTATGCTGAAGTCGATTTCGCTGTTGGCTAATCAGTTCGGGGGGAAACGATAAAGCGGCGCGTACGTTTTCTGGAGGGATGAGGGCCGCATTTTTGTGATCAGGGCTGATGAGAGGAATGTGATGGAGCTGAGGATTAGGGGAGGGAACATTTTGTTTGAGAACGCCATGGTTGGGATCGGCCCAGAGCGAAAGAACGCGGATGGGAAAGGATTCATCTAAATAGTAGGTCATCGAAAGAGGCCCCGAGTCGGGAGCGATGAGGGCATAGCATCGATTCTTGATGACGGAGAGCATTTCAAAGAGGGACATTTCTCCTCGAAGATCGATCACGTTCGGATAAGAATAGACCGGATCTTTTTTGCGACCCAAAAGAACGAACGGTTTATCGATAGAAGAAAAAAGAGCGTGCCAGTGATCGCTCGGCCAATCGCGCGCCGCGTAGTAGCCCGTTTCGCATTGGACGTGAGCTGCGATACAGTTAGCAGGTAATTGGAAACGATCGCAGAGGACATCCCACGCAGAATTCCAATGGAGTTTGGGGGTTAAAGTGCCGCGCTGCCATGTCACCCAATGGGAAGGATCAGCGTTATCGAGGACGAGGTCGTATTCACCCTCGGCTACTACATAGGGCTTTTTTCGCTGCATCGAAGGATCGATTTTCACCTTCACTCCGCCGAGCAACGTAAATCCTTCTTCGAGGTCGGGGCGTGTGAGAAACGTGATATCGGCATCCGGAATAAATATGCGAATTCTATGAACGATTGCATAGAGTCCGAGCGCAATGTCACCGAGGCCTCGATTCCACGGGATGAGAATTTTCTTATGCCCTTTTTTCTGAGCTTTTTTCAAAGCGCGATCGAGGGGGTTGGGACCCCATTTTTTCCACAATTTCTTAATCATGGATCTTCAATTTTTTTTTGAGATGGGCTTCGATTTCGCCAGTGACTTCGTTCGCTTCGATCTGTTTCATGCATTTGAAATCGATAGGGCATGTGCGTTGATAGCAGGGCGAACACGCGACGTGTTTATGGATCACGGTGCCGGTTTTATAGGGACCTGTTGTCACTTCATTCGTCGATCCGAAGAGAGCAACGAGAGGCGTGCCTAGAGCGGCAGCGATATGCATAGGGCCGCTGTCATTCGTCAGAAGGACCGTGCAAAGCTTGATGAGGGCGGCGAGTTCGCGCAGCGATGTGAGGCCGGCGAGATTGATCACGCGCGGCGGCAGGCCCTGGCAGATTTCTTTCACGAGAGAGGCGCTCCCTTGATCTCCGAAATAGATCACGAAGATGTCATCATTATTTTCGAGAAGGCGCAATGTTACTTCACGAAAGCGTTCCGGTAGCCAGCATTTAGCTGAGCCGTAGGTTGCTCCGGGATTGATCCCTACGAGCCGTTTTCCTGGCGTAATACCTAATTGGCGGAGGAGCGCTTTTGCTGCATCTATTTCTTTTTCGGAGAGATAGAGCTTAGGCAACGTATCTGAAACAGCGACACCTAGTGGCTCCAGAAGCATTTTATAAGTGACGACGAGATGTTGCTCCTCGAGATTTTTCGGAAGTGGCAGTCGATCGGTCACGAAACATAACCGGCCATTTCCCTTATAACCAAGACGGCGTCTCACTTTTCCTTGCCAAAATAACCATGCAGAAGAAAAAGAATGCGTAAGGAGGATGCCTAGGTCATGCTGCCCTCGTCGAAGTTTTTCGATGATATCTCTTCGGTCATTACGCCGCGTGAGAGTCCCAACTTTGCTGAAGCAAAATAATTCGTCGATATGGGGGTCTTCGCGGAGGAGTTCGCATAGAGGGTTGCGGCACATAGCCGTGATGTGCGCTTTGGGGAAGGCCTTCCTCAAATCAGCGAGAATCGGCGTGGCCATGACCAGGTCGCCGATCCAGTTGGGCATACGTACAATAATCTTTTGAGGTTTGAGCTCTTTTAAAGGAATCATGTTTCTCCAGCGTACCAGATTCAGAAAATTTATTCACGGCGTTATTGCAGAAAAAGGCCTCTAGCCACTATTCTCTAGACTCTTTGGCCAGATAGCTCAGTCGGTAGAGCAGAGGACTGAAAATCCTTGTGTCGCTGGT
>VFSW01006004.1_pt1 | contig 17904 bp, 17 predicted proteins | sample 5358111 | NCBI WGS metagenome assembly VFSW01 (sample SAMN11554181, study PRJNA540505) | mine drainage metagenome | isolation source: sediment from site ElyBrook_90M | place: USA: Ely Copper Mine, Vershire, VT | collected 2017
TGCATCGTTTCGGCCATGAATGAAGGGCTGAAATTCCTAATGGATTATTTGGGTTAAAACCCGCGTTACCATTCCTGATGTCTACTTCCATTCAATGGCGAGGCGCGAGCAATACTCGACCAAATTGATCGGTTTGAACATCCTCCAAATGAATTAGGCCGCGCATTAAATTTATCTATGCATTTCGGCTTGCTCATTTATTTGGATAAGGTTTTTTGCAAAAAAATATTATCGTTGCGGGGAATGCGGCGGTGCTTCTACACTTGTGCCGTTGTGATGCGAGTGGTAACGGGAAGCCACGCCATGAAAAAGGCGATAAAAAAAATCGGGGTATATGTGGTGGACGACAACGTCGATTTCACCACACGTATTTCGCAGTTAATTTCTACCCTGCCGGACTTGGTGTTGTACGGCATCGCGCGTACGCGCATGTGAGCGATGCGGACATCAACGTTTTCCTGGTCGATCTGGAACTGCCCGATGGTGACGGCACGGAGCTGATCCAGTGCATACACGATAAGCGTCCAGACGCCGCCATCATCGTGGTAACGGTGTTCGCCGATGACGATCATCTGATGCGCAGCATCAAGGCGGGAGCAACGGGATATTTACTCAAAGATTCTTCGGCGGACAATCTGGCGCACAGCATTCGCATGGCGCAGGAAGGCGGCTCGCCGATCAGTCCGACCATCGCGCGGCGAGTGCTGACTTTGTACCAGCAACAAATGCCCGCTTCGAACAAACTTCTCAAACCGCTGTCGCCCCGTGAACTGGAAACGCTAAACCATATTGCCACAGGCCGTTCGCTGGAAGAAGTGGCGCACACCCTTGGGTTGACTCGCGCCACGGTGGCCAGTCATGTGCGCGGCATCTACGCGAAATTGGAAGTCAGCTCGCGCAGCGCGGCGATCCTCGAAGGCGTGAAATGCGGCCTGATCAAAACCCGTTGAACGGTGCGACATGATGCTCGCGAAGAACCGCACTCGCCCGAGCTGCTATAATCCGCCGCTAATTTTTCCGCAGTTATCTGATGAACATCCTTTACGAAGAAGACGGCAGTTTCAAGGTCGGCAGCATCATGACCGACAACACCAGCTCACTACAGATCGAAAGCCTGTCCGGCAAGCGCAGCAAGATCAAGGCGGCGAACGTGATGCTGCGCTTCACCCAGCCCGCGCTGGATGAATTCATGGCGCAGGCGGAGGCGATGGCGGAACAGATCGAGACCGAGTTCCTGTGGGAGTGCTGCCCACCCGACGAATTCGCTTTCGAGCAGACCGCCGAGGAATACTACGGCCACAAACCTAGCCCCGTGGAGTCTGCTGCGGTGATGTTGCGTCTGCATGGCGCGCCGATCTATTTCCACCGCAAGGGCAAAGGCCGCTACCGCGCCGCACCTGCCGATGTGCTCAAAGCCGCGCTCGCCGGTGCGGAAAAGAAGCGTCTGCAACTGGCGACTCAAGCGCGCTATACCGAGCAACTTTGCCAGTTCGAATTGCCTGCCGACTTCGCCGATCATCTCAAGCAGTTACTCTACCAGCCCGACCGCAACACCATAGAAGTCAAGGCATTGGAGGCGGCGTGTGCCGCAACGCATCTGTCCGCCGCGCACCTGTTGCATCGCTGCGGCGCGTTGCCTTCCACGCACGATTTCCACTTGAATAAGTTTTTGTTCGAGAACTTCCCCAAAGGCACGGACTTCCCTGCCGTGGAGCTGAGTACATGGGCCGAGTTGCCGCTGGCCACGGCACAGGCATTCAGCATCGACGATGCCAGCACCACCGAGATCGACGATGCGTTCTCGATCGAGAAACTGGCCAACGGTCATTGGCGTATCGGTGTGCATATCGCCGCACCCGCGCTGGGTTTGCCGCGCGATTCGGCGGGCGATGCCATCGCAGGCAGCCGACTGTCCACCGTGTATATGCCGGGGCAGAAGATCACCATGCTGCCGGACAATGTGGTGCAGGCCTTCACGCTGAATGCCGATCACGTCTGTCCCGCGCTCTCCATGTATCTCGAAGTCGATTGCGAATCCTTGCTCATCACCGCCAGCGAGAGTCGCGTCGAGCGCGTGCACATCGCGGCCAACTTGCGCCATGACACGCTGGAGCCTTTGTTCAATGAGGAGACGCTGGCGGCGGGCAAGCTGGATTACGCCTACGCGCCCGAGCTGAGACTCTTGTGGGACTTCGCCAACAAGCTGGAAGCGTTGCGCGGCAAGGCTTCCGACAACAGCACTTCGCAGGTTGATTACAACTTCAACATTGTGGACGATCGCGTCAGCATCACCACGCGCCGACGCGGTTCGCCGATCGACAAGGTCGTCTCCGAACTGATGATCCTGGTCAACAGCACCTGGGGCAAGCAGTTGGACGAACACGGCTTCCCCGGCATCTACCGCACGCAGAACAACGGCAAGGTGAAGATGAGCACGGTGGCCGCACCGCATCAGGGTTTGGGCGTGGCGCAATACATGTGGTCCAGCTCGCCGCTGCGCCGCTATGTGGACATGGTCAACCAACGCCAGATCATCGCCATGCTGAACGACAGCCAGCCGGTGTATGCCAAGAACGATCCCGCGCTGTATGCGGTGGTGCGCGACTTCGAGACCATGTACGGCATCTACAACGATTTCCAACGCCAGATGGAACGCTACTGGTGCCTGCGTTATTTGCAGCAGGAAAATATCGAAGAAATCACTGCCATCGTGCTGCGTGAAAATCTGGTGAAACTCACCAATATCCCGCTGGTATTCAAGGCGCATTCCATGCCCGAACAACCCGCTGGCAGCAAAGTCACGCTGGGCGTGGGTGACATCGATCTGCTCGATCTCAATCTGCATACCCGCTTCATCTCGGTCGAGACACCGGCCGTCGCGGCCGTGGCTACGGAGGAGGCGGCTTGATCGCCACGTTAAACAAACGTCTGTCGGCATCCATGCTGTTCTCCATCGCCTTCCACGCCTTCGCGCTGTGGGGCGTGACGCTGGTATTGCCCGACCCGCATCAGGCCGTGAACATCATGCAGCCATTGCAAGTGGTGCTGGTCAACAGTAAATCCCAATCCAGCCCCCAGCAAGCCGACGCACTGGCGCAAGCCAATCTCGATGGAGGCGGTAACACCCCCGAAGACCGCCAGGCCAAAACGCCGCTGCCCACACTGCAAGACGACACGCGCTTCACTCCCGAACAAACTGCGAAGCACATCGCCACATTGGAAGCAGAGTCCAAGAAACTGCTGACCCAGCTGAAAAACGATCGCAGCGTGGCGCAGCCCGAGCTGGTCAAACAGACCAGCAACGCCACCATGACCGGAGAAGACCTGGTGCAAAAAAGCCTGGAGATCATCCGTCTGGAGGCGCAGATCAACAAGAATCAGGAGGCGTATCAACGCATGCCCAGACGCACCTTCATCGGCGCGCGCACGCAGGAATATCGCTTCGCGCAATACATCGAAGACTGGCGGGTCAAGGTCGAACGCATCGGCAACCTGAATTATCCCGAGCAGGCCCGCCGCGAACAGATCTACGGCAAGTTACAGCTCAGCGTATCAATCAAGGCCGATGGCAGCATCGAGAGTGTCGAAGTCAGCCGCTCATCCGGACAACGCATCCTGGATGCGGCCGCGATGCGCATCGTCAGACTCGCCGCGCCCTACCCGCCGCTGCCGGCCGACATCCGGCGCGACACCGACATCCTCACCATCACCCGCACCTGGACTTTCACCCCGTCCGACAAACTGGAAAGCGAATAAAAAAAGCAGTCCATAAGACTGCCTTTTTCATGGAACATCCCCAACGTTCACCAAGCGTTAGGCAACTTGCGGCGAGTATGAAAAACCCGCAGAACGTGCAGCTCATCACCCACTACCATGAGGGTCGGCTTCTGCTTTCACTCAAACATCCCTGCCATATTGTTCATCGAGCCGGGCGATGAGCTTGGATATATTGACCGGCTTATGCAGCACCGGCCAATCAAACCGCTCCGTCTGGCGAATGAAAGAAGACGAGGTATTGCCGGACATCATCACTGCACAGACAGGCTTGTGCTGTTGCTCGCGCAGCCCGAGCAGGAAACTAATGCCATCCACTTCACCGGGCAGCATGTAATCCACAATATAGCAATCAGCGTTGCCGATATTCGGGTGCTGCAGGGCGTGTTCCGCGTTAGCGAAACAGGTCACTTCGCCGCCCATCATCTCCAGCGTTTTGCGCAAGGCATCCGCGACCAGCACATCATCTTCCACCACCACGAAATGTTTGCCGCGCACAAATGAACGGTTGGCTGCAAATTCCAGAGTCTCCGAAATATCGGCATCCTCCAGCTGCTCGTTTGCCGTGCTGACCACAGGCGTGCTGACCACAGGCAGGTGGAACCCGAACACAGATCCATACCCAAGCCGGGAGCGGCAGGTGACCTCTCCATCCAGCAGTACCAGCGCGCGCTTGACGATGGCGAGCCCCAGTCCTAGGCCGCTTGTCCTGTCGCGTTGCGGGTTGTTGACCTGATAGAACTCGTCAAAGATGTGTTCGATCTGATCCTCCGCGATACCGATCCCAGTATCCCAAATCTGGAACAACACCTTGCCACCGCGTGGTCTGGCACTGACCAGGATGGATCCCTGCAAGGTGTATTTGATCGCATTCGAAATAAGATTCGACAGCACGGACTTGAGCAATCCGATGTCGGTACGCAAAATCAGCGTCCTGTCCATCGGGAAGTACAGCCTGAAGCGAATTTGTTTTTGGCTGGCTAACGGTGCGAAGCTGTCTTCAATCCAGCTGAAAATCACCCCAAGCGGAATCGCAGTGAACTCCGGCTTGATCGCCCCCGCATCCAGCTTGGACACATTCAGCAAGGCATCAAGCAGTTCGTTGAAGTTTGCCATCGCCTGGTCCAGGCGTTGCACGATTTGGCCCTGGTCAGGGGTTAGCGCGGTGAATTTAAGGGCATCAATGAACAGATTGGCTGCCGTGAGCGGCTGCCGCAGATCGTGCCCTGCTGCGGCGAGGAAGCGGGTCTTGGCCAACTCTTTTTCTTCCAGCTGATGCAGCGATGCTTTCAGCGCACGCTCGGCCATCTTGCGTTCGGAAATATCGCGGCCTATCCCCAGCACCGAGGTGATTGCGCCTGATGCATCACGCTCGGGTATCAAGCGGATATGCACATATCGCAGCGAACCCCTAAAACTGGGCCACTCCAATTCGAACTGAGACTCTGCGCCGGTCGCGAACACCTGCTTGATCTTCGCCTCGTAATTTTCGAAGGGTAAGCCACCGGGATACTCTGAAGGTCGCTTGCCTTGCAACGCAGCAATACCGCCTTCACCCAATGCACACAGAGCCGGATTGGCGTAGATGCGGCGGCACTTACGGTCATACCGAGCAATGGTGTCGGGAGAATTGTCGATCAAGCTGCGTGACTCTTGCTCGCGGGCAGACAGCGCGGCCGTCCTCTCCTCGACTTTCATTTCCAGGGATGCGTTGATTTCGTTGATCTCCTGTATTTTCTGATTGACCGCATCATTCATGGCGATAAAGCTCAGCGTGAGATCCCCAAGCTCATCCTGTCGCGCTTTCGCCGTTTCCAGTTCAATGAAGTCGCCATGCCGCGCAGTATTTTTCTCGCCGCTGGCCACATCGCGGAAGACGCGGCTGAGGACGGTGAGCGGTCTGGCGATAGAGTTGGCCAGATACCAGGCCAAAGAAAAAACCACCAGCAGGCTGACGGCTGCGATCGCCCCCAGTATTGCGATCATTTCGCGGATGTTCTTTTGGGCGATGTCTTTGGAATAGAGCACCGCGATGGTTCCGACCTGGCTTTTGTCGGCATAGACAGGCATCAGCCTTTGGTAGTAACCATCGTTTCCTACGGTGATCTCGCCGATTGTTTGTTCCGCCGTGTGCGTCGCAGTGCCACCCGGATCGATGGTTCGATAGCTGCTGAGGCTACCGACACTGAAACCTTGCCGGGTGAATATATTGATATGTGTGTCAGTCAACATGGCAAGCCGGTCAACAAAAGACTGATCGAGTTTTTGTTGCATGACAACCAGACCAAGCTGCTTGAGCTTCTGTGTTCCCGAGGCACGGTCGAAAATCTCGCCCATGATAGGCGTGCGACTTTCGATGGCCAGCATGCCGTCCACTACCGTGTAATGCACGCTTGGGTGCTGAAGCAGCATGCCAGTCGTCAACTCAAAACCCGGATCGGCGACATTCTGCAATGTCCGCAAGTTGTCCCGATTGGGCTCTTCACCCTCTTTCAACGTTGCGACCTGCAACACGGGGACGGGCGAACGCTCTATAAAGCCGGCCTGTTCACCGTCCCTGCTCAACCGTGCAAAGGAAACCAACTTGCCTGCTGAATCGTAAATGGCGACCTTATAAAGACTCGCGGCACGCCTTGCCTTATCAGCATCCCTGGTCAATTGCTGGTAGGTATTGAACAAAGTTTCACGGTCGATTTCCGATGATGCGTATTGCTCCAGATACCAGATGGTCACCCCGAGATTTTTCTGTCTCGCCAACTGGCGAGATACTTCCTGCAACTTGCCGCTATCCTTGGACAAGCGATCGTCTATCACACTGGCCGCCTTTTCCAGCACGTCATCGGACCGTTGCAAATGCTGCCCTCGGATGACCCAGGAAACTGTCAGCAGGGCTACCAGTACCACCACGATGCTGACCGAGGCCGCACTGAGCAAAAGCTTGTCTCTTAGTTTGCTGATTTTCATATTCGTCTACTTGGCTTTGCCCGGCACGTAGGAAAGGATAGGCATGAACCCATCGGGGGCGGTAGAAGCATTGAACGGGTACGACGCATAGCCACCCTTGTCCACCAATCCGAGTTTGATCAGAATGACGCCGGGCTGCTGCTTGGCCCTTCTCTCCAGAAAATCCACTGCGGAATTGATGGCTACGCGTGCCTGGCTCACGCCCCGGGTATCAACCGCAGCGACGATTTCGCCTTTGCGTATGAGTCCGGCAATTTCACGGGTCAGATCATAAGCGACGAGACGGATTTTCTTGCTCAGTCCGGCTTGTTTGATAGGCAAAATCGCGGCAGGCGCGCAACCGGTACAACCGATGATGTAGTCGAGGTTTTGTCCATGTTCGGCCAGCAATTGATCGGTCAATTGGGTCTGACCGATCCGGTCACTGTCGCCGTACTTGATGTCGACGATATTGACCTTGATGGGTGCTGCGCGTGCCGTTTCGCGAGTCCCTGCCACCTCCCCCTTGACCCAACCGGCATCACGAGGACCGGGCAACAGCGCGATATTGATGGCTTTCATGCCGCGCCGTTGCGCATCGCGGATCACCCACGCTGTGGCATCGTTCCCCATCCCTTTTAATGAGGTGGTGACTTTGGTCGTCAAGTCGTCACTGGTGCTGTCATTCGCCAGTTCGAACACCGGTATGCCCTGGGCGCGCGCTTTGGCAATCGAAGCATTGTTGGCATTCAGGCTGATCGGTGAAATGACGATGGCATCGTACTTCGCTGCAATCACATCATCCATTTTGAGCAACTGGCCCACCAGATCGTCATAGCCATCTGCCGGAAATATATCCACCGCCACGCCCAATCTTTTTGCTTCGCTGATGACGCCGTAGTCACAGCCTATCCAGTAAGGATCCTTCAAATGCGGGAACAGGAAAGCGATGCGCCAGTGCTTGCTGGCAGGCGTGGTCATGGCGTATTGCCCTTCTACCACACGACCGCTGGCAAGCTCTTCATCGGTCGTAGACAACAGTGGGAGCGGCGGGTAGATGAAATAGACTGGAACAGGAGCTGGCATCTTGGTGTTGGCATTCACCAATGGTGTGTCTGCTGATGCGGGTAAAGCGATCACGCTGAACAGCAGCGCACTAAGGATGATGGACAAGAAGTGGTTTTTCTCGAGTCTATGGCGCAGGTTCATCGCTTGTATCGCATCTTTGAATGAGAGTTGGCTTGCCGAAATTCTTCGACCAATATGCAGGAGCACACGCTTGGCAGCAGATGAAAAGGCGAATCCCCGGCATTCTTTGAGCGCGAAGTGTGGTCTTCATCGTTGCCAAAACCCGAACCAGTCAACCGAACGACCCACCCCTCACACAGGCACTTCTACCTATTCCACCCTGCACCGGCGATTCTAACCGACCCAGCTCTCTTTCTCCGACAGACTTTGTCACTCACCATCAACAGCCGACTACCAACCCGATTCGCGTTCCGGTGTCGCGCTGATCTTGTGTATAGATAGATCGGCACCGTTGAACTCTTCTTCGGCATCCAGACGGATGCCCACGGTTTTCTTCAACAGGCCATACACCGCAAATCCCCCCGCCAAGGCGATGGCGATGCCCAGTATCGTGCCACACAGTTGCGACATGAAGCTCACGCCACCCACACCACCGAGAGCCTTCAGCCCGAAGATGCCCGCCGCGATGCCACCCCACGCACCGCATAATCCGTGCAACGGCCACACGCCCAGCACGTCGTCGATCTTCCAGCGATTTTGCGTGAGCGTGAACATCACCACGAACAATGCACCCGCCACTCCGCCAACCACCAAGGCCCCTATCGGATGCATCAGATCCGAACCCGCGCACACCGCGACCAGTCCCGCCAATGGGCCGTTGTGCAAAAAGCCCGGATCGTTCTTGCCGAACCACAATGCGGTGAGCGTGCCGCCCACCATCGCCATCAGCGAATTCACCGCGACCAGTCCGCTCATGTTGTTGATAGTCTGCGCCGACATCACGTTGAAGCCGAACCAGCCGACGGTGAGTATCCACGCACCCAAGGCGAGGAATGGAATACTGGACGGCGGATGCGCCGAAATGCGTCCTTCTTTGTTGTAGCGACCGCGCCGCGCGCCCAGCAGCAGCACCGCTGCCAAGCCCACCCAACCACCGACCGCATGCACCACCACCGAACCGGCGAAATCGTGGAACTCCGCACCGAAGGTCGCGTTCAACCAATCCTGCATACCGAAGCGATGATTCCACGCGATGCCTTCAAAGAAGGGATAGACGAAACCGACCAGCATGAAAGTCGCCGCCATTTGCGGATTGAATTTGGCACGCTCGGCGATGCCGCCGGAAACGATGGCGGGAATGGCGGCGGCGAAAGTCAGCAGAAAAAAGAACTTCACCAACTCATAACCATTCTTCTGCGCAAGCTGCTCTGCGCCGGTAAAAAAATTCACACCGTATGCGATCACGTAGCCGATGAAGAAATACGCCAGTGTCGAGACCGCAAAGTCGGTCATGATCTTGACCAGCGCGTTCACCTGATTTTTCTTGCGCACCGTGCCCAGTTCCAAAAAAGCAAAACCCGCGTGCATCGCCAACACCATAATCGCGCCGAGCAAAATAAATAACGCGTCGTGACTGCTGGGTAAATTTTCCATTTCTCTCTCCTTTAGTGCGAAAGCCGAATTGTACGCAAGATACGTTCCACTTTTCTAAGTGACTGACCTGTAACGACTGGAGATTTTTTTATCGGCGAATCCAACGGGCCGGAGAGCCAGTTTGGTGCGGATTTTTAGTGGTGCACCAGATGGAAGCACCGTGATGGTGCGCAACAGGGGGTTCTGTCAGGTCGGCATAATCCGTGCGCAAAGTCAGCCATATTGGCGCAGGCGATGTGACGGCGAATGGCTTTTTATCAGAGCAAGCCGCGCTCCGCGAATGACAGCGTCGCGCCACCCGCCACAATAAAGTGATCCAGTACCCGCACATCCACCAAAGCCAATGCCTGTTTGAGTACGCTGGTAATCAACTCGTCCGCCGAACTGGGTTCGGCGACACCGGAAGGGTGGTTGTGCGCGAGGATGACAGCCGCCGCGTTGTGCGCCAGCGCGCGTTTGACCACCTCGCGGGGATAGACACTGGTTTGGCTGAGCGTGCCCTGAAACAACTCTTCGCTGGCGAGCACACGATGTTGCGTGTCGAGAAACAACACCACAAAAACCTCCTGCTGACGACCGCTCAAAAGCAGCAACAGATAATCGCGCACGGCATGCGGCGAATTGAGCGCGTCGCCGCGTTGCAACCTCTCTTGCAAAGCGCGCCGCGACATCTCCAGCACCGCCTGCAACTGCACGAACTTTGCCTGCCCCATGCCATGCACCGCGCAAAAATTCGCCTCGCTGGTGGCAAACAACTGGGTGAGATTGCCGAACCGATTGAGCAGCTCGCGCGCCAGATCCACCGCGCTTTTGCCCGTCACCCCGGTGCGCAAAAAGATCGCCAGCAACTCCGCATCCGACAACGCCGCCGCGCCGCGCGCCAGCAGCTTTTCGCGTGGACGCTCACCCTCGGGCCAATCCGTAATCGACATACACCCTCCACTCGGTAGTTGTGCGACAGGCTTTTCTTGTAAGATGCGCGACATTATGGAACAAGCTCAAACAAAACGCATCGTGCCAGCAGGTCGCATCATATTGGGCATCACCGGCGGCATCGCGGCTTATAAGGCGGCAGAGTTGCTGCGGCTGATGATAAAACAAGGCGTTGAGGTACAGGTGGCGATGACCGAAGCGGCGACGCATTTCATCACGCCGACCACGATGCAGGGTTTGTCGGGCAAGCCTGTGTTCACCGACCAGTGGGATGCGAGCGTGCCGAACAGCATGGCGCATATCAATCTGAGCCGCGCCGCCGATGTCATCGTGATTGCACCCGCGAGTGCCGATTTCATTGCCAAGCTGGTGCATGGTCTGGCGAATGATCTGCTATCCGCGCTGTGTCTGGCGCGTGTGTGTCCGCTGATCGTCGCACCCGCGATGAACCGCGAGATGTGGCTGAATGCCGCGACGCAACGCAACGTCGCGCAACTTCGTGCCGATGGTGTGTACGTACTGGGGCCGGACAGCGGCATCCAGGCGTGCGGCGAAGAGGGCATGGGACGCATGCTGGAAGCGGCGGAACTGGCGCAAGACATCACCATGATCCTAAGCAAGCTCATGCGCCCCGCAAACGGTGATCATGAGCTATTGTCGGGTGTAAAAATCCTCATCACCGCCGGGCCGACTTATGAGGCGATAGACGCGGTGCGCGGCATCACCAATCGCAGCTCCGGCAAGATGGGCTATGCCATCGCGCAAGCCGCGCTGGAGCTGGGCGCACAAGTCACGCTGGTGTCCGGCCCGACCGCACTCGCCCGACCCGTCGGCGCGCACATCGTGGATGTGACCAGTGCCGCGCAGATGTTTGCGGCGGTGCAACAACACGTCAGCGACTGCGCAATTTTCATCGGCGTGGCGGCGGTGGCGGACTATCGCGCGGCTCACGTTAGCGAACAAAAAATCAAGAAGCGCGATGCGGCATTGATGCTGGAGCTGCTCCCCAATCCGGACATCCTGGCGTTCGTGGCCAATCTGCCCAAGCCGCCGTTCTGCGTGGGTTTCGCGGCGGAAAGTGAAAACCTTTACGAGTATGCGGAGCAAAAACGCCGCGCGAAAAAATTGCCGCTGCTGGTGGGCAACATCGCGCAGCACGCCATCGGCAGCGACGAAAACGAATTGGTGTTGTTCGACGACCATGGCAGCCACGCACTGCCGCGCGGCGACAAACTCACGCTCGCACGATCACTCATGCAACATATCGCACAACGCTTTCAAGGAGCAAAGCAATGAAACACTTGTCCGTCGATGTCAAAATCCTCGACCCGCGCTTGCACGAGAACATGCCCAGCTACGCAACCAACGGCTCGGCGGGCATCGATCTGCGCGCCTGCATCGAACACGCCATGGTGATCCAGCCCAAACAATGCGAGCTGATCCCCAGCGGCATCGCCATCCATCTGGCCGACCCCGGCTATGCCGCCATGATCCTGCCACGCTCGGGACTGGGGCATAAGCACGGCATCGTGCTGGGCAATCTGGTCGGGCTGATCGATTCGGATTATCAGGGGCAGATATTCGTGTCGCTGTGGAATCGCAGCCAGATCCCGTTCACGCTCATGCCAATGGAGCGCATGGCGCAACTGGTCATCGTGCCGGTGATGCGAGCGCAGTTCAATATCGTGGAAGCGTTCCCGTTGAGCGAACGCGGTGCGGGGGGGTTCGGCAGCACAGGCAAACACTGATGTCCTCCGCGATCGTGCTCTTCGCCCACGGCGCGCGCGATCCTGAGTGGGCGCAGCCCTTTGCAAAGATACGCGCACAGATTCAGGCCCGCCTGCCCGACACGCCTGTGGTGCTGGCGTTTTTGGAGCTGATGCCGCCGACACTGACCGATGCCATCAGCCGCCTGGATGAACAAGGCGCGCGTCACATCACACTCATCCCGATGTTCCTCGCGCGCGGCGGTCATCTCAAACAAGACCTGCCCATACTCATCGCGCACATTCAAGCGCGACATCCCGGACTGACCCTGCATTTGTCGCCCGCCATCGGCGAAGTCGAGACAATCTTGCTGCAACTGTCCGACTGGATATGCAACGAACATCGAGCGCATCAATAACAAATCGCAGCCAACAAAAAGCCCGCTTTGCGCGGGCTTTTTGTTGCTCGAATCGCGGCTTAATGATCTAGCGTCAACTCCAGTTCCGTGTCGTCGCTTCTACGCACCGAGACTTTTTCGCTGGCGGTTTTGTAGCCTTCGAGTTTGACCTCCACGCTATGCACACCGGGTTCGATTTCGGCACGCAAGGGAGTCATCCCGTAGTAGACACCATCCAGATACACTTTGGCGCGTGACGGCTTGCTGCTCAACACCAACAAGCCCATCGTCGCACTGGCGTGGGGGGTGTAGGCCGGCGCGGCGACCAACGCCGCTTCAGCAGCCGGAACGACAGCTGCGGACGGTGCCGACAGCACAGTGACCCCGGAGATGGTTTTTGTCCCCGGTATCAGGTTGAACAAAGCGGGATAAGTCGCCATCAGCAAAGTGTTGACCGCGTCCACGGTCTTGTCGCTGGCGATGCGCATTTCACGATTCAGATAATCAACAAGGTCCGCTTTGGTATTGCCCGACACGCCGGCAAAACGGTTGTTTTTCTGGCTGACCAATGCCGACCAGATTACTTTCCCGGTCGCCACATCAGTTACGCTGGTCTCGATCGCAATAGTGATGTCGTCACGGTCGCGGCTATTCAACGTTAAGGTCTTTACTACGCCCGACAACTCGAATACGGAAGCCTGGGTCGAACCGTCTTCCAGCACGGGGAATCCGGCCTTCTGGAATTGTTTCCTGAGCGATGCGGTCGCGATGCTCGCCACATCGTGATCGACGACCAGCTCGTTACCTTCCAGTCCGAACACGCGCGTCTTGAGCTCACCCAGCAAGCGCGGATTTTTCTCCGCACGTTGGTCGGTGTAAGGACGGATACGCAACACCGCCGCATTTTTCACCTCATACTTTTCCGTCAGCTTGCCGCCGCCGGTATGCAGGACATTGTCCCGTGAAAGCAGCCCGTTATTCTCGTCCCCGACTGTCGAACAGGCGGCCAATGCCGCCAAACACGCACCCAACAACACACGCTGACATAATATGTTCATAGCCCTGCCCTGGTAAATGGATCGTGGAGAAAAAATCAACTTTGCGCGATCACCGCTTCGATTTCGGCGAAGGTGCGCGCCAGTTCAAAGGTTTGGATCTGCGCCCCCAGCTGGCGGGCGATCTGGGTAAGAGAAAACAAGCCGCACACCGATTGCTTGCCATCCGCGCCTTCCGCAACCACCAACGCGTGTTGTCTGCCGGACTTTTTCAGGCTGGCGACGATATTGCCCACGGTAGCGGTCTTCACGTCCGCAATATTCAACACCTGCAACTCGCGCTGCGTGGACATGATGTCGCGCACCATGATGTCGGCGTGGGTGCCGCCCATATTCTGCAAAAAGTGCATGGGCTTTTCCCCCAGCACGTCGCTCGCAGTCAGCAAGCCCGCCACCTGGTCATTGTCATCCAGAACCAGCAGCAGACGCACACCGTAACGAATCATCTTGGCGTTGGCACGATCCATGGCTGTCTTGGCGCGCACGCTAATGACCGAGACCTTGGTCAAATCGGTCATCACATCCAGTGCCGGGTTGGCCAGCTTGACGCGTTCCGGCAACGTTTGCACCGGACGGACAAAACCGGAACCCGTCTTAAGCGGTGTGGATTTCAATGCAGCGTATTCTTTGGTCATAGTCGAAGCTCCTTAAAAATTATGCGATACAAATTCGTTCGTCGTTAGCGCGCCAGATGTTTATGGTTGTCGGGCAGGTAGCGCACCAGCTCGTTCAGTGCCTGCGTATAGACCTCGCGCTTGAACTCGATTACCGCACCGATGTCCAGCCAATAATCCGTCCAGCGCCACGCGTCAAATTCAGGGTGCGCGCAGGCGCGCAGGCAAACATCACAATCACGACCCATCAGGCGCAACAAGAACCAGATTTGTTTTTGTCCGCGATAGTTACTACGGGATTCGCGCTTGCTCCAGCTTTGCGGGACATCGTAACGCATCCATTCACGGGTACGTCCGAGTATCTTGACATGCTGCGGCAACAAGCCGACTTCTTCGTGCAACTCGCGGTACATGGCCTGCTCCGGATTCTCGCCATGCTGTATTCCACCCTGCGGAAACTGCCATGCGTGTTGCCTGACTCGCTTGCCCCAGAACACCTGATTCCTGTCATTGGTGATGATGATGCCGACATTCGGTCTATAGCCGTCTCGGTCTACCATGTGCAACTCTATTCGGTTAATTTCAATGCGCGGATTCTTTCATACTTCGCCTTTTATGGAAAGCGCAAATGCCGCGAATGTACCGGGTTCAGCGCATTCACGGTAGAATCGCGCCCTTGTTTTTTCGAGTCGATGTCCGAATCATGCGTGTCTCCCAATTTTTCATCAGCACCCAAAAAGAAGCCCCCGCCGAAGCCGAGTTACCCAGCCACAAACTGATGGTGCGCGCCGGCTACATCAAAAAACTTTCCAGCGGTTTATACACCTGGATGCCCATCGGTTTGCGCGCCTTGCGCAAAGTGGAAACCATCGTGCGCGAGGAGATGAACCGCAGCGGCGCGATTGAATTGCTGATGCCCGCCGTGCAACCCGCCGAACTGTGGCAGGAGACCGGACGCTGGGAAGTGTTCGGCCCGCAGATGCTCAAGATCACTGACCGGCACAACAATCTGTTCTGTTTTGGCCCGACGCACGAAGAAGTCATCACGGACATCGCGCGCCGCGAGATCAAAAGCTATCGCCAGATGCCGGTCAATTTTTACCAGATACAAACCAAGTTCCGCGACGAGGTGCGCCCGCGTTTCGGCGTGATGCGCGCGCGCGAATTCCTGATGAAAGATGCCTATTCATTCCATGCCGATTTCGCCAGCCTGGAAAAGACCTATCAAGTGATGTACGACACCTACAGCCGCATCTTCACGCGCTTAGGCCTGCAGTTCCGCGCCGTCGCGGCGGACACCGGTGCCATCGGCGGCAGCGGCTCGCACGAGTTTCATGTGCTGGCCGATTCGGGTGAAGACGCGCTGGCGTTCTGCCCCACTTCCGACTACGCGGCGAACGTGGAGCTGGCACAGGCCTTGCCGCCTAACACGCCGCGCGCTGCCGCAACGGAACTGATGCGCAAAGTGGACACCCCCAAGCAGACCACTTGCGAACAAGTGGCCGAGCTGTTGGGCATCCCTCTGCAACGCACCGTTAAATTATTAGCCTTGGTCGCCAACGATCGACTGCACCTCATGCTGTTGCGCGGCGATCACTCACTCAATGAAGTCAAGGTGAGCAAGCTCGAAGGGCTGAATGATTTCCGTTTTGCGCGCGATGACGAGCTGCGCGAATTCTTCAATTGCCCGGCGGGATTCCTGGGGCCGGTCGGCATCGACCGCAGCAAGGTGCGCGTCATCGCCGATCACACTGTGGCAGCGATGAGCGATTTCGTGTGCGGCGCGAACCAGCCAAAGTTCCATACCGCCGGCGTGAACTGGGGACGCGACCTGCCCGAGCCTGATGTCGTCGCGGACATCCGCAACGTGGTCGCGGGAGATGCTTCGCCAGACGGCAAAGGCGTGCTGGAACTGTGTAGAGGCATCGAGGTCGGGCACATCTTCCAGCTGCGCACCAAATACGCCGAGGCACTCAAGGCCACGTACCTGGACGCGCAAGGCAAAGCGCAGATCATCGAGATGGGCTGTTATGGCATCGGGGTTTCGCGCATCGTCGCGGCTGCCATCGAGCAGAATTTCGACGCGCGCGGCATCGCTGTTCCGGCGGCGATCGCACCGTTCCAGATCGCCATCGTGCCTATCGGCATGGGCAAAAGCGAAGCAGTGCACGATGTCGCACTGCAACTTTATGCCGGGCTGCAAGCGGCGGGTATCGAGGTGTTGCTGGATGATCGCGACGAGCGTCCGGGCGTGATGTTCGCCGACATGGAATTGATCGGCATCCCGCATCGCATCGTCATCGGTGATCGGGGTTTGAAAGAAGGCATGCTGGAATATCAGGGACGACGCGACCAGGAAGCGCAAAGCATTCCCTTGCAAAACGTGCTGGAGTTCGTAAAATCAAAATTGTGAAAAAACAAAATTCAGAGTTCAGGATTCAGGATACGGGGAAAAGCGCAACCCGCCGCGCTGCTTCGTCCCGGTATCCTGTTTTCCGAATCCTGAATCACACATCCTTGATCCTGTTGCTGCTCTCCCCCACCGCATTTGCCGGCGCGCAAGTCTATTCGCCGCTGTCGGCCAGCGTGCGCGCCGTCATGCAGCGCAGCGTCTCGGATCAAGCCTCGCCCAAACTCGCCTTTGCCAGCCAGTACGAAGCTGATGCTTGGCTGAACGAAATGTCGCGCCGTCTGGCAAGACGCTTCCCCAATCCCAATGAACGACTCGATTTTCTCAAAACCGTGCATTACGAAGCCACACGGGCGGGTCTGGACCCCGAACTGGTACTGGGTCTGATCGAAGTCGAAAGCGGCTTCAAAAAATATTCCGTGTCCAGCGTCGGCGCACGCGGCTACATGCAAGTCATGCCATTCTGGGTGGACGAGATCGGCACTAGGGAACACAACCTGTTCCACCTGCGCATCAATCTGCGTTACGGCTGCACCATCCTGCGACATTATCTGGATATGGAACACGGCGACCTGTTCCGCGCCTTGGGGCGTTACAACGGCAGTCTGGGAAAACCGGAATATCCGAACATGGTGCGCGCGGCCTGGCGCAATCACTGGGCGTTGCCGCACCCAGCGGTCACCAAATATATCGCAGCTAGTTAGGCTTCCTGCCCTGCATCAATCTCTCTATGGTTTTGCGTGTGATCTCCCCGGCCTGGTCATAGACCGGCTCGCCCTTGGGCCCGAACAAAAAACTGGTCGGCAGCCCTTCGAGTTCCTCTTTGAAAGATGCGGCTGAACGGATTTGTTCGGTGATCGCCCGCGAGCCCATCACGACCGGATAAACCATCTGATGCGCGGCCACAAAATCCGCAACCTCGGCACTGGTTCCCGACTGTATCGCCACACCGATGACCACCAGATTTTTATGCGCAGCCTGCAAACTGTTCAGTTCGGGAATCTCGCTCAGACAAGGCGGACACCAGGTTCCCCAAAAATTCACCAGCACCCACTGGCCGCGATGCGCCGCCAGACTGTGCGTCTTGCCGTGCAGATCGCGCACCGAAAAATCGCCTGCGAAAACAGGTAGTGAGGCCAGCAGGCACAACCCCACCAGCGCAGCTGCCCGGCAATCAGTGGCCGTGTTTTTCAGGCGCAGCATGGGCCGGCTCATGTTCGGATGCCTCATCCTGTGCGGAGCCCTCATCGCCATGCGCGTTCCCTTCTGCCGCGTGGCTAAGATAGAGTGCCAGCGCGATCAACGCGATGCTCGCGCCCAGATACACCAGATCGAGCGGCGTAGTCAGCTTCATGTTGATCGCCTCTTGAAACAAGGTCACGATCAAGA
>VFSW01006005.1_pt1 | contig 17902 bp, 19 predicted proteins | sample 5358111 | NCBI WGS metagenome assembly VFSW01 (sample SAMN11554181, study PRJNA540505) | mine drainage metagenome | isolation source: sediment from site ElyBrook_90M | place: USA: Ely Copper Mine, Vershire, VT | collected 2017
CCCCACCACCATCGACACCGACGAAGCGAGCGTCCCCGCCCCCACCACCGCCAAGGACATAGCCATCGCTTCCACCGTCCCAACCACTGGGTTGGATTCTCGACATCGCGTTCGGCTGCTGCGCGGTCAACGTCGGGTTCGGGGACTGCGCCGCCTGACGCACGGCGCTGGCCTGCCCGAGTTGCGCGGTATAGTTCTGCTGCGGCGGCGGTGTATAGCCCTGTGGCGCGGTACCCGTCTGGTTGATATGCGTCGGGTTCGGACCGGCTGGGGCTCCGCCTGCCGGTGGCCCGTAGGGGTTCGGTGGACCCTGTGACGGTCGGCGTGGCTGGCGGGGCTGGTACGGAGTCGACGGGTCGGAACCCGCAAGAGGCAGCGTGTCGGCGGGTTGCTGGGCCGGATAGATCGCGGGAGCGGTCATGCGGACCCTGCCTGTTCGGGGGCCACCAAGCTCAGTTGCCGTTCGTCGTCCGTCGTCCACTCGATCACGCCCGTCTGGAGGTTGACGTTGACGCTGGTGGCGACGATGTTGGCCGCGTCGAGGACCGCCGTGGCGTAGAGGTTCCACGCCTGTTGGGCGCGATCGACATCGGCCTTCAAGGCCGTGAGATTGACGCGCTGGCGGTCGTTCAGGGGGAGGGAGTGGCTAGACATTGTTACATTGGGTCGGAGTTTGTTCGCCTGCGCGGACGTGGTGCGGCCTGCATGATTCGGTCATGAGATACCTTCTGATCGGTCTGGTCGCTGTGAGCGTCGCCGCGTGCTTTGGCGATGCGCCGACCGCGCCGAAACCCCTGCGTCCGTGTCGTTCAGGTAGCGTGCGCGTCGATACGATCTGGAATAGCCTCCCGACCGGCCCGCGCTTCATGCTTGTCGAACACCGCTGTCCGTAGGTCACGACGACGAGTCCGTCAGCAGGCCAAGCGAGGCGAGGTATGTCAGGAGCGAGGCGAGGGCCGCGTTTCCGCCCCGCGAGCCTGTCACCGCTGCCTTGGTCGCGCCAGCCGCGCCAAAGAAGCCAATGGCGAGCGCGGCGTTCCCGAGTGTCAGGGCGGCGCTGCGCGAAATCGTGCAGACATTCGTCGCGTCGACATCAAGCACCGTCAGGTTCGCGGCGTTTGCGGCGTCCCGCGCGACAAGGCCGGCGCCGTTGTTCTTGATCCGCACGTCTCCGATCGTGGCCACGGTGCCGCCAGCCGCCAGCGCCGTGCTTGCCGTGATGACGGTCCCGCTGATGGTGGACGAGAATGCCCCCGTCGTAGCCGTCAGCGCCGTCATCGACACCGCCCCGCTGAACGTGCCCGTGGTCACGCCGGTCAGGGCACCCGCCATAGCGAGCGAGGATGCAAACGTGGCAGCGCCCGTCGTCGCCGCGAGGACCAGTGCTGAGGTGCTCCCGCCATTCGTGCTGACGCGAAACGCCGTTGACTGAGTCCGCAGCACCAGATCGCCCACGCCGGTCCCACTGGTGATATCGCCGGCGGTCGTGACCACCCCGATAATCGACTTGATGACCCCCGCCACCTCCAACGTGAGGGTCCGCGTGGTGGCCGACGTGGTGTTCTGCACGAAGTCGCCATCCGTCTGCGTCAGGCCGACCACCGTGGTCCCCCCACTGACCGCCAGCGTGCTCGATAGCGTCACCGCCCCGCTGAACGCGCCCGTGGTCGCGCCGGTCAAGGCGCCCGCCATTCCCAGCGTCGTACAAGTCACCGCCGCGAGGGTGGACGCCCCCGTCACCGCCAGCGTGGTGGCAATCGCCACCGATCCCGTGAAGCTGGCCGCGGCGCTGATCGTCTGACTGTTGATCGTGCTGGATGTGGCGAGCGTCGTCACGCCCGTGAGCGCGCCGCCCATCGACACCGCCCCGCTGAACGCGCCCGTGGTCACGCCGGTCAGGGCGCCCGTAATCGCAAGGGCGCCCGCGAACGTCGCCGCCCCCGCCGCCGTGACCATCAACGCCGACGCCCCGCCGCCGTCTGTGCTCACCCGGAAGGCGGTGCCCTGCGTCCGCAGCACCAAGTCTCCAACGCCGGTCCCACTGGCGATATCGCCGGCGGTCGTGACCACCCCGATAACCGACTTGATGACCCCCGCCACCTTCAACGTGAGGGTCCGCGTGGTGGCCGACGTGGTGTTCTGCACGAAGTCGCCATCCGTCTGCGTCAGGCCGACCACCGTGGTCCCCCCACTGACCGCCAGCGTGCTCGACAGCGTCACCGCCCCCGTCACCCCCAGCGTCGTCCCCACCGTCGCCGCCGCGCTACACGTCAGCGCCCCCGTCACCGTCAGGGCAGGCGTCACCGTCACCGTGGTCGTGGAGTTGACCGTCAGCTTCCCGTTCACGTCCACCGTGAACGTCGCCGTGTGCGTGCCGTCGTAGGCCAGCGTCAGTTGGTTGACCGCCGTGCTCGTGATCGTGCCCGCCGCGTTGTTCGCCAGCGCGCCGTTGTTCAGGGCCGTGAAGTTGCTGTTGACGTCCGCCGACAGAATCTTTGCCGACGCCGAGAAGGTAATTAGGGAAGCAATCGCCATTAGCGCACCCGTGGGTTATCCGTGCTCGCCACGCCAGCAACGGTCACACCTACCAGTCCGAACTGTTCGGCCAACCCCGTGTGTGTAATCACGGGCGCAATCCACCGCCCCGACTGCCCCAATCCAATCGTCCGCTTGACCTCCGGCGACGAACTCGACCAGTAGTCTACGTCCCAGACGGCTACATCCCACAACGCAGTGCTGCCGGTCGTCGTAATGGTCTGCGCCACCCGCGACCCGTTCGGCGTGCGCGCACTCACCGAGAGACTTTGCGTCGTCTGCGGACGAATCACCGCCGTGAGCGAGTCCCAGTCCACTTCCGTGTTCCGCTCCGCCGACATCGGCGTTGCCTCAATCGTCTGCGTGACCGCGACCGTCCCGCTATTCAGCCCGTCATCCCACGGGCCGTTCGTCACGTCCGCGTAGGTGTAGCTGAACTTGTCCGCGTTGGCCGAGAGCATCAGCAAGGGTTGGAGCGAGGCGTTCTTGACCAATCCCGGCGCGGTGAACTCGAACCCCGTCCACGTCGCCACGGGTTCCTTCCGAATGGGGTCGATGACGAACCAGAGGCCGCACGACGCCGTCGCGTTCGTCAACTGGACCCCGAGCAGGATCAGGTCGAGCGGGGCAAAATAGGCCGAGACAAACGAGGAGAGTTTCGTCAGGTCGACCGCCTTCAACGTCTCCCGCAGTCGGTGCCAGATCGGGGATGCGTCCGGCCCCACGGAAATCAGGGTCCCCGACGGCCCCTGTCGAGCGGACACGACCTGCGGGCGCCCATCGGAGTCGATGAACCAGACCTCGCCGTTCCGCTCGCACACCCCGAACGGCGACGAGGTGCCAATCGTCTCGCTCAACCCGGCTCGCGTGCCATCGGTCGACCATGTGGCCGAGACCTTCCCCAAGACCGCCTGACACGAACGGGCGCGGAATACGATCATCGCGTCGTTCACCGCGATACCAGCCGTCAACGGCGTTTCGTCCACCTGCCCGAACGCCCATGTAAAGGCCGCCGTGGCGTAGCCCGTGATCGCGTTGTTGATATTGGAATACTCGAACGTGTTCCGGTTCGCCGCCTGAATCGCAAACACTCTGGCATCCTTGACCCACGGCATGCCGTACCAGACGGCGGCTTGCGTCGTCTTGGTCAGGCCCCCCGCACCCGCTGTGCCGTCCCACGTCCACGGCACATTGATCCCGTCGTGGGCGAGCAACTTGCCATTGAAGTTGATGCAGTAGCACAACGCGGTGGTCGAAATCGTGATCGTTGCCGTGACGAAGTTGGCTGCCGTGACCACCGTCGCCCACGTAGCGGTCGCCCATGTATAGGTCTGGATCGTCCCGTTCGTGATCCGGTAGGTAATCTCCGTGCCCGTCGCCGTCGTCAACTGGCCCTCTGCCTGTATGATGCCCGGCGCGACGGCCCCTTGCTTGGTCAGGCCCGGTCGACTGATCGACGACCCACCATCCAGCGGGATGATATTCTCCATCCGCCGGGCAATGTTCGGCCCCGCATGGGCGATGTCGTAACTGTCGTCGAGCACGTTCCACGGGCCTGCCGACAGCACGACCTCGGACGGAAACTTCGGGGCGGGACGGGCGGGTGCGGTCATCGCGAATACCCGAACATCCGCTGCCGCGTGAGGGCGGGTGCCCCCATCGCGTTCCCTTGTCGCTGGACTTGCGTGTGATACATCAGGCAGACTTGGGCCAGTTCCTCCTCGTACAGTTCCTTCCACTCGCGCCAGTCCCGCTTCCCGCCGCCCATGCAGAAGTTCTTGGCGGCCAGCGCGAGGACCGCGTTCCGCGCGTTCACCGGACTGACGGGACTATGCGTGGCGTCCACCGCGATGGGTTCCGGGACCAACTGCACATACGGACCCGTGGCGTAGGGCCATGTCCGGTTGTGGGGGATGCGGAGTTTCGCGTTCTCGATGATGAAGTCCCGACCCTCAATCAACGGGTAGTCGGGGATATCTTCGAGCCGGATGAACACGCCGACGTGGCCCATGACGTTCGACACCGTGGTGCCGTTGATGTCCACGAACGGGTAGGTCTTGCTCCCGTCGGCCGACGTCAGGAGGATGGGATCGGCCCGGATAGCCCACGGCACCCGTGCGGCCAAGTCAATCATGACATCCGCGTCGGCGGTCGACAGGTTCCGATAGAGCGCCGCGTTCGACGTCCCCGTCTCCTGGGACACGACGACCCCGCTGTCGTCCACCGGCAAGCGAAGCATCTCGATCAACCGCGAGAGCATTTCCGGCCCGTCATATTGCGCCATGTTAGATACAGCTCCCGAACAGGGGCATCAGGATCAGCAACCATCCGCCCGCCACGGACCCCGGCCAGCGACGCCGACGGTCCTCGGGCAGCGTCACCGCCCCCGCCGCGTTGTTCGTCCACTGCCGTTCCCGCACGTTAAAGGCGATCATGGGTCCTCCTACGCCGGGTTAACATCGGAGAGCGGATCGCCCGCCGTGGTCGTGACGGCCGCAGTCCACTGAGCGGTCACATCGTCCACCTGATAGACCGTGAGCGTGCCGGCCGCAATCGCGGACCGGTTCCGGAGGGCATACATGGCTTCCTTGTTCGTCCGACCCGCCGACGACCCCCCGGCCACGTTTCGGGCGGACCACGCATCAGCGACCACGTTGCCAGCGGCGGTCGAGAAGGCCGCCCCGTCAATGGCGCCCACGGCATAGCTAGCGGCGGTCTGTACCCCGGCCGCCATCGCGCCGACGCTGCTATCCATCCGACCACCGACCAACGCCGCCGGCAACTTGCCGGGGATCGTGGTGCCGGTATCCGTCTTGATCGACGCGATGTCGGCTTCAATGCTCACTCCAGCGGGAGCACCCAATCGCGCGAAACTATCGCCCGTCTGTGTCACCGTGACGTCGGGGTCGGCCGCCGTCAGTGGGATTTCCACGCGACAGTCTGCCATGCTGGTCGCCCCGCGCAGAACCATGATCGTGTGCGTCCCGCTGGAAATGGCCGCGTTCGGGATGCTGATCTGGTAGACACCCGGCAAGAGCGTGGCATCCTTCTCCACGAACCCGCCCGTGGCCCATGTGCCCTTCGTCATCGTGGCCAGCGTCACCGCCGTACCCGCGACGTTCCCGTCGTCCGACTTGGCGTAGGTCCAGACAAGACCGGCCGTGTTGAACACCAGCCCCGTCTTGCCCGCGCCCGTGGTCGACGTGGAGTCCGCGATGAACACATAGAACATTTGCGACGTCGCACCGACCTTCCGGGGATACTTCATCCGACGAAGCTCCCGACGAGGCCGGGGTTATAGAGCATGCCCGCCGCGCCCGCGTCTTGGTGCTGCACCGCGCCGATGTCGGGGTAGCCCGTCTGCGTCGAATTCGGCATGGTCGCGAGTCCGGCCGCCCGCGCCGCTGCTCCACCGCCCGCCGTGTTGTTGAGCGAGAAGTCGGAACTCCCTGCGTTGGTGAAGAACGTCGATGATCCAGCGACGAATCCCGTCGTCGGCGTCGGAATATTCGTGGTGTTCACGTTCGCGGTCGTATTGTTGTATCCAGCGCAGTTGATGAGTTGATTCGCGATGCCGACCGCTTGAGCCGTGAACCCGTAGGCGGTGCCAGCTACCTGTCCTTCTGCAATGCAATTGATGCAGAGATGGGTGCCCGACCCGTTCAAGTTGAACCCATGCCGCCCGTTGTTATAGGCGACACATCCAAACAACGTCGCATTACGACCACTGCACAGGAATCCATCGGCCGTCCCCGTGTTCGCAGATGCCGTGCAGCAGATGAAGACACTCAGCACGCCCGTGACGGCGAATCCATGCGTATTCGTGGTATTCGCGTATGATTCGCAGAAGGCAAAGAGGCCCGATCCAGCCGACAGCGCGAAGGCACCGCCCGCTCCATTTGTGTTCGTTGTCGCCTTGCAATACCAGAATTGTATCTCGCCCGTGCCCGTTGAGCTATCGAAGGCCGACGATTTGCAGTTCTGTCCCATGCATCGCATGACCATCGAACGGGATGCGTTCACGTCGAACCCGCGCGTCGCCGCACCGCCGTTCCCATCGACGGTGATATTATCGAACTCCACGGCGGTCCCCGATGCGGCCATGATCGTGAACGTCGCTTGCAACCCGGCCGAGATGACCGGCTTCGTGCCCTTGTCCGCGCGATAGGTTCCGTAGCCCTCCCAGCGGGAGGGATTGCTAGCGCTCACGCCGCCGACGGTATCGCTCACCGGGCCAACCGCCGTGTTGACGGTTGTGTTCGTCAACGTGTAGGTGCCGGACTTGATGAACACATCAGAGCCAGCCGGACAGAGAATCTTCTGCTTCGCCGCCTGTCCGGGCGATGCGAATGGGCCGCCCATATAGCTCGCTGTCCCCGTCGCCGCCGCCGTCCCGAGCGATTTATCGCATGTTGCCGTCGTGCCGGATGTGCTCACGACTTCGACCATCTGGACGGTGACGTTCGTGCCCGCCGTGTTATTGATGATGTTGCCGATCAGGTTCTTCGCAACGGGGTTGAGGATCGACGTGAACTGCGTCGTCGTGCTCCCAATCAAAAGGTCGGCATAGGTAATCGCGGCAACGGCCCCTCCGTTTGATCCCTGACTGTAGTCGATGCCGCCCTTCCCGCTCGCTGTTCCTGAGACATACGATCCGGTGACGCATCCTTGGGCGGTGTTCGCCGTCGGTTGCGCGCTGGTGGTCGAGCCGAGCACGCCGCCGTAGAGCACCGCATGGCCGATCGTCGCGTCAATAGTCGCGAGGTTCGAGGCCACTGATGAAATCTTATACCATCCCGGAATCCAGTTCGTCCCAGACTGAATGAAGATCCATGCGCCCACGTCGTTCGCGACGTAGTTGTATTCCGCATTGGTGACAACAGGGGCCGTCGTCGTCCCCGAAGTCACGGACAGGTTGTTCGCCGTGAAGTTTCCATTCGCCGGGTTGAAACCACCGGCGCAAGCCGTATCGCTACCACCCGTTTGGACTTCCCAAATGGTGTTCGCGCCGAAGGCCATCGTCAGGCCACGGGGTGGATGTAGTTGAGCACGGCCGGACTCCATTCGAGCAATCGCTTGCCGGTGATCGCATCCCACTGGACGGGGGCCGCCTTGAATATCAGCGTGGTATAGCCACTTTCCGACGCATGGGGGTCTGGCCCTTCGCGGTTGAGTTCCCGCGTTTTGGCGTCGTACTGGACGTACCACATCTATTCGCCTCCCTCATAGCGGTCCCGTTGGAGACCGTCGTGCCAGAACACCACGGTCCCACGCTGGCCACCGTGCTTGATGTGCAGGAACAGTTCAGCCGCTTTCCCGCCGTCCGGTCCCGTGTAGAGCATCCCCTGATTCTCCCCCGCGACCCGCTCCACGCCGTACCACGGCCCGCGCGGGTGCGGATCGGACGCGGCAACGCCGAGCGCGGTCAGGCCAACGGACCGGCTGACGGTGGTGGGCGCGAGCCAGTCCGCCCACCGTCGCAACAGGGCCGCCAGCCAGAGCCGCAGACGGCTACCCACGCTGGATGTACCCGTCGACCACGAGCGTGCCCGACGTGTAGGCCGAACACGTCACCTGCAAGTCGAGGCCGGTCGCGTCCACCCAGAAGATGATCGGGGCGGTATAACCCGTGGCACCCGCCACGACCGACCCCGATGTCATGTTCGTCGTCGCAATCGCCGTCTTGTTCGTCGACATGACGAGCGCGGGGTTCGTCCCCTTGACGATCGCTTCGACGATCAGCGTCCCGACGAACGTCCCCGACAACTGGATGACCCAGCGCGTGACGGTGCCCTCCCCGCTCTCCCCGAGACGGATGCTGCCGGTGGCGCCGAGTGACCCATGCAGTTGTGCGGCCATGTTACTCCTCCAGAGCCGCTGCGGGCTCGCGCTGCTTGTGGTGGGACTTCTTCACGGTCGCCCGTTCGATGGCGCCCAAGTTCTCGCCCGTCGGTTCATCGTCCCATTCGCTCGGGGCACCCGACTCGCGGGCCATTTCCTCAGCCTTCGCGGGGAAATACTGCGCCAACTGCGGCGGCATGACCCCGACTCCCCAGATCAACCACTGGTGGACGGCTGATCCCGGCTTGGAATCCCGTGCGGCGGCGGCGACCTGCCACGGCTGCGGAGCGTCCGCCAAGACGCGGCGCACATCGTCCGACAACTCCATGCCGACGACGTACTGCGACTTGAACGCCTCCCGCATGAGGCGCGTCCCGTGCAGTTTCCATTCGTTGTAGGCGTCCTGTCGGGAGGCGATGTAGCCGGAGTAGTCGAGGTAAATCCGGTTCTGTCCCTTCACCTTCGCGGCCGTGTAGATGAACTGCTCGGGCAGTCGCCACGGCGGGTTGCAATCAATCGCGAAGCCGTAGCCGTTGCGGTCCTGCGTGAGGCTGTCCGGGCTGTTGCGATCACGCGAGACGGTCGTGACGGAGTATTTCCATCCCCGTCCGTGCTGATCGAAATACTCGTCGGCAAACCGCTCGGTGCCTTGAAAGGGACCCGTCATGGTATCAATCCTCTGGTGAGTGTGTCCTTACAGCGGCATGCGGGGCATCGATGCCTCGCGGAGTGCCGCCTGTTCGTCCAGCTTCCGATCCCACTGCGTGTCCACGATCGGGATGTCGGCATCGGAGCGAATCCCGTCCTCGGTCGCGGCCTCAATTCGTTCTTCCAACCACTTCCCGACGAGATCAATTGCCTCGCGGGCCGCCACTTGGTTCAGGTAGCCGATTTGCTTCTTCCGCTTCTTGATATCCCATGCGCGCTCCTTGATGCTCTCGTATTGCTTGAGCGCATGGATGGTACGGCCATCGAAATCGGCATACGGTTGTGTGCCCGGCATGGGAGGGTAGATGGGCAACCCCTTCATCTTGGCGACCGCACAATAGATCGGCGGGTACGACATCGGAACCCCACCGTTCGTGCCTTGCACGCACCAGATCGCGCCCCGACTGTAGGCGCCCGTCTCGCGGTAAATCTCCCATTGCCGTTGCGTGATGACCGTTCCCGGAATGATCCGGGTCGTGCCGTTCGCCATTTGGATGATTTGCCGCAACGATTCCGGGGGCGCACCCTTCAACTCCATGAGAATCCCGCGATTCCAGTCGCCCTTATCGGGATCGTCCGGGTCCAGCGTCTCAATCGATACACAGTCGTACAGCATCCAGCGTTCAACCACTTCGTCGTAGTCGTTCCCCTCGAGAATCCAATCGTACCCGGGTTCCCAGACCAGCCACGGGAACCCGAGTCCGTTGGATGGATAGGCGTCGTCCAACTGCTGCCGCCACTCGGCCGGCACAGGTCGGTGATAGACCCGGCCCACGCGAGCGGGAAGTTCGGTACCCGGCAACAGGATGAGCGACATGATTCGGTTACGGGTTGGTGGGGGTCGCGCCCCCTTCGTTGAGAATCTTGACGATGTTCGTGTCCATGAGCGTCGTTATCGTCTGCGTCGTGAACGCGTCATACGCGAGCGCCCACGTCCGCAAGAACGCGGTCAGCAGGTTGAGCTGCGTCAGGGTCGCCCGTTCTGCGCTCCCCGGTGTACTGCGAACGGGGCGGTTTTCGGTCCCGAGTGCCATTGGAAATCTCCGTGTTCAGGTGGGAGTCCGACCCGACGACGGATGTGTCGCCGGGCCAGTTCCCCAATGGGTTACGACTCGGTCTGTGCGCGGTACTCCGCGAGGCCCTTCCGGGACCCGCAGCCCACGACGCACATGTAGTCCTCGCCGTTCACGTACCGCGCGTAGTTCTCCAGTTTGTCCCACTCACCCTCGGTGGCGTTCGGCTCATCGCCCAGCACCTTGCGGAACAACACATTGCCGGCGAGGCCGAAGACGTGCCCGTTCGGCACGTACCGGCTTGTCACCTGCTCCTCCTTCGTCTTGCTCGACCCGTCGAACTGGGCCGCGGCAATGCCGTCGAACCGCACGGAGGCGTTGACCTGATCGGCCATGTCGCGCTGCACGCCCTCGGCGATGATGAGCTTCTTGAGGGGCTTCCCCCAGTGGGCCATCGTCTGCCGGATGTTGATGAGCTTCGTCGGCACGAATCGACCCGCGGTCGAGTTCACGACCGAGGCGGTCCATCCGGGGTTGGTGGTACCGGAGATACCGAAGGATGTCGTCGACTCGGTTATGTCCTTCAACCCCGGCTGCCAGTTGTTCTGGTCCGTATGCGCCGCCGCGGTGAAGGTATCCCCGTAGGCGGCGTTGTTGGCGAACACCACCGCGACGCTGGCCGCAATGGTCAGGGCCGCCGAGAACTGGATGCTGAACACGTTGCCCGCGCCTTTGGCGGTCACGACGCCCACGCCACCGGCCAAGAGCGTGCCGGTCGACGTGCCGTCCGACAAGAGCGCGACCTGATCGTTGACGTTGATGAGCTGGTTGATGTAGAGCGTGTTCGTGAGCCCCGTGTCACCGAACACGTTGGTCAGCGTCACGATGGTGTTGGTCGTCAGACCGGACACCGCCGCCGACACCTGCGCGACCTGCGCGACGGTGAAGCCGTAGAAGTTGAGCGCGCCCTTGTGGGCGATCGCTTCGAGCCGCTTCCGGAACTTGAACTTCGCCTCGTTTGTCACCTGCGCGGCCTGACTCTGGATGTTGCCGAACTTGGACTGGCGGGTGATCGAGACCCGGGCGTTCCACGCCGTCAGGTTCAACGTCGCGTACTGGATGACGGGCGACCCCGGCAGGGCCTCGCGTCCACCGTCCGCAATCGCGGCGGCGCCGAACCCCTGCTGGACATCCACCGGTATGTACATCGCGTTGCCCGAAATCACGATATCGAGTTCGGGGAGTTCGTCGTACCAATCGAATTCGGGCGTCGTCCACTCCACGGCCTGTTTCAGGCCCGCGTACATGACCCTGTATGCCTTCGGGTCATTGAATAGGGTGACGCCAAGTGCGCCTACTGCCATAGTGCTATTCCTCCGACGCTATGCGTGCGTCAAGTGTCTCGCATGAAGGGAAGGCCCTGCCGCATGCGCTTTTCGATCCACTCGCGGCGGGCGTCGATGTTGGTAAAGACCTCGGGCGGGGCGTCGGGATGCATCTTCGCAAAGCGACCGTTCTCGGTATTCCGAGGTTGTGTGCCGGTGGCAACAGACGGGGCTTTCGCCGGGGCCGGAGCGGTGACGGCGGCGGCCAGTGCGGCGGCGGTGCCGTTCTGTGGCTTCGGGGGCGTGTACGTCTGTCGGTCCTTGAAATCATCGAGCAAGTCGGCCAGTTCGGCGTCGATGGTCGCCACGGACTCGCGGGTGACCGTGCCGTTGTCGACTTTCACGATGGATGATGCGCGGCGCATGAGGCGCCCGTACACCTTCTGGGAGAACACCGGGTCGGCCATCATCGCCGCGTAGGCCGGTGCTTGCGCCGCAGCGGCGAGGACGTCGGTCATCCCGGCGGTCGCTTGCGTGCGCTGCTGTTCGACCTGCTGTTCGGCGGACGGCTTCCCGCGTTCTTCGAACGCCTTGATCCGGTGATCCCGCGCGGCCACCTCGGCTTGCAGGATCGTCTGCGCGACCCACGGCCCGAGATAGGCGACCAGTTCCGGGTCGGTCTGTAGCTTCTCCGCGAGCGCGGCGCCGATGTGCGTAAACTTGACCTCGGCTTCGCTGACGGACGTTTCGGCGTTCGCAATCGCGCGCTTCGCCTCGGCTTCCCGTCGTTGCAGTTCGGGGTACACGGCTTCGTGGTGCATGCCGAGTCCCAGGTGCCGCATGGCGTCCTTGATGAGCGCCTTCGGGATGACGGCATCGCCTTCCGGGGTCACATAGCTCCCCGTAATGGCGATCGTGCGGCCCCCCGTATTGAACGTGAGGGGCTGTCGTGCCTCTATGGCCGCGGGAGCGGGTTCCGTGGCTGCCGGAGCAGGGGGAACGACCGCCGGTGCGGTGGGTTCAGCGGGTGCAGTCGGTGCAGGCGTCGCGACCGGGTCCGCTTCCGCGGGGGTCGGGGACGGTGCGGTCGGCTCAGCCGCGGGTATGGTCGTCGGGACGTCCGCAAATTCGCGGGGTTCGGTGTGCAGTTCAGCCAAGGTGATACCCATGATGTCTCTCGGTCAGGCCATCGGCGGGGCGCCTGATCCATTCGGACCGGGCGGCGCGGACGGGGGCTGGGACGCACCACCGGGCGGTGGCGCGGGTGGCGTCATGGCTTGCACCATCGCGCCGTAGGCTTCATTCAGGTACTGCTGCCACCACGGCGGCGCCGCGGCGTAACTCGTCGAGGCCATCGCGCGGCCAATCTCGAACAGGCGCCACCCGGCGACCTCGCGTTCCGTGTCCACTGGACGGGCATCGAACGGTGTCGGAATCGGGGGCGGTGGAGGCGGTGCCGGCGGGATCGTCGTCGGCTGGCCCATTGCGTCCGGTGGCCCCATCTGCGGGGGCATCGGGGGCGGAGGCTGGTAGTTCGCCGCGGTCGCCGCGGGGATGCCGTCAATCCATTCCTTCAACTGCCGCGCCACCCGCAAGCGGTGGGGATTGTCCCCGAGTCCGATGTCGGATTGCACGCCGGAGGTAATCAGGCTTTGGACCTCCAGCGGGTTCAACTGCACCCCCGCGGCGACCAATCCCAAGACCTCCTGCTGCTTCTGCTCCGAGCTTTTCATCGTGCCGGACCCGCGGGCGATCGACACGTTCTCGACGCCGTGGAGGTCGGCCCCGCGGAACCACTCCTCAGCCGCGGCCCCGTCCAGTCCGACAAACCGGACCCGCTGCGGCACGGTGAACTTGACGCGGGCCTGCTGGAGCTTGATTCGCCACCACCGCTGGCTCCCCGCCAACATCGTGCGGAACACCCCGCCCAGCGTCACCTTCGCCTGTTCAATTGCGACCGACAGCTGCTTGCCGCTATTGACGGACGGGTCAATCTCCCCTTGCGCCGTGTTGGGGCGACCCGCCGCGTTTTCCATCGCTGTCTGGATGTACTCGATGGTGTTCATCGCAGCGGCGGGGATCGGGCGCGGTTCCTCCAACAGCGGCATGTCGTCTTTCGACAGGATGCGCTTCGGGGCACCGTCACGGACCTTGAAGTCCTCCGCTTGTTGCGGGGACGTGGCCATGAAGTACGTGTGCGGATGGAGGTTCTGGTCCAGCGACTCCAGTATCCCCATGAAGATGCGCGCCATGTACTCCTCGCCCGCCGCGAACCACTCCACCAGCGTCCCCCGCCACGTCGGGCAGAACTCGGCCACGGGCAGGTCCAGCAGGTCGGTGCGCTTGGAGCCGTCCGGCAACTCGATGTCCCCGGCCTGTATCCCGCGGTCGAACAGCGTCTCCGGCTGGCCGTAGACGTAGGCCCCCTTCGGGTACTCGGGCGAACAGACCCGGTAGGCGGCGTAGTACCAGACGATCGCATCGGCGCGCGGTCGACCGGCGCGCTTCCCCTCGACCGAGGCGGACTGGGCACTGGTCCGGAGGGTCCGGTATTCGTCGGGCAGGAGTTGCTGTCCACGCGGGGGGTCCCATGCGACGAGCTTCGCGGCGGCGGCGGGGTCCAACGCTCCCACGGACGGGAATCGGCGTTCCAGTGCCCCAAGGGTCGTATACAGGATCAAGATCACCCCGTCGGCCCGCGCGATTTCCCGCTTGATCGGGGGCAGTATCCGGACGCGACTCGCATCAACGACTTCGGCGCAGAACGCCGCTTCCCACTGCCGGCCAGCGGTCGAGGCATCGGGGACGAATTGCGTGGCGTCCTCGTTCACGAACCGCAAGACCTCGTCCCCATCGTAGGGCATCATCGGCGGCGGCACGGGCTGGCCGTCTGGGCCGACCGTTGGGACCGGGATCGGCGCGCCCGTGGCGTCCGTGGGCGGTGGGGCGGGGACCATCATCGGCTGGGCCGGGTCAGTCGCTTCGGGGGCGGCCATGACCTGCTTGGGGCGCCACCCGCCCCCGTTCGCGTCCGTGTAGCAGTATAGGTACCCGATCTGGTCGGTAAACGAGGCGTCCAGCGCCTCCTCGATCAGCGCGTTGTCGTTCGTCCGGCTGGCATCACCGTCTGCGGTCAGGAACCGGGTGCCGAAGGTGGCCGATTGCTCGCTCGCTGAGTCCCCGATGCGGGCCTCGCACTCGGGTTTGGGCGGGTCCGTCATCACTTGGGCGAGAATCTTCCGGCACAGGTCGGCCACGGAGTTCCACAGGACCGCGGCGGTCCCCGGATGGTGGTCGACGTAGCGGAACGTCGCGGCATTGGAGACCTTTTCGACCTCCAAGCGCCCGAACCGGCGCCCATCCCGGCTACCGCGATTGAACAGGCGCCATTCGTGGAGATTGCGTTGGTACGGCTCTTGGTTCTCAACGTCCTCTTGGATCGACTTCATCACCGCGATGGGATCATCGTCGAGCCACGGGCCTTGAGCTTCTGGTGCTGCCGGAGTTGCCGCCGCGGGATTCACACCGTTCGTATCGGGAGTCGTCGGCGCTTGGCCGGATGTGTGGGCTCCGTACGAGGGGTCGAACCCGTTGGGCGGGTAGTCCGGGGGCAACAACTGGCCGGGGATCGTCACGACATCGGCTCCGCGCTGATGTCCGGCAGGGGCTCGTTATACTTGATGGCCCAGCAGATCGCGTCCACCGTCACGTCCGGTCGCTGGGCGCGCATCAACCGCGCCTTCGACAACAGCATCCGGGCGAGCGCGTCGTCCCCCCGAGCACTGGCCTCGACTTGGGCCGTGATCTTCGGGTCAATCGATGGGGCGGGCATCGGGAGGGCCGTTGGGGGGCTCGCAATGCGGGCCAGCGTCTCCGTCAACGCCCCCACTTGCAGCCGCGTAGCGTCGTGCAGTTCCCGTTCGCGGGCCAGATTGGCGTCCTGAATCCGACGCTGCGTCTCCATCAACGCCAGCAGGTAGTCATAGGTCTCCCGTCCCACCCACGGCCATGTCATGCGACGCTCGGGGTACGGGAAACGGACGGCATGCGGGGGCTCCAGACGGCCGGCTTTCGGTCGTTATCAAACTTCTTCAACGCCGCTTCCATCCGACCCGGCTTCCGTCGACCCGTCGTGTAGTCGTAGCCGGGGTGCCGGTTGGCGGCGGCCGAGTTGTCGATGGCGACCGGAGACGCCGCCAGCGGACGAGCGGCCAGCCCGTACCGGAGCATGTCGTACAAGTCGTCCAGTCCGTCCGGGTCGTCCCCCTCCTTCGGCTTCAACACGTCCTCAAGGTCGGTCGGGTCCGTGGTGCGGGTTTCCAGCATCTCCCAGACGCGATCGTTATGGGTCGTGGCCATGATCGTGAACTTGGGCACCCGGGGGGAGCGGTCCAGATTCCGGTGCGTCAGGTACCGGCGCATGTTATCGAGCCCCAATACCCGCTCGATGTTCGCCTTGCTCATGAACCACCCCATCGTCTGATACTGCTCCACCAGCGTCGGCGTGCGCCCCCCCGCGGCGATGCGCTTGTTCCACACGTCGTGCCCGGCCACCGTCTGCATCATCCGCGACAGGTCCCAGCGATGTCCCCGTGCATCGCGCTGCCTGCCCAGACAGTTCCGGACCCGCTCGACGATCGCCTCCGGTTGTTCCCCGGTCCCGGATGTAGAATCGACCAGTACCACCCGCCCCTGCTCATCGGCCGCAAACACACCGAAGGTCCAGTAGTGGGAGAACCCCCAGTCGTGGGCGCCGAACACCGTCCAATGGTCGGGGATCGTGAACGGGGGGACCCAATGCGACGCCCGTTCCACGTCGAAGGCCAGCCCTTCGCCAGCGTCCCAGTCCCCGTCCTCCAACTGCCGCCGGCGCATTTCGGTATGCCCACGAATACGCAGCACATACTCAGCCGGGAGGGACGGGTTGTCCTTCAACGTACCCGGCACATAGGCGCGGGTCAGGCTGGTCACCGGGTCCTTGACCACCATCCGACCGTCTTTCCCGCAGGGGGTCACGAAGCGCTTCTTCAACCACCCGTGACCGGGGCCACCGGGGTTGGCACTACAGCGCATCCGGAGCGGCACGGTGGGATCGCTGGACCGGACACGGGTCGACAGTTCCATCCACACCTTCGGGTCGCCCAGCAGGCCGATCTCGTCCCACATCACGGCGGTATATTCACGCCCCAAGAAGCTCGACGCCTCCCGCATGTTCTCCGCATGCCCCAGCAGGATCGTCCCGCCCCCGTTGTGGTGCCACCGGCCCTCCGTCGCGTTCCACCGGAACCCCATTGGGGGCAACATCACGTGCATCCGGTCCAAGACGTCCAGCAAGTCCTTGTGGACGGTCCGGAGAAACAGCACGGCCGCCCTCGGGTGCATCGCGGCATACGTTGCGGACAAGACCACCAGGACGGCCGTCTTCCCCGGCCCCGCGGCCCCGCCAAACAACGCCTCGTCCGCCCCACACCGCATGGCGTCCGTCTGGAACCCCGGCCACGGCGTCCACAAGACTTCCCGGTCACTCATGGCGCGTCCTCCCACCGCCAGTCCATCAGCCACCAACTCATGTGCCGAGCGAGCCAATGGGGACGTCGGGACATGTTCATTCGGATATAGCCGTCGGGTGAGACGTAGCACCCGACGGATCGAGGGCTCGGCAGGATGAAAGCGCTGGCGAATCCCGTCGTCGTCGTCCAATCCGGCATGGCGTGGTCACACGCCACTTGCCCCGTCAGATCAGTCACGGGTCGGAGCCCGATCGCGTCACGTCAGATACCTCGCCGTCAGCCGGTAACTCCCGCAGCCCCGCTTCCGTCCCCCATGACTCCGACGGGATCACCACCACCCCCGTCCGCACATTCACCTCCACCTCCCGGTGCTCCCCATACCGCTTCCGGTTCCGCACCCCCGCCCGCCACCGATACGCCAACGACAGGTAGTTCGACAACTGCGCCGTCTCCGGACTCGCCTCCTCCAATACCTCCACCGCGTTCTCCTCGTCCACGTACGCCGCCGTCTCCTGCGCCACCGTGAACTCCCGCATCACGTCCGGGTACCGCCGCGCGATGTTCATGAACGTCCCGTAATCAAATCCCGCCATCGCACACGCATCCCGTATCCGAAACCCGCGCTCGATCGCGTCCATGTACACCCGCACCTGCCCCCGCGTCGTCTTCGCCCCCATCCCCGTCGGCGACACCGGCTCGTCGTCCCCGTCCACCCACAACGGGTACCCCTCGCAGTGCACCACCCGCTCAGCCAAAGACTTCCGCATGCCGCACACATTACACGCGGTGCCGCAATATGCAATGGTCAATCCGACACACCAACGCAATCTGCACCACCGTGGCGTTCTGCCACACCACCAGTACCCCCGCACCCGAATCACCGCTGAACCACAAGACAGGTCCAAAATCTGCCGGGGGGAATCACCAACGCTCACCCACCCAAAGGCAAAGCCCCCCAACAGAAAAAAAA
>VFSW01006006.1_pt1 | contig 17898 bp, 17 predicted proteins | sample 5358111 | NCBI WGS metagenome assembly VFSW01 (sample SAMN11554181, study PRJNA540505) | mine drainage metagenome | isolation source: sediment from site ElyBrook_90M | place: USA: Ely Copper Mine, Vershire, VT | collected 2017
CCTCCCTTTCGCGCGCCGACATCCAGACCGCGAACTGGGCGGAATCCAGAATTTTCCCACCCGGATCGAGCGGCACGTGGACCGCCGAAGGGTGCTTTTCCGACGGGTTGAATTTTCGCGGGTCGGCCTCGCGCATCTCGCAATTGGCGTAATGTTGAATCCGCGCGACATAGCCGGCCGCGAGCGCGTTCGTCTCGCGGCTCTTCGCTTTCCCCACGTAATAGAGGAAGATCTTCACGCGGCGGACGTCCGAAGGCGGATGGACGCCATTCCTGATATGATTACGCCTATCATTGGGGAGAAGCGCTTTCCCATGAGCGAGGGCAAAAAGAGCCGCATCGGAAACCGGGGCGTAGGGATGTCAAAGGTCCGGTTCCGATGCGGTCCGCCCAAGATGGGCGCGGATCTGGCTACCGCGGCTCCGGCACGAAACACCCGCTGACGTTCCATGCTTTGAGAAGGCCCGCGTCCTGATGCCCTTCGCAAAACAGCCGGCGCTACACCGTTTCCCAAGATCCAGGGGAGAGATCGGTAAATCGTTCGAATTGGAGCGCCTTCAAAAAGAACCCTCTGTTGCAACCTTCTACCGGAAGAAGAGCGGTCTTCTCAAAATATTTGAAACACCGACTCCCGCAAGCACGCCGTTTCCATGGCCACTCGCCTCCGATTCGCCAGTTGCAAGCAGAGGGCAGGTTAAAAAACAACCTCAGCATCAATTCACCGGATAGGGTAGCAATTTATGCGCCCCTCGCGCCGCCTATCGTTTGCAGACACTTGCGCTCGCGCGGCGGCCTGCGTCCGGGTTGGGTTGCCCAGCCGCTGTGTCGCGATGACACAGTGGAACGGAAGCGCCGCCCGCCTGTGGCACAATGAAGGCGTTTGCGCCCGCTTGCCGCCGCTCTGTTATTTCTCACCCTGTTCACCGCGCTCCCCGTTGCCGCGCAGGACGAAGTTTTCCGCGTTTACACGGAGCATCCCCGGCTGTTCCTTCGGCCGCAGCGGCTGCGGTTGTTGAAACGCGAGCGCGAGCGGCGATCGATGCGCTGGGAACAGTTGGACCGCCTCTTACGCGGCGGCCTAGAGATGCCCGAGCCCGGATTCGCGTGGGCGCTCGATTACCAGGTCACGGGCGATGCGGCGTCGGCGAAGCATGCTATCGATTGGGCCTTGGGCCCCAGTGGGACCTCCGATCTGCGCCAACTCGCGCTGGTGTTCGATTGGTGCCAGGACGCGCTCACGGCCACGCAAAAAACCAGCATCGCCGCCCGGATCCGCTCCCAACTCGCGCTACCATCCGCCAACGCGGCCCTGGCCGTTTGGCGCGGCCGGATCCTCGCCGCCATCGCCATCTCCGAAACCGATCCCGATTTTTCCGCCACCGTGCTGCGGGAGGCCGTCACCGACTGGTGGCGGAAACGATTCGCCCCGGAATTGGGAACGCCAGCCGCTTATATCGACGGCGGTGGCGTTTTCCCCTTGGTGGAAATCCTGCATGCCGTGCGCGACAACCTGATTATCGACCTGCGCGACGCCCGCGTCGAATGGTTCGAGAATTTGCCTAACTTTCACGTGGCCAGCCACTACCCCGCGCCCTATCCGGCGGCGGAAAACGAATACCGCATTCCCGCCTACCTCGGAACCGGTGAGCCGGATTTGAACGGCGCCGCGCTCTCCCGCGCCGCCGGCTTCGCCTTGGTCGCCTACGACAACAACGCCACTCCCGCGCAGTTCCTCCAAGGCTGGTTAATTCAGGACCGCTTCCTGCTCCGCGGAGCCTTCGGTTCCCCCTACGAATTCCTCTGGGCGAATCCGTATCAGCCCGGCTTGAGCTATACCCATTTACCGCTGGTTTTCCACGACAAATCCACCGGAGCGCTCTTCATCCGCGCTACCTGGGAGGAGAACTCGCCCTGGTTCGGCGTCGTTCACGGCCAACGGCAATTGTTCGCCGACGGCGCCGTGACGGTTCTTTCGGGAACGGCGGAGGCGGGCAACGGTAAGTTCCGCGGCCTGAATGCGTTCGACTTGGGACCGGCGGCCGTCGTGCTCGCCTCCGCCGCCAAAACTTTTCCCGCAGGACACCAGAGCATCTTCGTCGTCGGATTGAAGCCCGGCGCCGCCTACGAAGTGGAAACCGACGACGAGGAGATGCGCGAGCTGAAAACCGACATCGGCGGCACGCTGGAAATCCGGTTTCCCAAGGCGCGCGAAGCGCGGGTCCGAATCCGGCCATCCGCGTCGCCGGAACCGCAAGAGGCGGTCCACGAATCCAGATGACCGCGCCCTCGCGCTCGACCTACTTCTGGCCCGCGAACGGAGCCTGATCGAGACGCTGTCCGCGCTTTCCGCCGGACAGTGGAACTTCCGCCTCGCCGAAGAAGCCTGGACCCCGGCCGAGTGCGTCGAGCACATCGTTCTGGTCGAGTCCGGCATCGTGAGGCAACTGGAAACGCCCGCCGGCGGCCCTCCCGCGGATGCGGTGGCGAAAGCGCTTCCCGAGGGCAAAGACACACTTGTCCTCCGCGCCGTGCCGGATCGCCGCCGCCGCGCGCTCGCGCCCGAAAGCTTTCGTCCCCGTGGAGCCTGGACGCCGGAGAGCGCCATCGGGCGCTTCGGCCAGACCCGCGGGCGAACGGTCGCGTTCACCCGATCCACCACCGCCAACCTCCGCGACGTCGTCTGGCCGCACCCGTTCTTCAAAGAACTCGACGGCGTCCAGTGGCTGCTCTTCGCCGCCGTTCACGGCGAGCGCCACCGGCTGCAGATCGAGGAGACTCTAAACGGTTGAATGCGGCGGCCGCGACAGCCCCAACGCGCGGATGCGCTTGTGCAGATTCGTGCGCTCCATCCCCAGGGCGCGCGCGGCGCCGGAAATGTTCCAGCTTGTGTCTTCGAGCGCGCGCAGAATGTGGTCTCGCTCGGCCGAGGCCCGCGCCTCTTTTAAATTCGACGGCGGCGCCGATTCCTTCCCCAGGTGAATTTCGATCGGGACCGAATCGAGCGTAAGCCGCGCCCCGGGCGTGAGAATCGCCATGCGCTCGATAATGTTGCGCAGCTCGCGAACGTTGCCGGGCCATGGATACGTCTCGAATACGGGATAGACGCCGGGATCGATCTGCTTACGATGGAAGTTATTGCGGGCGCAGAAATCGTCGAGGAAATATTCCGAGATCGCCCGCAGATCCTGCGGCCGCTCCCGGAGGCTCGGCACGCGAATGGGCACGACGCAGAGGCGGTAATACAAATCCTCGCGAAATTTCTGCTGCGCGACCAGCGACGCCAAATCGCGGTTGGTGGCGGCCACGACGCGGACCGACACCCGCACCGGCTCCTCGCCGCCGACGCGATGGAACTCCCCTTCCTGGAGAACGCGCAGCAGCTTGGCCTGCGAGGCCGAATGCAGATCGCCCACTTCGTCGAGAAACAGCGTGCCTCCGTGGGCGAGCTCGAACTTGCCCTTGCGCGCGCCCACGGCGCCGGTAAAAGCGCCTTTTTCGTGGCCAAAGAGTTCCGTCTCGAGCAGCTCGCCGGGAATCGCCGCGCAGTTCACTTTCACGAACGGGCCGGCGGCGAACGGGCTCTCGCGATGGATATGCGCGGCCAGCAGCTCCTTACCGGTGCCAGATTCCCCGGTCAGCAAAATGCGCGCGTCGGAGCGGGCGGTCATCGTCGCTTGCTCGACGACGCGCTGAAAAGCCGGCGAAGCGCCAATCATCTTCGGACCCGCGCCCACCATCTCGCGCAGTTGATCGTTCTCGCGCCGCAGCCGTAGTTGCTCCAGCGCGTTTTTCAGGGCGAGCAGGACGCGGTCGCGGCTCAATGGCTTCTCGAGAAAATCGAAAGCGCCGGCGCGAGTGGCCTCCACCGCGTCGGCGATGGTTCCGTGCCCGGAAACCATGATGGCCGGGGCGTCGTTGCCCAGTTGGCGCTGTTGGCGGAGAAAGTCGATGCCGCTTCCGTCGGGCAGCCGGACGTCGAGCAGCATGACCTGAGCGCGCGGCGCCTCGGCGGAGGCGTCTTTCAGCGAGCGCGCGACGGAGACGGCGTAACCCTGATTTTCCAGGATCATTTGCAGCGACCGGCCGATGTTCGGCTCGTCGTCGAGAATCAGGACGCGTGTGGCCGCCATCAGGAACGAACCTCCAACGGCGCGTGGACCTCGGCGAGGCCGTCCCGCTCCTCGATCGGACCCGATCCCGCGGCGGGCAGAACGAGACGGAACGCCGCGCCGCCAAGCTCCCCCGCGATGAGCACGATGTCGCCGCCCAGCAGAACGGCGCTCTTCCGGGCGATCGATAACCCAAGGCCCATGCCGCCCGCCTTGAACGAGATCGACGGCTCGAACAACGTCTGGCGCGCCTGCGCGCTTACGCCCGGACCGGAGTCGTGAATCTCGATCCAAACTTCGCTCTCCGACACGCCCGTCGACGCCAGTACGGTTCCACGCGGCGCGGCTGCGGCCGCGTTTTCCAGCAGATTGGTGAGGATTCCCTTCAGCAAATCCTCGTCGGCGTGCGCATAGGGTTGGCTCTCGGCCAAGCGGAGGCGATAGACGGCCTCCGGATGGGCGGAGCGCAGAAACACCACGCGTTCCTCAACCAGAACATTCACGCTCAGGCGGCGCGCGCGGACCGGAGGCTCGCTGGCCAACTCCGAAAAAGCGCGCACGCGGCGTTCCAGCCCGCCCACTTCGTCGACGACTATCTGCGCGGCCTGTTCCAGAAACTTCCGGTCGCCCCCGGCGCCCCGCACCGCCAGTTCCTCCATCGCCAAACGAATGGGCGTCAGGGAATTCTTCACCTCGTGCGCGGTCTTGCGCGCCAGCGCCTGCCAGCTTTCGAGGCGCGTGATCCATACCAGCCGGTCCCGGGAGCGCTCCAACTCGGCGGCCATTTCATTGAAGGCGCGCATCGCCGCGCCGATCTCCTCCCCGGCCGATTCGTCCACGCGGTGTTTCAGATTTCCCGCGGCCACTTGCGCCAGCGCCAGATTCAACTGGCGAATCGGCCGGCTCAGGCGGCGCGCCCAATAAACGAGGAATGCGAACGACAGGATCCAGATCGCCGCGGCGAGGAAGATCAGCGTGTAGGAGAAACCGCGCCGGAGATCGTGCCGCGCGCTGGAGGAAAGAATCGAGCGGGAGCGCGTATAAAGAGTGGAGATGCGATCCAAGTCGACGCCCCGAAGCGGAGCCGAGTAAACCGAGAGCCGCGCGCCGCGGCGCACCAGATAATCCACGCGGGCGCCGTTTGAAAGAACGAACCGCTCCGCGTCCGGACTCTCCCAAAACTCGCGCCACGCGGCGGGCCACGCCGCCGCGGAGGATGCGTCGTGGGATGCGCTCGCCACCGCGCCACTGGCCGCGTCGCGTTTCAACGATTGGCAAACCTGAAGGTACAACTGCCTTCCCGTCGCGCGCAGCGCCCGGCTGGTTTCGTCCAGCTCGTTGTTCGGCGACAACGACAGGCTGCGGTCGAGTAAGGAAACCGAGATCCACAGCGTGATGAATAGCGGCGCCAGCGTGGCCGCGAGAAACACAAGGACGAGTTGAATGTCCAGCCGCCGCATGCTATTTCCTGAAATCGCGGATGCGGAACGGGTTGCTCTCCACCAGCCACTTCTGTTGCTGCGTGCGCGCCGGCCGGCTGAAGATCTCGATCAAACCGGAAAGGCTGATGCCGGATTCCGCCGGAAGCAAGCTTTGTTCGCGGGAGTCCTCCGCGCGAAGCTCCAGGCGCATCCGAACCGCCTGCCCCGGATCGACGCCCCTGGGCCATAGGCCCATACCCTCGATGCACCACGTCTCCACGCCCTCCGCCGAAAGATGAGAGGCACTGGAGTTCGGAATGCCCAGCCGCGTCACGGCGTATTTTTCCTCCCACAGATCGTAGCTCACGACAAAACGATCGACGTCGCGCTGAAGCGGCGCGGGCTGGGCCATCGCGAGAAGAGAGAGTTGGGCGTCGAAGGCGACCGAAGCGCCGTCGCGAAGCCGGTTGAGCGCCTTGCCGGTTAGAAAATGCAGTTGCGGCGCGGAGACCGCCAACCGGTCCCGGTCCCAGCGCACCACCAAATTGGTGGAGGCGATGCTTAAGGCGAGCGCCGGCGCCGCGCCCAGCGAGAGGAGTAGCCAGACGCGGCGCTGCGGCATTCTCAAAACGACGTTCCCACGATTAGCATCGGATCGATGCGGCCCTGTCGCAGAGGGAAAGCGAGCGCGAGCAGCAGCCGGTCCTTCTCGAAGCCGGCGCCCGCCGATTGCCGTGGTTCGGGAGCGATTCCGCGCGACCATATCGCTCCTGTATCGTAGAACACCCGGACCGCGCGATAGCCATAGGTGAACGACGCCGCCGCGACCCGATTGCCGCCCAGCGGGTCCAGAGCGAATTTATCCCACCCGCGCAGCATCGTGCCGGTGCCCAATACGAAGCGGTCCAGAATGGGCGCGTTGCCCGAGATTGCGCCCGCAAGAACGTCGGTTTCCACCCGATGCCGGTCTCGGCGCCACAAATAGCGTCCGGTGAACTCCTCGCGCGTAAAAGCGAAATCGGGCGACATGGAAGCCGGCGCCGCGCGCAAAGAATAGGCCAGGTCCAACTCCCTTCGAGAGGCGTCGGCGCCCATCCATCGCCGATGGAAGCGGAGCGTTCCAACGGTAGAGGCGATGGTCGCGGTTCGCGCCGCCGGTCCCATCGGTGCAAGCTGCTCGATCTGAAATCCGGTTGTGAGCGTGAGCGGAGGCGCGAGGACGAACGTGAATGCCTGTACAAGGTCCCATCGCGAACGGAACAGCGCGGGCGCGGCTTCGCCGGCGGAGGCTGCCTCCAGCGTGGCCGGCGCGTAGCGGTTTTGAAAGTCGTCGAACGAGATAGACAGTTGGACGCGCTCGCTGGCCACGGAGTTCCATCGATAGCCCACCCGAAAGCCGCTGAACCGCTCGACGGCGCTGTCTCCGTCGCTTAGAAGTTCGAGCGACGCAAGGCCGGTGTCAAACGCGGCCGTCGCCTTTCCCTCGCCGCTAAATCCCTGGCCGCTCACATAGAGGACGCTGGGCAAAGACACGTCGTAGCGCGACGGCGGCCCTTCGACGCCCAGCAGAACTTTCACCCGCTCCGGCTGCGAACCGCGCGCCAGTTTGAAGGTTACTTCGCGGGCGTGCAACTCGCCCCCGATCTCGCGGCGCAGCCGGTCGAGCGCCTGCATGTTCAGACGTTGGCCGACCAGACGCCGGATCGTTTCAAGCACCGAGGCGCTGACGCGGGGCGTCTCGCCGCCGGAGAATTCGATGCTCTCTACCGTGTACCGGGAGTTGACGTTCGGCGCCGCCGCGTCGATCTCCTCCGCGTCGCGGTCGTTCCCGCGAACGGACGCCGCGCCGCCCGGCAAAAAAGCGGCAAGCGCCAACAGCGCGAAAATTCTCATGAGCGGCCCATTTCAGCACGATCCATGCCAAATCGAACGCATTGAGAATGCACTCCGCGCCGGCTGCGCCCGTGTGCGCTTCCGTCACGGTGTGAACGGAAATCGGCTACGACGCCCCGGCGTGGGCGTGAATGGAGCGCCCCTCGGCGACCCCTCCGTTCAGCGCCTCGAGCGAAGGCACGATCAGCAGGCGCCGGCCAAGTTTGACCAGCCCGCGGCGCGCCAGGGAATTTAACATCGTGGAGGTCGTTTCCCGCGTCGCGCCGATATAGCTGGCCAACTCGCTTTGCGACAACGGAACGGAGAAATCCGATTCCTGGCCGGGGAGCTTCAATTTCAGCGCGATGTCGCGGATGAAATAGAGCGCGCGCGATTCCACGTCGTGCAGGCAGAGCATCTTGATTTTCTTTTCGAGCGCCGATTGAGCGGCCGCCAGCGTCGCGGCGGCGTGGGACCAGACGCCGGGGTGGGAATCTGCGAACGCGGCGAAGACCGTCATCGGGATGGAAAAGACCACCGACTCCTGCAGAACCTCGGCCGTGGCATGGCGCACCGCCTGCGGCGCAAACGCCTCCTCACCGAAAATCTCGTCCGTGCAAGCCACCCGCAGGATGACCTCTTTTCCCATCGCGGCGCCGCCCGAGGCGCGGTGGCATATCTTCACCAGTCCGGAGGAAAGAAAAAATATCCGGTCGGCCGCCTCCCCCTCGCGATAAATTGCGCTGAACCTCCGCGCTTCCGCCAGGCGGTTTACGCCCGGCGCCGAGAGGAGATCGTTACGTAGGATTTCGGAAAAAATACTGGACATGAATTCACCTGCGATTATCCGGGACTCCCAGCCGATTTCAAGCCCGCGCTCGCCTTCGGCGTGGAAATAGAATACGTCCTGTTATCGACTACGAACCCCGAATCCGGCTGGAAAATTCGGTGGCCGCGAGAAATTGCGCTTCCGCTCCGCGCTCCGGATCGGATTCAATCGAACGGATTAGCCGCTGCAATTCGATGATATAACACTCAAGCGCGGAATGAACGAACGTCCGGTTCGTGGCGACGATATCTTTCCAGATTTCAAACGGACTCAAGGCAAGCCGCGTGGCGTCGAGCAGCGCCGGGCCGCAGAGCCGGTCCCGCAGCGCGTCCTCCGGCCCCAGCGCCGCGCCAAGCGCCGAGGCCAACGCCGTCGATGCCAGTTGCGGCAGGTGCGAAGTAAACGCGAGAACGCGATCGTGAAACGCCGCCTCAAGCGTCACCGGAACCGCGCCGATCCGGCCAATCCACCCCAGAAAATCCCGCGCCTCGCCCGTCTCCATTTCCTCCGGCGCGCGCGGCGTAAAAGCCCACGTGCGCCCTCAAACCACGCCGCGCCCCGCCGCGCCGACGCCCCGGCTTTCTTTGCCAGCCAACGGATGTCCTCCGAGAAACTGGCATCGCGTAAGATGAATCGCCGCGGCTTGGACGATCTCCGCCTTCGTGCTTCCCGCGTCGGTGACAAGCGCCTCCGGGCGCACATGCGGATTCATCTGCGGCAGCGTTTCGAGAATCGCCCGGATCGGCTGCGCCAGAAAAATCAGATCGGCCGCGGCGCAGGCCTCCTCCAGCGTGCTTCCTTGGTCGATAGCTCCTCGTTCGAGCGCGCCCGCGATCGTCGCCGGCGAACTGACGCCCAGGATTTGTCCGGCGAATCCCGCCGAGCGCAGCGACAGCGCGAAGGAGCCGCCAATCAGGCCGACACCGACGATGGCGACGGTTTCCACGAGGCTCTAGATCGACCGGCCGAGCACGGGCGCGATGGCGCGAATCTGTCCCATCAGTTCCGCGAACTGCTCTGGACGGAGCGATTGCGCGCCGTCGCTCAAGGCCTGATCGGGATCGGGATGCACCTCCACCAGCAGTCCGTCGGCTCCCGCCGCCACCGCGGCCCGCGCCATCGGCAGCACCTTGTCCCGCCGGCCCGTGCCATGCGACGGATCGGCCAGAATCGGTAAATGTGAGAGCTGCTTCACCACCGGAATCGCGGAAATATCCATCGTATTTCGCGTCGCCGTCTCGAATGTCCGTATCCCGCGCTCGCACAGCATCACGTCGTAGTTTCCACCCGAAAGAACATATTCAGCCGAAAGCAGCCACTCTTCGATCGTCGCCGAAATGCCTCGTTTCAATAGGACCGGCGTCCGCCGCAGACCGATCTCGCGCAGCAAATTAAAATTCTGCATATTGCGCGCGCCCACCTGCAAAATGTGGGAGTACGAGGCCAGCAGCGGGATCTGCGTTTGATCCATCACCTCGCTCACCACCAGCAGCCCGCGCCGGTCCGCCGCTTCGCGAAGAAGTTTTAGCCCCTCCTCGCCCATGCCCTGAAAACTATACGGCGAGCTGCGCGGCTTGAACGCGCCGGCGCGGAGGACGCGCGCCCCCTGCGACGCCACAGCTTCGGCGGCCTGCTCGATCTGATCGCGGCTCTCGACGCTGCACGGGCCGGCCATCACCACAATCCTCGACCCGCCGATTTCGACGCCGTGAATATCGAGCACCGTCCCCCCGGGCCGGAAGTGGCGGCTGGCAAGTTTGTACGGCGACGCGATGCGGCGGCATTCCTTCACGCCGTCCATGACCTCGAAGATGTCCGGATCGGCGCCCTCCTCCGGACCCACGCCTCCAAGCACCGTGTGCAGCACTCCGGTGGAGCGGTGAACGGTGAATCCGAGGCCGACCATACGGTCGATTACCCGCTGCACCTGCGGCTCAGCCGCGCCTTCTTGCATCACGACAATCATCGATGTCTTCCGGAACTTTTTACTATAGCGGGTTCACCGCGGCGAGCGCCTCGCGAACGGCCGCGCCGTCCTCGATCCACCGCGCGGCCGCTTCGATGCCGGCATGGAAAGGGAGGTCCGCCGCCCATGGCGGACAGACGGCGGCGAGCGAGGCGCGCACGGCCTCCAGCGCCGCGCTCGACCGCAGCGGCTTCAGACAATCGAGCGCGCGCGCGGCGCACAGCAGTTCGATCGCCAGGACGCGGCGGGTATTGGCGGCGACCCGTTTCAGTTTCCATGCCGAGGTGACGCCCATGCTGACGAAGTCCTCTTTGTTGCCGCTGGTGGTAATCGAGCCGGGCGAGGCGGGGGTCGAAAGCACGCGGTTCTCCGCGACGAGAGCCGCCGCGGTGACCTGCACCATCATGAAGCCGGATTCCAGGCCGGCGTGGTTTGCGAGAAACGGAGGCAGGTCCTCGTTGAGCGCCGGATTCACCAAACGGTCGCAGCGGCGCTCCGAGATACCCGATAGCGCCGTCAGGGCGATAGCAAGGTAATCCAGCGCGAACGCCAGCGGCTCGCCGTGAAAATTGCCGCCGGAGACGATCTCGCCGTCGAACACGATCGGGTTGTCGGTCACCGAGTTCAACTCGATCGAAAACACGCGGCGGGCTTCGGCGATCGTGTCGCGCACGGCGCCATGCACCTGCGGAGCGCAACGCAGGCTGTAGGCGTCCTGCACGCGGCGGCAGGCGATGTGGGATTGCCGGATCTCGCTGCCTTCGAGCAGAGCGGCGAGATTCGCGGCGCTCATGCCTTGACCTGGATGCGGGCGAACCTCGTGGATGCGCCGGTCGAAGGCCCGCGGCGTGCCTTTCAGCCCGTCGAGCGACATGGCGCAAATCACGTCGGCGGAGGCGGCGAGCGTTTCGGCGCCGAGAAGTTCGAGACACCCAATGGCGAGCATCGCCTGGGTGCCGTTCAGCAACGAAAGGCCCTCCTTCGCCTCTAACGTCAGCGGCTCGATTCCGGCGCGGCGCAGGGCTTCGGCGCCGGACAAACGCGCGCCTTCATAGTCTGCCTCTCCTTCGCCGATCATCGCCAGCGCTATGTGCGCCAGAGGAGCGAGATCGCCGCTCGCGCCCACGCTCCCTTGCGAAGGGACGATGGGCGTGACGCCACGGTTGAGCAATTGACAAAGCTTATCGGCGACCGCGGGACGAATGCCCGAAAAGCCCTTCGCCAGAACGTTGGCGCGGATGGCCATCATCGCGCGGACTTCGGCGCGGGACATGGGATCGCCAACGCCGGCCGCATGGGACCGCACGACATTCCTCTGCAGCGCGCCCAAATCCGACGGCGCGATCCGAACGTCGGCGAGCAGCCCGACGCCGGTGTTCACGCCGTAGACAGGAGCGTCCCCGGCGGCGAGCCGGTCGACGACCGCGCGGGAGCGGCGCATCCGCTCGATTGAATCCGCGGTTAACTCGACCGCTTCGTTGGCCAGGCTGACGCGACCGGCCTGCTCGACGGTGAGCGCCGAGCCGTTTAAAGAAACCATAACTTCTTATTGTCGCTTGAGGCGGGAAGACTCACCCGGTGCGGGCGATGCGGCTGGCGGCGGCCTGTGTGTCCAACGCGTCCAGGATTTGATTGAATCGCGTTTCGTCGAATCCGGGCCGGAGCCGACAGGCGCGAGGCTCAACGGTAAAGCGTTTCTCGCGCGCTTCGGAACGAGCGGCGCAAGCCTCGCGGCGGCTGGCATCGTTCGACACGGACGGGATCGTTTTTTTCATTGCGCTTCTGCCCTTCTGACTCCAGCATCGTGACGTTTTCGGAGCGTGGTTGTCAAGATTCCCTAACCCATCGCGGGAACGAAACATCGTATCCGGCGCTCCCCTTCGATCGTGATAACCTCTTTCTACCGAGGTTTCGAGCCATGATCCAGTTAAAAGTGAACGGGCGGGAACGGACGTTCGCGGGCGATGCGGAAATGCCGCTGCGGTGGTTTCTGCGGGACGAACTGAGTTTGACGGGGGCGAAGTTCGGGTGTGGGGCGGGCCTCTGCGGAGCCTGCACCGTACACCAAAACGGCGCCGCGGTGCGAGCCTGCATCACGCCGATGAAGCGGGTGGCGGGAAAGGACATCACGACGATTGAAGGACTGGGCGCGCAGGGCCTTCATCCGGTGCAGAAGGCGTGGGTGAAGCTGGGAGTGCCGCAGTGCGGCTATTGCCAACCGGGGCAGATCATGCAGGCCGCGGCGTTGTTGAGCGGGAACTCGAAGCCAGGCGAGGCGGAGATCGAGCAGGCGATGTCGGGAAACATCTGCCGCTGCGGAACGTATCAACGGATCAAAGCGGCCATTCTCGAAGCGGCGAAGGAGAATGCATGATGACGATCGACAACGTAAGCCGCCGCGGATTTTTGAGTGGAATGATTTCGGCGGGTTCGCTTGTGCTGGGCGCGACTTTGCTGCCGCGCGACGCCTTCGCCGATCTCGAGACCGGCGGCGGTCTGAAGGCCGACGGCGCCGCCCTCCATCCGAGCGTGTTCCTCGGCATTGACACCGACGGTACGGTCTACATCGTGGCCCACCGCTCCGAGATGGGCGCGGGCATTCGCACGACGCTGCCGATGGTGGCGGCGGACGAACTGGAAGCGGACTGGGCGCGAGTGCGCGTGGAACAAGCGCCCGGCGATGAAAAGTACGGCTCGCAAAGCACCGACGGCTCCCACTCCGTACGCGACTTCTTCGATACCATGCGCGGGGCCGGCGCCACGGCGAGGGTGATGTTGACACGCGCCGCCGCGGCGCGGTGGAACGTTCCCGAAAGCGAGTGCGTGGCGCGTCTGCACAAGGTGGCGCACGCCGCCAGCGGGCGGACGCTGGGCTACGGAGAACTGGCGGCGGAGGCGGCGAAACTGCCCGTCCCCAAGACCGAGGAACTGAAGTTCAAGCCGGAGACAGAGTGGAGGTATATCGGGAAAGAAGTACCGGGCTACGATATCCCCGACATGGTCACCGGAAAGGCGGCGTTCGGAATGGACGCGCGCATCGAAGGGATGCTGTACGCCTCCATCGAACGGTCGCCGGTGCTGGGCGGAAAAATGAAATCGATGGACGACAAAGACGCGCTTGCCGTGCGTGGCGTGCGGCGCACGGCGGCCATCCAGCCGTTTAAACCGCCGCATGCTTTCCAGGCGCTCGGCGGCGTCGCGGTGCTGGCCGACAACACCTGGGCCGCGATGCAGGGCCGGAAAAAATTGAAGATCGAGTGGGAAGACGGCCCGAACGCCGCTTACGATTCCACCGCCTACAAACAGGCGCTTCAGGAAACGGCGCGGAAGCCGGGCAAGGTGGTGCGAAACCTCGGCGATGTGGAAGCCGAGTTCGGGAAGCCCGGAGGCAAGATCGTCGAGGCCGAATACTACGTGCCGCATCTGGCCCACGCCACCATGGAACCTCCCGCCGCCGTGGCACATTTTCAGGGTGACAAGGTCGTGATCTGGGCCTGTACGCAGGACCCGCAGGCGAGCCAGGAAACCGTCGCGGCGGCGCTCGGCATCGACAAAAAGAACGTCACTTGCCACGTGACGCTGCTGGGCGGCGGATTCGGGCGCAAGTCCAAGCCCGACTACGTGGCCGAAGCGGCCATCCTGTCGAAGCAAACAGGCAAGCCTGTCAAAGTGGTTTGGAGCCGCGAGGACGACATTCATTTCGATTATTTTCACGCCGTCGCCGCGATGTACATGAAGGCGAAGCTGGACGCAAACGGCAAGCCGTCGGCCTGGCTGCAGCGTTCCGTGTTTCCACCCATCGTCTCCACCTTCGAACAGAACGCCCAATACGGCGGCGCCGACGAAATGATGATGGGCTGGACGGACGTTCCCTTCGAATTGAAGAATCACCGCGCCGAAAACGGGCCCGCTCCGGCGCATGTGCGCATCGGTTGGATGCGGTCCGTGTCGAACATCTATCATGCCTTCGGCGTGTCCTCGTTCGCCGACGAATTGGCCCACCAGGCCGGACGCGATCCCCTGGACTATCTGCTCGAACTGATCGGCGAACCGCGAAAGATCGACCTGAAAGCCCAGGGTGTGGACTACGCCAACTACGGCGGCACGCAGGAGGCGTATCCGCTCGACACCGGCCGCTTGCGCCGCGTCATCGAGATCGCCGCGGAGCAAGCCGGCTGGGGCAAGCGAAAGTCGGGCAACGGCTGGGGATTGGGCATCGCCGCCCACCGCAGCTTCCTCACCTACGTGGCGAACGTCGTGGAAGTGGAGGTGGGCCCGAACGGAAAACTCACGATCCCACGCGTCCATTACGCCGTCGACGCCGGCTTGATCGTCAATCCGGAGCGCACGCGCAGCCAGTTCGAAGGCGCGTCCGTATTCGGCACTAGCATCGCTCTGCTAGGCGAGATCACCGCTACGAAAGGGCGGATCGATCAATCGAATTATCACGACTATCAGGTCGCGCGCATGAACCAGGCGCCGCGGGAGACCTTCGTCCATATCGTCGAGAACCATGCTCCACCCGCCGGCGTCGGCGAACCCGGCGTGCCCCAGTTCCCTCCCGCGCTGTGCAACGCGATCTTCGCCGCCACCGGAAAACGCGTCCGCGACCTGCCTTTGTCCAAACACGGTTTCGCATAGATCGTCGAAATCTTTGTGTTGCAACACGGATAGACTTCGGTTATCCTAAAAGTGCGGACCAACCGCGATCATGGGTGAAGCGCTTCGAAAACGAATCCAACAGGATAAATTCGACAGCCCCGCCATCGAGGCCATGTTCAATCTCCTGATCGCGGCGGATGCTCTCCGGCAACGCACTCAATCGATCTGTGAGGAGTTCGGCGTCACCGCGGGGCAATACAATGTGCTGCGGATTCTTCGCGGCGTCTATCCCGAAGGACATTCCCGCTGCGAGATCGCAAAACGCCTGCTGGAACGTTCTCCCGACGTCACACGGCTCGTCGACAGACTCGAGGAACGCGGCCTGGCCGAGCGCGACCGCTCCGGCGAAGACCGCCGCCTCTCCATTACGAAAATCACTAAAGCCGGCCTCGATCTGATTAAAACGATGGACCCCGGAATGAGCGAACTGCATCGCTATTTTACCGAACGCGTCAGCCGCGCCGACTGCCGCGAACTGTCCCGCATCTGCGAAGGCCTGTATGGCGAGGACGCATGACCAGTTTTTTTGACATGAAACCGTGTTGTAACACTAACTTAAAGGAGCAACCATTATGAGCGAACACACGATTGCCGAACTCGACGGTCAATTGAACCAGCAAGTGCTGCAAGGAGACATCCTGGGAGCGTTCGACCGCTTCTACGCCGACGATCTCGTGATGCAAGAAAACTCAGAGCCGCCTTTCGTCGGCAAGGCCGAGAACCGCAAGCGCGAGGAGGCCTTCCTCGCCTCGGTGGAACAGTTCCACGGCGCGAAAGTCCTGTCCGCCGCGGTAACCGGCGACGTCAGCTTCTCCGAATGGGAGTTGGACGTCACCTTCAAAGGCGGTCCCAGGACGTTCCTGTCGCAAGTCGCCGTCCGCCGCTGGAAAAACGGCAAAATCGTCAACGAGCGCTTCTATTACTCCAAAGGCTAAGCCGCCGGCAACGGCAGGCGAACCTGGAACGAGGTGCGGCCGGGTTTGGAATCGAAGCTCAATTCGCCGTGGTGCTGTTTCACGATGCGAGCCACCGTTTCTAAACCCAGGCCTGTTCCTTCGCCCACGTCCTTGGTCGTGAAAAACGGTTCGAAGATCCGATGCTGTACCTCGCGCGGAATGCCCGGTCCGTTATCCACGATCTCCACCACCGCCCACTCGCGCTCCCTCCGCGTGACGATGCGCAATTCTCCCACGCCCTTCATCGCGGAAACGGCGTTGTCGATCAGATTCGTCCACACCTGATTCAGCTCACTGCCGTAGGCGCAAATGCGCGGCAGGGAGCGGTCGAATTCGCGCACAACAGTGACACCTTTCTTCAATTTGTGGCCCAGCATCACCAGCGTCGCGTCGATGCCTTTGTGCAGATCGATCTCCTGGCCCGGAGCCTGATCCATGAACGAATATTCTTTGATCGCCTGCACCAGATCGGAGATGCGTCCGGCGCTGATTTCGATCTCGCGCACCACCTCCTCGACGGCCACCGTGGCGCTGAAGCGCAGCAGATAATCCTGAAGGAAAGCGCCGAAGCCTAACGCTTCCAGGCTATCGAGCGTCTCCCGGTTGAAATCGCACTCCACCAGCGCCGGGGCGAATTTCCACCCGTCCCGGACTCCCCGCTCTTCGAGCAACTCGGCGATCTCCTGCTCGCGGTCGCTCCGCTCCAGCGCATCGAGCGTCTGCGTTCCGATGCGTTCCAGCGCCCGCGCTTCGAATTCAAAGAAGTTTCGCTTTTGTTCCGGCGTCGCAACGCATTGGCTCAAGCGGAAGTTCGCCGTCTTTAATTCGCCGATCGCTTCGCGCAGCGTCGCCGCGCCTTGCCGGACCGCCGAAGCCGGATTGTTCAACTCATGCGCCAGACCGGCGGAGAGCTTGCCCAACGCGGCCAGCTTTTCGCGCTGCTGCTCGGTCTTCGCGGCCGAGCGCACGCGATCGGTGAGCACCGCGATCAGCTTCGGCGCCAATTCCGGCATGTGGCTAAACATATCCCAAAACCGGTCCTTATGCAGCGCGGCGATCCGCGCATCGGCGATCACGTAAGCGTTCGATGGGATCTGCTTGAGACGCGATCCGGGCAACATCCCGGTCACGTCGCCGGCCTGAGCGCGATAGCGGATCACCTCGCCGCCCGGCCCATCGCGCCGCGTCTCGAACTCGCCCTCGAGAACGATCACCATGAAGTCGGCCGGCTCGCCCGCGTGAAAGATAATGTCGCCTGCGGCGTAGCGGCGCTCCTCCGAATTCGCCGCGATCCAGGCGAGTTGGCTGTCGTTCAGTTCGGAAAAAGCCGGAATGGCGCGGAGCGCTTCGATCAAAGGCAACGGGGTTTGAACCTGTAAAGACATGGCTGCTCCGGTTAAAGATTACTGAGGTACTGATGCACGAACTGCACCGCGACCGAACCCTCGCCCACTCCGGAGGCGACGCGCTTCACCGATCCCTGCCGCACGTCGCCCACCGCGTAGATGCCGGGCACGCTGGTTTCAAATATCGTCGGATCGCGGTCGAGCGGCCAGCCGTTCGGCCGCCGGCCCTCGCGGTGAAAAGACACGCCGGTGGGGATAAATCCGCGCTCGTCGCGTTCGACGGTCTCCCCGAGCCATGCCGTCTGCGGCTCGGCGCCGATGAAAATGAACAGCGAACTCGCGGGCGCTTTATCCACCGTCCCCGTCGTCTCGCACAGGATCGAGATCGACTCCAGGTGTTCCTCGCCGCATACTTCGACGACGCTCGATCGCGTGTGCACTTCGATATTCGGCGTCTGCGCGATCTGGTCGATCAAGTACCGCGACATGGTCGCTGCCAGCCCGTCTCCACGCACCAGCATCACCACGCTGCGCGCGTACTGCGAGAAGTTCATCGCCGCTTGTCCCGCCGAATTCGCCCCGCCCACGACGTAAACCGTTTCGTCCTTGCAAGCCATCGCCTCGGTCGCCCCGCTGCCGTAATAGACCCCCGCCCCGCTCAATCGCTCCATTCCGGGAACCTTCAGCGTGCGCCATTGCCCCCCGGTGGCGATCAGAAGAACGTGGCAGGACACCTCG
>VFSW01006007.1_pt1 | contig 17894 bp, 24 predicted proteins | sample 5358111 | NCBI WGS metagenome assembly VFSW01 (sample SAMN11554181, study PRJNA540505) | mine drainage metagenome | isolation source: sediment from site ElyBrook_90M | place: USA: Ely Copper Mine, Vershire, VT | collected 2017
GTTTAGTAATATATCATAAGATATATCTCCGATCACGGCGACCCATTTATGATATTTTACGACACCATCAAAACGATCCCCGTGTATAACCAGTATTTTTTTACCATCGACTCTAGTATGAATTGTTTCATCGAGAATTTCTATATTTTGAAATTTTGCGCCAACATAAGGACGCAGAAAATCATCATGGTTTCCGCATATATAAAATATTTTGGTACCATTTTTGGCTTTATCAAGAAAGCACTGGATAACTTCTGTGTGGGTTTCCGGCCAAAACATTCTTCGAGAAAGACGCCAGCCATCGATAATATCTCCTACCAAATACAATGTATCGGAGTCATTGTTCCTTAAAAAATTAAGTAAACAATCGACATTACATCCATTACTACCAAGATGTAAATCAGAAATCCAAATCGATCGATATTTCATAACACATATTTAAGGAACAAAATACATGTTTTATGGATGATTTAAACCGTTCTCTATGTTAAACTTTTTTTACAACAGAAAGATACTGAGGGGAAACTGATCCATACAATATAACTGTGTCATCCCTCATATCTAAACTCACATCACTTTCAAAATCGATTCCTATTTTGTGAGCTATCGCAGATCGCAACTCACTTTCGACAATAGGTGGTTCCTGTGAAACAAATGGTCTATTGGGATCATTAGATAACATTTTGGTATTGATTTGAATAATAACATCGCCATAATGTCCGTCAGAAGCCATTAAGTCCATCGTTGTAAATATTGCTGATCCAACACTACGGTTGCTGAGACCTCTGGTTTTATCCATAGGCAATAAACCGTCTTTCATAATGCTTTGTAAATTTTCATTCTCTGTTTCGTGAAATAACAACGGCGGATGACGCCAAAAATTATCATTCCATTTTTGTTCATAATTCGGGAAAAAATCATAAACGTCTATGTCATAAATCCAATCATAAAACGATTCCACTCTTGTATAGATATCTTCGCCATTCCATACCACGATATCATCACCTACCTTGTAAACTGGATTGAAATTTTCGAATTCTATCCTTTTTGCAACTCTTTCTAGAATGCGGAAAATGTCTTCTTTTGTTTCAGCATTTTCTAATTCATCTTTCCAATCAGCATCGATTGATTCTGGAATCTTAATATTATTTTTACGTTTATTTTGTGCAAAATATCCTTTTGGATCAACAATCTTCTCTGCCTTACCACGACTCACTTCGCCATTTGTTTTTGTGGCACCAACTAAGGTCATGGCATTTTCGAAAATTTCTATCAATAGCATAGGATTATTTATGTCAATTCTGTCAAAACAAAAATATTGCTAAATAAGACAAGATAAAGAGGATGCCAAAATGACCACAACAATTGATACCTCGAACGGTTTAATCATCTTAAACGGCGGTGGTGTTACCCTTCCAACTTCTGTTACATCTGTAACTCCTGCTGCCGGTATGTTACGTTACAATGCTACGACCGATTCTATCGAGTGGTATGGTGGTTCTGGCTTAAGTGCGGAATGGTATCCTGTCAGTGGACCGATATTCAATAAAATGACAACTATCACCACGAATACCACGTTAGTAAACACGGATGTAGGAAACTTCATAGAATGTAACAATTCTTCACCGATTACTTTGACCCTACCGGGTGCATCCTCAATGCGTGGTATGACTGGTTTTACATTTCATTCAAAGAATACTATCGTCACTCTACTTTGCGCAGGATCAGATACGTTTGGCAGCGGCCTAACAACTTTTGACATAGTTAAGGGAGATCATCTCACAATAGTAAGTGATGGCTCCGCAACATGGTATGGCGTATCTCGTCTTAATTCCATTGCCTCTGTTGTTCCGTATGTATTCGAATCAGTCGGTACAGGAATTGTCGCAGCAGGAACATCTCAGGGCACCGCAACACTTATAACAGACAAATATTCTAGCGTTTCAACTGTTCCGACAGGAACAGGCGTTGTTTTGCCAACTTTTGTAAACATTGGTGTTGGTGTAACGCTTACAATTTTGAATGATGGCGCCAATCCGCTTCTGATTTATCCACAATCCGGTGCTTCTATAGATTCACTTTCTGTAAATGCTCCGTTTACATTGGCTGTTGGTGGACGAATTAATTTGATATGTATATCTTCTGTTCTTTGGGAAACAAACCAAGGTGTGAATAATATACCAAACAACACAATTTTATCAAATATTAGTGGTGGTTCTTCGCTTCCTTTGGCAAATTCCCTCAGTTCGACCATGGATTATTCCTTTAGCAATGCTCAAGGTTCGGTACTATATCGTGGTTCGACCAATTGGCTTGCTTTGGCACCTGGAACACCAAATCAATTCTTACAAACGCAAGGAATTGGTGCTACTCCACAATGGGCTAATGTTATATCATCCATTGATACTGGCACTGGATTATCCGGTGGTCCTATCACAACAACAGGCACGATATCTCTTTCTGTTATCGGAAACAATACATTTCTTGGTAATACCAGCGGAGCTTCGGCTGCGCCTGTAGCGATAACTCTTACTGAATATCTTGATAGTGTTGTTGGAAGTACTGCTCAGGGAAATATATTATATCGTGGCGCAACTGTTTGGTCGGCTCTGGCGCCCGGCACGAATGGTCAGCTTCTTCAGACCGGCGGCGCTGCTGCAAATCCACAATGGAGCAATTCGACAATTACGCCAAATGCTGGTGATAGTTCAACCGCAATTGCAACAACATCTTTTGTTAACAATGTAATAGGTGGAAACACAACCATTGCGACAACAGGCGGATCAACTACACTAACCGCTGCTCAATATGGAGCAGGATTGATTATAGTTACTGGTGCTCTTACATCAAATGCTACTTTAGTTGTTCCGAATACAGGAAAATGGACTGTTTCCAATCGCACAACAAACGCTTTCACTGTAACTGTCCAAACTCTTTCTGGGACAGGAGTAGTTGTTGGTCAAGGTTACAATTCAGAAATAGTTGCAGATGGCGCAAATTGCATATCTGGTGTTACGTCTGCCGTAACTCTTCCATCGATTGCAAACAATGATTTGCTTGGAAACATAAGCGGATCAACTGCTGCTGCTACAGCGATTAGCTTGACAGCGTTAATTGATAGTGCGCTTGGTAGCACGCAGGGTGATATTTTATATCGTAACTCGACAGCATGGGTCGTTCTTGCTCCTGGCACGAGCGGTCAGCTTCTACAGACTTCGGGAGCCGCCGCAAATCCAGTTTGGGCGGGGACAACGACAACACCGGCTGCTGGTGATAGTTCAACAGCTATAGCCACAACTGCATTTGTTGATGGATTGGTTGGTTCCAATGCTTCTGTTGCAACAACAGGTGGCTCAACAACACTAACCGCTGCTGAATATGGCGTTGGTTTGATAATCGTAACCGGAACTTTAGCAAGCAATGCGACTTTGGTTGTTCCAAATACAGGTAAATGGACTGTTTCAAATAGAACAACAGGTGCATTCACTGTTACAGTGAAAACATCTGCTGGCACTGGTGTTGTTATAGCACAAAATGCAAATGAAACAGTTGTTGCTGACGGAACTAATGTAATATTAGCAGATACTATTACTTCTTCCGCTGTAACTACTGCGCTAGGCTACACGCCTGTTGCTACAAATACTCATTTCACTGATCTGGCATTCTATGGAATCAATACCGGAGCAACGGCTGGACGGTTAACGACAGATGGTAATGTTGCTACGACAACAAACGTAGGAGCATTAGCAGACAGTAGCGCACAAATTTTCGATATTGAACTTTTAGCTTATGATCTTACAACTCCTGCTGCTGTAACATTCTCGGTTTCTGGTGGATTGGCGACTCGTGGTGTAGGTGCGAGTACGGTAGTTATTTCTGGCACTCCGACATTCACGGCTGGAACGACAACGGCTGGTGCTCCAACAATATCAACGATTCCAACTGTTACGGCAGATGTAACGAATGGTGGTTACAATATTGAATTTACTCCGCCGACAGGCAACACAGACACATGGCATATCACTGCCAGAATGCGTGTCACAATCGCTTCTTAATTGGAAAAATGGCTCCTTTGACTAGGAGCCATTTTTTCCATCCATGACATCGTCATGGAAATTCATCAAAATTTGACGAATATTACATACTAAAAGCAAATATATTCTTTTGACGGATCGCCATTCTCTCTGCGTCGCCCTGACTTAGGATGACGATGCCATCCTTCAGGATCGCCAACGCCATCCCATTCACGAATTGCTTTTTCCGCAAGCTCTTGATTGGCGTAGCACCACCGATCTTCATAACCCATTTTATCGCCAATTATACCGACGATCATCGTCCAATGATACAGTAACGGTTTGATGGCAACGTATATAAATTCATCGAGTTTCTTATATTCACGATATGTCCCGCCTGTCGGGTCGACAAGCCATGCAAAAAATTCTTCTTCTTCCTTGGTTTCATCCACGGCTTCTGACATGGCTTTTACTTTCGCCGCAAATGACGAGGATGTGCAAACCCTACGATCTGCATAGAGATCGGGATAACTCCACGATGGATTGCATCAATACGGCGGGCTGCCGCTGTTGTCAAATCGAGAACTCGGCAATGTGAGCCGAATGGACCTCGATCATTAATTCGAACGGTAATAGATTTGTGATTAATCAGATTTTCGACATGGACCATTGTGCCGAATGGAAGTGTTCTTGAAGCGGCGGTCAAAAGCCATGGCCGAAAATATTCTCCGTTTGCTGTTCTATTCGGCCCTCTATGCGTATATCCATAATATGATGCAACGGGACTGCATTTTCGCCGTAAGAATGGTGGCGGCAATGGTAAAGTAACAGATCGTGAACGTCGTTGTCTTTTGGATACCGCTACGGGAGCGAGTGCTGTTCTGACAGGCGAAGCGCTACAAGCGTTCAACAGAAAAGAAGCAGCTATGGTCAACGTAGCGACCAATTGATTTTTCGTCATTGTGATCCCCTGTGGTTGGGTTTGCTGCCAAACTAATTGACAGTCGTTTTGAACGGCATTCCTCCTTTGCTGAGAGATTCATAGAAGGCACAGTACTACATAGGCAGTACAAATATGGCGATAAAATGTCAATCCTTGGTGTCCCGTAGGGGCGACCATCCCCTTTTTCCGGCTTGAAAGGCCAGCGTTCTAAGCAACGTAAACTAACGGGACAAATGGGTTACATTTTCATAATCGAAATATCGATTATGTTAATCCTTTCTTTTAAAGTTGTTTCTAAAGTGACTCTCTCGTTTTCCATCTCTGGAAAAACGTTGACGATATCACGCCATGATGCGGCTTCGGAACCATAGGCTCGTCTAGCCACGAGTCGTGAAAATGCTATAAACTCAGAAGTTTTTGCAGCAAAATCCGTCTGGCATTGCACATTGACCAGCGCACCACCTTTATTTGGCGTAACGCTATCAGAATGTATATATGTTTCAACACGTCCAACCATGGTCTTCTCCTTAAAAAATGGCGCACACGACGGGAATTGAACCCGCCTATTCCTGTTCGACAAACAAGTGCCATCACCAGATAGCTTCGTGTGCAATATATTAACTCCGTAAAAACAATTCAGGCCGCTTTTTACGGCGGCCTGAAACTCGTTTCTAGAGTATTCTGGTCACGCCGCAAAACCAAGCGGGCGACCGATAAATGATCACCCGCCTGGAGTATCCTCAGGTTCATCTTTCATAAATACATGCATAGTTATTTTCATAACTATATTTATACAAGTTAGGTTATAATATGTCAAGCGGTTTTTTCTAGCCAAATGATAAATTATATTATAGGAGATTTATAATGGGTATGCTTTTAGAATATGTCGGCAACGTTTCCAGAACTTTACCGCATTTCGTTGATTTGCTCGAAACTGTTTTTGGTCGTATGGAAAGAATTGGTGGTCCATCAAGGGTATACCACATTGGCGAAAGCAATCAGAATGGTGCTATATACACGGTTGGAACAAATGGTTCTGCCATTGGTTTTGGGTGGCGATCAAATCAAGTAGTTGACACGATTTATTGGTGGGATAAGTTTGACTTTGGTGTTCCGACCTATGCCTTAGACATACCACCTAATGTAAATATTGAGAAAATATTACCTTACATTAAGCAAGCTATAACAACAAAACGAATTGGCGAGATTGTGATATGAAGAAACTTGACATGCGAAAACTAATAAATCTTGTGGAAGCTATGCCAGAGCGCAAACGCCGTATCTCTGATGCTGATTTTATCAAGCTCGCACAGCAAAAGCTCGGTGCCGCTGCTGGCCGAATCACTTTGCCTGACATGGCGAAATTCGCTGATGATCAGGGCGTACAAATTCCAACGACGATTCGCCACAACAAGAGCTTGAAAATCGACGCACATCACTGGAATCTTTCGGGACATGCTCCTGATGAAGCAGATGTCGACAAGAAAGTTTCTACAGATTTAGGCATTGAAGTTGCACAACCGGCACAAAATGAAATAGATGCCGATTCCGAATATGCAAATTTAAATCGTCTCGCTACGGTAAGCACTGTGCGTCGACTAGCCGGTGCAGGAAAATTGTATCTTTTCGGTAGAACACCCGGTAGAGGCGCATTTTTCCGTGTCAAGGGAGAACATGTTGACGAACTTTTAGCGCAGCTTGAAAGATCATTTGCGAGAGAGCTTGCGGCGCAAGGCGACTCTTCCATGGAAGAGCAGTATGAACTTTTGCAAGAAAAAATAAGATTGGTTGCCAGTGGACGATCAACCTTTCTCAAATCACTTTTGATTACCGGAGCGCCATCGAGCGGCAAGACCTTTACTGTGATGCAAACCATTAAGGCTCTGGGTCTTATAGAAGGAAAAGATTACATAGTGAAAAAGGGCAGAACAACAGCTTTGTCTATGTATCGAGTTCTTATAGAACAGCTTAATGGTTTAACCATCTTTGATGATTGCGATAGCGTAAAAGATGACAAAAACGGAATCAATATGTTGAAGGGAGCTTTGGATACCGATCCTATTAGAGAAGTTTCTTATGACGTGCGTGGAACAATAAACGTTGCATCGCTTCCGGAAGCAGAACGCAATCAATATGTACAAGTTCTTTCAAGAGCAATGCGTTATGATACTTCAAATGAATATGAAGATTTTGAATATTTCAAAGAATTTCTAGACAAGGTTGGCTTGCTTCGAAAAGCAACAAAAGGTCTAAAGCGTTCTGGCTCTTCACAATCTGAATCAGAAGATGAAGAAAATACTGAAGATCAGTTTTATGATGAAGAAGATCAAACTGAAAAGGAACTAATTCTTCATTATGTCAGAACACATCTTCCTAATAAGATTGATTTCCAGGGACGTATAATCTTCGTTTCGAATGATCCAGAAGATGAATGGGATTCTGCAATTCTGACACGAGCCTTTCATCAGAATATGAGTTTCACTGATGAGGAAATGTATCATTTCATTTCTAAAATCAAAGATAAAATGGTTACTCCTGGTCTGAATGAAGAACAGAAGACAGAAGTTTGGGATTTCATCGGTGATCTATGGCGAACCGGTAAACTTAAACGTCCAATCAATTTCCGTCTTGCTCAACAAGCATTTGACCTCCGCTTGACATCGCAATGGCAGAAAATGCTTAATCAGTTGTGATATATGCAGTAAAACAAATAGCAAAAATAACAACAAAAATTTCGAAACACAACCAAAAAAAGTATTGAGATATAATTAAATAATCCGTAAGAAATATAAAAGATACAAAAACCATGAGAAAAAAAATAATTTCGACCGTCATTATTAATGCTTTTAAAGCGGATTTGAGTGTCTTATGAAACATATACGTTTATACACAAAAGAACATAATTAATCAATAGGTAGGATGTTTTTACGGCAACTCGAACGCTTATTAGAAGATCGCATGACCGCACAAGACGCCAGAAAATTCATTTTGGGAATTGGCGGCACACTTTCTGACATGGAGAGCGCTGATGCCCTTCGTGTATTCCGGCGCCGCATGATGAAAACTCTTCACACGGACGCTGGAGGCGATCATAATAAGGCATCCATGCTCAACCAAGCCATCGATGTGTTGCTTGGGAAAAACGTCCGTCCCGGCGATATGGATATTACTCCACAACAGAATACAAATTATGGAGCGGCGCCAGCAAACACGCCAAAATGGGCAATGGCCGGATATACCGGCGAGGGTCCTCTACCAAGTTCTAACATTAGTCATCAAGATTACACGGATAAAAACTACATTAAAAAAACTATGTATTATCTGAGCGTTGATTATCCGGATCAAAAACAATTCACTCTAATGACCTTTGATGGTTATTATTTTCGTGATACCATTACTGTTTATGGATCAATGAAAATACTAAAAGAAATGGCTGAAGCAATATTTGTATATACTACAAAACAAAATCGTTCATGCCGTGCGATCTTCTTCATATCAGACAGATCGAGCAACACATATCTCATATTTCTTGATGGAAAACTATACATTCCTCCCATAAAATTTGAGTATGATAGCTTCAATATGAATCCGGCAAACGATTATGATTTCACACGCAAGTTACCGGCCATGCTGGATCGTCTCGGCGGACGCTGAATACGAATTTTTGCGATCCTGGAAATTCCGATCAACAGTACACCAGAAATCAATAACATAAAAGAATTGGGTTCCGGTACGTGTGGCGAACCAGGGCCTCCCGGCGGCGATCCTGGTACGCCCGTAGGAGTACCAGGAATGCCAGTAGGAATATTGGTAACAAGATAATTAGTTGGCACTCCGCCTGGAGGAAAATTTCCGATTTCGTATGGAGCGTTGATGAACGCAACGGGCGGAGGCCAAGACTCTATAACAGGAGTTGGAACGGGAGACGCAATTATTCCGGATGGAATTCCGCTGCCGCCTGCGGGCACGGGAAGCGCCCGCATTGGTCCTGAACATACAACACATGCAAGGGTGGTAACTGCATGTGGCAACAATCTCCAAGCCCGTAGTGTTCCATGCCAAGCGATCCAGCGACAGCAAATTCTATTCCACACCATTAACATCGCACTCTCCCGTTCTTAGTTATCCTAGCCTTGCTAAACGGTCAAGAGGATTGGTAGCCTGGGGCACTTCAGTCAGTGTTGCATTAACAATATCTTCTGTGCTCGCCGGGCCAACAGCTTTGAGCGCATCCGCATTAATTTGATATGCACGAGCACGTTCTTGTGATTTGGCTCGTTGTGCTTCCATAGCAGACAGTGCTACGTTATTGGAATCCAAACCGTGACGAAGACCAGCATCACGCTCGGCTTGCTCGGCTCGTTCTTTTGCTTTCAATTCATCTTGATGTGCTCGTTCCATATCATGAACAGCATGGTGCAAGCGATCATTTGCGGTTGACAGCAATTTTACCGCTCCTGCATGAGTGGCTTCCCAATCATGCAAATCCTTTTCCGCTGCTGCATGATCGATTCGAGCTTCATACAATGTGCCGCTTTTTGAACCATCGCCTTCTGCACCACCAATAGCTTCGATGGCATCCATCAATTTACTGAGTTTGCCATTCAAAGAAGCGACGGTTGCGGCATCAGTTGTGGTTTTGATTTGCTCTCCAATAATTTTTGCTGCACTGATAGTTCGAGACAATTCTTTTTCGATCTGCGTGCATTGCTGATGTGATCGTTCTTCTTCGCCTTCGGCTTGCGAAACTCGTGCCGCAAGTTCTCGGCAATGTGCATCCATTTGGGCGATTTCCGCTTCAGAAGCGGTAATCGGATCGAAACTTACAATTGCGGAGGTAATATTTTCTCCAAGTTTGCCGGCTTTGGCGATACCCATTTGGGCCATGAAACCAAAAATGCTCATAGTCTGTCCTTTCTTTTAGGTTGTTGCGGGAGCGTAGACAGTCAAGTCGGAAACTTGTATATCAATTCCAAGCCAGAAGTTAACACTGGCTTCATCGTTCGATTCGACACATGACACCAAAAGATATTCTGTTTGATTTCCTTTTAACGGTCTGCGATAGTTCATCATCAGATGTTTAAGTTCAGTCACATCTCCGCTTTGTGAAATAAGATGTTCATTCAATTCAAATGGTAAAATTCTTTTGTTGCTAGGAAGCCATGATCGTTGGAAAAATTTGGGTTGTCCGTCCTCGCCAAGATCATCATTTTTACTTGGCATGATAGGACAACCAATTAATCCACCAACATCTGGATCGGGATCATCTGCAAGCCAAAACGACCATGATAAATCTTGATCCTCCCCGGGTTCGACGTTATCCCACATTGGAACGATTTCATCATACGGTTGAAATAAGCGACATTCCAAAATGTCGAGCGATGAGTTTGATGTAGCAAATTGCAAAAACGCCCCTTCTTCCTGCGACAAATAGCACCGAAACAATCTACCAGAATGTTGAGTGATCTCGCTTACTGCGATGACCATACTTCTATCAATAGTTTTTATAGAAGAACCATTTCCTTGAGATAGAATCAACGGTACTGGATTAATTTCGATTGCACTCCCTTGAGTCAAATCTTTGATAGGAGTGATGGTATGCGGCGGTCGAGGCGATGTTGCCTTGTCCCATTTCTTTTTTGCCATAGAACTAAGTAGTTGGAACAACATTTGTTTTTCCTTCAGCGCACGAGGTTCAGTATTTTCCAGAGAAACCAAAGAAGAAAAACCGCAATAGCGGCGAACATCAAAAACCGGAGCATGGGATGCCCGGTCGGATGGCTTGTTGCGATCATCACCGTTTCTGGCGCCACAACCATAGAAGGTGTCACGCCCGGCGGTAATGCATTAGGATTCATTGGCGCATTTTGCGCTTTCAATAGTGCAACTTGTGCGTCAAGAGCGGCGATTCGCTGCTGCAAAATAGCATCTGTTTGTGCTTCTCTCAACATATCTTGATGCCATGCAATATAACCTGGATTGTTATAGTGGCTATAGGCCCAATCCGCATAAGCGGAATTAATTGCGATTCCAGCACCAATTCCCAATAACGATCCGAGGAAAATGCCAGAATATCCGTCATAAGATGGACGAGCTTGGAGAACATAGCTCGGAGGAGTTGTCCAATATGTATGATACGGCGGGGGAAGACGAGAAATACTGAGATTACGAGAAGCATAATACTGATTCGCAGAATGCCATCTGGAACCATATGTACGCCACACGTAGGTATGGCGGGCTGCCGCTCTGTTTACCGGTTGATGAAACGGTGGTGATTTAAAATGATTTTGTTGTGCCCTATAGGCAGACAATGCTTGAGCGGAATGTCCTCGTGCCAGATGTCTTTCAAATGGCGTCTGTGACGTATGGCTCCCGCCATATGATCTTGTTGTACTTGTAGTGCTCGGACGAGAAAACGATGACGAACTCGGACGAGAATATGATGAACTTGAATGAGAAAATGACGATGAACTTGGACGAGAATATGACGAACTTGAATGGGAGAACGACGACGAACTGGGACGAGAATAACTGCTGTGATAACTACTATGAAAACTGCTATGAAAACTGCTGCCACCAAATCGAGCCAATGCAGGCGTTGTCATAAAAGCCATTGCGGCGACAATCAACGCATATACGAACTTTTGTTTCAACATGAACTAATTCCTTTCAGGGAGCTATTCTAGGTGGTGCGAGAAATAACGTCAACTAAATAAAGCCGACGTTAATTTGAGGATTTTATACCATGGCTGGCGGCAACAAATCAAAAAACAAAGGAAGCACTTGGGAAAGAGAGTGTTCGAAAATATTTGCAGCGACTTTTGGCGGCAGTTGGGTTCGTGCTGCTGGATCGGGAGCGATGTTGGGCGGCAAGAATCAATGGAGAAGTTCTGTGTTTTCGACAAACCAAACAAATTCCATGAAGGCGGATATCACCCCGCCGGACAATTTGGCACATTTATGTATTGAAGCAAAATCTTACAAAGATTTTGCTTTTCATTTGCTACTGGCAGGAGATCAAAAAATCTTAGATTCTTGGATAGAGCAAAATGATACGGTTAAAGGCATGAACGATATATCTTTAATTTGTATGAAATTCAATAGAATTGGTAATTATATCGCTACGCCATTCAATTCTGAATACATCCTAAAAAGTCACATTGATTATCATGGAAAACACGGACATTATATTGTCTGCAAATTAGAAGAGTTTATTCAAGACAACAAAGGAATTTTAGAAAGAAGTATGATAGCTGGATCGTGAAATCCAGCTATCAACACACAATTATTCAAATAGAGAGATGAAGACCTCCGACATGTAAGAAGCAAAATTCTCTTGCATATCTAAAGTATTGCCTAAATTTTCCATTTCGAGTCCAATATTGCCTGCTAGCATCGTTTTAGTATTGTTGCTATCGAGAAATTTGTCAAGATTTTCGGCTGTCAGAAAAGCTTCCCAATCATCTGTTTCTCTCGCTACATACTCGATGACAAACAGACCAAGATCAACAACAAACTGACTTTTTCTTGAAATACCTTCCATTAGTATGCGCAACTTCGCCAACTGGTCAGTATTGCAATAATTCGTCAAGTCATCCAAAATAATATCCATTGGAGATTCGTCATCGTCATCGTTATCATACAAATCGAAAGACATTTTTCCTTTTCCTTTGAAATGAAATGGCAGAGGCCGTTCAATACATGATCTCGCCACCGTAAAGCAAGATTTTTTTCTTGACAGAACTTTATTCTGTGCTAGGAGCCAATTTCTCGTTTTTGAGACAGAAATCGGCAGCTTGACAGACTCGAATTCTATGGTATTATAGGGATATCAAACGAGGGAAGTCAGATGCCCGACTCAGAAAGCCGCTTCCGTGACTGCAGTATCGAGCTTGATTGCCCGCCCGGCAGTCCTCGCCCTTCCGACCTGATCGAAGGTGTATTGAAGGATACGGGGTTGGTGGTGGAGGACTTCAACACTTCTGCCCCGTTCTTCGGGAATCAGTCATGGATTTTGAAAATCGGGAGCAAGGATGCTCTCTTCACTTCGTTAAAACCGGTATTTGAGAAGCGGTTGCAGGAGCTTTACGCCGCCGGCATCGCACGCTACGTAAGCTGGTGATTGGAGATAACGATGAACGAAGTATTTCGTGATCCCGTCAGTGCGAAGGCCGGTATCGACAGCTACCGTGTGGTCTTCAACAACAGGTTGTGCTCGCCGGATTTCAATTCGCAAGGGGCGGCGAGCGCCTATCTCGAAATGCTCAAGAATGGCTGCCGCAAGCCGGAATACGCAAATGTTTGAAATTTTAAAGAGCTATCAGCGGGCTTCAAGGGAAACCGGCCTTGCGGATGCTTTGACTGCGATAGAGAATGGTTCCAAATCCGGAGAGATTGCCAACTCGGTATTTCTTTCCGCCAAGGACACCATTAACCGGGCGATTGACGATGCTATTCAGGTGGTCCACCGGAAGCACATCGGCGGCAAATGGGAAATCTTGCCGGATAGTGTTCGCAAGCTGAGTGACTTCGTTGGCGTATGCGTCTACATCAATTTGATCCCCGGCCGTCTAAAAAGGATCACTGATTTTGAAGCGATCCATGGCGTCGTGAAACATCCGTATCGTGATGAAATTGTGACGCTATTGCAAGATATCGAACCGTTGTCTAAAATCTTCGATAACCTGAAATACAAGGTTCGGAAGCGTGCTGCCAAGGTTGCTGACCAGACAAAGACACCGGGTTATCATCCACCGGAAGTCTCCTCGGAGGCTGAGAAGAAGGTTGTTGCGCTCTTAGAGAGCGTCACCGAGAAGGCGTATGCCGAACTGAAATCCATTCTCGTGACGCAATCGACATCTTATTTGAAGCAGTATTCCGAACGGGATAATCCACACGATTCTCCCTATAAGTTTTTTGTTTCCAGTCGTCCGCCCTACAAAATGGACCATATTGGTTTCCATATTGTCGATGCCCTTGTCGAACTGAGTCCGACGAAAACTTGGACCATTCGGAAGGATTCGGGCAAGATCATCACCAAAACGACCACCGACACGGCGGATAGCTACCGGACTTTTTTTGTTCACAAAAATTTCCGCAAAATCGCTTCGATTGTCGATGAAAAAGGAAATCTGTTACGGGCGTCAGCCGGGAACCATAGCGTATCGTTGTCTGGTTTGCGTGGAACCTTCACATTCACTTTCGAGGATGGTAGTAGGTTCACTGTGGTCAACAAAGTCGTGAGCGTCACGAATAGCAACAACAAGCATTTCTACCGCTTCCCTCTGACGTTTCATGATATAACGCTGAAGAATGGAAAACAGATGTTGCGCCCGTCTGAAAAGCGAATGAATACGGTATTCTTGGGCAAATAGCGAATGACATTCTCTCTCGACCGTTATCCGTATCTTGGAACTCGTGAACGAGTGCAGGATATTGACGAAGCGATCCGGCGAGTACGTGAATATCATCCCAATGCCCATCAAGAAGGGAGTACCGGCGCCGAGCGGACATTTTGGGTGGGAAAAAAGCATGTAGCCCACGCATGGCCTGTCGGTTCTGCGGTGATTGGAAGACCGGGTGTTGGATTTTGGTTGCGCATCAATCGTTCACCAATCGAAGATATCGAAGAAGTCTAAATGCTTACAATCGTTTCCACAACTGTTTTGCATCGGTACTGTGTGGAGGTATCTGCCCGGTTGAACGGGAAAACTCCACGGAACTTTACGGTCGATTTCAATCGGCGTGGTGAAATAATTTGTGGATACATGTGGATTCCAGAACTTGGTTATTTGTCTGCCGATAATATCCCAGAGCCGATCAAGGCAGCAGCAAAGCAAGCCTTTGACGAGCCGCCGGCTTGACAAAATAGGGTTATGGCTGATACTAAGACCATGTGTATGATCGCAAAAAAACAGACCCGGACCTGGACGCCGCAACTGGCATATTATTGTCGGTTGCGATTGCCATTCCGTTATGGATCATACTGATATGGTTCTTGTGGAATATTATACGGATGGCGACATAACCCATGTTTCTCTTGATGAGAAACACATAGGGGTTATTCGTAGTCTGGCAGGATTTTATAAATGGGTACCTGGAAACGTTCCCGCTGGACTGCAAATAGGTCCGACCATGAGCTTATCAAAAGAAGATGTCATTGATTTATTAGATCACTGTATTCCACGGCAACTTGCCGCCATTGAGCGAGGCGAGCAACCAGATAGCAATCTGCTGCATCCTGATCTTCGGCCCTATAGGGCTGATCTTGGATTTGCTGAAGCGGTGCGGCATCCTCTCTTGTATATGTTTGGTGCAGAACCCGGGAAATTGGAAGCTCTGATCAATGCGACCTACAAACACAAGCGAAAATTAGCTAATGCGTATCTTACTGAAAAAAAATGGAGAGATTATATCGCAATTCATGAGCGTCCTTATCGCCTCTTTACATTTGAAACGATAAGTCATAAGATTGATGACAACAAACAATATTGGTCATTATTGTCTTGGATTTGGACTGATTCCGAGAACATACATGAGTGTTATACCGATTGGGTAAGTTGTTTTACCAGCGGACGTGATAATCGAAACGAAATGATGACCCAGGAAGATCAACTCGCCTTAGCGGCGATGCCAGATACGATTACGATCTATCGTGGCGTTGGACACAAAAATGCGATCCATGGAATGTCATGGACTACCGATATCACAAGGGCGAGATGGTTCGCAAAGCGATTTTCGAGTAATCAAAAAACCAAATATATCGGAACGGGCGAAGTATTGAAAAAGGATGTGATCGCCTATTTCACGACAAGAAACGAAAACGAGATTGTCATTCTTCCAAAAGATTTGAAATCGCTCAAGATCGTCAAGCAGAAGACATAGTTATTTTTCGGATGATTTTTTCATCCATTCGTGCGCCCAATTCTGGGTATAATCACAGGATTGACAAATCCAGCCTTGAATCGTTGGTATGAGGGCGCCCAAATCGGAACCATTGTCAAAATGATTTCCATCGCCACGATTGGGGCATGTGAAAGGATGCATATTTGCCATAAACTGATAATGGTGAAGATTTTTCACTTCTTCGTGAGAGAAAACAAAATCATTTGTTTTCATGGCTGGATTTCCATTTAGAGCGAAGGCAAGATAACACGGAGTCGAGCGTTTCACAATAGACGCTCGACTCCGGTGAAAATCAATTGACGCTCGACCACCAGATTCCGTTGAGGGGATCGTTCTGTATTCGAACGTTTACATCCGACTTAAACAAAGATTTTGTAACAGATTTCATCTTTACGATAAATTCCGCACTTTGCTCTGGAGTCATTCCGACTACTTCCCCAAGTGGGGTGCCGAAATCGACAACGATTACAGCATTGGAATGGTCCTTTCCATTAACATGCACTACTGGCGGATGCGTAAGAGCTAAGGAATTGATCCAATATCTAAGTTCATCCAACTCGGATATTTTCTTCTGGCGAATTTTTCTTTTTGGTTTTTCTGATTTAGCAACAACTTCGTTCATAAATCTTTCCTTAAAAACAGACACACCAAATTCGGTGCATGACCTACATAGCAGATCACTCGATCAGATTGCAATTTCTATTTGCACACCACATCAAGAATGATTATAATGTTTCAGCATGACGGAGGTTTGAATGAAAACCCTGACCGAGAATGATAAAAGAATCTGGGATGCTTTTGTGCAAAACGTAACACCGCTTGGTCAACCATCTCCATCAACTCCTCCTATTCCGGTGCCCATCATCAAGTCTGATAATCAGAACAAACTTGATCTTCACGGTTTGACATTGAATGAAGCATTCCTGACCACAAAAGAATTTATCCAAACAGCAGTAAGCAATAATAAATCGATTACAATAATAACTGGTATGAGCGGGGACATCAAACGAGAATTCCCCTATTGGATGGAAAACAATCATTTAGTTTCTTCAATTGAGGAAATGAATGGTGGTGGAGCTTATAAGATTTTTTTCAAAAAGAGGAAGTAATGCCAGAAGATATAGAATGGACGTGTATATACTGTGGCAGTAAACAAAAAACCAACACATTACCGCCTGTTGATGGTTTGAAACCATACGATCAAATCATTAAGGAATCCGCTAAACGAGGCACTATTGCATGCGAAAAATGCTTTCGCTGGTTCATGTCGAGAATAAAAAATTAGTTCTGTGATCAGAATCAATTTGACTCACTTGTATTGCCTGTGTATTCTATAGATTACGCAGAGCTTCTGATGATTAGGTGCGCCGAAAGGCAAATGGCTCGTACCGCAAACCCGAGACGGCGATATTCAAGCCGGAATGAATAGGGGTAAGAATAGCGTAGTTCGACCGGGCAGGCTTACTACATTCCCATTTTAAGGCTGGCTCCCGTGCGCAGTGGGACTTGACGTTAAGGCGCTAAAAGGCAAAATAAAAGATGGCGTCACTGTGTCCTTAGGTTCACAAACGCCAACGTGATTCATGTAGAGCGAGTCGCTAGGATCACGTGATGAAACATTCTTCCGAGGATGTTTCTAACCGAAAGGTTCTTAAACCGGAATGGCAAAATTGAAGTACCGACAAATTGTTCGGAGAAGATTTGTGATTGATGAAAAGAATACCGATCTAACCATTCATTCAAAGGTGTGACAGAACCGGTAACGGCTGATGATCGCAGGCAATGGTTTCCGCCTGTTGCTAAGGTAAACTTAGCTGATCTGCCCCTCGCCCGAAGCAGATGGTGTAAATGAACCAGTGCGAAGATATTCCTTGTCCATAATGAAGTAATTCGTGTTGTGAAAACACGTGCTTTTTTTGTGGACGGGGGGATAAAACCTTCGCACTGGTTGATTTACAAGAAGATTTCTTAAAGAAATCATTAAAAAAATCTACAAAAATATCTCAAAAAATTCGTTAGAAATCATACAACTT
>VFSW01006008.1_pt1 | contig 17893 bp, 15 predicted proteins | sample 5358111 | NCBI WGS metagenome assembly VFSW01 (sample SAMN11554181, study PRJNA540505) | mine drainage metagenome | isolation source: sediment from site ElyBrook_90M | place: USA: Ely Copper Mine, Vershire, VT | collected 2017
AGAGTGGCGGAATGGCAGACGCGCAAGGCTCAGGACCTTGTGAGCGCAAGCTCGTAGGGGTTCAAGTCCCCTCTCTCGCACCAATCCGTTTTTCATTGCGCCGCGAAGTCGCGGCGTGCTCAATAGGCCGAAGGGATCTCGGCATGCGAGGTCTTGTCGCCTGACTTTTCCGGTTCGTGGCATTTTTCGACATCCTTGACGCTGCCGCCGATGGCCGACGCGATCTCAGCATCGGAGCGACCCGATTCCGTTTGCAACTTCACGACGTTGCAATCGACGTGGTCACTGGAAATCGAGCCGCAACCCGACATTGCGCCAGCGAGAAGCAGCGTTACAAACGCGGCTGCCATACCCAATTTGCTAAATCTGTCCGCCATCGAAATATCCCCTCCGGAGTCGAATTCAGCCCATCCCCAGGAATCCCGGCATGCGCACGATATTATTAACCGGCGCGCTTTTACAAGCCGTTTGATCGACTGGGCGCCTCGGCGTCAAAGCAGCGCGCTTGAGAGGTGACCGGCAGGACAATATGATTTGAGATCGAAGGGCGCGCCGCGCCCTTTTTTCGACGCAGCGATTCCGGCATCGCGTAAAATATCGCAGGCTCGGCGGGGTCAGGATACTCACGGTGGATTTGCCCAAGACATTTGATTCGAAGTCCGCTGAAGAAAAATGGTTTCAGCAGTGGATCGATCTCGGCTACTTCAAGGCCGATCCCGCGCGCGAGGGTAAAGTCTTCTCGGTCGTGATTCCACCGCCGAACATCACCGGTCAGCTCCATCTCGGCCACGCGCTCAACGTCTCGCTCCAGGACATCATCGTGCGCGCGCGCCGGATGCAAGGTTACAACACGCTGTGGCTGCCCGGCACCGATCACGCCGGAATCGCGACGCAAAACGCGGTCGAGAAGAACCTTGCGAAGGATGGCAAGAACCGTCATCTGCTCGGCCGCGACGCATTCGTCGATCGCGTCTGGCAATGGCGCGCGACGTACGGCGATCGAATCCTGAATCAGTTGCGCAGGCTTGGAGCGTCATGCGACTGGAGCCGCGAGCGCTTCACGCTGGACCCGGGCCTTTCGCGCGCCGTGACGAAAGTCTTCGTCGATCTTTACAACAAGGATCTCATCTACCGCGCCAAGCGGCTGATCAACTGGTGTCCGCGATGCGAGACGGCGCTGTCCGATCTCGAAGTCGATCACAAGGACGTTGCGGGCAGCCTTTGGTACATTCGATATCCATTCGCGGACGGCAGCGGCGCGATCACCATAGCGACGACGCGGCCCGAGACGATGCTGGGTGACACCGCGGTCGCGGTGAATCCCGGCGACGAGCGCTACCAATCGTACGTCGGCAAGACCATTCGTCTGCCGCTGATGGGCCGCGAGATAAAGATCATTGCCGACGACGCGATCGATCGCGAATTCGGCACCGGCGCGCTGAAAGTGACACCGGCCCACGACCCGGTGGACTTCGAGTTGGGCAAGCGTCACGGCCTCGATCAGGTCCCGGTGCTCGATGGCAAAGGGCGGATCAACGAAAACGGCGGCGTGTATCGCGGACTCACGCGCGAGGATGCGCGCAAGCAATTCGTCAAGGACCTCGAGCAGGCGGGCCTGCTCGAAAAGATCGAGCCGCATTCGCACGCGGTCGGCGTGTGCTCGCGATGCGACACGATCGTCGAGCCGATGCTCTCCGAGCAATGGTTCATGCGGATGCGGGAGATGGCCGATCGCGCGATCGAGGCGGTGCGCAAGGGCGACACGACCTTCCATCCGAAGTTCTGGGAGAACACGTTTTTCAACTGGCTCGAGAACATCCACGACTGGTGTATCTCGCGTCAGCTATGGTGGGGCCATCGGATTCCCGCCTACCGATGCGCGCGATGCGACCATCTGATTGTCGCGGCCGAGCGGCCGTCGCGATGCCCCGAGTGCGACGGCTCCGACATCATCCAGGACGACGACGTGCTCGACACCTGGTTCAGCTCGGGCCTGTGGCCGATGTCCACGCTGGGATGGCCGGACGATACGCCCGAGTTTCATCGCTACTATCCGACCAGCCTGCTGCTGACGGGATTCGACATCATCTTTTTCTGGGTCGCGCGCATGATGATGTTCGCGCTGGAGCTCACTGGCAAGGTGCCGTTCAAGGACGTGTACATCACGCCGCTGGTGCGCGACGAACTTGGCAAGAAGATGACCAAGTCGAAGGGCAACGTCGTTGATCCGCTCGATTTGATGGAACAGTACGGGGCGGACGCGGTCCGCTTCACGCTGGCGCAGTTGGCCGCGCAGGGGCGCGACGTAATTCTGTCGCACGACAGGTTTGCGGCGTCGCGGGCGTTTGCCAACAAGATTTGGAACGCGGCGCTATTCGTGATGATCAATCTCGCCGGCGCGGCCGCGCCGATCGCGAAAGTTGAAATCGCGAAGCTGGGATTGGCCGAGCGATGGATTCTGTCGCGGCTCGACGACACGACCCGCGAAGTCACCCGGTCGATCGACGCGTACGAATTCAACCTCGCGGCGATGAAGCTGTACCAGTTCATCTGGCACGAGTTCTGCGATTGGTATATCGAGCTGTCCAAAGAGCCGCTCAAGGCCGGCGGCGAGCGCCAAGCGGCGGCGCGATGGGTGCTGGTCAATGTATTCGACAAGATGCTGCGACTATTGCATCCGTTCATGCCGTTCGTGACCGAGGAAATCTGGCAGGTGATTCGGCCATACCTGGACGAGCCGAATCTCGCGGCGCATCTGGCGATTGCGAAGTATCCCGAAGCGTCGGCAAACAATCCGCTGTCGCCGTCGGAAGAAACCGCGATGAATCACTGCATCGAGGCGACCGAAGCGATCAACTCGCTGCGCTCGCTGCTCGGATGGCATCCCGGCCAGCGCGTCACGGCAGTGATTAAGGCGGGAGACGCAACCGATGCAAGCGAGCTCGAGAGGTGGCGGCCCTATGCCACGGCGCTCGCAAAACTCGAAACCGTGAAGGCCGGTGCATCGTCGGGAGATCGCGCAGTGTTTTCGCACCTGGCGTGGGCAGACGTTGGAGTTGACGCGCCCGAGGGGTATGACTTCCAAGTCGCTCGTCAGAAGCTACAGAAACAACTCGACGAAGTCGGCAAGCACGCCGCCCAGCATGAAGCGCGGTTGAACGATTCCCGTTTTATGACCAAAGCCGATCCCGAAGCGCGAGTTGAAGTCGCGCAGCGATTCGAAAGTCTGCAGGCACAGCGAAAGTTGTTGAGCGAACAATTGCGGCAACTCGAGGAACGCGCCTGAGAGTTAGGTGGCATGGAACTGTTCAAGCAATTCGATCCCACCGAACTCATCAAGCGCGCGCTGGCCGAGGACGTGGGGCAGGGCGATATCACGACCGCGGCGACCGTCGCGCCGGGCCAGATGGGCCGCGCGCGAATCACTGTCAAAGAGGCGCGGATGATTCTCGCCGGCGGCATCTTGATCGAGCCCGTGATGCGCCTGGCGGGCGCCGAGCCGCGAATGGTTGCGCTGGCGCCCGAAGGCGCGGAACTGAAAGCCGGCGCTGTACTCGCGGAGATCGAGGGCAAGCTCGCGGGATTGCTGATCGGCGAGCGCACGGCGCTCAACTTCGTGCAGTTGCTCTCGGGAATCGCGACCACGACGCGGGCGTTCGTCGGTGCGATCGCGGGCACCCATGCCAAGATCCTCGACACGCGCAAGACTCATCCCGGCCTGCGCGTCGTCGAGAAGTACGCGGTCCGCGCCGGCGGCGGGCACAACCATCGCCTGGGCCTGGACGGCGGCGTGCTGATCAAGGAAAACCATATCGCGGCGGCGGGCACGGTCACGAAAGCCATCGAAGGTGCTCGCCGCGCGGCGCCGCACACGCTCAAAATCGAGATCGAATGCGAGACGCTCGGGCAAGTTGAAGAAGCGCTTAAAGCCGGCGCCGATGCGATCCTGCTCGACAACATGACGCTGGACAACGTCCGCAAAGCGCGCGCGATGGCGCCGAAGAGTGTTCAGCTCGAAGTCTCCGGCGGCGTGACACTGCAGACTGTTCGCGCGATTGCTGAGGCGGGCGCCGATTTAATTTCCGTTGGTGCGCTGACTCATTCGGTGCGATTTCTGGATATCAGCATGAGAATCGACGCGGTCTGATTGGCGGTCCCCGCTCGGTGCTACGCGACCGCGGATTCGCTGAAAAAACTTAAAGTAATGCCTCAGAATCCATATCTTGCCAGCGAACGCGGCGCGCCCGGCCGCATCGGCTGGCGGATTCATTATTTCGCCGAAATCGATTCCACCCAGGAAGCTGCGCGCGAGCTGGCCGCGGGCGGCGCCGACCAGGGCACCGCGGTGATCGCGGAGCGTCAGAGTGCGGGGCGGGGCAGGATGGGCCGCACGTGGCATTCGCCGCCCGGGGTCAACCTATACACGACGATAATCCTCCGGCCGCCGATTCCACTGGCCGACGTGCCTTGCTTAAGTCTGGTGGCCGGAGTCGCGGCGGCCGAGGCGCTCGAGCGCGACGCGCCGGGGATCGTTGCGCTCAAATGGCCCAACGACGTATGGCTGCGCGGACGCAAGGCGGGCGGCATAATCGCCGAGGCGGTGACCGACGCGCGCCAGGAACTCGACTGCGTGCTGCTGGGCATCGGAATTAATATCAATCTCGCGGCGGACGACATCCCGCCGGAGCTGCGCGACAAGGCGACCTCGATGCGGATCGCAACCGGGCGTCCATGCGATCGGATTGCGATCGCCGATTCGCTTTTTAATCGGTTCGACTCCCGCTATATGGAAACCCTGACGCGCGGCTTCGAGTCGGTTCGTCCCGCGTGGGAACGCTACTCGGCGCTGACCGGCAAGCGCATCGCAATCGTGGACGGCGGGCGGCGCCAGTCGGGCGTGGTCAGGGGAATCGACGGGACAGGTGCACTGCTGCTAGACATCGGAGACCGGGTCGAGCGAATCGTCGCCGGCGAGGTGAGCGTGGAAGGGGCGTACGAGTAGCGGTATGTGATCGACGCGAAATAAACTGCATCGAGCGGGGGCGCGGCGCCCTGGAATCGGCGCTGGTCCCGCCGGGCAGGCTGAGAGGTACTCTCTATGGCTGTTGAGGAAATCGGACGGCTTAGAACTATCGCAATCGTGGGCCAGGGCGGGACCGGCAAAACGCAGGCCGCCGATGCGATGCTCTTCAGCGCGGGCGCGACGGCGCGATTGGGGCGGCCCGACGACGGCTCGGCGGCGATGGACTTCGAGCCCGAAGAAATCAAGCATCACATTTCGATCAGTGCCGCGTTTAATCATCTCAACTGGAAAAAAACCGAAGTAATTCTAGCCGACACGCCCGGCTACGCCGCTTTCCTGCCCGAAACGATCACGACTTTGCGCGCGGTGGACGGGGTGGTGATGCTGATAAGCCCGGGCGCCGACACCAAGGTTGAATCGGAAAAAATCTGGGCCGCGACCGAGGAGCTCAAACTGCCGCGGATCGCGTTCGTGTCGCGGCTCGATCGCGAGCGCACCAGCTTCGACGCCGCGATGAAGGACCTCGAAAAGGTTCTTGGCGCGCGCGCCGTCGCGCTGACGATCCCGATTGGCGAAGAGCTCGGCTTCACGGGCGTGGTGGACGTGCTCGCGATGAAGGCGCTCAGCTACGCCGACGCCAGCGGCAAATTCAAGGAAGAGGAATTGTCGGCCGAGCTGAAGGCTCGCGCGGAAACGGCGCGCACCGCGTTGCTCGAGGCGGTCGCTGAGACCGACGATGCGCTGCTCGAAAAATATCTCGACAAAGGGACGCTCGACGACGCTGAAGTTCGCGCGGCGCTGCACGCGGCCGTGGTCGGGCGCAAAATCACGCCGGTCTTCTGCGGTTCGGGGGCAAAGAATATTGGCATCGGGCCGCTGCGCGACGCCGTGACGACGAACCTGCCCGCCCCCAACGAACGGCCGCCGGTGTAATGCCATAATCCGGCGACCGGCGAGCCGGTAAGCCGCCCCGCCGATCCGGCGGCACCGTTCGCCGCGCTGGTGTTCAAGACGATCATCGACCCGTTCGCCGGCAAGCTCTCCATCTTCCGCATCATTTCGGGCCGCGCTCAGACCGACGCGGGTGTGTTCAACTCGAGCAGAGAATCGAAGGAGCGCTTCGGCCAGTTGCTGCGGCTCGAGGGCAAGAAGCAGTCTCCGATCGCCGCCGCGATCGCGGGCGAGATCGTCGCCGTCGCCAAGCTGAAGGACACCACCACCGGCGACACTCTATGCGACGAGAAAGCGCCGGTGCTGGTGATGCCGCCGCTGACGCGTCCGGCGGCCGTGATGTCTTTCGCAATTCGTCCAAAGACCAAGGGCGATGAGGAGAAGTCGTCGGCGGCGCTGCAGAAGCTGATCGAGGAGGACCTCGCGCTGGAAATGCATCGCGATCCGCAAACCCACGACATCATTTTGTCGGGCACCGGCCAGATGCATATCGAAATCACGGTCGAGAAGCTGCGCCGGAAATTCAACGTGGACGTCGAGCTTCAAGCGCCCAAGGTTCCTTACAAGGAAACCATCAAGGGACGCGCCGAAGCGCAAGGCAAGTACAAGCGTCAATCGGGCGGCCGCGGCCAATACGGGGATTGCTGGCTCAAGATCGAGCCGATGCCGCGCGGCAAGGGCTTCGAGTTCGTGGATAACATCGTGGGTGGCGTGATCCCGCGCAACTTCATTCCGTCGGTCGAAAAGGGCGTGCGCAGCACGCTGGTCGAAGGACATCTGGCCGGTTATCCGATGGTGGACGTCAGGGTAACCGTATTTGACGGCAGCTATCACGATGTCGATTCGTCGGACATGGCGTTTCAGATCGCAGCCTCGATGGGCTTCAAGGCAGCGCTGGAGAAGGCCAAGCCGATCATTCTCGAACCGATCGTCGCGGTCGAAGTTGCGTGTCCCGATGAATGCATGGGCGACGTAATTGGCGATCTGAACTCGCGTCGCGGCAAAGTGCTCGGGATGGACAGCAAGGGCAATGGCCAGGTGATCAAGGCGCAGGTGCCGATGTCGGAGGTGCTGAAGTACGCGCCCGACCTGCGCTCGATCACGTCGGGCCGCGGCTCCTTCGAGCAGCACTTCTCGCATTACGAGGAGGCGCCGGCGCCGGTCGCTGAGAAAATCATCACGCAGACGCTCGCGGCGCGGGAGGCCGCCGGCGCCAAAGCGCACGCGCACCCCCACGCATAACGCCCGCAGCGGGGCGGGGCGGCCGGGTATTGCAAGGGCCGTCCGTCTTGTACAATCGGTGCTGAGTCAGCTCTGCGATGGCGCCGATAGGAAAAAGCCTGGTCTTCGCCGGTATCGCGATTGTGGTCGTGGGACTGGCGCTGTGGGGATTGTCGTCGGCGCCATATATAGGCAGGCTGCCCGGCGACATCTACCTCCGTCGCGGCAACTTCAGCTTCTATTTTCCGCTCGCCACCTGCATTCTTGTCAGCATCGCCGCGACCTTGCTGTTTTCGCTGATGAGGCATTGACGACTTGGCAGCGGAAAGACCCGTAAGCCCGCATCGGCTGGCAGAGCGCAAGCGGCGCCGTCGCGAGCTGATCGCCGTCGGAGTTGCCGGCGCGGTGCTGGTCGCGTTCGTACTGGCGCAGACCGAGTTGCCGCCGCTGACGCGTCACACCTCGCTCGGCTCCAATCTGGCGGTCATCTCGCTGTTCAACCTGAGTTTTTTGCTGCTGGGATTGATGCTGTTCCTGGTCGGACGCAATCTCGCCAAGGTCATCTTCGAGCGCCGCCGCGGATTGATTGGTTCGAAATTCCAGGCCCGGCTGGTCGCCGGATTCATCGCCGTCGCGCTGATCCCGAGCGCGTTCATGCTTTACGTGTCGGGCGTGTTCCTGCACGCCGACATCAACAGCTGGTTCAATCCCGAGTACCAACAAATTCTCAATGACTCGCTCGAGATCGCGAAGACTTACTATCTGAACTCGGCCAACAACGCATCGCATTTCGCCCGCGTGCTGGCAGGGGAGATCTCGGCGCGGGGCCTGCTCGCGCCGCAAAGGCGCGACGAGCTCAAGGCGTTCATCAACAAGCGCCAGGAGGAATACAACCTCGGCACCATCGAGGTATTCTCCGCCGATCGCAAACTGCTGCTGATCGACATCAGTCCCAAGACGCCCACCGGCATCGGCGCGTCGCCCGATTCGCCGATCATCTCGCAGACGCTGAAGGGACAGGCGCTCACTCGCACCGACCGGCTCGGCGACGCCGATGTAATCCGCGGCTCTGCGCCGATTTACGTCTCGAGCGAAACCGACAACGTGCTCGGCGCGGTGCTGGTCGACTACTATCTGCCGCGCAGCCTGGCGACGCGCGCAACCAACATTTCGCGCGTATCCGAGGACTACTTCCAGCTGCGAATTCTTCGCCAGCCCATCATGAACAGCTACCTGCTGACGCTGGTGCTGATCGGGCTGGTGGTGGTAACGCTGGCGAGCTGGTTCGGAATATTTCTTTCGCGCGGAATCACCGGCCCGATCAAGCTGCTGGCACGCGGGACGCAAGCGGTCGCCGGCGGCGATCTCAATTTCCGCATCCCCGCCGTGGGCGACGACGAGATCGGGCATCTGGTCGATTCCTTCAACCAGATGACTGCCGATCTGCGCGCTTCCGCCGCCGAACTCGAGCGCCGGCGCCAGTACACGGAGACTCTGCTGCGCAACGTGTCGGCGGGCGTCGTCGGGCTGGACCATGACGGCGTCGTCACCATGATCAATCCATGCGCCGAGCGGCTGCTCGATCTGAGCGCCGCCGCGGTTATCGGCCGCAACTACCAGGGAGCGTTCCCGCCCGCGCTGGCCCGCGCGCTCGACGACGTGTTCGCCTTCGCCACGCGTCCCCGCGAGGCGCGCTTGACCGTCAAGCTCGAAGCCGCGGGCGGCGAGACCGAGCTGATGATGACCGCCAGTCCGCTGGGCGAGACCCCCGGCGAGCCGGCCGGAACGGTGCTGTTCTTCGAGGACGTCAGCCAGATAGCGAAGGTCGAGCGGATGGAGGCGTGGCGCGAAGTCGCGCGCCGAATCGCGCACGAAATCAAAAATCCGTTGACGCCAATCCAGCTTTCAGCCGAACGGCTTCGGCGCCAGCTCGGCGCGCGTCCGGGAATCGAATCCGCGCTGGTCGAGGAATGCACGCGAACGATCATCGGCGAAGTCGAGGATCTGAAGGGGCTGGTCAATGAGTTCTCGGCGTTCGCGCGGATGCCGCATTTGAATCCGGTTCCCGGTGACATCAACGCGCTGGCCGGCGAGACCGTCGCGAATTTCCGCGCGGCGCATCCCAACGTCGAGTTCGCGCTCGCACTCGACCCCGCGATTCCGCTCATCCCGATCGATCGCGAAGCGATGAAGCGCGCGCTGGTCAACCTGCTGGACAATGCCGTCGCCGCGGTGACCAGCGTCAGTCATAACGGCGCTGGCCCGTTGATCGAGGTGCGCAGCCATCGCCGGCCCGACAATTCAATTGTAACTCTCGAAGTCGCGGACAACGGCCCCGGCATCGATCCACGCCTGCGCACGCGCATTTTCGAGCCGTACTATTCGAGCAAAAAGGGCGGCACCGGTCTCGGCCTCGCGATCGTTTCCGCGGTCGTGACCGACCATCACGGCTTCGTCCGCGTGACCGATAACCAGCCGCGTGGAAGTAGATTTGTGCTCGAGTTTCCCGTAAAATTCCAGCCATTCGCAAAGGCGATCGGCTGATGCGATCCTTTCCGCGCCGCAACGAAACGCGATTTCCCGGAGAAAATTTGACGTGAATGAGACCGTGTTGGTCGTGGATGACGAGGAGCGGATTCGGTCGGCATTGCGTGGAATCCTGAGCGACGAGGGCTTTCGGGTCGTCGATACCGGCCACGCCCCCAATGTGATGGAGCTGATTGCGCGCGAGAGTCCTGCGATCGTTCTGCTCGACGTGTGGATGCCCGAAATGGACGGCATCGAGTTGCTGCGGCGGATCAAATCCGAGCAGCCCCGCGTCCCGGTGATCATGATTTCAGGCCACGCCAATATCCAGAGCGCGGTCGCGGCGACCAAACTCGGCGCCGCCGATTTCATTCAGAAGCCGTTCTCGGTCAGCGGATTGCTCGCCTCAATCGCGCGTGCGCTGGAGGGTGACTCCGCCGGGCCGGATCCGTCCAACCCGCGCGGCCTGAGCGCGCAGTTGCGCGCCGCCGGCCGCAAAGCAATCTGCGCCGGTGCGATCCCGCAGCGAACCGTCGCGCGTTCGATCGTGACGGGTGGGCAGGGGCTTCACACCGGGCGCAAGACCGGCGTCATACTTCATCCGGCGCCGCCGGGATTTGGAATCGTATTTACATCGCTCGCCGACGAGACTGCTATTTCGGTCCGCTTCGAGAACGTCACCGACACCGGCTACAACACCACGCTGACCAGCGGTGGCCGCTCGGTCCGCACCGTCGAACATCTGCTCTCGGCGCTGCACGCGTTTGCAATCACCAACCTCCTCATCAAGACTGACGACGAAGTCCCCGCGCTCGACGGCTCGGCGCTCGAGTTCTGCAAACAGATCGGCGAAGCCGGACTCACCGAGCAGGACGCGACCGTCGAACCGATCAGAATCAAACACAAGGTCATGATCGGAGAGGAAGGCGACGGCCGCGAGTTTATAAAGGCCGAACCCGCCGACCATCTGATAATCGACTACACGCTCGATTACCCCAAGCCGATCGGCATTCAACAGTTGCACTTCGAACTTACTTCGCCCGACGCATACACCCGCGAAATTGCGCCGGCGCGCACCTTTGGCTTCGTGCGCGAGTTCCGCAAGCTCGCCGAATTTGGCCTCGCCAGCGGCGGCCGCCTGGACAACTTGATCCTCGTCGATGACGACAAAGTCGTGAACACCACGCTTCGCTTCCCCGACGAATTCGCGCGCCACAAGGTCCTCGATCTGATGGGTGATCTCTATCTGCTCGGGCGCCCGCTGCATGCTCATGTCACCGCGTCGAAGACCGGGCATTCCGACAACCTCGCGCTGGTCAAGGCGATTCACGCGTCGCTGCAGAGCTGAACCGCGCGCGAATAGCCGCGCCGGTTGATCTGGCGGCGCAAATCTCCCGCATGAACCTCAAGGGAAAAGTTGCCCTGGTAACTGGCGCGAGCCGCCGCGTCGGACGCGCGATCGCGATAAAATTTGCCGGCCACGGCGCTTCGGTCGCGGTTCACTATCGCAGCTCGCAGGCCGAAGCTGACGCAGTCGTCGCCGAGATCGCGGGGATGCGCGGCAAGGCCCGGGCATTTCGCGCCAATCTCGAGAACGTCGCCGAAATCGAGAAGCTGATCGCCGGCGTGCTCGATGCGTTCGGCCGAATCGACATCCTCGTCAACTCGGCTTCGGTCTTCGCGCGCAAACCGCTCAGGCAAATCACCGAGCGGGACTGGGACGCAACCCTCGATACCAACCTCAAGGCGCCGTTCTTTCTGTCGAAGTTCGCCGGCGCTGCGATGCGCCGCAACGGCGCGGGAAAAATCGTCAACCTCGGCGATTGGGCCGCGACCCGCCCGTACAAGGACTACCTGCCGTATTCGGTCTCCAAGAGCGGGCTGATTGGGCTGACGCGGGCGCTTGCCAAAGAGCTTGCGCCCGAGGTGCAAGTGAACTGCATCGCGCTGGGGATGGTGGCGCCGCCCGAGGAATATAGCAAACGCGAAGTAGAGCGGCTGGTCAGCCGCACGCTGACAAAAAAAATGGGCTCGCCGGAAGACGTCGCACGCGCCGTGATCTTCTTTTGCGAGGCCACCGACTTCGCCACCGGCGCGACCCTGGCGCTCGACGGCGGCCGCCTGCTGGGCTAGGGCTCGGGCTGCGCGGGTTTGGCTTTCGCGGCGCCGCTCGCGCCGGGCGGATTCTTGAACTCGACCTTCGCGCCCTTTGAGATTTTCTTGAGCAGCGCCTTCACCACCGCGTCCTGATTTTGGTCGAGGATGAACATCGCGATTTTCGCCTTCACCTCGGCCAGCGGCGCAATCGTTTCGCCGCGACGCGAAGTCACTTTGATAAAGCTGTAGCCGAGACTCGACTCGAGGATTTGGGTCAGCTTTCCCACCGGCGTCGCGAACACCATCTTGTCCACCACCGGTGGCAACTGCCCGGGCCGAAAGTAGCCCAGCTCTCCCCCCTTCGCCGCGGATTCCGTGTCCTCGGAGTTTTGCTTTGCGAGCGCGGCGAAGTCCTTGCTCTTGAGCGCCTGCTTGTAGAGCTTGATTATTTTTTCGGCCGCCGCTTTCTTCTGCGCGTCAGTCGCGTTGGGCGGGAACTTCACGGCGATATGCGCGATCTGCACCTCGCCCGGATCCTTGACGAACAGGTCGCGATGCTCCTGGTAGTATTGATTGATCTGCGCGTCGGTGGGCTGCACGTGATGCGCCCGGAATTCGTCGTCGAGCATTTTCTCGATCAGCATCGAGCCCCGCACCGCGTTCATCAACTGCGCGTCCGGGGCGCCTTTCTGCGGGACGCTCTGGCCCTCCGCCCCTCCAATCTGGAACTCGCGCGCGCGCTGCGCCACTTCGGCGTCGGGAAAAGCGATCTTGCGTTTCTCCGCCTCCTGCAGCAGTAGTTCGCGGTTGATCAGGTTTTCGCCCGCATCGCGAAACACCGCCTTGGATTCTTCGGTGCTGGTTGCGTTGATCATCCGCCCTTCGGTTTTCGCGTAGTCGGCGATTTCCGCCGCCGTAATCGGGGCGCCGTTGACGGTGACCACCACCGGGTCTTTCGGATCGGGCTTGACCAGCGGAATGATGCCGAGGAAGCGTTGTTGCCAGCCGAGCGCTGACTGCCCCATTTGCGCGCGGATTGGACGGGCGGTTGCGGCAACGAAAGCGATGCCGATCGCGACAATTAGACAGGCAATCGGGTTTCGGCGCGCGATTGGATGGCAAATGTGCATCAATTCAAAACTCCCAATCGGTCCCCGTCCGGCGACGGCAACGTGTTCGATGAACCCACGGCGTATACTCGCAGGCGCCTCGGCGTCAAGGGAATTGTTTTGATTCACGGCCGCAGCCTGCGGGGAGATTCGCGATGGCGCAATTGCGCACGGTGAGCATGGTCTTCGCGATAAACGCGAGCGTTGTCGCGATAGCCGCGGGCTTCATCCTGTTTTTCCTGTTCGAGCCGCCGTTTCTTGCGTCGATTTTTCTCGCCTCGGCGCTGATCGCGATCGGATGCTTTGTGCTGGCGGGCATCGCCGCTTACTTTGGTCCCTGAGCCGCGCTCGGAGCGCGCGGCACTATTGCCAGACCGTACGCAGTTCGGCACGGCGGCCCCGGCGCGAAGTAGTGCGTGATTTCAGGCCTGTCGCCGCGCATGAAGATCAAACTCGACGACCGCGTGCCGTAATTATCGAGGTGCAAACACAGCGCGTTGGACCGTCCGCCTGCGGCGGTGCCGACCGCGGCGGCGCCGATGCGCGGATCGAGCTGCGTATTGTGGTCGGCCAGCAAGGCTGCCAGCGCGGCGTGCTGTCCGATCGGATCGCGCTGGAAATCGGCGCGATTGCCCAGTTCCGCGAACTTGCCGTACGACGCGCTTATTTTCGGGCATTCGAAATCATCCACGTCGAGATTGGTCAGCAGATGCAGCCCGGGCTTGAGTGCGACAACTTCGATCGAGGCGCCGCGGTTGTAAGCGACGAACCCCTCGGTCCGCGACACCATCAGCAGGTTGAATGGATTGTAGTCGCAGCCGCGCTCGTGGGCGGCGAACTCCGCCGCCTCCGCCGCGGTCCGGCGCCGCAGAGCGTCCAGGCACCGCCCCCCGCGCGATCGCGCCTGCGGATTGCCGCCATTGCCGGCGCGCCGATTCAGCAGCCCCGCGACAATTCCGTACTCGCTGATTCCGAGCCAGGTGCCGCCCGCCTTGAGATCTTTGCCGCCGACTACGTGCGGGCTTTCCAGCAGGGTGGTCGGATCGCCAGCGGGACGGTCAAGGAATTCATCGCGATTGGCGGCGATCACCACCGGAAATTCGCGGATCGTTGCCACCTGAAAGTAAATCGCCAGCGTGCACATCGATACAAAATTGGCAGCCCGCCGCCCCTCCGCACAAGACCCATTCCCGCCAGCGGCTCCGTGCGCGATTACCACAATCGAGTGACTTGAGGAGTATCGTTCGCGTGAGGGCGGGCGAGCGATTCGACTACCGCGCCGCCGGCCGCCAACTCCAGCGGGTTTCCTCGGCTCAACTAGCCGTGATATTTAATCTGATTCGCGCAGGGCGCGCCCGCTTTCAGCTTCCGGCGTCGAGGAGGATGGATGTTTTCATCGATCGAGGACGTAATCGAGCGATTCGCCAAGAACAATTATATCGCCAGCCGGCGAATCGCGACGGTCATCTACCTGGCAAGTGAACTGCGCAAGCCCATCCTGGTCGAAGGCCCCGCCGGTGTCGGCAAGACCGACTTGGCCAAGGTGCTGGCCGCGTCGCTCGGCTTCGAGATGATCCGCCTTCAGTGTTACGAAGGCCTCGACGAGGGCAAGGCGCTTTACGAATGGGAGTACGCCAAGCAGCTCCTCTATACCCAGATTCTCAAAGACAAAATCAGCGAAGTGCTGGTCGGCGCCAAGGGCTTGACCGAGGCGGTCGATCGAATCGCCGCGCAGGACGAAGTCTTTTTCTCCGAGCGCTTCGTGCTGCCGCGCCCTCTGCTCAAGGCTATTTCCAGCGAGCAGCCGTCGGTCCTGCTGATCGACGAGATCGACAAGGCCGACGCCGAGTTCGAGGCGTTCCTGCTCGAGCTGCTTTCCGACTTTCAGGTGACCGTGCCCGAGCTCGGCACGCTCAAGGCCAAGCACATTCCGCTGGTCGTGCTGACTTCGAACAACGCGCGCGAAATGTCCGACGCGCTCAAGCGGCGATGCCTGCATCTGTACATCGATTTTCCCGATCGCGCGCAGGAACTTGCGATCGTCAAGCTCAAGGTCCCCGAGGCCGCCGCCAAGCTCGCCGAGGAAGTCGTCACCGTCGTGCAATCGCTGCGCAAACTCGACCTCAAGAAAACGCCCGGCATCAGCGAAACGCTCGATTGGGTCAAGGCCCTGACTCTGCTCAACGTGAACAGTCTCGATCAGGAACTCGTCACCGAAACGCTCGACACCATCGTCAAGTACGAGGGCGACGTGCGCAAGGCGCAGGAAGAGCTCAAGGACTACGTGCGCCGCGTGCGCGCGCGTCGCGGCACCGAGGCCGGCAGCGACAAGGATCTTCTAAATTGACCGCGAGGCGTGCCCGAGCGGTCATCCTGGGCCCGGCGAAGGATCTCGAAGATTCAAGCGGGTAGCAGGGTAGGGCGCCACAACACCATGCAAGAGAAGCTCGTCGAATTTGCGAACCTGCTGCGCGAGAACGGTGTGCGCGTCTCGCTGGCGGAGACGCTCGACGCGTTCAGCGCTGCCGAAGTCACCGGGCTGGCCGAGCGCGATGCGTTTCGCGCCGCGCTGCGGGCGACGATGGTCAAGCGGGCCAGCGAATTGCCCGTGTTCGAGGAACTGTTCGATATCTACTTCTCCGGCCTGGGCGAGATTATCAAGCAGGCGAGCCAGGCGGTGCAGAATGCGCTCTCGATGTCGGATCAGGAATTCCAGAAGTTCCTCGATCAAATAGAGAAGATGCTTCAGAAAGAGGGCAAGAATCTCTCCGAGCTGGCAAAGCAATTGCTGCAGAACAACTCGGGCGAGATGGAGCGGAAGATCCGCGAGGCCGCGCGCGCCGTTAAGCTCAGTGGGATCGAGCGCACGATCGAGGAGAACTACTTTGCGCGCGCGCTGGCGCGCCAGCTCGGGCTGGACAAGATCGAAGCCGAGATCAAGCAACTGCGCGAGCAGCTCGAGCAGATGGATATCGGCTCCGAGCTCAAGGCCAAGATCGAAGAATATCTCGAGCGCCGCCTCAAGGCGCTCGACGACATCATCCGCCGCTACGTCCGGATGGAGCGCGAGAAACGCGACATCAAGCAGAAGGAAGATCAGCGCCTCAACCAGATCGGCGAGAAGAGTTTCTATTACCTGACGGAAGAGGAACTCAAGAAAATGAACGAGGCGGTGACGCGCCTGGCGCAGCGTCTCAAAAACGTGATCACCGTGCGCCGCAAGCGTTCCAAGAAGGGCCGCTTCGACATCAAGCGCACCCTTCGCCAGAACCTCGAATACGGCGGCGTTCCGTTCAAGCTCCGCTTCGAGAAGCGCAAGAAAGAGAAACCGCAGGTCGTAATCCTGTGCGACGTTTCGGATTCGGTGCGCAACGCGTCGCGCTTCATGCTGCAGTTCGTTTACTCGCTGCAGGATCTTTACTCGCGCGTGCGCAGCTTCATCTTCGTCGCCGACATCGGAGAAGTAACCGAGTGCTTTCGCAACAATGACGCCAAGGAAGCGCTCGACGTCGCGCTCACGGGCGATATCATCAACGTCTATGCCCACTCGAATTTCGGCTACGCGTTCCGCAACTTCGTCACCGATCATCTGGGCGCCGTCAACAAGCGCACCACCGTCATCGTGCTCGGCGACGCGCGCAACAATTACAATCTCCCGCACGATTGGTGCTTGCGTGAAATCCGCCAGCGCGCCAAAAAAGTGATCTGGCTTAATCCTGAAAGCCGCAATACCTGGGGCTTCGGCGACAGCGAAATGGAGCGCTACGCCCCGCACTGCGACCTGGTGGAAGAGTGCCGCAATCTCAACCAGCTTTATCGGGTGGTCGATCGCTTGGTCGCAGGCTGACGGACTCGATCTTCGCGGCTGCGCAGCTTGTTCGGTTGACCACAAGGCGTCTTTGGGCCAAGATACTGTCTCGAAGCGGCGCGCGGGATTTCGATTCGAAGCCGCGCGCGCTTGAAGAGAAACGGTTGAAGAGCCCGTCTATGGCTGGTCACAGGGAAGACTTCATTTTGATGATCGTAGGCGGGATCACGCTCGACCCCTCGACCAAGATGCCCATCGTCGTCCTCAAGGATCCCGACAACAAGCTCAACCTGCATATCTGGATCGGTCCGCTCGAGGCCACCGCGATGGCCACCGAACTCGAAGGGATCAAGCCGCAACGCCCGATGACCCACGACCTGCTGCGCAATCTGCTGGCCGAGTTCGGCGCGACAGTCGAACTGGCCGAGATCACCGAGTTGCGCGAGAACACCTACTTCGCGCGGATTCAGGTCAAGACGCGTGACGGCAAGACGCTCGAAATGGATTCGCGGCCGAGCGACGCGATCGCCGTGGCCCTACGCACCAAGTCGCCCATCTACGTGGCCAAGAAAGTGCTCGAAGCTTCAAGCGAACTCCACGAATCCCAGGGCGAACAGCAGACTTCGGATCAGAATCTCGCCGGTGTGTCGCGCGACAAATGGTCCGAGATCCTCGAGCGGATGTCGCCCGAGGATTTCAAATACAAGATGTAGCCGCGAGCGCGCTAAACTCCTTTGATCCTCTGCCGGGCGGCGCCCGCTGGAGCATTCGATGCCGCCGACTACCCATCGCCGCAAAATAACCCAAAAGGAACTCAAAGCGCCCGACGAGCTAACGACGCTGGTCGATAGCGCGCGCGATTTCCTGATCAACAATCTCACCAAGGTGCTGATCTCAACCGGCGTCGTCGTCATGGTCGGGGCGATCGCGATTGGCGTGTACTACTACGAGCGCCATCGCGACAATATTGCGTCGGTCCGGTTCTATGACGCGATCACCGCGCTCAACGCCGGCCAGAACAAAGCCGCCGAAACGCAGTTCAACCAGCTTGCCGATGAAGAACCGGGCCGCCGGCTCGGACGGCTTGCGCGCTTCTACATGGCGAGCGCATACCTGGCCGATGGCGACCTGGCGAACGCGCGCGATGCGCTCGTGGTA
>VFSW01006009.1_pt1 | contig 17887 bp, 10 predicted proteins | sample 5358111 | NCBI WGS metagenome assembly VFSW01 (sample SAMN11554181, study PRJNA540505) | mine drainage metagenome | isolation source: sediment from site ElyBrook_90M | place: USA: Ely Copper Mine, Vershire, VT | collected 2017
ATAGATACTTATTCAAACATATTAACTACCATTTGCAAAACCTGCTCGACATTCAGCTCATCCGAATTAATAATTACTGCGTCGCTGGCGGGACGCAGCGGCGCTACTGCGCGAGTCGAATCAATCTGGTCCCTGCGGCGCATCGAAGCCAATATCTCCGGGTAAGACTGAGTTTCACCGCGCAGTCGAACCTCTTCAAAACGACGGCGGGCGCGCTCTTCGACGGATGCATCCAGGTATATTTTTAATTCCGCCTCGGGCAAGACCACCGTACCAATATCTCGCCCCACCATTACCACCTCGCCGCGCTGGCCGATCCTGCGCTGCTGGGCCGTCATCGCCCGGCGAACACCCGGATACGCCGAAACGTGAGAAACATTCGCATCGACTTCAGGCGTGCGGATCTGCCAGGTTACATCTTTACCATTAAGAAGCACATCATATTTTCTACCGTCAGCTTGAGTAGGCGGCTGCACGTCGATTTGCACTCGCTGGGCCAGGCTGGTGACTTCCGGTTCGTTGTTGACGGCATGTAAAGTTTCGAGGGCTGCCAGCGTTACAGCGCGATACATTACCCCAGTATCAAAAAGCAAGTATCCAAGGTTATCGGCGAGCTTTTCTGCCAGCGTCGACTTACCGGAAGCGGCAGGACCATCAATGGCTATGATTTTAGGCAATTTCATCTTCTCTCTGGGAGGATTTTTTCCTAAGGTCTCACTTTTTCAGGTGTGAACGGCGTAGCCGTTCACACCTGAAAAAGTCGAATCAAATAACTTTTAAGGGTAATGCGGGGTCGTATCCGGGCCGGCGCCTGGAAATAAATCACTCCTCACCCACAGCACAACGATATCCTGGTCGTACACAGCCGTACGGAACATGAACCAATTTATCCAGGTAGAAGGCTGTGTCTTGGACCAATTTACCATTTGTCCCAGGGCAAATGATTGCCCGGTATAGGCAGCCCCCAACGACAGGGTTTTCTGATCGTGGGTAATGACCAGTGAAGGTTTCGCATCGGGGGCGATTTGATCGATGAAACTTACGTTCTTCCAATTACGCAGCATCCAATGTAGGGAGGGCGATGGCAGGCTGATCACAGACAGGTCGAGCCAATCCCGCCTCCCGGTATTCCATTCGGAAACATCTCCCAGCGAGTTCTTCAAGAAATTGCCTTCCTGAACATAGGGAGAAGACCGCCATAATTCGGCCGCAGGGGAATAACCAAGACCGGCAGCATTGAACGTGCCCGAAAGGGTGAAAATGATCAAAATTACGCCTATCGCGCCGGCCAACCCACTCATGGCTGCTCTCAATGACCAGCCCCAAACCACTAATACAGAAATGACCACAATTAAAAGGGCTGCTCCGGCAATGCCGGCCAGGTGTAACTGGGCATCCTGAACACCTAATTCGCCAGGGTTGACATTGACTAACCAGCTTACATTCAGCCACATAAAAGCCAGCAATGCAAAAACGATCCCCATCTGGCCAAGAGATATATACCAGTCTTCATAATCTAATATCTTTATACGGGAAATTTCTCTGGCGGCCAGGGCCATCAACGGGATCAGGGGCCAGACCAGGTCAATCACCTGGCGTCCGGGGTAAAAAATTACCAGCAATAACGTAACCAACAATCCATATGACAAAAAGGCATCGATTTTTTCACCACGCACGAAACCATGGACTGCTCCGGCCAGGCCAAGCAATAAAACCAGTGGGGAATATACCGCTAAAGCTGCCAGCATTCTCAAGGGAGAGAAAACCGGCGATACGCCCCAGCCCTTCAGATAAGCCGCCAGGCTGGTAAAAATTGCACTTAAAACCTGTGGGGCAAAGAAAAATCCCGTCCCAACAATAAACAGGGTGGCCGCAGTCCAGATCAATACGCGTCGCCATCCAATGGGTGGCAATATGCTCACGCTGGCGGGCGGATTGGTATTGGTTGCTTCTGCGGGAGGATTTTCTGCGTCTGCGGGTTTCGACACTGCGGACCAGCCTGCCACCAGCGCCAGGGCTACCAGCCCAGGCCAAAGCTCTGGCCCGCTCAAAAGGGCCAGCCCTGCGCTAATTCCCATTAAGGCCGGTTGGCCTTGCAGGTAAAACCCAAAGGCCAGCACAACGAACGTAACTGCCATAATAATACCATCGCCGGCATGGCGAGAAGCCGCCACCATACCGGGATCCAGCGCCAGGAAGAAAGCCATGCATATTGCGGCTGCTTTTCCTAAATGTTTACGGAACATGAACGGCGAAAGCGCCAACAGGCTGCCCACCAGGGCCGGCCAGAAACGCGCCAGCCACTCGGTGCTGGGAAGCATATAGAACAATGCCGAGGTGAGCAAGACATAAGCTGGCTGTGCACCAATCAGGGCGTGGCTATTCTTCGCCAGGTTGACTGCCTGAAGCGCCCAGGTGGCTTCTTGATCCGACAAAAAAGAGGTTCCTAAGGCCAGGAAACGAACACCCAGGGCGATTAAGAAGGCCAGGCAGTAAATGCCATACTCGACGGTGATTTTGCCAGGTTTCATATGCATTAGTCCTTTATGGCCCCACCTGATCGACCGGAGCAGGCCCGGAATACTCGTAAATCGTGACAACGCCTTTCTGGAATACGATCTTCAAGTTGTTCTGGAACTTGGTCTCGCTGACCCGGTATGCGCTGCGCTCAAGACTCCCGACGTAAATATAACGGATATTATACTGATTGATGATTTTTTCCGCATCGGCCCAACTGGTCGTCTTGTATAACTGCTCAATATCTTGCTGGCGCGATCCGATCTCACGTGCGCCGCCGCGCCATTGGCTCTCGTGTCCGGGCCAGCCCAGAACAGTCGGCTGACCCGAGATTTCGGAGACACGCGCAAAGCTCGAATAGCTCCCGCCCACGGCTTCGGCCACCACACCTAACGGCGCCTGCTGCAGCCAGCGGATAGCGTCCATCTCATCCGGGTTGAAAACCTGCATATAAGCGGTGCCGTCCAAAGTCCACGTCCCCGGGTTGAAATTGTTTGTCTTGGTCAACAACCCAAATACCGGGTACGCCATCGCCATCAAGATCAGCACCACCAGGCCAATCGAATGCACCCATCTCCAGGTTTTCTTTAATTCATTCAAGAGAACTGCCGAGCCGAAGGCAGCTACCATGCCCCACAAGATCCAGGTTTGGAAGTAGAACTTGAAAATGGTATTCATGCGCCAGCCGAACTGATCTCTCAAGTAGACAAATTCGGGCACCAGGGTCAACCCAATCCCGGTCAGCGCCAACAACAGGGCAAACAATTGCGGAGAGCGTGTTTCTGGCGCAGGCAGGTTTTCAACCGGCTGTACAGATTCTGTAACGGACGCAAGCTGGGTTTCAGATTCTGAGGCTGTACGCCGGGAGCCCGCTAACAGGCCCCACACCACAGCCAACAAGATATAGAGCAAAATCCAGGTCCCTGGTTGTTGAAAACGCTTTACCAGAGAATCGACCATCAACATCGTGCTGCCCACACCGCCGTGCAGATCGGTAAATAAACCGACTAACCCGGTTAATTGGAGTGACAACCCCGATGCCCCCCCACCGGGCAACAGGCCCACCACAATGGGCAGGCTGATGATCGCTTCACCCAGAAGGTATGAGAACACCCACAGCCCGCCAACTACCCAGGCAGAAAAAATCAAACCCTTTTTTAACTGAGCCAATGATCCCTGTTTTCGCCATAACCAGATCAGCCAGGCGATGATTGGCAGTAAAAGTGTGGCAAACATCACCCAAAAATAGACCCCGCGGGTGAAAAAATCCAGGCTGGGCAGGATTCCGCCAGCTTGAGAGGCAAAGCCGACATAGAAGGGCAGGTAAAGCAATACACCCACCACACCCAGGGCCAACCCCAGTTCGATGAATTCCCAAATGCGCCGCCAACTCCAGCCTTCCTGCTGGTAGCGGACCAGAGTGAAGGTACAGCCGAACAAGGCTACATAAATGGGAAAATCCCAGGTATTAATAAACGCCAGGCCCCCCAGCAAGACTGCGGCTAACCAGAAATCGGCTCTTTTCATCCACGACAAAATGAACACATCCCCGGCCGGCTGCTGATCGCCTTTTAGCCAATCGACGATGGCAGGAAGGATGCGTTTTGAGCCATAAGACTGGGTGGCCTGATAATAAAGGTTCAAAGCCAGGGCAATTACCAGCATGGCAAACGGCATTGCCAGAACGTGCGGGTGTAAATCGGAAAGCAGGTAAGAAAAGAAGGGGAACTCGTCGATGATCTCACGTGGCTGGCCCAACAGGTCGAAATCCTGCAGCACGCGCGAGGCCCTCCACCACCAGATGCCTCCCACGCGGGTAGGCACCCAACTGAGCGGTAACGACGGGGGTTTATTTAGCTCAAGGATATTCAACCAGGTCCAGAACCGCGACTGCATGCTGCCATCCGGTAACGTGGTCCAGAAAATCCCCCTGGCATGCAGCATCTCGAGGAAACCTTCGATATTGCTGACGATCAGGATGAAGAAAGGCGCCAGCAGCGCCAGACCAGCACCGGCGGTGGAAGTTTTTTCGTTTACTTTTTTCCTGGCCGGTTTTTGACTGTGCCAGCGATGGAGCAGCGAGTAAAGTATGCCATATGCCCCCAACGCCGTCATTCCAAACCATAAGGAGATCGCCAGGTTAAAGCCAATCCCTGAGATAACACCGGTGACGCGGATCAACATGGCTACCATCACATAGCCAAAGTAATAATAGGAGATTGCATAGCCTGAGAGCCAGGGATCCATGGGCGGGAACTTCGGCGAACGCAGAATGGCATTGATAAAGGCCAACTCCATGGGTTTCTCAGTCCCGGTTATGTCCGGGTTGGCGGCACGCACGACAGCCAGGAAGGCAAAAGCCGCCAGAAACAACAGCTCACCGGTCACCAGCAGGCGGGTTTTATACCTATACCAGGTGAACATTTCCTGCCATTTTCCCCGGATCGACCAGGCGCTTAATCCGGCCAGAATGGCCAGGGCCAGCAGGACACCTCCAATATCGTTCTGCAGAATCTGAAACGAAGTTAGCAACCAGAAGAAGAAACCCCACAAGATCAATCCCAGCGGGCGCGCCAGGGCATAGCCCCGGTCAGACAGGCCAGGCAGCAGCCGGTATGCCAGCGGAATGGCCAGGATCCCCACCAACGTGATTACCAGGTACCAGGAGAGAAATGCAATCATAAACTCTTTCGCTTCATTTCCATCAACAATTTCGAGGAAGTCATTTCAAGACTTTATAAATAGTGGTATGGCCTTGATGGTAGACTTGCGTCCACAGGTCACCGTTCCAGGCAGTGAACTTTTCCAAACCGGGGGCGGAATAATTAGCTTCTTCTAGCTGTCCTACGATTATATAACTGACGTTATATTTGTGGATGAAATTCTCGGTAAGCTGCCGGTCACTGGTATTGTAGAAAGCGCCAATTTCTTGAACCCGGTCGGTTACCCAGGTATCCGGAACGACTCCGCCGCGCTGCTGGCGCTCGTGCCAGTTCCAGCCCACCACACCTGGCAGCCCGGTGTAAATTGTAAAGCGGTTGCCCCAACGGTACTCAACCGTATTGGCTTCGACGATCACCGGCGAGCCTTTGACATTGCGCTGCATCCATTGGATGGCCTTGTAATCCTCGATCAAGTTCATATCATGGCCATTGTCGGAATAGGTAGCCCCCTGCATATACGCCATACCGTCCAGGGTATGCGGCGCCAGGGGATTCATGCGATCCCTGATTTTATCGGCCCCGCCCAGGACGGTGAACATGGCCGCCCCGCCGATTAACATAACCAAACCTACCTGCCAGGCCGTCCGCCAGACGCCAGACCATTCATGGATGACAGCCGGCAACATCCAGATCAAGCCGGCAGCCGCGCTGAGGGAGAACAGCGTCCATGCCTGCAGGTAGAATTTAAACACGGTGTTCATCCGGCCAATATCCCCTTTAAGCACAACCAGTTCGACTGCCAGGGTCAGGGTCAGCGCAGTTCCGACAAGGAAAAGCACCAGGCGTTTGACGTCTGGCTGGCCGGGGCGCAGAATCAAGATGACTGACCAGAGCATCAAGGGCAGCACTAACCAGGCAATCTGTACTCCTTTGATCATTAATAAAAATACAGCCAATACCAGCATTACCAGCACGGTCCCGATTATTCCCACGTAGGGGCGCAATTTCTTCAACGCAGAAAGCGGGGTCTTTGCCATCCAATCCAGGGTCTCCCATACCATCCAGGAGATAATTACAAACAGGAACAATCCCCAATGGGTAAGATAGGACCAGAAGGGAGAATGATCGCCCGTCCATAACTCAAAGGATGTGTAGCCCTGGCCGTACCACTGAGCGAAAGGTTGGTAGAACAGGAAGGATAATCCAACCAGCAGGACTGCACAGGCGCCCGCCAGGAACCAGCGCCGGGTGGTCTCACTGACCTCGGGTAAAATTGAGGCGGGTGTTCGCCAGTACTTGATGCCCGTATACATGACGACGATCACGCCCAGGGTCAGGTAAGTGGGTAAATCCCAGGTATTGGTCGGACGCAAGGCGCCGATCACCAATCCGGCCAGGCTGAAACTGCAAATAAAGTGCAGCCAGCCGTATCGCCCCTGCTCGTCGCCCCACTGCCACTTACCCTGGAGGATAGACAACCCCCAGGCCAGGGCTAACACGGTCACCGGGAGGGCAATCAAGTGGGCGTGCGGATCGGCGTACAGGAAGGTAAAGAATGGGAATTCAGTGATCGGCTCGCCAGGATACACCCGGCTGGGTATCCAATACCAATCGCCAGGAGCATAAGGCAGCCTCACCCCGGTCAAGAATTTGGCAAACCCCTCGAAACTGTAGACCCAGCGCATGGGGATCGATAAATTATCGATGTTCCCACCCGGGACACCCAGCTTTTGGAATCCTTGCCAGATCATGCGCACTGTGCCAAGGTTACCCAGGATCAACAGCCCAACCGAAGAGGCAATCCCGGCCAGGAAAGGCCAGCGTTCCAGGCCGAAGATCAAATGTGGGGTTTCAGCAGGCGCATGGTTATCTTCATCGGGTGATTTGGCCGCCAGTTCCTCTCCAGGTGAAGCGTCCTGACTGCGCAACTTGCGCTTTTTTAGCAAATTCCACCCAATGCAGAAGGCGCCCATGGCCAGCATGCTAAACCAGGTGGGCAGGATCAGGTTATAGGCCACCGAAGGGGTGATTCCCAACCACTTAACCAGCACACCGATCAGTACAAACCCATAATAATAGTAATTGATATAGCCCCCCGCAAACCATGGGTCGTAGGGTGGGAAAGTATTTGACTTCAAGACGGCATTAAAATACGAGAAATCCATCGGTTTCTCGCCGCCTTTGGCAGGATGCCAGAGGTCGGGGTTACCGAGACGGATGAGCAAGAAGAAAGTAAAGAAAGCCAGGGTCAGGATTTCTACAATCAGGAAGTAGCGTTTGTGTTCTTGCCACTCTCGCTTCAGGGATTGCCGCTGTATGTAGAATAAAACCGCATTTACCGCCACCAGGAGCAGAACCGCCACGGTGATGGTCAATTTGGTGACCGCAATGCCCGAGGAACCGGCGATCCAAACCAGGTAAGCCAGCAAAATGATGCCAACCAGCCGCGCCAGGGGATAGCCTTTATCACTCAGACCACCTAACGCCATTCTTACAAAAGGATAGACCAGCCAGCCCAGCAGCATCACCGTGAAATACCATAACACAAGGCTCAGCCCAGGATAGCGGTTGTAAATCAAGTTGGGATTGAATAAATCCGCCCAGGTGCCGCTGGCCTGATCCTGTTGTGCTTGCCACTGGGATAACATCAGGTTACCCGGGTATTGGCTGGCTTCGTAAGGCGTCCAGTTGATTACTTTGGAAAGATCGACTGAAGATAAAATTGAAAGGACTTGCGCCGGGTTGTAAGATGAATTTTTACGGAAAATCATCACCTTAGGCGCATCGTAGACGGTGAATGCCTCTTCTGCGAACTGGGTATTGAAGCGCAGCGAACCCAGGTTAGGATCTGATTGCTGGACATAGACGAGGTCGAAGCCGAGTTTGCCCTGGAACATGCCCGGTTGGGCGACCCGGTAGCACCAAACGATATCTTTATCCTCCGGACAACCCAACAGGTCACGATAATACAGGGTGGTGAGCGGATATCTTTCTGGGACGCGTACGGTGGTAGCCCATTCCCGGCCGGAGCTGCTAAATATATAATCCGCCTGGTTTAAGATGGACAGAAACCGGTGCAGTTTATCGGCGTTATCGTCAAAGTACATCTCAAAGTTCAGGTCAGACTGATAAATGCCCTTGTTATAATCAAAGGGGTTGGCGTTATACATATCCAGAGGGAGGGCATCATCCCAGGTAGATTCGGAAGCTGGCTGGCTGCCGTAAACAGCTATGGCGCCGCTTCCACCTGTGATACCCAACTTGAAGTAATACGTCTTGTCCTTCTGTAAAGCCACCGGTGAGGCAAATTGGAAAGTGTAGGCTTTGCCACGCGGGTCAACCGCGGCGCTAAAATCGCTGGTGACCGAAGCGCTTGCCAGGGGAGGACCGGTTGGGTCTGAGCCTTCCAGGGAGAACTGCAAGGTTTTTTGACCCGGGCTGGCTTCCCAATCCACGATCCAGGGCAGTTCGACCTGTTGCAGGCTCCCGGATTGGTCAGCAGTAAACGAGTCGATGTAATCCTGCCCGGGACGCAACGGCTGCACCCATTCGGCTAAAGCCTGGGGAAATATATTCCCATCCGGCATGGAGATATCCAGAGTCAACGAACCAGATAGATCGAGCAGAGCGTTATCACTGCCGGTTTCAAAGAGTAAATAGTAGGTTTTGCCTTCTTCAATCTGCAACGGCTCGACGAACGATAGCGTGTAAGCCTTACCGCGCGGATCACTGTCATCATTGAAGGTATCGATCAAGGCGCCTGCGGTCAATGAATTGGTCGAATCTGGAGCTTCGATCACATGAACTGCCAGCGTCTTGGCATTGCCACTGGCCGACTGGTCGCGGATATGGCCGATATTAAGGTCTTTCAATATGCCCGTGGCCTGGGCTTTGAAGGCGATCAGAATGGGCTGGGCAGCGTGCAAGGTGGCTGTTAAAGGAAATCCCAGGGGCTGATTCCAGACCCCGGCACCGGTGTTTATTTTTAGATTGATCGGACCGGGCACGTTCTGATAAATCCATGTGCTGGCTGCCACACGGGTCACCGGGCGAGTATAAATGCGGGTAAAAGCAAATGCCCATGCCAGGGTGCCTAAAATCACGGTGAAACCAATTACTCCGGACAGGAGACGATTCCAATTACGCCCCAACCACCTGGCGGCCGGTTTCAGGTTGGGCCTGAGGTCCCACAGCTCTACTATCCCCCAGCCAGCAATGATTTCAAGGGTAGGATAAACCGGAAGCTGGTAGCGCATGGTGCGGGTAAAGTTCAACGACTCGAGGGTGAAATAGATCGCCGTCCAGAACCAGATCAACCCATGCTGGCGCCAATTCCCCCTGAGCATGCGCCAGGCCATCCATAGGAAGCTGGCCCACGCCAACAGGCCCAGGGGATAACCCAGGCCCCATTCTACCATGTTGGTCCAGGCAAAGGTGATCGGGCGGCGCGCCCACTGCAAGGCGGGCGGGAAATCAACGTTACCGGCGCTTTGCGAGGCCAACTGCATCAGGCTGGCGACCCAGTTGGGATTCAGCTTTAAACCCAGAAAATTTGGGCCGCTGAAAGCATAAGGCTGAGCGATGCGAAATACAAGAAAAGATACCAGGCCGGCAAGCACCAGGTTGCGGAAGATAAGGATGATCTGCCGCTCGCGTTCACTATATAGCCGGGCCAGCGGCTGCCGAAAAATCTTTACAACCAGTTGCCCGTTTTCGACTTTAGGCAGCTTTGAATAATAAATAAAGGCCGCCACCGGCAGCAGTAAGGCCGCAGGCGCTGCGCTGACCTTTGAGGCCATAGCCAGTCCCAGGGCTATCCCAAATAGAATATGGGGAACCACCGACGACCAGGATTCGTTGACCAGCTTCCATAAAGATACTGAACTGGTGGAAAAGCCCTGTTCGTCCACTTCATCCACCAGCCGGACAGGCGCTGTGTAATTCCCCTCCAGCACCAGGGTGGCAAAATATAAGGCCAGGACGGTAAAGAAATTAATAAAGTTGTCGACGGTGAAGAAATGGGAGAGTTGAATCGACAACACAGCCGTGGCCGCAAAGGCGGCAGCCAGAAGCCCGATGGCGACTTTTTTATACAGGCGAATGGCAATCAGATAAACCAGCAGAACGGTCAGCAGGTCAACCAGCGCCGAAAAAAAGCGCCCAACCAGGAATACCTGGTCGTATCCGGTTAGATTGATCCACCCGGCCACGTAACGGACGATGAACAAAGGCAGCGTACCGTATACATAGAACCCATAACCGCGGTTATTGGGATTGAGGCTTGAGACAGCCGTATTGAAGTAATCGCCCAGGCTCTTCACCGGGGAAATGGCGCTTTCCACCATGGTCAAAAAGCGCTCATCCGGGTGTAGATGATAATTTGCGTCCCAGTTGATTCCTACAAACCGGAAATATGCTCCGACAACCAGGATCAACGCCAGCAGCAGCCCAACCCGCAGCGTCCGCCTGGAGGCGTGAGGCGGATTGCCTGAGGTAGTCAGTGGGTCTTTATTTTCTACCATCGAATGAGCTCTTATTTCCCTGCTACCGACAGGAAATCAGACAGGCTGCTTTGCTGCATTGCACCCGGGGCGGGAGGAACCAACACCACCCAGAAATCTTTACCGGGTAAATTGGCCTTGAATAACCAGTAAGAGCTTTGCGGGTACAAAGCTACCAGGGCGTCGAGGTCCTGCGTATCATCACTTTTTACCAGGAATAATTTAGCGTGCGGCTCCGACAGGGTGTCCTTAAAGTTAGCCGGCCATAATGCATAATCTTTGAGCGGGTACCCGGCATTGATGCCTACCAGGCGGGTATCTACCCAATAGGGGTAAGGCACCACGTAAGCCGAATCGGGCGTCCCCACTGAAGTGGCAAAGGCGTGGATGATCTTGCCCATATCATCCGTATTCCAGGCTCCCGCCATAAACTGTTTGTCAAACTGGTTGAATACCAGGTCAAAATTCTGCGAGGCCGACCAGGTAAACAAGAACAGCGCCAGGACTACTGTGATGCCAATCCCCAGGCGCCGGGATTTCGCACGCCTGACCAGCCCAGAAAGGATGCCCTCCAGGGCGATGGCGGCAATCAGGAAAACCGGAATGATGGCCCCGCCGGTGCGGTTCAAGGATGGATTTTCGTCCGGGAAGGCCAACGACAGGATGGATGGCAGCATGAACAACGGCACTGAGATCAACAGGAACAAGTCAAGCCAGTGGCGGTTGCGGATGTACCGATACAACAGCAATAACGAGCCCAAGAAATACAAAGCGGCCGTTACCACATCCAGAGCCGGCCGGCCAACCACTGAATGCACCCAGATGCTGCCGTTATCCCAGAAGAACATGATCCAGGCTTTCCACAGATTATTGGCGAATATCAAGCCAGCCGGGCCAGGAAGAGGCCTTTCCGTCGTACCCAGGCGGGTGAGGGCGCGGTAGTTGAACATCTCCGGGTTATCGAAAATATACCGGGCAAGAGGCAGGAAAATGACCAGCGAAACCAGCGCCAAGATCATCAAGGCCCAGATCGTTTGCTTGCGTTTTCCGCCAGACTGGGGGTGGACCAGGTAAATCGCAATGGCGATCACTACAATAACAGGCACAATGCGATATGGGCTGTAGCCTTGCAGGCCGAAACCCAGGGCCAGGCCCGAAAGGACGAAGTAATTCCGGTTGGAAGTACGCAACCCGCGAATCAAAAAATACAGCATGGGCGCCACAAACAGAGGGTAAAGCGGAAAACGCAGTCCAATGCGTGAGATCAGGTTTGGCCAGTAACCGATGGCGGTCAAGATCAAAGCAATCAACCCGACGTAGCGGTTGCCGATTTCTTTTCCCAACAGGTATATAAAAGGCAAAGTAAGGAATCCGACCAGCGCCGTGGCCAGTTTCAGAGAAATAAATGAAAGGCCAGTTTTGAAGACAATCGAAATCAGGGCGGTCAGGTACATCTGGTCGGCTTCCCGCCCGGTGTTGCGCGGGAAGAAGATCGAGAACTTCCCATTGAGAATATCCGAAATGTCCAGCAATTTCTCGGCGTGGTCGCTGAACATTTCACCGGGCACCTGGTTGAGACGGTAGAAACGGAAGAAGAGTGCCAGGATAAACACGGCTATCAGCACCAGGGTCCAGGGAGTGATGACCAGGCGAATGGTGGGCTTTTTCAACCAGGCTGCCAGGCGATCCCACAGGCTGGCCTGGCCGGTTTTACCGGACCGTGGAATCCACAGCGCGTAAAGTATGTAAGCCAGGGTGATCACCCATACGGTGACATTGAATAAATCGAAGGTGTTGTTGGTAAAGATTAAAAATGCCAGCACCATCAACAGACCGCTGATCACCAGGGCAGATTTATGCACCTCGAGAGAGAATGGTTTTGCCGCGTCCTGTGGAAGGGGCGCAATCCGAAATTCATTTTTTAATACTGACCAGAGCAGCATCGCCGCCGCCAGGCCGTAAAGAACCAGGCCAGGAATCAGCGCGCGATCGGGCGGTTCGAACCCAAGTTGGGCAAACAGCGCCAGAAACAGGGCAATAATTGCCCGCCATGGCCAGGGCGAAGGCCCGGCCGGCTCTTGAAAAATTGGCTCAACCTTTTCTTCATCCTGAAATTCATCAATCGTAAACGTTTGGGCGTCTTCAGCCTGCTGTAAACCTACAGACATCAGGGCCTGCTCCGATTCACCCAGTGAGGGACTTCGATTGCCTTCTTCACCTTCAAGGGGTGTATCGGATGGGAAGACGATCTTCGGACTACCCCGCCAGTGTAATAGTGATTTCAGATAGTCAAGGACGCTTGGTTCTTCCATAGTTTTTATTTACTCAGAGGAGGGTTTCTTAGGCATCGGTATATATTACTGCATGCAAGGTATAGCGGCAAGGCCGCCATAAAGAACAAAGCAGGTCACGCTACCCGCCGGGCGACATAAAAAGTGTAAGACCCGTGTGGATGGAGCGGGTTTTCATTATAGACAGGCCTGACCACGGTGTTTGTCAACGACAGGTTCCAGCGGGTGGGCAGCAAAATCCACCGGCGTAATAATGCATGGATCAGCAGAGAGGGCAGCCCAAAATAGTGACCCCATTCCAGAACGTGCAGGGAATGCGGCGAAAAATAATGCCACCAGCGCTCGACTTTAAACCCGGATTTCTCCAACCGCGCCTGCCATACCTCAGGCGCATCACAATGGGCATGCCGTGAAATCCGGTTAAAGAAAGCCCGGTAGGCATCTGCCAGGCGTTTCAGCCCAAGCCGGTCAAGAAAGCTCGAAATGGAAAGGTTGGCGAGAAAATTGTGGTTTGGCACGCAGAATAAAAATAACGCGCCGGGTTTCAATACCCGCCCGATTTCTACCAGCACCGGATCGATGTCCGGGATGTGCTCCAGGACCGAATTTGAGAACGCACTGGCAAACGTTTCGTCAGGTACCGGTATGCGGTCCCCGTAGCCTTGCAAAACTAACCGGTAAGCACCCACTTTGACGGCTTTGTGGACCGGGCCTGTCCAGGGATCAATACCCACGTCGATCGGGTGGTCGAAGGTAATTTGGGCAAAGTCGCCGTCCCCGCAGCCCATGTCGAGCACCGGCGCAGCCAGCTCGAATTCCTGGTAAAACCTGGCTTCGACGGCGCGTAAGACGCCGCGAAAGTAGGGCAGCTCACGAATATTCAGCCACAAATAATCTTTTTCAACCATCCTTTGTCCTCAACTCGTCCTGGATTTCAGCAAAGAGATTTTCATATTCCACTGCTACGGTATCTGGCAAGTAGCGGTGGGCGATTGGCCCGGCTTCCCGGCGGAACTTTTGCGGATCGGCCAGGATTTCCAACATAGCTTTCTCAAGGGCGGCCGAATCCCCGATGGGGATGATCTTACCCATGGCATGCATACGCACCGGCTGGCGAACGCCCGGCAAATCTGAGGCAATCACCGGCACACCGTTCATCATGGCCTCGATCTGCACTAACCCAAAAGATTCGGTCGAATTCAGGCTGGAGACAACCAGAAAATCGAGGTTAGGATAAAACGCCGCCAGGGATTCCAGGTCAAGGTTCCCTAGAAAATGCCAGTGCCCTTCCTGCTCGTATTTCTGGATCAGCGGAGAGAGTTTTTGAAAATATTTCTCTTCTCCCATGATATTTTTATAAGCCCCGGCAAAAAGCACCAGAGCATCGGGATAGGCAGACAGCAAGCCCGGTAAGGCATTTAACAACACTTCGATGCCTTTTTCCGTAGCAAAGCGCGTCGCCATTCCAATCACGGGACGCTGGCCGCGCGGGTTATGCGTCTTTCCAAAGGCCAGCACAGCTTCGGGAGTAACTGCCGGCAGTTCAACCGGGGGTTGGATGACGTGCAGTTTTTTTAGATAACGGGTCAGATAACGAGAATGTTCGGCATAATCGCGGGTATAAGTGACCACCCGGTGGGTAAAAATGGCTGCCAGGTTGTTCATCATAAACACCGCCTGGTTAGCGGCCCACGCCAGCAGTCCAGGAGGCATCTGCAAATCACAGTGATAAGTAATTACGGTCGGCTTTTTCAAAACCCGACCCCGGAAGGCTACGCCGGCGGCGTCGAACTGCGGCAGGTGCAAATGGATTACATCGTTCTCACGAACCAGGCGACCGGCCATGAATCCAAAAGTTGGCATGATCACACCCTTGCTGAGGCGGAACAACACCGGGACGCGCACCACGCGCACCCCATCCCGTACCTCTTCTAAAGGCAGCTCTGGCAAGTAGCGTGAGGTTAATACAGTCACTTGATGGCCGCGCCTCACTAAAGCCTTTGCCAGGCGTTCAGCATAGATGGTCAGGCCGCTTGTGTGTGGGCGGTAATAGGTCAAAACGATCAAAATACGCATAAACCCCGTCTTCTATTAGAAAAGCTGAGGATTATTCTTTACCCATTCGAACAAGCGCTGTATGCCTTCTTGTGGGGTTATAAGCGGTTCCCAACCAAGTTCCTGTTTGGCTTTGCGGATATCCGACACGTAAATCCGCTGATCGCCAGGGCGCCAGTCCCCCTGCCCGGTGGGGATAGGATGCCCGGCCAGTTTTTCCAGGATCGGCTGAAATTCTTTCCAGATCGAGATGGTCTTGTCCGGACCACCGCCAATGTTATATATGCGGCCGGCAGACCGGTCGATATTGGCCAGGGCCAGGTCGTAGGCATTCATCAAATCGTCGATGAAAAGCACATCGCGCACCTGTTTGCCGTCGCCATAGATGGTGATTGGTTTACCGGTCAGCACGGCGATGATAAACCAGGCCACCCAGCCCTGGTCTTCCATGCCAAACTGGTGCAGCCCATAAATGCAGCTCTGGCGAAAGACGACACTGCGGATACCATAAATGCGTTGATAATCGCGCACGTACTGGTCGCCGCTTCCTTTTGAACAGCCATACGGTGAGTGGAAATCCAGAGGCTGCGCTTCCGAGATTCCCAGCGGGTAATCGACGTAGTGATAATGAAGGTCATCCTCAGCTACACGCACATCTTCCATCCCGCCGTATACTTTGTTGGTTGAAGTATATAGAAACGCCGGGCTGGTCCCGCAGGCACGCGCGGCTTCGAGCACGTTGAACGTGCCCTGGGCATTGATCTCGAAATCCTCCCGCGGATCCGTCACCGAAGTCGTCACAGCGACCTGGGCAGCCAGGTGAACAATCACGTCTGTTTTACAGGCTGCATCCTTGATGGCATCCGCGTTGCGCACATCGCCCACGATCAGCTTGAAACCGTCGTTGCCAAATTCCTGGCGCAGCCAGGCCAGGTTGAGCTTCGAACCAGCCCGCGACATATTATCGAAAATGGTCACATTTTCGCCGCGCCTGACCAGGCGCGCCACATAGTTAGAACCAATGAACCCCGCCCCACCGGTCACCAGAAAGTTCCGTGCCATCTTACTTCTCCTGAATAGTTCTATTGACCCACATTGTTCCGAGTCTGAATTTGTTCAAACAGGTTGCTGATCGAGTTACGGCTGCGTACCAGCTCGATAAAGCCGAAAATACCGTTGATCACAAACTGCATGAAATGCATTAGTAAAGCATAGGCCAATGCTGCCGAGGGCGAAATACCAAAAATCGCCAGGGTAGCTACGACTGTAGCTTCGAAAACACCCAGCCCACCCGGCGCCTGGGGGATCGCCACGCCCAGAGCCAGTGCGCCGGTCATGAACATGGACCGATACAATGGAAAACCGGGGGAAACGGGCTGGAGCATGACAAAATAAAGAGTGACCCACAACGCCCATGACAATAATATCCAAAAGAACGCCAGTAAAAATTGATCCAGGCGGGTAAGCGTACCCAGGCCATCCAGCAATGAATCAAGGCTGGGGACAATCCACTTTTGCACCAGCGGCCATCGCTGTCCAATGCGGGTTACCCAGCCATGCACTTTCTGATTGTTACGGGCTGCCAGGTAAAGGGAGAGTAACCCGATGATCACCAGCAGCATGGTTAAGATCGCCACCGGGCGAGCCCAACTCACGCCGAGCACCAGCGGCAGCGTCGCCAGCAGCAAGCCCGAGGCCATGGCCAGGTCAAAAGCGCGTTAGATGACGATCGTCGATAGGACGTGGAAAGGGCCCAACCCGGAGGTCTCGCCCATAAAGACTGCCCGGCCGACTTCGCCTGCCCGGAGGGGCAGGATGTAATTAAGAAAATATCCTTCACAGATGATAAAGAAAGACTGTTTAAAGGTTGCCCGGTATTTCAACAAAACGCGCCAGGCCAGCGCCCGCGTGCCCAGTGACACAATCGAAATCACCACGGCTACCAACAGATAGAGGGGTTGGATGGTCGAAAATGCCAGTTTTAAATCATTCCAACTTGCCAACCGAAAGACTGTCACCAGGGCTATCAGGCTGATAATCGCGCCGGGCAGCCAACGGCGCGCGTTGCGCCACAATCCAGATGAAGATTGCCTCACTGATCCTCCAGGCGCAGCACCGCCATGAAGGCTTCCTGCGGGATTTCTACATTCCCGACCATCTTCATACGGCGCTTGCCTTTTTTCTGTTTTTCGAGCAATTTTTTCTTACGGCTGATATCTCCGCCGTAGCATTTCGCCAGCACATCTTTACGCATAGCCTTGACGATAGCGCGCGAGATGACCCGCCCGGAGGCTGAGGCCTGGATGACCACATCGAACAACTGGCGTGGGATCAAGGCTTTCAGCCGGGTGACCAGGGCCTGGCCCTTGTGATAAGCATCGTCGTGGTGGACGATGGCAGCCAGCGCATCCACCGGCTCCCCTCCCACCAGGACTTCCAGTTTAACCAGGTTGCCGGGCCGGTATTCGATAAACTGGTAATCCATGGAGGCATAACCGCGCGAGCGCGATTTCAGATCGTCGAAGAAATCTACAATCAGCTCGGAAAGCTGGATTTCATAACTGAGCATGATGCGGTTGGTGGCCGGATATTCCTGGGCTTTGAATACCCCGCGGCGGGTGGTGGCCAGGTCCATGATCGTGCCGAAGAATTCCGTCGGGCTGAAGATTTCCAGCATCATCCACGGCTCGCGGATTTCTTTGATCAAGCCTTCTTCGGGCAAGCGCGCCGGAGACGAGATCAGGATGACCTCGCCGTCCAGCATCTCCACTTCATATTCTACGGAAGGAGCGGTGACCACAATATCCAGATCGTATTCACGTTCCAGGCGCTCCTGGATAATTTCCATGTGAAACAGGCC
>VFSW01006010.1_pt1 | contig 17886 bp, 16 predicted proteins | sample 5358111 | NCBI WGS metagenome assembly VFSW01 (sample SAMN11554181, study PRJNA540505) | mine drainage metagenome | isolation source: sediment from site ElyBrook_90M | place: USA: Ely Copper Mine, Vershire, VT | collected 2017
CGAGCTGGTCTGCGTGGCGCTAAGCGACGGAGACCTTGAGGCCGCACTGGCGCAGTACGAGCCTGGGGCGCTGCTGGCACCGTGGGCGCGCGAACCGGCGGCCAGCGGTGCCACCCTGCGTGACCTCCTGGACGCCGTGATGGGCCTGAGGCTGCCGCTCTCGATCCAGGTCAGCGCCGTGCTCCCGGCCGGCGAGGTCGCGCTCGTGGTCAGCGAGCGGAGCGTGGCCGGCCTGGGCCCGGGTTCGCAGTACCTGCGATTCAGCGGATCGGGCGCGGCGGTCGTCCGGCGGCTGCCCGGCGGGGCCTGGCGGATCAGGGCCGACGCGTGGGGCCTGCGCGTATCCCCGAGCACCCCCCAGACCCCCGGCGAATCACCCCGGGCGGCCGCGGACTCTAGCAGTGAACGATCTGGGCGATGAGGAAATATGAAGGGGAGCACCATGAACACTGCCGACACCAGCGGCGCCGAGACGGTCATCGCGGCCGCTCGCCCGACCCCCGCGCCGGACTGGCCGCGGCCACCGGCGGAGCGGCGCCCGGAGCAGGGAAAGCCGGCCCGGCGCCCGCGCTCGCGCTTGCTGACCGTGATCAGCGCGGGCCTGATCGGTGCCGTGATCGGCGCCGGCGCCAGCTACGCCGTCGTGAAGAAGCCGGCTGCGACCAGCCAGGTCTCCGGCTACAGCTTCCAGACCATCAACAGCGCCCGGGACAATACCTTCAACCAGCTGCTCGGGATCACCAATAGCGGGCAGATCGCCGGCTACTTCGGCTCCGGCGCGCAGGGGCACCCGAATCATGGCTACCTGATTCAGTCCCCTTACGGTCAGGGCAATTTCTCAGCGGAAAATGTGCCGCACTCGGTGCAGACGCAGGTTACCGGACTCAACAGCAATGGCGTCAGCGTCGGATTCTGGTCCAGCCAGAACACCGCGGCCGGGACCAACAACAACTTCGGATTCTGGGCCAGCAACGGGAAATTCCACACGGTCAGCTTCCCGAACAGCCACAAGGGCAACCCGCCGGTCGACCAGCTGCTCGGGGTCAATGACCACGGGATCGCGGTCGGCTTCTACACCAACAGCGGCGGCAACAACCGCGGCTATGAGTACGACACCCGCACCGGCAAATTCACCCGGGTGCTCGTGCCTGGCGCTCCCGGCGGCTCGGCCGGGCCGAGCCTGACCGCCACGGCGATCAACAACGCCGGTGACGTGGCCGGCTTCTACGCCGCGTCCAACGGGTCCACCGAGGCGTTCGTGCTATACGCGAACGGCCGCTTCAAGACGCTGGCCTTCCCCGGCTCGGCGATGACCCAGGCGTTCGGGATCAACAACCTCGGCGAGGTCGCGGGGGCTTACAGCACCGGCTCTGGCAAGAACGTCGCGACGCACGGCTTCACCTGGCAGCCGGGTCAGGGCTTCGCGACCGTGGACGCGCCCGGCGGCGCCGGCACCACGACGCTGAACGGCATCAACGACTCCGGTGACCTGGTCGGCTTCTACACCGACGCGGCCGGCAACACCGACGGCCTGCTCGCCACCTTCCACAAGTAAGCGATCGCCGGCCCCGCGGGCCTGGTTCCTGATCTGGATCGTCTGCCGGTCACCATGACCGGCAGACGCCCCAGATCAAATATGTGTTCATGGCGATGATCATCGCGGCTACGGCGCCGGCCGCGGCGGTGGTGAAACGGCGGTTGACCAGCGGGCCCATGATGTCGGCGCGGCGGGTAAGCAGCACCAGCGGCACTACCGCGAACGGGATGCCGAAGGAGAGCACTACCTGCGAGATCACCAGACTTTCGGTGGCCGGCAACCCGGCGGCGAGCACTACCAGGGCCGGCAGCATCGTCAGGCCGCGCCTGACGAACAGCGGGATCCGGCGGCCGATGAAGCCCTGCATCACCACCTGTCCCGCGTAGGTGCCCACGCTGGATGAGGACAGGCCCGAGGCTAGCAGCGCGACCGCGAAGGCCAGCGCCGCGCCGCCGCCCACCAGCCGGCCTAGCCCGGCGTGCGCGGCGTCGATCGAATCGGCCGCTCCCATCCCGGGCCGGCCGAAGAGCGACGCGGCCACGAACAGCATCGCGAGGTTGATCACCCCGGCGGCACCGAGCGCGACGACGACGTCCAGCCGCTGGAAGCCAAGCAGCTCCCGCCGCTCGGCGTCGTCGCGGCAGGCGACCCGGGACTTGGTCAGGGCCGAGTGCAGGTAGATCACGTGCGGCATCACGGTCGCCCCGATGATCCCGGTGACCAGCAGCAGGCTGTCCCGGCCGGTCAGGTTCGGCACCAGCCCGGCCGCGATCCCGGCGGGCCGGGCCCCGATCGCGGCCAGGTCGTAGACCAGTCCGAGGAAGACGATCCCGAGCAGCGCGGCGATCGCGAGCTCGAAGCGGCGGTAGCCGCGCTGCTCAAGCGCGAGGATCGCGAACGCCACCACCGCCGTGATCAATCCGGCCGTCAGTAGCGGCACGTGGAACAGCAGGTTCAGCCCGATCGCGGCCCCGATGAATTCAGCGAGGTCGGTAGCCATCGCGATCAGCTCGGCCTGCACCCACAGGCCGCGGGAAACGGGTCGCGGGAGGTAATCGCGGCAAAGTTCCGGCAGATCACGTCCGGTGGCGACACCGATCTTGGCGGACAGGTACTGCACCAGCATCGCGGTGAGGTTAGCGGCGACGACCGCCCACGCCAGCGCGTATCCGGACGCGGCCCCGGCCGAGAAATTCGTGGCGAAATTGCCTGGGTCGATGTAGGCGACAGCGGCGACGAACGCCGGGCCGAGCAGCGCCGCGATGCCGCGGAGCCGCCCGCGCGAGCGCAGCAAGCGCAAGGCGCTGAGCTGCGCGATCGCCGCGGGCTGGCCCCCCGACAGCGCCGCCGGTCCAGCGCCGCCCGCCAGATCCGGCCCCGCTAGCGAGGCCCCGGCCACGGGGCCGGGACCTCAGCCGACCGACGGGCCGAGGCCGAGCGACTGCGGGGTACTGGCGTCGGGAGATGGCTGGTGCAGGCCCTCGTCGAGAGCGCCGAACTCGGTCATCAGCGCCCGGCTGCCGCCCCAGGGCGTCTGCTCCTCGGCGACCAGCGTGTTCGTGGTGAGCAGCAGCCCGGCCACCGAGGCCCCGTTCTCCAGTGCCGCCCGCGCGACCCGCAGCGGATCGATGATGCCCATCTCGATCATGTCGCCGAAGCGCCCTTGCAGCGCGTCGAAACCATCGTCGGCGCCCATCTGCGCCATCTGCGCCACCACCTCCTGGCCAGGGTAACCCGCATTGGCGGCGATCAGGTAGGCCGGCGTGGTGAGCACCCGGCGCACGATCTCGACGCCGATCGCGTAATCGTCCTTGACCTCCAGGTCATCGAGCGCGGACTCGGCGTGCAGCAGCGCGGCCCCGCCGCCCGCGACGATCCCCTCTGCCATCGCGGCCCTGGTGGCGGACAGCGCGTCCTCCACCCGGTGCTGCAACTCCTTCAGCTCGGCATTGGTCGGCGCGCCGACCCGGACCACCGCGACCTTGCCGGACAGCGCGCCGATCCGCTCGGTGAGCACGTCCTCGTCCACCCCGAAGGTGGCCCGCTCCAGTTCCGCGCGCAGCTGCGCGATCCGGAACTCGACGTCGCCGGACGAGCCGGCCCCGCCGACGATCGCCGTCCGGTCCGCGGTGACCCGCACCTGAGCCGCCCGGCCAAGCTGCTCGACGGTCATCGTCTCCAGGGTGAATCCGGAGTGCTTGCTGTACACCGCGCCGCCGGTGACGGACGCGATGTCCTCAAGCTTGTGCAGCCGGCGGTCGCCGAAGCCCGGGGCCCGGACCGCCACGCACTGGAAGATCCGGTTCACGTGGTTGTGCACCAGCATGCTCAGCGCCGTGCCCTCGACGGTCTCGGCGAAGATGACCAGCGGCCGGGGATCGCGCATGACCTTGTCCAGCAGCGGCATCAGCTGCTGGACCTTGGAGATCTTCTCGGTGCAGAGCAGGAGATACGGGTCGTCGACGATCGCCTCCAGGGACGCCGGGTTGGTAACCAGATACGGCGACAGGTAGCCGTTGTCGAACTGGAAGCCCTCGACGAAATCGACGCTCATGCCGTGAACCGGCGACTCCTCCACGGTGACGATGCCGTCGTCGCCTACCGTGTGCAGCGCCTTCGCGATCACCGCGCCCACAGTGTCGTCGTCGTTGGCCGATATCGCCGCGACCCGCGCGTAGTCCGCCTCGGTGACGACCGGATGCGCGACGCTCTGCAGGTGCTCGACGAGCCGGCCGACTGCCAGGTCAATGCCCCGTTTCACGAGCACCGGATTGGCCCCGGCGTCGATGGCGCGCATGCCCTCGATCACGATCGCCTGGGCCAGCACCGTCGCGGTTGTGGTGCCGTCACCCACGATGTCGTTGGTCTTGATCGCCGCTTCCTTGACCAGCTGGGCACCCATGTTCTCGAACTGGTCCTTCAGGTGGATCTCCCGTGCGATGGTCACGCCATCGTTGGTGACGACCGGCGACCCAGTAATTTTCTCCAGAATGACGTTTCGCCCTTTGGGTCCGAGCGTTGACTTCACGGCCTCGGCCAGCTGGTTGACCCCGGCCAGCAGCAGGCCGCGAGCTTCCGCGCCGAAGCGAAGTTCCTTGGCCATAGATAGGTCCTCCTCAGGCGTAGCTGTCTGGCGGTGGTATCTGGCACCACCTAGGGGACGAGGATGGCGCGGCCGCGAACCTGGCCGGCGTCGAGATCGCGCAGGGCCTGCGCCGCCGCGTCGAGCGGGTAGGTCCTCGTGTGCAGGGTCACCTGGCCGGCCTGGGCCAGCGCCATCAGCTCGGCCAGCTCGTTGTAGGTCCCGACGATGTTCCCGACGATGTTGCGCTCGGTGGAGATGATGTCGAGGGTCGGGATCGTCACCGTGCCGCCGTAGCCGATCACGAAGTACGACCCGGCGCGCCCGGTCATCGCGAAACCGTCATGCTCCGCGCCCTGCTCGGCGACGAAGTCCAGGACCACCTCCGCACCACCGCCGCCGGTGAGGTCGGCGACCGCCTGGACCTGCCCGCCGTCGGCCACCACGGCCTCGTGGGCGCCGAGCCGCTGCGCGAGCTTGAGCGCGTCTGGGTTGCGGTCGACCACGACGATCCGGGTGGCGGTCAGCGCCGCCAGGCACTGGATGCCGATGTGCCCTAGCCCGCCAGCGCCGATGACGACGCAGGTGGTGCCGGGGTAGAGCAGCGGGATCGCCTTGCGCACCGCGTGGTAGGCGGTGATCCCGGCGTCGGCGAGCGCGGCCACGTCCTGGGGCCGGGTCCCCGGGTCGAGCCGGACGCAGGCGCGGGCCGAGGTGAGCAGGTACTCGGCCATTCCGCCGTCGCAGCTCAGGCCGGGGAAGGAGCTGTTGGCGCAGTGCATGTCCTGGCCCGCGCGGCAGGCCCGGCACAGGCCGCAGGTCGGCGTCGGATGCAGGATCACGGTGTCGCCGACCGCGACGTTGGTGACGGCGGAGCCGACCTCGTGCACCCAGCCGGCGTTCTCGTGGCCGATCGTGTACGGCAGGGCAACGCCCATCGCCGCCGCCCACTGGCCCTCGATGATGTGCAGGTCGGTCCGGCAGACACCGGCCCCGCCGATCCGCACGATGACGTCGAGCGGGCCCTCGATCTTCGGCTCAGGCACCTCCTCCACTACCGGCTGGCTGTGGTACCCGTGCAACCGCACTGCCCTCATTGACAATCTCCTCGCCTAGTCCTGACGTGGTGTACCGGTGCGCCAGCATGCCGCGGCAGATGCCGGAGTTCGCTTCGATGCTGACTCGCGTCGTCTGCGCCGGGCGCAGGTGCAGCGGGATGGCGTCGCGATCGAGCGACGTGCCGGTTACCGGATCGATCAGCAGCGCGGCGGCGTCGCCGGCCGGCAGCCCCAGCTCGGCCCGGCGCTGCCGCAGCCGGTCCAGCTCGCGGGAGGCCGGCACCCGGCCGAGCGTGAGATCGGCCAGCGCGCCGGGAGCGGCGCCGCCGGCGATCAGCGGCCGGCAGACCTGGTCCGTGCCGGCCATGACGGCCTTGCGCAGGAACTCGGCGCGGAGCTGGTCGAGCTCGCCGGTCGCCTCGCCGGCGCAGGAGCGGGCGAACCCGGCCCGTGCCGCCACCCCGCCGTTGATCGCGTCGGCGGCGAAGTGATCGTCCAGCAGGATCTCGGCGCCGAGCACGCCGTCCAGGGCCGTGACCGCGTCGTAGGCGTCGGCGACCATCAGGAAGGCGAAGTTGGGCGCGCAGAAGTACGTCGGCAGCCTCAGCCGGACCACGGCGATCCCGTCCGCCGAGACGGTGCACGACGATACGAAACCGAGCGAGGTTATCGGCTCGTCCAGTTCCGGGTCGCGCACCGCCTCCAGCGCCGCGAGCACCTCGGCGGTACCGATCATGCGGGCGCTGCCACCTTGGCGTCGAGCCGCAGCTCGGCCGGCACGTCGATGTCGTAGAGCCGGGCAGCGTTCAGGCCCAGGATCTTCTTCTTCGAAGCGGTGGTCAGTCTCGGGAAGTCGGCGAACTCCTCGTCATCGGGGTAGTCCCAGTCGACGAAGCCCTCGACCTGCCATTTCGGCTCCCAGATCGCGTAGTCGCTGCCGAACAGCAGCTTGTCCTCGCCGAGCCAGAACATCAGCTCGCCCATCACCTTGGCGAAGAACCTCGGCCTGGCGTGCATGAGCCCGCCGATCACGACGGCGAGGCCCGCGTACACGTTGCGCTCCTGCGTCGCCATGAAGCAGAAGTCCTCGATCCGCGGCAGGCCGACGTGCTCTACGATGAAGTTCAGGCCCTGGAAGGCGGTGGCCGCGTGGTCGACGTCCGATACGTCGAAGGCGTCCTTGTCCAGCGGCCAGATCGTCGGGCCCTTGTGAACGTGGATGTTCTTGATCCCGAGCTCCTGGCATGCCTCCAGGTAGCGGTACGCCTCCGGGTCCGTGAGCTTCCAGCCCCGCGAGCCCTGCCGCCACTCGGCCGTGTAGAGCTTGCATCCCCTGGAGCCATAGAGCTCCACGTTGTGCCGGAGGGTCTTCAGCCCGTCCTCGCCCTCGCGGGGATCCCAGCGGGTGTTGTAGAGGAACCGGCCGGGATGCCGCTGGCCCATGGTCGCGTTGCGCTCGGTGGTATTGAATCCCTCCTTGTACCACTCGGTCAGATAGGTCGGCTGGAAGATCGCCTTGTCGACATGGCCCTCGGTGAAGACGTCCTTCATCAGGTCGGCCTCGGAGTACTTCTGGAAGTGCTCAAGCGACCAGTGCGTAGCCGGCGGCCCGAGTCCCTGGTAGGCGTGGAAGCACTCGATCCAGCCCTTGGCGAACTCCTCGTGGCCCTCCACCCAGTTGTCGGGGGCGGCGTTCCAGTAGTGCATGTGACCGTCGACTACGAAGTATTTCTCGCCATTCTTTTCGTACATTTGTTCTCCTCGCGCAGAATCGAGAGCCCTAATCCGGCCGGAACTGATCTCACCCGGCGGTCAGGTCGAAGCCGATGTACTCCGCCGCGTCCTCGGGGTTGGCGAACATGATCGTCCGGTCATCCTCGTGAATCATCCGGCCGTAGTGCGTGGACATGTTCTCCTCGAACTCGGCCGCGTCGAAGAAGCCGGGCTCCTCGCCCAGGGCCTCGGAGACCTCGTCGTAGACGACATCCATGCGCCGGACCGCGTCGACCCGGATCATCGAGGGCAGCGGGGTGACCCGCACGTTGGAATTGCTCCTCATGACCTCGGCCACGACCGCGCCGACCTGATTGTTCATCAGCGTGAAGCCGCACATGTTGGATGCCGTGTGGTCGGATTTGAACGGGCTCTGGGCGGTCGCGAACGTAGTCACTGAGCCAACTCCTTCGGTGTTTCCAGACCAATGTCGGACAGGATTCCGCTGAAGCGGTGCTTGGCCGCGTCCAGCCCGTCCTCGAAACGGGGCGGCTTCGCGTCGGGCTGAGACCACAGCGGCTGCAGGGCCCGGGCCGCGAGGATCGCGCGCGGCACCCAGGCCGACAGCCATTGCTGCATGATCGCCTGGTTGTGGTCGGCGAACTCGCGGTCGCGGGTCAGCAGCTGGAACATCACCGTGGTGTAACTCAGGTCCCGCTCGGCGAAGTCATACTCCTCGGCGCCGACGACCGTCGGGGTAACGAAGTCGCCGTTGCGGGGCGCGGCGTGCTGCACCAGGCCGCTGCGGAATGGCTCTCCCACCAGCGGCTCGAAGACCACGTTCGCCGCGAAGATCGCCTCGCACCAGTCGTCGATCGCCGTGAGCTGCTCCGCGGTCTTCCTGACGCCCTGCCAGGCCGGGTCCTCATTCCAGGCCTCGATGTGAGCGGCGCCGTCGAAGCCGGCGATCTCCTCGCTCAGCGTCAGGTTGTACAGGGCGAGATCCTGGGCGGCCCTGATCCGGTGCATGCTGTTCACGGAGATGGCGTTGTTGTGCATGTTCGTCGGCGCCCGCCGGTTGGCGTTGGCGAAGAGGTACAGGCCCAGGCCATGATCGACGTGCATCCAGGCGCCGACGTTGCGCTCGACGAAGCGGACCCAGTTCCGGTTCCACTGCTCGAACGCCTTGGCCTGCCTGGCCGCCTCGATGTTCTGGTTGATCTGCCGCACGACGTTGGAGTTGTAGCGGTAGAGGGTGAGCTCCCACTCCTCGTTGGGGTCGCGGAACTCGTGCCAGCCATGGGCCGGCCAGTCGTACCCCTTGCCCCCGGAGCCGGGGAAGCGCTCGGGCTCCGGCCGGTCCGACCCCCAGGCCTTCAGCACGGTCCAGTCGAGCGGATAGCCGCCCCGCCCGTCGGCGAACCCGTACAGCCAGCCCTGGCTCAGGTAATGCCGCGGGTCGGGCTGGACCTCGACGGTCACGTCCTCGTAGTGGCTCTGCTTCCGCTTGGCCGGGGTGTAGTAGTTGAACCTGCGGGAGGTTGAATCCGGGAACTCCCTGGCGCCGGCCTCGGCGTCGGTAAATTCGGGCTTGGGCAGGCTGCGTTCTGAAGTTGCCATGGTCTTCTTTCACTCCTCGTCGGGATCACCGGTGGTCGTGAACTTGTCGTAGTAGATGCGTTTCTCCTCGACCCCGAGGGCGGCCAGCAGCGGCATCGCGGCCTCCACCATCGGCGGCGGGCCGCAGACATAGGCGTGCGCGCCTTTCAGGCTGGTCTCATGCCGCTTCACAACGTCGGTGATCAGGCCGACCTCGCCGTCCCACGCGTCCCGCGGGTCGGGCTCGGACAGTGCGGGCACGTAGCGGAAGCCGGGCAGGATCTCCTCGATCGCGCGCAGCTCCTGCTCGAAGCAGAGATCCCTGCGGCCTCGCGCGCCGTAGTAGTAGGTGGCCTTGCGCGCGATGCCGCGCTCGGCCATCGAGCGCAGCAGCGACAGGATCGGCGCCATCCCGGCCCCGCCGCCGACGAAGATCAGGTCAGCGTCGTTGCTTTCGCGCAGGGTAAACACCCCGAACGGCCCGGTCAGGTCCAGCCGGTCACCCACTTTGAGCCCGGCGTCGAGGAACTGCGAGAACAGCCCGTCCGGATAGACCTTGATCACGAATTCGAGCTGGCCGCTTTCACGGCTGGAGGTATTCGCCATCGAGAACGAACGGGTGGCCCGGGTGCCGGGAACGGTGACATCGACGTACTGGCCAGGGAAGAACTGGATCTCCGCGGGTTCCACCAGGCGCAGTACCAGGTGCCGCATGTCGTGCGTGACCTGGTCTTTGGATACGACCTCGGCGACGGCCTCGGTGATCGGCAGGCCGGACCGGATCATGTCCTCGTCGTAGTTCAGCAGCTCGATCGTTACGTCCTCGTAGGCGTGCGCCCGGCACAGCAGCGTGAAGCCTTCCTCGCGCTCGTAGTCGGGCAGCGCGAACGTGGAGTACTTGTCGAGCTCGATGTCGTCGCCGTCAAGGACGAAGGACTTGCAGGAGGAGCACTGGCCCTCCTTGCAGCCATGCATCAGCATGATCCCCTGCTCGGCCGCAGCCCGTAGGATCGTCTGGTCCTCAGCGACCTCAATCTCGATGCCTACGGGCTCGAACCGAACGACGTGCTTGTCGGCCACTTACTCGGCGGGTGCCGGGCGCCCGGCCGGGCCGCCCCGGATGTAGTTCGCGTGGAAGGCCGCGCGCTCGGTTGGCGTCATCTCGTTGAGCAGCACGTTCGGGCTCTGCAGCGGGCCCATCCGGCGCAGGTGATCCAGCGTCCACATGTGCTTCGGGTCGAGATCCAGATGCGGCTGCGCGACCAGCGTCTTGCCGTCGTCCCGCACGTAGCCCATGTCGGTCACCACGTCGGCCCAGTTCCAGCCGTGGTAGAGCGTCTCCCATTCGCGCTTGCCGATCAGCTGTCCCATGTTCGGGGTCGACCGGCCCTCGTAGGTCGGCCGGAACGCGGTCACGTCGGTCCAGCGGCAGGCCTCATGGCAGTAGGTGCGCACCTGCCCGTCGACCTCGTCGATCACCATGTCCTCGCGGACCAGGCACGGCACCATGCAGACCCAGCAGCGGTGCGGGTACTGGTAGTTGACGTCCTCGGCCACGATCGGGTGATGGCCGTTCGGCCGGGAGAGCCGGTTGTAGTTCTCCCACCACTTGCCGTACTTGTCGTACCAGCCCGGGTACTTGTACTCGAACCACTCGAAGTCCTTGTCGGTCATCGGGTCGATCCGCCAGTAGTTGGCGAGCCAGCCGGTGGCGAAGAACTGGGCGACCTCGTGCACGTAGCCCTTGTTCCAGATCTGGTTCCACGCTTCCTCGATGAGGTCGTGCGGGATGACCAGGCCGTACTTCTCCAGCGGCACGAGGTAGGAGCGGTAGTAGTCGTCGTAGATCCAGCGGCGCCACATCTCGGCGTAGGACTCGCGGTCCTTGCGCCGGTCCTTGGTGCCGTACTCGATGAACGTGCCGATCGCCGCGTCGACGACGCGGTGGTTGTTCCACCACGCGTAGCGCAGGTCGCGCTCGAGCAGCTGGTGGTTGGACTCGTCGGAGAGGGCCATGAGGAGCGTGGCGTAGCCGTTGCTGATGTGCCGTGACTCATCGCTCTGGACGGAGTGGAAGACCGTCGGGAGCAGGTAGTCGCCGTTGGCGGCGGCCTCGGCGGGCATGGCCACGAACAGGGTGTTCGTGAACGCCGTCTCCGCGACGATCGTCAGGTAGATGCTCGCGGCGGTGATCGCGTCCCCGGTGATGAAGCCCTCGGCGAACTGACGGCCGATGGTGCCGCAGTAGTCGTTCTGGAAGTTCCTTAGGCTGCTGTTGAAGCCCGCCGGGTCGATGTAGTTGTTCATGTACAGGCGCTTGAGATTCTGCTGGATCGTCGAATGCCGTACTTCGTCGATCATCTGGATCGCCTGGCCGTTGTGCAGCTCCGGGTTGGGAACCGTGCGGAACAGCAGCGGCATCGCCCGCGCCGCCGAGATCTCCGGCAGCGGGATTATCGACAGGAACAGCTTCTGCCACTCCAGCCAGCGCTCCTGCACCTGGCGGAACATGTTGCCGCGGATGGCGCCGTCGGAGGCACCGTAGACGCGGTGATCCTTCTCCTCCTGCATGGGGAAGTAGGACCGCAGGACCTGCTTGAGCGGATCCTTCTTCTGGGCCTTCTGGAACGTGTAGTCGGTCCCGTATTGGGAGACCGGCTCGTGGTACATCGGCTCCCAGGCCAATTCCTGTATTTTCTGGTGGGCTTTCGCCACACTCTGGCGACTCATAGTCAACCTTGCCCTTCCCGCGGGTGGCTGCGATGCCCTGCCCGCAAGGCTCCGTATGCCGAATTACATCCCGCCACAAGGGGGCAAGCGTTCTCAACATGAGACAGGGACGGCGAAACCTGCCGATGATCAGCGTCAGGCCTGGTCGAACATCGCCGCGCGGATCTGGGCGAGGTGATCGCGGATGTCCCGTGAGACGGCCATGTTGCCTTCCGGGGCCGGCTCGATCCCGAACGCCCTGAGCAGCTCAGCCGCCGGAACGGCGGGGTCACCGGACTCCCCCAGGGTCGGACGCAGCCCCTCGCTGGCGAGGTGATGGAACACGAGGTTGACGACGCTCCAGGGGTTGTACGTTTCGTCCGGTATGTCGGCTGATCGATCCATGGCGCGGCTCCCTGGAGATCATCGGCGTAACGGCCATCACATGGCGCTGGCAAGGACCCGGCGGTCTCAATTTGAGACAGGTTTCGGCTTGCGCTCTGGCTTAGGCTGAAATGACGCGCCAAAAAGCTGGCGCTGCGCGGCATGGCCCGGGCAGCGGCTGCGGGGAGGTCAGGCAGGAGGCGCCGTGACCCAGGCACCGATCATCGGCCCGGACATGACGGACACCCGGCTGGCCGCGGCCAGAGTGCGCTTCCTCACCGCGGAGCCGATCCCGCCTAACCAGGTACGCGACATCATCCTGGCGTCCTGGTGGCGCTCCCAGAGCTGGAATGTCGCGGCGGACCGCATCGAGCTCTCCTATGTCAGCGATCCCGACTCTGAATCACCGCTCATGCGCAGCGCCACGCCGGTACTCAGGGAGCTGCGTGAGAATCTCGACGGCCAGCCGATCAGCGTCATCCTCACCGACGCCCGCGGGGTGGTGCTCTCCCGGCTGACGGCCGACCACGATCTTGAGCGGCACCTCGACGGCGTCCATCTCGCGCCGGGTTTCAGCTACGCCGAGGGGTCGGTCGGCACCAACGGGATCGGCACGGCCCTGGAGTGCGGCCAGCCAACTCACGTCTTCGGTCACGAGCATTACGCCGAGCACCTCGAAGACCTCGCCTGCGCCGGCGTGCCGATCCGCCACCCGGTATCCGGAAAGATCATCGGCGCGCTAGACCTGACCTGCTGGCGCAGGGACGCGGACGGGTTGCTGGTCACGCTCGCGAAGACCGCCGCCGGCCAGATCACGCGAGCGCTGCTCGCCAGCACCGGCGCGCGGGAGGTCGAACTGCTTGAGGAGTACCTGCGAGCCGACCGTCGGACCGCTGGGATTGTCCTCGCACTCAGCAACGACATGGTGATGATCAACGACTACGCCCGGCACGTGCTCGACGCGGGCGACCAGGTCGCGCTGCTCGGGTACGCGGCCGACGCACTGACCGGCGGCCATCCGGGCCCTGTGGATGTCGAGCTGCCCAGCGGGGCCAAGGCGCGAATGTACTGCCGGCCACTGCCAGGGAAAGGCCGGCGGCAGGCGGGCGTGGTGCATGTCAAGCTGATCGAGCTGGTCAGCAAGCTGTCAACTGAGACCGGGCCGCGGGCGCGGAGATTCCTGCCCGGCCTGGTCGGCACCGGCCCGCTCTGGCTGCGCGAATGCGATCAGGTAGACGCGGCCTACGCCAAGGGTGAGTGGCTGGCGCTGGAAGGCGAGCCCGGGGTCGGCAAGCTGGCGGTACTGCGGGCGGTCCACAGGCGGCATAACCCGGCCGGAGTGTTCCACGTGCTGGACGCCGCCACCGCCGCTGACACCGATTGGCTGATCCGGGCGCGCGGCGAGCTAGCGGACGGCGTGGGGAGCCTGGTAATCCGGCATGTCGACCGGCTGAGCCCGCGCCGCCTGCAAGCGCTCGGCAAAGCGCTGGCGCAGGTGCGCGAGGCGGCCAGCCCGCCCGCGCCGTGGGTCGCGGTCACGCTAGGCCAGAGCCCCGTCAACGGTGACCTCGCCGACCTGCTGCAGTCCTTCCCGACGACGGTGCAGCTGCCGCCGTTGCGGCACCATATCGAGGACCTGCATGAACTGGTGCCTTTCTTCCTCGCCAAATTGAACAGCAACAGCCCGCCAGTCTGCTCGCCCGAGGCGATGCAGCTGCTGGTCAGGTCCAGCTGGCCAGGGAATACCGAGCAGCTATGGCAGGTGCTGCGGCGGACCATTGACCGCCGGCGCACCGGCACCATCCAGCCGATCGACCTGCCCCCTGAGTGCTGGACGGTAAGCCGCCGGCTGCTCGGCCCGCTTGAGTCGATGGAACGCGACGCGATCGTGAAAAGCCTGCTGGACTACGACGGCAACAAGCTGAAGGCCGCCAGGTCACTAGGGATGTCCCGGGCCACGAACTACCGCAAGATCCACCAGTACGGCATCGTCACCCTGACCACCTAGCCAGCGGCGAGGGCGAGCGGCCTCAGCCCGGGCTTACCTCCAGCGAGATCTCGGTTCCGGTCAGGGCCTTGCTGACCGGGCAACTGCTCTTGGCGTCCTGCGCGATCTCGGCGAATCGGGCCGGCGCGACGCCGCGGGCGGAGCCGCTGACCGTCAGCTTGATCCCGCTGATCCGGAAGCCGCCCGCCGGATCGGGGCTGAGCGTGACGTCCGCGCTCACGTCGAGGGACTGCCCGCTGCCGCCGGCCGCGCCCAGCAGGGCGGCGAACTGCATGGCGAAGCATGCCGTGTGGGCGGCGGCGATGAGCTCTTCCGGGCTGGTCGTGCCGTCGGCTTCCTCTGCTGCCCGCTTGGGGAAGCTGACCTCGTAGGTTCCGACGCCGGAGCTGACCAGGGCCACCGTGCCGGTTCCGTCCTGAAGGCCGCCGGTCCATGTCGTGTGCGCGCTACGGGTGGGCATAGCTACTCCTCCTTGCCTGCCGACCGGACGACCCGGCCGCGCCAGCGCGGACCCGGCGGGCACGCCCGACTTCAGCTTGCCACCGCCGCGGGCACCTGGCTGGCAGACCGCAGCCGCGGCATAACTGGAGGATAACATCCGTTTTGCCGGACAGCGGCTCGGGTCTGCCCGCGAAGCGGCAGGGCCGCCGATACCTGAGGAGGGTCCTTCGCCCTGCCCGAGGTCGAGCAGCGGCCGGGCACTGTGGCCCACCCCGCCGAGCGAGCGATCTGGCTGCGCGAGGAGGTCCCCGCCGCGCCGGGTGACGTGTTCCTCGCCAACCGGGAGATCGGTCACTTCTATCCCTGGGATGGCAGTCTGCACATCGTCCTGGAGCCGGGTCTGGCCGATGCGGCGGTCGCGGCAAGGTGGGCGGAAGTACGTCCAGTTGCCCTGGCCGGCCTCGCCCCGCGCAGCCGGGTCGTGGTCTACGGCCCGCGCGACGAATCGGAGGTGGACGTGACCTTCAGCCTCATCGCGGATGCGGTGCGGCGGGCGTCTGGGCGGACCGGGAGAATGGTGATTCTTGGCGCCGGCTGCGAGTAGTTCGCCGCGTGTGGCCGGGCGGTCGCCGAGCAGGCCGAGCGTCAGCCCCAGGCCGCCCGCGCGCCGTTGCGCCGGGTGTGTCGTCCCACGGAAAGTCGATCGCACCACAAGCACCGCCAGTATCGCTGAACCTCCCAAACTGGGCTCCCTAACTGTCGGGTCCCGTGGATCTGGCTGTAACTTGCTGGAAAACACTGGAAGGTGTAGCGTTCGGCCATGCCTGAGCCGATCGAGATGCTGGAGCAGCGCATCGATGAGTTGCGGACGCGGGTCCGGCGGGCGCTGGTCTCGGGGGACCGGGACCTGGCCCGCTCGCTGCGTCGAGAGCTACGCGATGCTGAGAGCACCTGGGAGGACGCGCTGGCCGATCTTGAGAAAGACCAGCCCCCACAGATCGCTGGCCAGCCAGGAGTCGCCGATGAACAGCCCGCCAGCATTGGCGATCAGGCTGGGCTTGAGCCCGCCCCGCCCGCCGACGGACCGGCTGACGACGAATCACCCCGCCTCTCCGTTCCCCTTCGCGAGCAGGTGCACCGCGCACTGACGCTGCTGACCGTTCCCGCAGGACCGAAGCTGATCAGCGCGGTACATCAGGCCTTCTACTCTCAGGTCATTCCCGGCGCCCGGCTAACCAGCTTGCGGCGGGACGAGGAACGGTCGTTCCGGGCTGCCCCTTTCGCCCGCCCGTACTATCTGTGCGCGGCGCTGACCGCCGATCTGCTGGCACCGGCCAGGGGCCTGCTGGCGGTTTCCACATGGCCTTTTGAGCTACGTGTAATCGGATCGCTCAGTTCGCGCGTCTATTTCCTGACCGCGGCGATCCGTGTAGCGGAAGGCATTCAGCGCCTGGCGGAGCCGGGTCCGGCGGCGACCAGGCTGCTGTGGCGTTTCGCCGAAAACATCCCCGGCGGGACGAGCGGCGGATCGGCCAGCAGCACCGGGCCGGTCGATCCGCGGATCGTTGTGAAGGCCGCCGAGACGGAGCTGGAGGTGCATGCCGATGCCGACACAGCGGTCCGGCGCGCTGCGGCACGGCGGGCCCGTGACCAACTGGACGACGTCGGCCAGCTTTTCGGCGGCCGCCTTAGGGACAGCCGCAATGAGCAGCACATCCGCCCGGCTTGACCAGATCAGGGGAAATGTGGCGCCCCAGAACCATAACGCCCGCACGATAGCGGCTCTGGCCGCCAATCCCGGCTGCGCGCGCCGCGCCGTGATGGACGCGGCCGGAGCGGACAAACAGCGGATCGCCGCACAGGCCGGATTCCCGGCGCCGTTCGGCCAGTCGGGCTTCGCCCTCTCCCGCGGTAACGCTTTCGAGGCTCAGGTAAAGGCTGACGGCTGCGCCGAGTTGCTGCGGCTGCTCCGGGAGCATCTTGGCCTGACGATCCCGGAGGCGTCTTACGACAACCTCGACGAGGTCGGCGGGAACACGACCCGGGAGCTGCGGCATTCCCGGACCCGGCAGTTGCTGGCCCGAGCGTTGGCGTCCGGCGATGACGGCGGGACCATGTTCGATCACCCGCTCCTCGTGCTGGATGTTGGCGGCCGACCGGCCTACCTGGAACCGGACCTGATCGCGTTCCAACTGCGCGGCAGGTTCTACGTGGCCGAGGTCAAGTCGTTCTCAGTCATCGACGGCCAGGCCGATGGAGAGAAGGTCGCCGCGGCGGCGATCCAGTCCGCCGTCTACGTACTGGCGCTGCGCCAGGTGCTTGGCGTGATGGGTATCGGCCCCGAGGTGGTCGCCGACGAGGTTCTGCTGGTCTGCCCGGAGAATTTCTCCAACCGCCCCGCGGCTGCGGTGCTCGACGTCCGCAAGCAGTTGACCGTCCTCAAGCGCCAGCTCTCGCGGATCGCCTGCATCGACGGGCTGCTCGAATCGCTCCCGGACGACCTGACCCTGGACCTGTTGCCCGACGCCGCTGGCCATGCCACCCGGCCGGCCGCCGAATTGCAGCAGGCGGTGCAGGTCATCCCGGCCCGGTACATCCCCGAGTGCCTCGCCACCTGTGAGATGTGCTTCTTCTGCCGCGAGGAGGCAGCCGGTACCTCGGCCGCGCTGGGCCGCGCTGCCCTTGAGGATCTCGGCGGCGTGGAGTACCTGGACACGGTCCTGCGCCTGGTGCGCGGCGCCGTAGAGCCGGCGGCTGACCAGGCTGAAGCCGCGGCACTGCTGCGGACGGCCGCCCGGCTCCGCCTCGACTGCCTGGGTACGGCGGTATGACAACGCTGACTTCGCTCGCCAGGGCCCTAGCGAGCGAGCGCGACAGGGCACAGCCGATCTGCACCGTCCGGCACCTGTACCTGAGCGACCACCCGCTGGTCTTCGTCCCGCTGGCGCTGGCGGGCGAGGCCTGCGCACCCCTGGCCGCCATGGCCGGTACTGACCCGTCAGCACCCCGGCTGCTCGTAGTGGCGCAGCCTCGCAACCGCGACCAGCGGTTCGCGTTCGCGGCGGAACTGGCCGCCATAGTCCTTCCCTATCTGGAAAATTGTCAGGCCGGCCAGGAGACCGTAGCCGGCGGCCAGGGACGGGAACCGAGAGGCAGGTACACCGACGCGCCCCAGGTTCTGGTGCCGGGCCCGGCGTCGGTCGGGTTCACCCGGCTGCTCGGCCGGTCCACCAGGTTCCGCCGCACGGACGGCCCGTACCCGGTCAGCGAGACGGTCCCGCTGCTGGGCCGGTGGCTGAGTTACCTGGCGGAACGGGCGGAAGTGCCCGGCTCATCGATGCTCGTCGCTATGACC
>VFSW01006011.1_pt1 | contig 17884 bp, 13 predicted proteins | sample 5358111 | NCBI WGS metagenome assembly VFSW01 (sample SAMN11554181, study PRJNA540505) | mine drainage metagenome | isolation source: sediment from site ElyBrook_90M | place: USA: Ely Copper Mine, Vershire, VT | collected 2017
GCAGTGAATATTAGATGCCAAGTTTTGAAATCCATGCCAGTGTATCTTGTGAAACTCTGATCTCATAGCCTACGAATGAATGATTTGCATTTTTGATTACTGAATGGTTATAGAATCTTGAATGGGTTTTATTTTTCAGCATTTCCAGATACTCTGCAACTGGTTTTACCGCGTACTCCTCTCTGCTCCCGAATACCGCGTATATCGGCGTTTTAATGGAGCTGAATTCCTTTAGCCTGCCGCTGTAATCGAATATTCTTGCCTCAGCGTTTCTTGTATCTGCTATCGATAGGAACCTCTTTGCAGAAAAACCCCTTGGTATCTGATCTGATTGTTTGTTCCCCTGCTTGTTCCTTACCATTTTCCTGCATATTCTTACTTTTGTTTTGAATTTTGATTCGAGCGCTTTCTTTGTTGCGTTATAATCGTCCGCAGGGGAGAGAAGCACAATGGCCTTTACATCTTTGTTTCTTTTCTTGTATTGGTAGTATACTACTTTCTGCGAGCCGGTGCTGTGGCCAACAAGTATGAAGCTCCTGAACCCCAAGCTTTTCAGCAACTTTATCGTTCCATCTATGTCGTATACGCAATCTTCGAATCTTTCAAATGATGTGCCGCAGAGAAACGAATGTTTTTTTGCATTTTTTAGGCCGATAGACGAGACTGCGTCATGGCCCCTGGTATTCGCCGAGAAGAATGCTATTTTTTGCTTTTCTGCATCCTTTGATACCTGCACTAGAAGTTTGTGCCTATAGAAGTTGCCGCCCATCCCATGCACGTATATTATGCATGTTCGAGGATTTTTTGCGCGGACCAGAAAACCATGGAGTATTGCCTTGTCCTTTGTCACGAACTCTACCAGTTCGCCTTTTCTTGAAGTTGCAGAATTAGGCAATGCCATTTGATCAGCCAAGATTTTGTATGGACTTGCCGGGATTCGAACCCGGGACCTTCCGCTTGCAAAGCGGGTGCTCTACCACTAAGCTACAAGCCCTTTCAGTAGAGGTTTTCTGCCAAATACTAAATATTTATCAGTGCCGTTTTACGAGAGTTATTGCTGTTGTGTTATCCTCGGTAGCTTTTTATATATTTCGTTATAAAGTAAACACGGTGTTATCATGGCAAAGGACGACGATGAAGACGATTTTGATGACGATGATGAAGATGACGACTTCGACAGTGATGACGAATTCGATGACGATGATGATGAATAATTACCAGGCATCTTTTGGGTTTTTATGATTTAGAGTTCTCTTCTTTGGACTTTTTCTCCTCTGCCTCTTTCTTTTTCTTTTCCTCTTCTTCCTCTTCTGCTTTCTTTTTCCTTGCACGATACTGTGCCGTTTCAAGTTCCTCCTTTGTAGAGACTACTCTGCCTCCGCCAGGATTATACTGCGCAGCTCCCTGTTCGCCTTGTGCTGCAAAAGACTTGCCGGACGGCTGGTCGTATTTGTACCTGCTGCCTATCGCCTTGTATCCAGCAGCCTTGAAGCTTGCATTTGCAGCCTGTTTGTCTCCGGCTATCGCATACCCCACGCCCTTTACCGCTGCGCCTGCAGCTGCGATAGTAGCACCTCCGGCCATGGTGGAATCGTGATATTTGGCTGCTGCCTTTTTGAATTCTTTCATTATTTGATTTCTTTTGGATTGATAGTCTCTTTCAGTCATGTCTTTGCCCATTCTCTCCCTTTCCTTGTCTAGAGCAGCCAGCTCCTCTTTTGCTTTGGAAAATGATTTTTCGTATTCCGCTTGTAGGCTGGATAGGTACTTCTGCCTCTCCTTAAGAAATCCTGCGGTAACAAGCGATGAATATCCTCTCTCATTGTATTTTTCCGGCCCTTGAGTTCTTTCTGCAAGCTCTCTCTTGTATGACGCCTCTCCGTGCGGATACCTCTGCCTAAGAGCCTCAAGTTCGCCAGGATATTTGAGGAATTTGGTAAGGTGGCCTGGTTCATTTGCTACGCTGTTTTTTGCAAGACCTCGAACTCTTGCCTCGCGTGCCTTTTTCGCAAGGTCCTTTCTGTACGCTTCCTCGCCTCCTCGTTCTGCGTCCTTCTCGTGCTTCTTTTTCAGTCTGTCGATTTCTTCCGAGCCAAGAGCCAATGTTACGATACCTTCGTTGACAAATTGATTTTTATCCTGCCTTGTCATATATGCCTTTGTTCCTATGCCGACAAATCCTGTCGTTTTGTATACAGGTTTAAATAACTTTGATTTAGAGGTGTCCTTGATCTTGTACCCGAATCCTATGCCTCCGGGCAGGGCATTGTGAAGCGTCGCTCCTATCTTGACGCGGGCGCCTCTGAGCACTCCCTTCCTTCCGTATGCACTCTCCGTAATAGGTTTTTTCAGAGGATTCTTTCCTGCACCGGGTACTCCGAAGATCGTTTCAAGTCCAAAGAGCTGGAAGAAGCTGAATCCGCGCATAGACATTCCTGCTGCGCCTATGAGTATGATTATCACAAGCAGTGGGATCAACGCGTTTACAGCGCCCAGTGACAAAAGGAATCCAATCATCTTCTCGCCTTCTTGCCTTGCCCTTTTCTCCTCGACTGCTTTGAAAGCTTAACGTATGCAACGATCAGTATCGCAGCGACTGCGGCGACTACCGCTGCCAGGGCATCTATGTCGCCGTAGCTAAGTTCGAAGAGGCCTATCTGCGTGGTCTTTGAAGTCGTATTTGGCGCCCATGTGAAGTCTATCACGTTGAATGTTGCGTATGTGTTCGACGTCCCTATTGTCGCAGGAGGGTTGGGCTGCGCCGAATATCCAAGCAGCGGCTGCGTTACCTGCACAGGCTCGTTCTGCGGAAGTCCGTAGAAAGTGGCTATTATCTTTGCATTGCCTATTCCGCAAGCGACAATGTTTGCACTGAATGCTCCCGCAGAGTTTGTCGTGACATAAGGGCCCGCGCCTGCAATCGGCGATGCAAGGTTTCCTAGCGATATTGGGATTGATCCGGGATTTATCAGGCCTACCTGGCTTGTGCATATTCCCGTGCCGTTGGAGTATACGGGCACGCAGTACTCCTGTCCTGCTCTTGCAGACGTGCATGTCTGCGGAAGATCCTGAATTCCGTATATGTTGCAGTTGTATGTCGGCGCCTCGAGAAGCGAGTTGGGCGCTGCTGGGCAGGAAGTTGCGCCGGATGACGACAGACCTGACTGCGCGTGGTATGTCACCTGAAGTGCGTTTGCCTGCTGCGCAGTGAAAGCCGGATTCGCCAGCTGGCACTCCTGAGGAGTAGGAAGCTTGTTTGTATCTATGCCAAGGCCGAACGCGTTGATCGAGTATGCCCCGAATCCGAATGCGCATAGCATTGCGTTTGCAGGGCTTACCGTAGGATTGTAGTTGACATAGTTTATGTCTGCGCCGTAGTAGAGGTAGATCTGCGCGTTAGGAAGCGGCACGAAGTTCGTTCCATATCTCGTGTAGTAGCCTGCGGTGCCTGTTATCTGAAGTGTGGTCTGGTTAGGATTGCTCGCGCTAACGTTTGGTACAACGCTCAGGCTTATCTGAGTGGTGTTCGCGATGTCTGCATCGAAAGGCGCGTATATGCTGTTGTTGAACCTGTCGTTTAGCACGTAGATTAGTCTGTTGTAGCCAAGCAGGCTCTGGCCGTTTAGCAGTCCAAGTATGTTTCCAAGCGAGCTTCCGCCATTTCCAAGAAGGCTTGCTCCGTTTGCGCTGTATGTCGAGCTGTTTAGGAAGAGGAACATGGTGTTGAGATATGTGAGGTTCTGGTAAATTCCGAACAGGTCTACGAAGTTGAGTGTATTTGACTGCGTGTAATTGAATGCGGTGTTTGCCGTGGCATATCTTGATCCTGCAAGTCCGCATGCGACAGAGCTTAGTATGCCATTGGGATTTATGCTGCCTGAGCCAATCCCGCCTATTATGCTAGAGAGGGTCGAGGATCCGCACGCGATGTCCGAGTATGCTTTCTGCCCGTACTCCTGCTGCTTTAGGGGTTTTGCGCTTATTGTCTCGTATCCGCCAAGAGGAGATCCCGTCAGAAGGCCTGCAATGCTCCCAAGTCCGCTTGTGCCTCCTCCCAACCCACCGGTTAGTCCTCCGCCGCTAAGAGAGCCAAGCAGCGCGCCGTTTTGTATGTTGAGGTTTATCATATAATTGTAGAGCAGGCTTGCGTTGATAACGTACTGTCCCGAGGATTGGGATCCGCTTGCGATGTTACCGATATTTCCAAGGCCTCCTATTCCTCCAATGTTTCCAAGCCCCCCGCCTATGCTGCTTATCAGGCTGTTGCTCCAAGGCGTTATGTTTATGTACAGGTCGCTTATCTCCCTGTTGGAATGAAGCAGGTATAGCAGCTGCGGCGATATTATAAGTCCGTAGTCAGAGAGGTTTGGCTGGTAGTATCTATTACCGCTGTTGCCAAACGGAGTGATGTACGAGTATCCTCCCTCGACAGGAACGCTAAGGTTGTTGGAGGTTGCATTCTTCGTCTGGGCGTAATAGTATACAGTATATGTAGGGGGCATTGCGATCTGCTGCGCGTTCTTTGCTGTGAAGTATGCGTTTAGCGCAGGCGTTGCGGCGGCGCACAGCGCCGAGACTGTCGGGCCAAGTGCGGATCCTACGAACACAAAGCCGGTGTAGAACTGCTGGATCGAGAATTGATATTCGTAAGGCACGAGCAATCTGCCGTATATCTGCGTTGAGAGCGTTTGCTGCTGGTTCTGAGGAGATGATATGCTCAGGGCATTTGAATTTATGAATCCACCGATGGTATTCGAAGCTGAAAGCGCATTTGATTGTATAGGGCAGCCCTTGACCATGGAGTTCGAAAATGCTGCTGCGCATTCCTGTATGTTCTGGGAGTTGAACTGGCCGCTCCCTCCGATTATTCCATTTACGCTAAGCACCTGGTAGAGCGATGACTGGTATGATCCAAGCGATGGCGAGCCTATGCTTATCAGGTTCTTGAACGGATCGCTAAAGAAGTATATAGGCGCAGACATGTTGTTGAGATCAGAGAGGAACTTTGCATTGTTTGCATACTCTCCATTGCACGCAGAGCTCTGTGCTATCTGCTTGCTGCCTATGTAGCATTCGTATGCTCCCTGGTCGCTTTGGAAGTTGGTGTAGTTCTGCACGTTGAAGTTCACGAACAAAAGTTCCTGATACTGGTTAAGATCTGACTGCGCGCAGTAAAAGCCCTCGAAGCATGTGAATCCGTTCCAGAGCTTTGTCCAGAAACTCAGCGCAGGGGCTGCAGGGAATATTATTGTGGTGGTTGCATTTGCACTCACGCTGTATGCAAGGCCGGGAGATGCGGATAGCCCAGATGATGCGAGCGCGGGGCCCACAGGCTCATAATTGCCGTGGTAGTTTGCAGGCATGTGGTTAGGAGTGTACATGCAGCCAGCTCCTCCGCTGCCCGAAGTTGCAGAAGATGAGCAGAATGTTGCAACTGGCATCCCACTGCTTCCAGTGGAAACGTTTGCGGATATGACCCAGCCGTAAGGAGGATATATGTTCTGAGGCGTCGATGAGGTCTGCGCTGCAAGGCTTGTGTATTGCGACGAGAGAGGGGATATCTCGCTTGGGCTTGCAGTTGCAACCGATGCTTCAGGCACGCACGCGTATGCAAGTCCGGCTTCGCCAGGAGCAACGCTGCAAGTCGAGCCTGGAACGCTGACGCAGCCCGGAGAGCACGATAGCGATTTTGCAAATCCGGAGCTGATGCAATCGTAGTATCCTGTACTCTGGCCAGCGAATGTGCATGAAGTCTCTTGATAGATGTTGTCGCTAAGCGTAGGGTTCAGCGGAACGTCGTAGCCAGTTGTGTTTATCACCCTGTAGAGCAATTCTGAAAACTGCAGATTGCCTATCTGGCCCTGCCAGTTGTCGAGGACATACAGGTAGCCGTTTATGTCCTGTATTCCCAGAGGGTGGTGGAATGAATTAACGTCAAATTGGTTGTATGACCCAGAAGCTCCGCCCGCATTTGATGCTGCAGGTATGGAATCGTTGTAGAGTCCGCCGTTGGCGAAGTATGCAAGCACGTTAACTCCTATTGTCGTAGACCCTTCGCTCTTCGAGAACGAGAGCGATATCGTATTGCCGACATAGCTCAGTGATTGCCCATCGACGACATAGATGTATCCGTTGCCTGCTCCTGCAAGGAACACTTCTGTTCCATCAGGGGATGACGTGACTTCTGGGACAGATGCTTCGGGAACAGGTATCTGGTATAGCGTGTTTGTGGATATCGTGAACTTGCTTGCGGCGGGGTTCGATATCTTTACTATCTCCGGTATCGAAGGTGCGACAAGATTCCATCCAGAACCGCACGCAGGGGCTGATGAATACTGCGATGACCCTCTGCACGCAACGGTATTTGCACCAGATATGTAGACATCTCCAGCATTGTCTGTCGTGATATTTAGAGCTTGGAATACCTGCCCTGCGCCTATGTTAAATATTCCGCCGCCTACGCTGCCGCCGGTCTTAGCGGTTAGGTCTATTGATTTTAGGAACTGGGTCTCGTTTTGCTGTATCAATATTGTGTTGGCCCAGTATTGGTCCCATGTCTGGGTCCACTGCTTGTTGATATTGCAGTTTGTATCAGTGTTTAGACAGGATACTGATCCTACAACATTAGGTGGATACAGAGACATGTTGTATCTTCCTTGAGGGAACACCCTAAATATATTCAGGAAGTACGCGCCCTTCACGTTGTTTGACTCCTGAGTCATTGGGGACCAGTTCAGAATGTACACATAGTTGTTAGGTGTTACAGCTATTGATATAGGGTTTGCAAGGGTGTAGAATGTCGGTGCAGGAACTGTAGGCGTATCTGTGTATGTTGATGGCTGTGCAGATGATGTCGAACCTGAAGAGCCTCCTGTTGGATAGCTGTAGCATGGAGTATTTCCTGCGTTTATTGCAGAGTCCCAATATGAAGTCACTGAATTGAGCGATGCAAAACCGCCATTGTTTACACTCTGGAATTCTGCGGCGTCAGAGCTTGTGCCAACAGGGCTTCCGGTCTGATAGACATTGATCGCTTGCTGCGCACTTGGGTTTGTTGCATAATATGAAATTGGTTGGTTGCTTTGAAGGCCTTGGACAAGAGCGCTGTAATAGCTCTGATCAAGAGTCTGCGCAAGTGCAGATTCTCCATCCGCTGCATTGTCGTATTCTTTGACTCCTGCAGAATTTGCATTGCAGGTTGCTCCTGCAGTGCTGAGTTCCGTGTTGAGAGGATTCCAGTCCGCAAGTCCCTGCGACTGCCCAGATTCTGCTTGCGCAAACACCTCCAGGAAGTTGATGTTGTTTCTCGTTACAGGCACGCCCATGTCCTGAAGTACGCCTGAGAAGAATTGATCGCCATTGACATTCGAACCTCCGGTGGTTTGCTGCAATTGCTGGATCGATTTAGCAGAAGAATTGGAAGTCGAACTTGACAATTGGCCTGATGAATTTGTAGGAAGTGGCGGCACTTGGGGAGTGCTGGTTGACCCTCCGCAGTTTGTAAGTCCGGATATCCACTTGAAATACGCTGTTCCTTCAGGAGTTGCGCCGCTATCTCCGCCAGTATATGCATTATTGACATAATCTACGTGTGTCTGATATGCGAAGAGGCTGTCTCCGAATGCGGCTGGATCTGCCCAGCCAAGCTCAATTCCGTATTGGCCTCCAGTAGCAGTTCCTATGACTTGACATGCACTCACGTGCTCCCCTATTGTTACAGAAGGATTTATGTCCTCTGCATAATACACCCTGCTGCAAGAACTTACAGAAGTAAAACTGGATGAAGATATTGAGAATGGTGAGCTATAGCTCTGGAAATCTGAATAAGAGCCTGCGCAGTCTGCAGCTGGCAGCGGATTATCCAGATCTATTGCAATAAAGGCATCGCCAGGCCATCCAGAATTAAATGTTCCGACAACCGTGCCAGAGCCTATCGCATAAAGGTTGCAGGATCCGCCATAATCCTTGCCTTGGTCAGTACGACCAAGTGTGCATCCGCTCCCGACAGGGTTGAAGTATGGACATGCACTTCCATTACAGCCGAGTAAAGTGGAGCTTGGCTGCCCGATGACAAGAACGTTTGTAGCTGTGAGTGCATTTACTCCAAAGCCTCCTTGCGTCTGGAACTGCTCGAGGAAGGTGAGGCCGCCGTTCTTTCCGGAGCCAGGGAACATTGATTTTGGATACGTTGCGAAGAATAGGCCTGTTGAATTTATCGGGAACTGATCTACTAAATCATATGGATTGTAGTATGTCGAGGGATTGTATATGCTGTATCCGATCTTGAATGTCTGCCCGCCGAAAGATCCCAGAGCATATTGGTATGTGAGATACGGAAGGACGTTTGCTGCGAACTGTATCTGGTTCGCCGGCATCATCGAGTTGCTTGCCATGAAGTTTCCGACTATCACGTTGAATGGAATGTAGTTGTTGTTTATTCCCACCAATTTGAGATTCGCCTTGTAGCTGTATCTGTAGACGCATGAGGATGGTATGGGGACTCCTGCTATCTGGATGCTTGCCATCCAGTAGAGATTCTTGAAGCTGTCAGTCGCGATCGCATTTGAAGGTGCATTTGCAAAGTCCGCTATGTTGCCTGTCCATGTCCATATGCCATGCTGAGTGAATGCTGGAGAATGCTGGAATATGTAGAACTCCGCAGAGAACGCATCTGATACGTTGTTGTTCACCTCTGGTGAATATGCAATGGATTTTTCTGATGCGACACCGACATTGTTGACTTTTAGAGGGAGCGCAGTTTCTGTCACAAGATATGGAGTTGCTATTAGGCCGATCTCTGTTAGCGCTTCTATCAGGTTGTTGAACTTGGAAGGAAGTGTTATCGTAGTGACCAAAGGCCCATAGTACTGATTGAAGCATGCATTGCCTGCAACATAAGGGTCTGCGCCGGTATAGAAATATGTCTGGTTTTTTGGATGCACTGGTGGGGCGAGAGGGCATGTTATGTAGTATGGAGCGCTGTTGTAGTTGTAGTTCAAGATTGAATTTACAGGCGAAGTTGTATATGTCGTCGGCTGAGGTATCGAGGATGTTCCCAGATAGAGATGTGGATAGATTGTAGTTATCACTTCTTCTATGTTGCAGCCAAGCGGCGTGCAGTACCATACGCACACTCCGAATCCGTTCTTTGTCTGTGCAGTGCCGCACTGCCCTGCAGATACGCCGATTCCGCCAAGTCCGCTAAGGCCGTTTAATCCTCCGCCAACTCCGCCAGTCGGACCGCCGCCAAGAATATTTGAAAGAGATGATGAACTTATAAGTGATGTTCCGCTTGAGAGACCGAGCGCCTGAGCAAGCGTTCCAGAACCTATTCCAAGACCACTAGTCAGTGATGTGCCGCTTAACAAAGACAATCCAGGTATTGTTATTCCGCCGGGCAGTGTAAGTCCGCTAGGTGACAAAGTTATTCCACCTGGAAGAGTTAGTCCACTAGGTGATAGTGTTATACCTCCAGGAAGAGTCAGGCCACTTGGAGACAGTGTTATTCCTCCTGGGAGTGTGAGGCCGCTCGGGGATATTGTGATTCCGCCAGGTAGCGTGATTCCATTAACTGAGATTGAAATTCCGCCTGGCAGTGTAAGTCCTGTGCATGTTCCTACACCCCCACCTATCAATCCAGAGCACGACACAGTTATTCCGCCTGGAAGTGTAAGTCCCCCTGTTCCTATCGAGAATCCTCCCGGTAATGTGAGTCCTGTGCATGTTCCTCCCGTGAAGAGACCTGTGCATGAAAGTGTAGTTCCTCCAGGTAGTGTGAGACCGCCGGATCCTATGGAGAATCCTCCCGGTAATGTAAGTCCTGTGCATGTTCCTCCTGTGATCAGACCAGTGCAGGATAGAGTTACTCCACCTGGAAGAGTGAGACCGCCGGATCCTATCGAGAATCCGCCTGGAAGAGTGAGACTTGTGCACGTGCCAGATCCTGTGATCAGACCAGTGCAGGATAGAGTTACTCCACCTGGAAGAGTGAGACCGCTTCCGGATAATACTGTTCCGCCAGGCAGAACTAGGCCGTTTGACAAAACAGTCCCGGCATTTAGATTAAGCACAGATGACAATGTTGTTCCGGCTGGAATGTTTATGCCAAGTTGTGGAATGCTCAGGCCATAGGGAAGGAACGTGCCGATAGGCAGTGTCAATCCGTCAGGAAGTGATACGCCAGAAGGCAGGGATATTCCAGTTGGCAGTGTCGTCCCCCCGGCTATTACCAATCCATTTGGCAATGTGACCTGGCCGCTGAGTGCAATTCCATCGGGAAGAATTGTTCCTTCTGGTATTACGAGGCCGTTAACCAAGACCGTGCCGCTTGCAAGAGAAATTCCATCTGTCAACACCGTGCCACCCGGTATTGTGATGCCATTTGTGAGCACCGTTCCTGAGGCGAGGGAGATTCCATCCGGCAATACCGTCCCTTGCGGAATCGAAAGACCGCTTGAAAGCGTTGTTCCGGATGCGAGGGAGATTCCATCTGGCAATACCGTCCCTTGCGGAATCGAAAGACCGCTTGAAAGCGTTGTTCCGGATGCTATCGATATTCCAGCGCTAAGAACTGTGCCTTGCGGAAAAGTTACCGGGCTGTTAATCTGCGTTCCGTTTGGAACAGTGAAATTATTTGGAGTCGTGAAATTTCCAAACACCACGTCTTCGGGAAGCGTCGTGTTTCCAGGTATCGTGAATGGATTTGGCAGAGTTGTGTCTCCAGGTATCGTTATGCCGTCGGGCAGAAAAGTGCCGCCTGGAATCGATATCCCGTTTGGAAGATATGTCCCGCCGTCCAATTGCAAACCGTCGGGAAGGCTTACACCTCCTGTCAGATCGAGGTTTGTCTGAAGCACAGTGCCAGGGGCGAGTACAATTGCAGTTTGCAGAATAGAACCTGATGGCAGAACAATGTAGTTAGACAGGACGAGGCCGTTTGGAAGGGTCAGGCTTGTGTTAAGAGTATATCCTGGCGGAAAGACAATTGGCTGGCCGGTTCCAGTGAAGTTAGCCGATATGTTTAAACCATATGGGAAATATGTCCCCGGAGGGAGAGTTATCGACGTATTGGAGGGAGAGCCGTTTGATGGAGCAAGAATCTGAAGTTTGCTGTTGCCGTGCATGTTTGTATTGATCGGGGGGGAGAACAAGGTTTGTGATTTTATTGGACTGTGAGAGCTGAAAAAACTTGAACCATATTGAAGATAAAATAATGTGGCTATGATAGTTAGAAGAGCAACTAAAGCAAAAAGATAGTATTCTTTTCTCCCCATGAAATCCAATATATAGATGTTATTTAATACTGGCAAGTTATAAATAATAAACTACAAGATAGAAAATGGCTGCAGCGCGGATTTGCAGTTTTTGGAGGATTTGTTTTTCAAAATCCGGCAAAAAATTATGGTGATCTTATGGGAATATAGGCATTGAAATGGATAGGCCATGCAAGTTTCATACTTGAGGATAAGGGGAAAACGGTATATATCGATCCTTTCAAGCTTTCAAAAGAATACGGCAGGGCGGATGTTATATTTATCACGCATTCTCATTTTGATCATTTCAGCTTAGATGACATAGCAAAGATAGCAGATGAAAAAACGGAATTTGTAGTTCCGCATGATTGCAAAGACAAGCTGAAATACAAGAACGTGAAGGTTGCAAAGCCCTTGGATTCTGGAAATGCAGATGGAATAAATTTCAAGGCGGTGGCAGCATACAACACCAACTCTGCAAGATTGAATTTCCATCCAAAGGCAAACAATTGGATAGGATACATAATAGATTATTACGGCACAAGTTTCTACCACCCTGGCGATACGGACATAATCGATGAGATGAGGGGCATAAAGACAGATGTCGCGCTTCTGCCGATGGGAGGAACCTACACTATGGATGTTGGAGACGCAATCAAGTCGGCTTCTTTGATAAAAGCGAAGACGTATGTGCCTATGCATTACAAGATGCTTCTGGGAAAAGAGGGATGCAAGAAGGCAGAAGCCAGATTCAACAGTGAAGTAAAAAATAGCGTTGTGCTAAAAGAAGTGCAGGAGCCTATCTACTCTTTTTGAGCAGACTATTTATCTCCCTTGCTCTCTCTAGGATTCTTTGTGGAGCCATTTTGAAGAGGCGCTCTTCCTTGCCACTTATCTTCTCCGCAATGTCCGATAATTCTTTCTTTGGTTTGCCAAGATAGGATCTCGAATCGAGGAATGCGTTTCTTACAGTTTTCTTTTTGTGCTGCATCAGCAGGTTTATCATGGTGTTTTCTTCTTTTGTAAGTGTCGATGATTTTGGCTTGAGATAGATTATCGATGAGTCGACTTTTGGAATCGGCCTGAAGTTGCCCTTGCTTACATCCATTATCCTCGTCATGGAGAACGAGAGCCTTGATACGACGCTGAGTTTTGAATACTTGTCTGTGTTCTCAATTGCCAGCATGTGGTCCACGAACTCCTTCTGGAGGCAGAGAAGCGCCTCCATTTTCTTCTCTATGAGCCAGTCTATCACTTTGCTCGAGAGATTGTATGGAACGTTTGAGATCATTATCTCGTTTCCTTCGAGCATCAGCTCTTTGCCTGTGCAGTCGAAAAAGTCCTTGTTTATCAAGACAAGCTTTCTTGAGTGCATGTTTGTCTTTAGCAGCATGAAAAGCTTTGTGTCTTTTTCAATGGCAACTACTCTCTTCGCATGCTTGCACAGTTCGTATGTAAGGGTTCCGTATCCCGGTCCCATCTCTATTACATTTCTCTCTTCCGCATGCGCAGCCTCAGCCTTTGCTATCTCGGCGTTGACCAGAAAATTCTGCCCCAGTCTTTTTACGGCGTTGTACTGCATCGCGAGTTGGTACTTCAATTTACCACTATCTTAATATATCATATTTTTCCAAATAGCTTATTGAATATGTGTTCGCGATGCGAGGCCAGTCGTCTATAGAGTTCCTGACAACATACAGCTTCATGTTCCTTGTTCTGGGAATAATGCTCAGCCTGATAATTGTAGCTTCGATATCGCAGCAGAACGTGGAATCATCTTCCTGCACTCCTTTTGGAGGACTGAACTGCAACTTCGTTTACCTTTATTCGAACAACCAGAATAGCTATTCGGTATTGAGCCTGAGCATTGTCAATTCGCAGAGCGTGCCGGTGAATATAACAAATGTGTCCGCAACGATAAGCGGCACAAGCTACTTTGGCGCATGCAATCCCAGCATCCCGATACCTGGCCAGGTCTCATACTGCAAGATCTACATGCCTCTCTATGTGGTGAACTACAACATGCTCAAGGGCAACTATGGAATAAACGCGACTTTCTGCGGCTACAATCTTTATTATCAGCCTTCATCGAGCTGCACCGGAGCAACCGTGCACTACAGCGGATCTTTCATAGCCCAGTCACTGCAGAATAATTTTGTGATACTTGGCGCCTCTGCAGGAATCGTGGTCCCGAAAACATCACAGACGCCTGCCTTTCAGTCCGTGCCTGGAAACTACCTTACAGGAAATAATCTTTTGGTTCGAGAGATAGGTTACTGGGTTGGTGGCGTTTCCGGATATTCTTTTGGCACTGCAAATTATGTCGGGAATACTTATATCGGAGAGAAAACTGTGCTCTTTCCGAACTCCACAAACATACTAAACAACAATAACGTGCATTGCAGCGCAAACTACAACACAACGATGTCTCTTGCATATACGCTTTTCTACGCGCGCAGCGCAGGCACCGCGACTGTGAACTCTATGGCCTACAGTTGGATGTACACATATTACAAATCCGCAAATTCAATCACTTGGAGCGATCTGGGCACCAGCAATACCTTCTCCACATCCGCAAACACGTATTACGACGTTGCGATAGCCTGGTACAATGATTGCGGCGCTGGCCTGCAGGCATTCAACATAACAAACGGAGGACTTGTATAAGATTTACTCGAGCATGGACTTTGCTATGCTAGCCAATCCCTTGAAGTTTGCAAGCTGCATACCTGCCTCGTCATCGGAGTTGAATATCGATATCTCTACTTTTCTGGCATCGGCGCAGTCGAGCACTTGCTGTATCTTCTCATCATTTAACATGTTGTCGTTGACTAGTACGACTCCGGATTTGTATTCGTTGAGCTGGTCCATGACCTGCTCCACACCGTAAGCGGATGCATTGAAGTTCAATCCGGATAGGAATTTGTTGAGCAGCTGGAACTCGTTTCTTATGTGTTCCTGCGTTATGATCTTCGACACCTCGTCGCTCTTTGCGGCCTCCCTTACCCCCGATCTCTCGGAATCGCTCACAGGAACATAGACGATCTTCTTGCCCAGGCTTATCTCGTTGTTCTCCATATATTTCTTGATGTTGTCTTTCGTGAATCCCGGCCCTGCTATCACTATTATCTCAACCGGCATGTTGGATATCGCCTTTATGACGTCTTTGAAATAGATCTCTTTCTGCTTTGAGAAATCCGCTTCCTTGAGCCTCTTGCTCAGATGGCTGTATATCTCCGTGATTATGTCGATCCCATACCCTTTTACGTATGCTATTGTCGCTTTCTCCTCGTCAAGTGCTACAACTCCCAGGCGCGGTTTCTTTGTGTCCAAAACCGCCTGCTTTATTCTCTTGAGAATGTATTCCTTCCACGTAGTTTTCTGGATCTCGATCACGTCTTTTTCCCCTACGTTTATTGTGTGGTAGCTGCTTAGCTTGACAAATTCTTCCGGATGGCCGCTTATTATCTTTCCAGTGAACCTGAGCTTCCCGGCGCCCTTGTCTAGCTCGAGTTTCTCCACGTTTATCTTTATCACGACCTCTTTTTGCTCTCCAATGTCAGTTTCGTGCGCCCTAAATCTCCTAAAGCTCCTGCTCTCCACGTTGTCTCCTCTCCCAACTACGCGTTCCATAAGGTAGAGGTCGTCGAACGAGTCGATCTGCACCTTGAGCGAGCTCTCGTCCTGGTTGAACTTTATTATCCGCATTGGTATCTCTTTTATAATGTGCACATCTTATATAAATCTTAGAACCGGGTATAATTCGGAAGGCGAAAATGTGTTGATTTTACATCTGTTTATTCTGGCAATGGGATCTACTAACAGCTCGATACTTTCTTATTTTAATTATTCTGTTGGAAATGTGGAAGCACTGCTTGCAAGCTACGGCTATGCGGGAATATTCGGGTTCATGACGCTCGAGAGCGCATCGATACCTGTTCCTAGCGAGGTCATACTTCCTATCGCCGGATTATTGGCACATAACGGGACGCTAAATCTCTATGACGTTCTCTTGGTGATATACTTCAGCAGCTTTGTGGGCATGGCGATAGACTATTACATAGCTTATTATCTCGGGAAGGATTTTGTGTTCTCCCATCTTGACTGGTTTCACATCAAAAGGCGCACATTGATCTCTTTCAACCGGTGGTTTGACGAGAACGGGTCCTTTGCAGTGTTCATATGCAGGTGCCTTCCTGTAATAAGGAGCATAGTGAGCTTTCCGGCAGGTTTTGCTAGGATGGACCAGAAGAAGTTCTTCGCATACTCAATGGCGGGCTCTGTGATTTGGGACACGGTGCTTACACTATTCGGATATTATGAATTGTCTTCCACAAGCGGCGTAGACATAATACTTGCAGTAAGCGTCTTTGCGATCATCCTCTATGTCGTTTACGTAGAGGTCGTGCATAAGAGGATAAGAAGAGTGTAGTTCAGCTCTTGTAGGTAATGGCATAGCCCTTTATCATCTTGATGACCTTGTCTATCGCCTTTCGTATGTCCGTCTCTGTCTTCGCGCCGGTGCATATGACCTTACCATTCTTGAATAGGAGAAGCGCTGTCTTTGGATCGTGAATCTTGCATATGGCGCCAGGGAACTGCTCGGGCTCGTAGTCTATGTCCGTAGAGGTCCTTGCTATCCCGTAGAGGTCGAGATCGACTCCAAGGTCTGCGCTGGCCACTATGTTCTCTATCCTGAATGTTGGCTTTAGTATCCGCTTTGGTTTGGCCATCTGTATCACTTTATAAGGTTTGATGTGAAAGATATTTATAGATATTTAGAGAAGATAAGCAACACAGACTTTTACTTTCAGGGCAGTTGATTAAATGACAACCTCAAGGGGAATATTGGCAAGAAAGGCAAGAAGATTGGCGAAGCACCACAAGCCCTCCAGCCTTGGCATCACAAAGCTGATAAAGAAATTTGACATAGGCGACAAGGTTGTGATAATTCAGAAGGGAAACTTCAAGGACATGCCGCACCCAAGGTACAAGGGAAGGACAGGAGTTGTGATAGAAAAGAGGGGGGCGAGCTATGTTGTAGAGCTCAAGAAGATGTCAAAGTCAAAGACGGTGCAGATAATAGCTCCGCAAAGGCATCTCGAAAAGGCCTAATTGCGCTTTTTATTATAGAAATTAGTATCTCTTCACGTAAGGCCTTGTCAGTATGTAGAACCTTGTGTCTCCCCTTAGTTCTACTAGCACTCTTTCTGTTAAGAGTTTCACGGGATCCTGGAGCATTGGAACCCTGCTTGTGAGGTCTGCGAAGCTCTCGAACTTCTTTGCTTCCCTTGCCTCGAGTATGGACTTGAGATATTTCTTCCCAATTCCAGGAAGCAACTCTAGTGAGTGTTCTCTTATGTTAAGCGGCCCCGCTATATTGAATATGTTTATGAACTTCTCCTCATGAGTCCTGATTATTGATGCGATCGCTATTGGCAGCTCCTTCTTCGCCCCTTCCGTGAGTTCATCAAATGCGAGTCTTGACTTTATGAGAGAAATCTTGTCCCTCTCTCCCTTCCCGATATAAACTCTCTCCTCGGACTTTGTGCTAGTTCCTGGTTTTAGCGTTGCCTCGAGCAGAGTGAATTTCTCCTCCCCCAAAAGCTGCGTTATGGGCTCGGATCTTGCAGAAAAAGATTTGCCGGATGGAAGATAATCTAGGACTATAGCGTGCTCTTCAAGCCCCTCTCGTTTCTGTTCTGCTTCCATCCCAACCACTGTATCGACATAATAGCTTTACCTATATTTGTTGACTATCTCCATTACCTTCTTTATCGTCTCTTCCTCTATGTTCTTCTTCTCTATCACAAGGACCTGCTTTAGCTGCGTCTCGTTAAGAGGCATGACATCTATCACTTTTACTGCGCCCTTTGCGCTAAGTCCGTGTTCCTTGAGCTCCTCCTGCATCTTTTCTGCGTTTGCCTTTGTAGGAAGGTGCAGTTTTGAAGCATGCTCGTCAGCAAGCTGCTGCTCGTACCCTAGCTCTCCGTCCTTCTTCCTTTTTTCAAGTATGTCAAGTGCAACAGGCGTTGATACTACCCTGCTTTCCTCCTCGTTTTTTCCGATCATAAAAAACACTATCTTTCAAGGTTTTAGCTGTCCCTACCCCCGAATACTAGAATGGCTTTTTCAAGATATTTATACCTTTCGTACAGCTGTTTGTGCCCCGGTAATTCTCGGTAAAAATTGGTAAAAAGATTTTTATAGACCATTATTAAAGTTAAATCATGCGCGACTCAAGGAACTGGATTATAGGCATAGTGATAGTCATAATCTTCGCACTTGTTGCATTCTGCCTCTACTTGCAGCAGCAAGGGCAGGTAATAGCATTTGTTCCTGTGCCGCTCTCTTATGCAGGGCCCGTCAACGTCTCTGCAGTTGCACTCGAAATAAACTATATGCATGTTACGCAGCAGTGCTTTGGGAATTCTGTGCAGGAGCTCTCCGGATTTAGCTCGAACGGAATGAGCGCACAGAACATCCTGATAACGCTTACGGATTCGTGCGGAGGAGTCCATTCTGTAAGCAGCATAGAGACGGATACCCCGGGATTCTTCGTCATCTCTACCAATCCCCTGGTACCGATCTCGCTTAGGAACGGAGACATGCTTACTTTCAACGTCACGCTC
>VFSW01006012.1_pt1 | contig 17882 bp, 17 predicted proteins | sample 5358111 | NCBI WGS metagenome assembly VFSW01 (sample SAMN11554181, study PRJNA540505) | mine drainage metagenome | isolation source: sediment from site ElyBrook_90M | place: USA: Ely Copper Mine, Vershire, VT | collected 2017
CCGAGCCTCAGACCAATTTAGGGCGGACAGTTGGTCATGGAAGTTGTGACCGCCTCTTCGAGCATGGCGAACATGATGCATCCGAGCACGAACTTAACCGGCCAGGGCATTGCTACTCCTGCAGCCAACCGGCAACCAAGCTCCTTGAAGCGCCACATGACCCCTCCGCAACCAATTATCCACAGCCAAATCAGGCCCCAGCCCATCCCGATAACAGCCCGTTTATGCGGCTGGCCCCAAACCGCAAAAGTGACAAAGCCCGAAGTTAGGAACAGGATCGCGAGCAGCGTGAGCACAAAAACCCGTTGCCAGCGTGCGCTCCGGCCTGGGGCGGCGGACGGTTCCGGATTGGGTTGCAGGACGTTTAACATCACACGGTTGGTCTGAGGGTATAAGGCGGCTTGTTCTGCGGCACTGTCATAGGGCTATCTTCCTGGTCTGGAGTTGTTTGCGAGCGGGTTTGGCCCGGAATCAGCCGGTTTTGCGGGTGTCCGGCGGCTCGACGTCACCGGCGGACAATATCCGGTAATGATTGGCCAGAATTGGTGGAGCGTTTCCCAATGAGATGGCAGCGAATGTGCTGTCATCAAATCTGTGAAATCATTTAACATGCACTTTAAACCGTTATCGGTGATTGCGGTCGCGATTTTCTCTATGGTCGCCAATCTGGGCGCCGCGGTCAGCTTTTCCCTCTCACCCTCCACGGTGAGCAACACCTATAACGGAGCAATCACACTGAATGTCTCGGGCCTCAACAGCGGCGAGACCGTCGTAGTCCAAAAGTTTCTCGATATCAATAACAACGGAGTCATTGATGCCGGTGACTGGCTGGTCCAGCAGTACCAGTTGACGGATGGTTATGCGAGCGTCATTGCGGGGATTACCAATATTAATGTGCCGGGAGATTCCACCGGAACCGACGGAGCCATAATCTCACAGCAAAGCTTTACGATGGTTGGAATCGCGGGGCAAATGGTCGGCCGGTACTTGTACAAACTCTCCAGTCCATCGGGCCGTTTCACCGGCATCACGAATTCCTTCACCGTCACTAACTCGGCCTACGCTCAATCGTTTACCGGCACCGTCCGCAGCAGCGGCACCAATGTGCCCAACGCCGGCGTGCTTCTCTTCAGTCCTTCGGGCGGTGGAGGGATGGGAAACCCGGTTGCCGGCGCGATTGCGAACAACTCTGGCGGCTATACCCTCAAGGCGCCTCCCGGGACGTATCTGCCCTGGGCTTTCAAAAATGGCTTCGTTACCGATTTTTCGAAGGTGCCGATGCTCACGTTGAATCCCGGAGCGACGATTACGACCAACCTGCCCCTGGTTCCAACCACGCTGACCATATCCGGCAAAGCTGCGGACGTGGCCAACTCCAGTCTGCCCTTGCCCGGCATCATGGCAGCCTGGCAGTCCACAAACAATCTGCTGGCCATCGGCTTTACAGATACTAACGGCAACTTCAGCGTCGCCGTCACACCCAGCCTGTGGCGATGGGGCGGGGACCAATCGGGCCTGGTTTCCCACGGCTACCTTGACTTCTCAGGTCAAAGCAAGCCGATGGCGCTCACCACCACTGGCAACGTGGCCAATGTCGCGGTCGCTTTTCCCAAAGGCACCGCCCTATTTTACGGCGCCATCAAAGACGCCCAGAACCTGCCGCTCAGTGGAGTCAGCCTGTTTGCGTCGCCAAACAACGGGAACGGGCTTTACGAAGGGGACGGCACCAGCGACCAAAACGGCAACTACGTGGTGGCCGTCACCGGGGGGAATTGGAACTTGCAAGTGAGCACGGGTAAGAGTTCAGGCTTGGCGAATTATATCTTCTCTCAGGTTAATACCCTCAGCATCAGCGACAGCCAGGCCGTGCAACAGAATTTTGTCGCCGTTCTGGCCACAAACCAAATCTCCGGGTACCTCAAGGATAACAACAACAATCCCATCAGCGGGGTGGCGATCTGGGCGAATGCAACGATCAACGGGGTCAGTTTTAGTCAACAAGGCCCAAACACCGACAACACCGGCTATTACTCGTTAAACGTGGCGAACGGCACCTGGACCGTCGGGGTGTCCACTTGTGGAAATTGCGGCGATGGTTTGCCGGGCAATTATCTCGCTCCCGCTGCTCAATCCGTTGTGATCGCCAACAACAATAGCAGCCTGAATTTCACAGCGCCTCTCGCGAACAGCCTCATTACGGGGCATGTGCAGGACAACACTGGTCGTGCCATCGGCGGTGTGGGCGTGTGGGCCAGCGCGACTCTCAATGGCATGAGTTTCTTTCAATATGTGGATGCCGATCCTAGCGGCAATTATTCCTTGGGCGTCGCCAACGGTAGTTGGACCGTGGGTCTCGAATCCTCCGGCGGCAGCGACAGCCTGGATGCCATTCTCTGACCCGGCACTTACCAAGCTCCCAGCACCCAGGGGCTAACCATCAATAATGGCAATGGCGTGGCGAATTTCACGGTGCAACTTTGCAGCGGCATCCAGATCCTTACCACCAGCCTGCCGAACGCTCAGGAGAACTCCTATTACGGCGTCTTTCTCCAGGCCTCGGACTGCAACAACTTCTTCAATTGGTCGCTGACTGGGGGGAGTTCTCTTCCCTCCGGTTTGACGCTTGGGGCTAACGGCGAGATTTTCGGCACGCCCATGACCTCAGGCTCGTTTAGCTTTTCAGTGAACGTGGACGATGGCAACGGCCACACGGCGAGTCAGAACCTGTCGCTCACCGTCAATGCCACGGTTACGCCCTTGCAGGTAATGACCACCTTTTTGCCCAGTGGGACGAATGGCGTCTTTTACAGCCAGACGCTGCAAGCCACCGGCGGCCAGGGCGCGTATTCATGGTCCGTCGCGCCTTATTCCGCCGCCTTGCCGCCGAATCTGACGCTGGCAGCCAACGGCGTTCTCTCGGGCACGCCCGCAACGAGCGGAAGCTTTTCCTTCTATGCGCGGGTCACGGACGGGGCGGCGAACACCGCCGATTCGGCATCGCCCATTCAATTGACCCTGCTGAATCCGCCGATGCAGATCACCAACACAACTTTGCCTCCCGGCATCGTTGGGGTTGCCTACAGCCAGGCTCTGGGGGCCGCGGGCGGTCAACCGCCTTACTCCTGGCAACTCGCCGGCGGTTCGGCCGGTTTGCCTGCCGGCTTGTCGCTCAATCCTGGCGGAGTTATCTCCGGCACCCCGACGACCAACGGAACATTCAACTTCCTGGTGCAGGCCTACGACTCGAACCTGGGGTCCGTGACCAAGCCGCTGGCCATCGTCATTAACGGCAAACCCGTTCTGGACGCGCCGGCCTGGATTGGCAATCAGTTTCAAATGCGGCTTACGGGGGCCGCCGGCCAGACCTACACGATTCAGGTGTCCACGAACCTGACCGCCTGGACTTCGCTCCTGGTCACCAATAACATGCTGACGAATTCCTTTATCGTGACCGATCCCAACCCGACCGGTGGCCGGCGGTTCTACCGCGCGGAAGTCGGACCGTAGAGCACCATGTTGACAAACTGACGCTCATCGAGACGGTCAGCCAAACGCGCCTGCGCTTTGCTTTGCAACGGGAACCGCCGCCAAGAACCTCCTCGAAAAGGCTCGTGCTCACCGCCGCCCCGCCCGGTACCCATAAAGCCCGTAAAAGGCGATGTACGCGAAGGCCACAATGGGGACCACGAACGAGAACTGGATGCCCCAGCGGTCCGCGACCGCGCCCTGGGCAGGCGGCAGCAGCGCGCCGCCTAAAATCGCGATGACCAGCAGGGAAGAAGCCTGACTTTTCAGCGGGCCCAGCCCCTCGATTGCCAGGGAAAAAATATTCGACCACATCACTGAGCAGAACAGGCCGACGCAGAGGATCGCCCACTTGGCTTGCTCGCCGGAGCTGACTATCCCCGTAATCATCAACCCAATGATCACGGCGCTGAAGATAGCCAGCATGCGGTGTGGACTGGATTCGCCTAACCAAAACGCCGCCAGCAACACCGCCAGGAAGACCCCGTAGTGCAGCGCGTTGGAGAGCCGGCACAGGTCATCTACGCGGTCCCAACCCAGGTTTAGCCCCCGATTGAGCAGCGGCAGGGCCAGGATCACGCCAAAAGCCGTCACTGGGACTGCGATAACCAGCAGGCGCTTGAGCCCCTTTCGCATGTCGCTCAACGCAAATGCGCCCATAAACCGGCCAATCATCAGCCCGCCCCAGTAATAGGCGAGATACCCGCTGGCGAGCTGCTTCGAGATCTGGCCCAATCTCGGCGTGCCCAGAAAATTCACAATCGCGCTGCCGGTGCTGATCTCACCCCCGACGTACATGAAAATCGCCACCATGCCGAGCACCGTGTGCGGGTGCTTCAGCGCGCCGGCGCCGCGAACCATAGGCTCCTCATTCGTGAAATTAGGCACATGGGCAAAAGCGAAGAACACCGCCAGCAAGAGGTAAGCCGCCGCAAAGCCCAGATACGGGAACTTAACCGAATCCGCGCCGTGCGCGCCCGGCCGTGTGAAGACCGTGAAAATCAGCCAGCCGCCAATGATGGGCCCGATCGTGGTGCCGAAGGAATTAAAGCCCTGCGAGAGGTTCAGCCGGCTGGAAGCCGTTCGTTCCGGGCCGAGGATGGTCACGTACGGATTGGCGGCGATTTGCAACACCGCCAGGCCCAGGCCGATCACAAACAAAGCGCTCAGGATGAACGCATAGGACGCCAGGCTGGCCGCCGGGAAAATCAGCGCGCTGCCACCGGCCGAAATGATCAAGCCGATAATCACCCCGCGCTTATACCCGATGCGGTTGATCGGGTCCCCATAAAGCATCGAAATGAGGTAGTACAACAACCCGCCGATGGAATAGGCCCCGAAAAAGGCGGACTGCACCAACATCACATGAAAATAGTTCAACCCAAAAGCCTCTTTCAGCCGCGGTATGAGGATGTCGTTCCACACGTTCATGAACCCCCACATGAAAAATAGGGTGGTCATTATCGCGAACGGGCCCCGGTAGGTCTGGCCGGCAGCCGCTGGCGCTGAAGCGGAAGTCGCGACGGATGTGCTGATGCTGGCCACAGGTGAGCTGTTTTAGACCAGCGTCACCCGCGGTGTCGAGGAAGAAGGCTGTCGGCTAACTCGAGCCTTACACCAAAACGGCGTGTTTCTGAAAGCAACTCATGGCCAGTTCGCCGCGGGAGAATCAGGCCGGGGTCCAGGCCCGGGGCCGGCAAGCTCTGGGCCATGATTCCGCCGCCGACCCCGCCCAGTTCGCACGGACCTGGCATACTGGACGTCAGCTTCCCAAGGTTGTCTGGCTCGATGTTGCTGCGGGCCCGCTGCAGGACTCCAGCTTGGCTTGGGGATCATCGCCAGCCGACAAGTTGCGCATGCCAGTAGGAGGAGGTCGGCGGTTTTTTCGGGCGGCTTAGAAGCTTCGGATCGGGTAACCCACCTATTGAGGCAACGAGGGTTTGCTCAACCCCTCCCTCTGGTAAGGGTAAGAATCCTCTTGCGGCAGTTTCTCTCGCTGAGTTGCCGGGAGAATTGGCTTGCGAGCGATTCAGGGCACAAGTACTTTTTGAAGCTGTTTGGTTGAACCCATAGCTCAATTGTATAGAGCGTCTGACTACGGATCAGAATGTTAGTGGTTCAACTCCACTTGGGTGCACCAATTCCCTCCGAACAACACACTCAAATATACCAATAAAATCAATGGTTTTGTGCATATTTGAGGATCCGCGATCTGTCGGCAAACCTCCTCGAAAACGGCGTTGACGCCCAAAGTGGGACAGATTATACACACGGGGTCATGAAGAACATATCGAAGGTCAAGGGGAAGCCAAACCTCTACCTCCACGTCAACGGGATCTATTACCACCGCACAACGGCAGGGGGTAAAAACACTTACACGTCCCTGGCGACGCAGCGCCAGGACCAGGCCCTTAAGAATCAAAAAGCCTTGGAACTCCGAGGTTTTGCCGCAGAACAGGGGCTGGAGGTTGATGAGCCGTCGGAGCCCGTGACGGTGGTGGACGTCATCAAACGATACGAGCAGGATGGGTATCCGGACAGACGCGGTCGGCGCCGGGCAGACAAACTTAAGGACCACGATTATCGGGAACTGCCGTATTGCGAGACATTGAAGGAGGGGTTCAAGGGGAAACTTGTCAATGATCTCTCCCCCAAAGCACTGGATGCGTATCACGAATGGAGGGTTGCCACGGTGTCGGCTGGGGCGCAAAGCTCGCTTCCCAGACAAGGCCATCGCGCCACCGATTTGGAGCTTAACACCCTGAACAGCGCGTTGAAGTGGGCGATGCGGAAGGAGTTGATCAAATCAAACCCCATCGCCAGCCGTACCCGGTATCACTCCAGCAAGGACGCGCGGCATGCGCGCGAGGTAGCACCAGCCTCGATCGACGAGGTCCACCATATCGCCAGCATCCTTTTCTCCACTAGCCGCTCTGAGGTTCTGGGCTGGCAGATACTGTTCGAAGCCCAAACTGGTCTACGATGTGACGAGGTAATTTCGCTGCGGACCGATGCACGCTCGGATGAGGCAGGCGGCATCAGTGCCGATGGAAAGACGATCTGCATCCACCGCGCAAAGGAGCAGGGTATCGTCTGCAATTTCCTGGAGATCCACGCGGGCCTGGCGCTCACCATCAAGGCACATGCGGCCTGGAAGGCTGCTCGGTATCCAAACTCCCCATTTCATCTCCCCGGCCTGCGGTATTCTGACACACAGCCCGTCGGAATCAGCTCCCTGTCACACGCATTGCTGAACCTTTTCAAGGAAGGGACGCTTAAAAAGCACTTCACATCACACGGCATGAGGTCGTTTTATGTCTGGGCACTGCGCTCCCAGGGGGCCGGGGACCCGCGGATTGCTTATGAACTCAACCAGATCGGAGGTGTGAAAACTCTTGAACAGGTTTATGGCCGCATTCCAGCGCACTGGGAGGAGGGTGGCGTAGTGCCCTGGAGTTGGCTGCCGACGGGCAAATTCGCATGGGATGTGCTGAACGAAAAACAAAAACGTCTTGATCCTGGCTCTGAACGTTCCACCCGCCCAAGAGGGGATGCCGTGTTCGAACGTGAGTCCGCTACCAGGTAAGACAAGAAGTTCCTATGCGGCAGGCGGCTGCTCGAAACGCTTTTTGCCGCGACTTCACGGCGTTCTCTTCCCGTTCGAAACCGGCTAAGCCTTTTCGCACACGCACTGGACCTCGTACTCGGAATTCTTTTCAGTGAACTCGCGGTTGCAGGCCTGCGCGAGGGCGATTCTCTCCGCCTCCCCCGCGGTGACATCTGAAATCTCGAAGGTCTTGCTGCCGTAACCGATTCGGGTGATCTCCACGCAGAAATTGCCTTTCTTCCGACTCCTTCTGGCCTTCGCCGGCTGATTACGGGTGCGTCCGGGGCCGCTGGCGTCCTCCACCCGGATTGTGGCTGGGATACCTTGGAGAACGGGCTGGAGCAGCTCAGTCCAGTCCGCCCGGCCCAGCTTCTTCTCCAAAGCCCGGGTAATGCCGCGGGGCAGACTGCCGGGGCCGTGAAATTCGAGGACTGCCTGGTTAAGGAGGACTTGCTTGCTCATGTGCTTGTGTTTGCCGTGGATCAGGCCGGTTTCCCTGGGCAACCTGGTCCAGTCGTTGCGGCCAGATTCACAGATCCAGGCAACGCTGGCCTAAGGCGGCGAACTTGGAGATGACCTGCCGGTCGAAACCGGGGGCGGCGATGTCCGCCAGCTCCGGCGCCTCTTCGTCGCCGGTCCCGCTGTCGAACAGGTTCCGGGCGCCCACCGCAGCGAACTTGACTGTCTTCAGAGCGGCGGCGACGGTCACGGCCATGTCGCGCAGCATCTGGCGAACCGTGTTGGCGAATCTCTCCCCCTCCCCGGAGACTGGATTGCGGGCGCTGAAAGAAATGGTGCGATCGTACTCGCTGATGCCGGACCCCAGTTGCCAGCTTCCGCTGCGCGAGAGCAACAGCCGGGTAACCTCCTTGCTCCAGGAATTGAGCACCTCCACGTAGATATATTTGCTGGGGTCGTAGTTACTCAGCAGCGCCAGGGTTTTCCCCTTGAGATCCACCCACAGCAATCGCTTGATCTTGTTTTCGATGCCCAGTGATTTGGCCGTCTGGGCCTCCTTCTTGAGTTCGGTTTCTGAGGCTTCCCTGTATCCCTTGCGAAGTTTCTCGGAAACCTTGTCGTCGATGAAAGCATGCAGGCTCGCCGGGTTGCTGAATGTCTTGACCTGGCTGTCAGATTTGCCGCCGATGCGGCCCCAGCTGACGTGAACGCTCAGGCCCTCCAGCCGGTACTGCCAATATTTGTTGTGTTGATCTTCGCGATTGATGTAGATGGGCATGACTTACTCCTATGGAACCGGGGTCAGATGTTGACGAAGCCAGTTGTCCTCGGCTTGGAGGGCGGTATCCCGGCGATTGAATGGCCCCAGCACAGGTCCGTTGACCGGCCTGAGGTCGGCGTTCCATCCGCCTTGCCCCGGCTCCACATGGCTGGCTCGGCGGGTGGTGGCTTTTCCTGCCTGAAAGACTTCAGCCAGGTCATCCTGGTGGATAAAGCGAATCTCGCCTTCATTGATTACGATTTGTATTTCGAGAGACATTGCTGACCGCTGTTGCTGTTTTGGCGCAGCCCGAATTCGCGATCCGATCCGACGAGATCCGTTCTTCAGAGGCCCCCGAGGCGTTGTTTGGCGCTGGCAGCCTGTTGCTGGTAGAACCCTGGCTTCTTCTCGACAGACTCTGTTTTCCCCAGCGCCGCCTCAATGCTCTTGGTCAGATCCTTGCAGGCCGGCCCCTTGACGCCCGCGACATCAATATTCACTTTGCCGTCCGTGCCGATGGTGAGCTTGATTTCCTGCATGATCAGTATTTCCTCAGGGTGATTACGGTTTCCTGGGTTGCAGCATCCAATCTTTCGCTGTGGCTCCAGCCCTTGGACTTGGCGAATTGCCTGGCTTTCCTTACGGCAACCTCTTTGGTGTACGCCGAGATAAGCGTGCTGCCACCTTCGCCAATCTTGTCACGAAGCCCGTAGCCGCCCTGCCAGAAATCCCACAGAGGAATAAACGCCTCGCCCCGCTTGACCAGGCCAACTTCGTAGGCATTTCGGTTGCCCTTGACGGCGATGGCGTGATCGCACCTGCCCAAGTCCGCTTTGGTCAGCCCCTCCGGAATTGGAAAATCGCCTACGTGGCGGCCGTACCAGCGGTAAGTTGTCTGGTTCTCACGGAACTCCAGGCCGAGCGCCGCGCAGACGACCTTGAGCGCATCCAGATCCTTGAGTTCAACGGCGATGACGGTGACGTGCGACATACGATGCAGCGTTTTTCTCGGTTTAGATGTCCAACTGCCGGCCGGCGCCGGTTTTGCCAGAGGCTTTGCCCTTTTCGATCCGGCTGGCGTTGAGGGCATTGTTCTCGGCCCATTTCGCCATGGCCTCCAATTCCGGTGCCTTCGACTTAGAGAGCGGATTGGTCTCCTTGATGGCCTTCAGGACGTCCTCTCCGGTGAGATCGCGGTCGTGGTGGAAGGCGGTGAAGAGCCCGCTGACTACGGCCTCTTCCAGTTCAGCGCCGCTGAAGCCTGCGGATTCGGCGGCCATCTGGCTGATGTCCTTGTCGGCAAAGTCCTCCACTTTGCGGCCGTATTTCTGGATGTGGATGCGCAAGATGTCCGCGCGCTCCTTGTCCGAGGGCAAATCGACAAAGAAAATCTCGTCAAAACGCCCTTTGCGGAGCAGCTCCGGGGGCAGCCCTTCGATCCGGTTGACGGTGGCGATGACGAAGCAGGGCTTGGTCTTCTCTTGCATCCAGGAGAGGAAACTGCCGAAAACCCTCTGGCTGGTGCCCCCGTCCGTGGTGCCGCTGCCCCCCATGCCGGCAAAGGCTTTCTCCATTTCATCAATCCAAAGAACGCAGCTACCGATCGCTTCGGCGGTCTGTATGGCCAGCCGCATGTTGCTCTCCGATTCGCCGACCAGGCCGCCGAAGACGCGGCCGATGTCGAAGCGGATCAAAGGCACCGCCCAAATGTTGCTGGCCGCCTTGGCAGAAAGAGACTTCCCGCAGCCGGGAATTCCGACCAGCAGTATGCCGCGCGGCATGGGTAGCTTGAATTCACGGGCCTTGCGGGTGAACGCCTTACCGCGCATCGTTAGCCAGAGTTTCAGGTTTTCCAGCCCACCGACGTCGTTGGCGGTCTGGGGGGCTTCGAAGAATTCCAGAATGCCCGTTTTGCGGACGGCGAGGGCCTTTTCCCTGAGTACCAGTTTGGAGATCGGCGGACGGTTCTTCTTGTCGCTGGAGACGCTTTCGACGACGGCCTTGGCCAGCGCGTTCTCCGCCTCCACGGTGGTCAGCCCCATGGCGGCTTGGACGATTCGCTCCCGCTCGTCCTCCGGTATCGCTCCGATCTTGGCCTTGTTCGGCTCATAGAGCTTGGTGAAGACGTGTTCGATTTCCTCGCGTTGCGGCAGATCGAATTCGAGCAGGGTGACGTCGCGCTCCAAATCTTTGGGAAGTCGGGGGACTGGACTCGTGATGATCAGGGTCTTGGAGGTTTGTTTGAAGTCGCGAGCGATGTCGCGGAGCAGCCGGACCACTTTCTCAGACGAGAAGAACGCCTGTAGATCTCGTGCCACATAGATCGTGTTATCAGCGCCGCCCTTGATGGCGATCAAAGCTTCGATCGGGTCTTCGGTCTGTTCGGCGTTCTTCCCATTGGGATCCATGAAGCCTTCGGTGTGGGACCAGATGCGCAGCTTGTATTTGGCCTCCTGAGCCGCTTTCTGAATGGCCAGTTCCGCGCGGCCCTCTTCGGGAGTGACCAGATAAAGAATCGGATAGCGGGCTTTGACGTATGGCAGCAGGTTCATGAATTCGTTGCTTTGTCTCTGTAGAAACTGGTTTGCCGGAGTTTCCTGAATTTCGCTCGGGAATGCCCAGACAGGAGAATCACGACTTCAGCAAGATCTCGTGCTGAGCGGAGCTGCTTTAGCCTCTGGGGGTGGAAATCGCGTCGACGCCCTTGTATGCCACTGCCGATAAAAGCGAGCCACGGCACGCAAGGGCAATCCCAAGACCGCAGTAAAAACTCCTTTGGCTGCCCCACATTTTCTTAGCACGGCAGCGGCGGGGAAAGCTCCTCGCCGCCGGCTCTGCGAGGTCAATGTCCGCCCGTTACGGTATAACCCGCCATTCGCAAATCTTCCGCCAGATCCATTTCCATCTGGACTGCGGCCTCATAAGGCATCGGATTCAGGTGAGCAAATAACTCCGGCAACAATCGAATTCCATACCGTGTTACCGCCCAGGCCGCTTTAATTCCTTGCTTGTGATTTGCGAACCTCTCCTCGGGCGTTAGGCCGGTCATTCCCACATACACACAGGGTTTTCTGACCTCGCGATTCGGGTTTTCGCGCCGGATGCGGCGGATTCTGCGCCGTCCCGTCGAGTTAGACCACCAGGATGATCATTCAACACCCACTCCCAAAATATGTCAGCGCATGGCACTCCGTAACTGTGGGAGGTTCCGCCTTCTCGCTCAGACCAAGAATCACATTCTCGGGAACAGGATGCTTACGTCTCTTGTTGCGGGCGAGGATGGTGGCCAGCTCGGGTTCAAGATACGCGATTTCGATCCGCGCACCGTAATCGGCAAACAAATCAATCCATCGCCGACGCACTTGGCGGGTGATATTCGTCGCATTGAACGCGAAATCCAGACCTGGGCGCAGATGTGCCCGGCACTGCTCGCGCGCAGCTTGGATGACCTCGCCTTGATTGTCCGTGGCATCCAGATCGAGATCATCGCGCACGGCATCCAGGGAAACCACTGGAAGCTGCGAACGGTGACGCGCGAGCCATGTGTCCTTGCCAGCGCCAGGCAGGCCGGACATCAGGGTGACCGTACAACGGTAATCTTCATGGGGCGTGTAGTGCAGACTGGTGAGCTTGTCGCGGTAGAAAAGAAAGCGGGCTTGGTCATTGGCGAAACCGTAGGGCCTGTCATAGCAACTGTGCTCCTGCGCCAGCGATTTCCAGAAATGGATCTTCTCCTCCGGTCGGGTCATTTCCTCGGCCTTGCGCCCTCTCGTGTCGCCGACGGCAAAGAGGTAGAGCAGGCGGTTGTTGACCAACCAGGAGAGGGAGATGACTTCGCGTTCAGGATTGAGCCTCTCCAGCAAATACGGCGGCCGGCTATGGAATCGAACCAACCGAGCGATTTCTTCCCGCATCGCAAGGTCACAGCCCAGATCGCGCAAAACCTGCCTGGCACGCTCCGCGCCGGCCTGGGAGTGTTTGGGAGAACGGGTCCGACCGGTTTCTGGATCGGGCGCGGTGGTTGCCGGCTTGCCGGCATCGTGCAACAGCCCTGTGAACAGAAGCTTCAATTGGGAGCAACGATCCAGCAGGGGCCATTCCTCGGCCTGTTCCAGTTCGGCGCAGACCATCCGGGTGTGAGTCCACACATCGCCCTCCGCGTGCCATTGCGGGTCCTGCGGGCAGGCCGCCATGTGGCGCGCCCAAGGCTGCGATTCCGCCCAAGCCAGAATCTCGGCGTCGGTCGCGTCCTGCATGGCGCTCCACGTCTTCATTTCCAGATGTCGGCGCCTTTGGTCAGCAGGTTCGGCACCAACGTCCTGTGCTGCCAGTGCTCGCTCTGCTTCACCTTCTCCACAAAGTCGATGCGCACGAATTTTGCGCGGCCGGTGACGGTTCCGTTCGCCTCGGTCCGCAGGTAAAGACCCTCCATGAGATTGTCTGGTTTGCCCGTAGTCGGGTTTTCAAAGAGGCTGTCGAAAGTGGAGGCGCGAATTAAATCCGGCAGTTGATCCGCCTTGAGCGCGCCCTGGTGGATGACCGGCACCGTGCGGATGCCCGTGCCGTCCAGCATGGTGAGCCTGGTCTTCAGCTCAAGGAAACTGCCTGTTTGTTTGTCGTAGATATCGAATTCGAAGAAGTAGTGCGGCAGATTCCGATAATGAACCGAGTGTTTGGCGTACAGCCACTCGCCAAAGAGAATGCATCGATTTTCCAGCATCGCCTCCAGCACCGGTCGCTTCGCCACCGTCCACTGCTTGAACAGGTCGTATTGCGGATGCATTCCCGCCCTGATCTCATGTCCGCGACACTGGAGCACCATCCGCCCGCTCGTGGCAAAATGGATCCCCACGTTCGTGCCGTCGAGCTTCTCTTCCACAACGAGCGACGGATCGCGGATGAACGCCTCGGACTCCTTGCGGTTCAAATGGCGGTCGTCGTCCGTGCCCGTCGAACCAAAGAGGTGCGGGGTGCGCGGATATTTGACAAAATCGTCACGGGTGGCGCCCATTGCCGAGGGTTCTTTCTATAATGTCCGGTGCTCTCTGGCACGTTCAATCCATGCTTTCAGCAATGGCCGCTTTGGGCGGAGCCAATGGCAAAGGAACCTTGGTTCGTTGGCACCCGACGAGCGACGGATGCCCTGTCGAATCCGTTTCGGTATTGCAGAATTCTCGCTTCGATCGGAACCGACGGTGTCCAGGAGTACCGCCGGGTTGATTTTTCAGCCAAGGAAAAGGTTCCAGTCCTCAAGCTGTCCTGGATTGCGGATAAGGGCCGAAACAGGCATCTCCTTGGGCGCACGCGGATGTGACAGGAGCTTCAGCCCAGCCTCATGTGGCAGACGGTCGGCTTTGCGCTGATTCACTTCTTTGCTGGCCCAAACCAGGTTCTCCCAACTGTCGCGTCCACCGCGGGACCTCGGTACGACGTGGTCCAGGCTGCCCTCCTCCGGCCTGAGCACACGGCCAGTATACTGGCAGCGATTGCGGTCGCGCTCGCGAATGGCGTTGCCGCAGAGCTTCGGGCGCTTCTTCGGCACCTTGGCGTAATTGGCCGCCACGATGACGGTCGGAACACGAATCTGGCCGCGCACGGTATGAACGGCCTCGTCCTGGTCACGGACAGGCAATGTGATCCACTCCTCCCAAGTCACAGGACGGATGTAGTCCTCACCCTCGAGCATCTCCGCTCAGAATACCCCGAGGCCAATGGCACGCCCTAAAGGTCACCGTGACAAAGTGCCGCGCTCGGCGCTGTGCGATGAGCACGGCGTCGAGCTGCTTATTGAGGCGGCTGGATATCAGATTGTGGGGTCTACGCCAACAGTCCTGCGTGCGCATTGCCTGCCGCCAGCGGCCATTCACTGATCCGGCCCCAGCATTTCGTCAACCAATGCAGGTACTCCGTCGGCTTGGGCATGCGTTTCGCTACAGCGGCATTTCCGAGCGATTTGTCCGGCCACAAGTGCAACCGGTTAGCGATTCCGACTTCCCTGGCCAGTCTTTCCACGGTCTGAAGAGCATTTACGGCATAATCCTGCCACGCCTGGCGCGTTTCAAAGACTTCAGTGTTTAGTGCGACCCCGGCCAACTCGGCCTGCGTGCGAATTCGTTCCACGTTCTCTGCCCGAATGTTTATCGGTTCATGAAACACGGTTACCGGGTCCAATTCCGCGAGTGCCTGCAGGGTGGCCCGCAAATCGTTTTCATCACATTCCGGATACGTCGGCGCAACAGCCACATAAACGCGGAGACCGGATTCACGCGCCGACTGGAGCGCGGCAAGGCGCTGTGATGGCGCGGGGGCCTTGGGCTCGTAAACCTTTGCCAAATCATTCCTCAAGGTTGGCAGGCTCATGCCGAAGAGCAAACGGTTGCCGAAGCTCTTAAACAGGTCGAAATCCGCTTTGGCCAGGGGACTGCGCGTGAGAATCCGCACGTTCAAATCAGACCTGTCACGAATCAACTCCAATGAACGGCGGACGAGATGCCGCGCATGTTTGGAGAGTGTTCGCTGTTTGTCGGGATCGGCGTGGTGTATGACCTGGTATGGGTCAGTAGTGCTACAGTACATGACCGCCCGGTTCCCGTCGGGTTTGAGCAGGTCCGGCGGCGTGTTCTGGGCCGCTCTAAGGGAAGTGAGGAACTTCGATTCATCCCAAGGCCGGAGCAGCACGTAATCCCCCCACTCGGCATCCGGGTCCTTAACTCCATACTTGGCAAGCTTTGGCCCTTGCTTAATTGTCGCCGCGCTCGGCACATAACAAAAGCGACACGCATGTGAGCACCCTACGGCGATATTAAAAGCCCAATTGGATAAGCTCTTGTAAACAAAATTGTTCGGCGCGATGATCGCCGGCGATGACCACATTCCGACTCGGGCGTCAGCACCGGCCGCTGCTCGTTTTTGTGAAGGTCGGAGCACATCGATCACGGTAGTGTTATCCAAGAAGGCATTCATGGTTTCAGGATGTGTTCGGCAATCCGTTTGGCGATCGGCCCACCCCTTGGGTTTCCGGCGGCGAAGCACAGGAGGTAAAGCGGGCAATTGGATGAGTTCAGCAACGGGAGCGGGTTATCAGCGACGTGGGGGAAAAGGGTTCTAAGCCGTTTCACGAAATAGCGGCTGATCGCGTCGTAGTCAGCGCTCTTGACCGCGGTTTGACTGGTCTCGCCAAAGAGGTCTCGGGTTTCCTCCTTTTTGTAAAACGCCGAGTACCAATCCGGTTCTCCGAACATCGCGTCGAGTCGTTTGCGCCAAGCCGGCGGAACTTGACCGTGGTGGGGCAACATCCGCATCACCCCAATCCCCAGCGGAAACAGGAGCCAGAGATCGATCGCCTGCGTCGCCGCAAGCGCCTGAATGGTAGTCCACGTCACTTGCATCCCAAACGGATCCAGGAACACTACCGCCCGCCGCTTGCTCTTTATCCAATTGGACTCTCGGCAAACGACTGCGAGGTACTGGTTCGCTTCATCGTTGACCGGGTGAATCCGCGAGGCCAGCAGCGGAAAATCCGTTTTCAATTTCGAAAGTTCAGCGAACCGTTCCGGGTGCCGTTCCACAAAAACGTACCGGTCAAACGGCCGCGGAATTTGCAGAGCGATGCGAGCCGATCCATCCAGGAACTGGCGCGTTTCGGCTGATGCCAAGTCGTTGAATAATGGGGATTGGTCATCGGGAGCCGCCTTGGGCGTGTTGTAACCGGTGCCGGCGAACGCATCGAAGTAGTCCAGCTTGAATGGTTGGTTTTTGAGGGCGTTGTGGTACGCGACGAGATATTCCCGAAGCCGTTCAAGCTTCTGATTGGTCCAACTGCCACCGAACTTCTGCAGCGGTTCACTCATGGCGGCCAAAATGCGAGATCACACTTTCATTTGCGACCAAAGAGATCTGCTGTGCCCTGCGAACGGCACCCCTGGCACGCTGGTTGACATGCATTCGCGCGTATGCTATCCATATGGATAGTAGTATATGACTGGACCGACCCCGGCACAACAGAAAGTTTTGGATTTCCTTCTGGGCGAGATGCAATCGGGGAGCCCCGCGCCGACCTTGAGGGAGATCGCAGGAAGGCTGGGCTTCCGAGCGCATCGAGCCGCTGCTTGTCATTTGGCAGCATTGAAGAAGAAGGGACTAGTGGATTGGCAGCCGGGTAAAGCTCGCTCATTGCGCATTACTTCTCCGCATCAACCCACGCGCCGCCATATTGTTGATGTTCCGGTTTTCGGTTCAATTCCTGCCGGTTTTCCGGATCCTCGCCAAGAGGAGGCCGACGGCTTTGTCTCGCTGGACGTCGAAAGCATCGGGTTCACGCCAACCCGGACGTCCTTCGCCTTACGGGTTTCCGGTGACTCCATGACCGGACGTCACATTTTGTCCGGTGACGTCGTTCTTCTGGAACACGGTCCAGAGCCGCGCGCCGGCCAAATCGTTGCCGCCTTGATCGACGGCGCGACAACGTTGAAGACCTTCCTGCGCAAGAATGGCAAACCTTATCTGAAAGCCGAGAACCCGAGATATCCCAATTTGGTTCCCGCAGAGGAACTAGTGATTCAAGGCGTTTTCAAGGCGCTTCTCCGCAAAGCCGATCTGTGATACTGCTGAACATGTTATGAGCAAATCGTCATTGGTTCAGGCTGGGCGCCAGGCTTCGCGCATAGAGAAAGCTCTGGGCTCGATCATACAGTTGCAACGAGAAGTCCCTTTCAGTTCGAGTTCGGAGCGCAGCAACGGTTTGCCCAAAGCCTGCCTGTGATGTCTCCATTGCCCAAAGCTGCTGGTTCCAAATTCCAACCCATAAAGGCAACTTCGGGCGAGCCTTTCGACTTTGCTGACAGGGTTACAGCGTTGCTGGCGTGTTATTTGTTAGCGGGCGTGCGCTGGCCGGATGAGAGGTTTGGCCAAATAATCTCGCTTCATTGCGAGGTGAGCCAGGATGGCTGGCTTCTGGATGATCTCCTGGTGGTTTTCTCCACGGAAAAAGAGTCGGCCCGGCTGGCATTGTCTCTAAAGAGCAATTGCCAGTTTACCCAGCGGAGCGCTCCCAACGATCTAGTCGGGTCCGCTTGGCGGCAGTTTCTTGGGGTCAATGGCGGGCCGTTCGTGCGGGACCGGGACTGCTGGGGCATCATTACAGCTCCACATCCTCCGAAAATTAGGGAGGCAATACATGGGCTAATTGCTGATGCACGGAATCAGCCGGCGAGGGCCTTATCAGACCGAGTCGATGGAAAACGTGAGCCGTCGGCCAGCAAGCGAGACATTTTTCAAAGTTTCGCCTGCCCACCTGAACTCCAAACTGCGGCCCGCAATCTCGCCGCAGCTGGAGACACCACTGCATTGCTTGCCCGATTCATTTTCTGGGAATGTGATTTTGAACATACACCATCAAATTCTGAAACTTCGGCAATTGCGCTCTGCCAACAATGCCTCAGGGATGAGGCGCGCGCGCAAGCACCCGTGCTTTGGAAGGACATGTTGAGTTTTTCCAGCGCGGAACGCTTCAAGGGAGTACTCATGCTAATC
>VFSW01006013.1_pt1 | contig 17881 bp, 22 predicted proteins | sample 5358111 | NCBI WGS metagenome assembly VFSW01 (sample SAMN11554181, study PRJNA540505) | mine drainage metagenome | isolation source: sediment from site ElyBrook_90M | place: USA: Ely Copper Mine, Vershire, VT | collected 2017
GTTTACCTCAAACTATCAATACACTGAGTGAATATTTAAAGGGTACATCAAGTATCCCATCTAACAGACAGGATTGCAAAATAAGTGCTGATGCAGGATCACTAGGATAATGAATCGTAATAAAAATTTCATTCGAATTTGAAATATGCACGCTGATCTCTTGAGTGTGGTCAATGGTCGGAGATGTTCCGTTTACCCCGATCAAAAACCGCTTGAGGCGATTTTTCAGCCATTGAACCGTGCAGTACATCCCGTCTCCGCGATGCAATTTCCAAGTCAGGATGCGTTGATAAATGTCATCCGTCGCCAGCATCATACCGATGGTGCCTTGTCCATATTGGACTTGCGCGAAGGTTGCCGCACCGAATATAGAGCCTGTTACCGTGCCGATGGTGGGCCGCTGCAATCCATAGTATCCCAAACCAATCCAGTCGAGCAGCGCACCGGATAGCATGGTGTAGACCGGCAGATTGAGCGCGTTCAGGTAATCGAGATATGCCTGGGTGATCGAGTTATAGGATGCGACGAAGGCGGCAAGATCAGAGTCATCCTTATACTGCTGATACAAATATGATTGGGGAATAGTGGTCAGCATCACACCCTCGCTACCGTGATCTGCGGCGCAGTCGTGACAAAATAGCCTTCCGAGTCACCATAAATCAGGCCCGTTCCAGCCGACGGGTTAGTCAGAACTGAATTGATGTACACGGCAAAAGTCAGATTCGAGATGAACGCCGGGCTGATTACCGAGCTGATATTGTCGAGGAAAATCTGTTGCATGTTGAACACATTAATCGGCTGAGATACCAAAATCTGATTGATGTAATTCACCAACGCAGCATTCACTAGATTATTAACAGCTGTATTTGATGTGAAGTTTGGCGCGATGGTTGACCAGTTGACGGTCATGGTAATCTGCTGCTGAACCGGCACGACAAACAGAATCGAATAGATGTCAGGCGCGTTAATTAACGTCACAACTTGGTTACGTAACGAGTTAGCACCAGTCAATGCCTCAGATGCAACAGTCTGAGAATAATTGACGAAGTAGGTTCCCGCCGCGCCAGAGCCACCAGAGAAGCCAGTAATAATGGTCGGGCTTATCATGTAGTTGCCGGAAACAATATCGCCGAGCTGGATGGTGCCGGTCACTGCTGTAATGGTCAGTACATTGCCAGAGATTGAGCCGGTTCCTGTCCATGAATTACTGGGAACGGTCGAGCCCGCAAAGTCTGACAGGTCAAAGAGATTCTGAAGTAGGGCATTCGCTATCAAGTACGGATCGCCACCAGCTACCATGATCTTGCCGCTTGCCGCCACGCTGACCGAACGCGCCTGAACACCTGGTATATTCTGCAAAGCAGATTTAACTAGCGCCTGCGTGCCCGTGGCTGGTGCCAATTGGGCGATATTGATGCGTGCTCGGTAGAGTGATTCCGTCTCAGCTGCAGTCGCCGTGGTACCGCTCACCAGATTGGTGCAGGTCAATGGATAACCGGACGGCACAGAAGTTACGATAGTGGTAATCGAGTTCGCTGGTATTGCCCAGTTGCCATAATTGTTCGCCACGACATAAAGCTGCGCGGTGCCATGCGTTGCGCCAGTCATGGGCTCGCTGGATATGAGTGAAGATGTGCTGACCGTGTAAACCCCGATGCCACCGAAGGTACCAGAGATAAAGCCAGTCACTACGGTATTGGCTGGTACTGATGGTCCAGTAATCGCATCCCCGATCATGATCTGGCCGGATGGGATAGCTGATATGGTCAGGACATTCCCTGCCAGCGATGAGCCATTATTGATGGTTGCTGTAAAGTTGGTTGCAATGGCATAGGCCAACACGCCACCATCCTGCACGGTGTACAGATTCAGGCTGTCGCTTACGACAAATCCCTTAGGTATGGTGTATCCAGCTATCCCAGTGAAAAGCACATAGGCGCTTGAATTGCTCAATTGACCGGGCGCGATACCAAGCTGTGCACCGAGAAGGCCAAGCAGATATGCATTGGATGAGAATGGGGACATTGAATTGATGAGATCGACGCAGGCTTGATCGATTGCGGCCAGCGCCATAGTATCTGTGCTGGAAATATCTTCAACGAGTGATCCGGGGAGATTGGCGGTATATCCTGGATTCGTTGCGATGACGTTGTTTATCACCATCGCCAGCAACGTAGCCGGCGGAGTTGGTTGCGCGCCTGCTGCTGAAATTGAAATATTTACAGCGGTCATCTCGTTCCCTTGCGCATCACTGCGTTAAGTCAGGTCGGTATGTTCTGATTTACCGTAATGCCCTGATTTGTCATAATTGCCACATTATAGGCCGGATTTGAAGGATTTGCATTAACCGTATTCGGCACCCTTGAAATCACCAGACTCGCGAAATATTGAGCGAAAAGCGACTGCATTTTAGCCACATAGTAATCCGGGAATACCTGCGTCGTGACCGATTGCTGAGAAGGTATGCCGTATTGGCTGTAAAACGGACTCTCGCCTGGAGATAAGCGCAGGGCCTGGGCAAGCGTGGTTATCCAGATGTAATCATTCAGGCCGGTAACTGGATCGGTCTGAACTGTCTGCCATTGTCCTGCTGAATTTCGTCCATAACTACGCATATCAAACCCTAGGCTTTACTGGATTGGTATTCGAAGTGATGGCCGTCACCGTGATGCTATGGGCGGCCAAGACTGCCTGCCATGCGTTCAGTTGCGTGATAAGCGATAGAAACGCAGTATTCAGGTCTTCCAATTGAACCTGATTTGTTGAATCCCTCATCATCACATCCTTGATACCGGTCGCATAATAAATCTGCGGGTCGTACCCGGTAAAGGATTTACTCCCAATCGGCTGAAAAATCAATGACGATAGGTTAGAAGGTCGAGTCAGGTCGCTTACCGATCCCTGACCGGATGCGCTCGCAATGCTGGCATCGCATGGAATAAGGATTCCAGAATCGCCCGGCTGGATAGGCTCCTTGGTGTAGGCCGATGCCGCCAATGGCACTGTGATGTTTGGGAAGTTGTATATGTCCAGCACGTTTATTTTGACCGTCACAAGATAATCAGCCACCGAGACAACAATGGCCGGCAGAGACTTCCCAGTCTGGAAAATAGCACTCTCTGCCCGACCTTGCGCGATTCGGGCTAGTGATTCCTGTAACGAGAATTTCTGATTATCCATTTATGCGCTGATTCGGAATTACGTTGAGGATCGATACCCATGCGTTACTGTCCTGCTGCCGGAAATTCCCGACATGTCGCACAGAGTTTACAAAGCCAGTGCCGGTAAACGCAATATTATTCTTCGTGAATTGATTCTGTCGTTGTTGCGATGACAAAATTGGAATATTTTTGATGTCGAGTGAAACAGTATCGCCCACGCTAATATCCGACCGCATCATCGTTTTGATCTGGATTATTGGGCTATTCACTTGAGTATCGAGCCAAGTTGGCTGTCCGATCATATCCGTGAAGTTGACTGTCTTGGGCGTCGTCGGCGTGGTGTTATCCGTCACCATGTAACCGGATTCGGTTTTGCAGCACAGCACTCCGATATAGGTAGGGTCTTTCTTGATCGCCTTCGATACGCGTTTTATCTGCTGGGCAAAGTCGGTCATATTGCTGCCGTAGAACTGCACTGGATCACCCTGCGGCACAACCAATAGTGGGTCAATATTCACCAGTGGGCTACTTACGCCAAGATTGACAAGCGATGCGGTGATAGAGTCCTTTAACGCCGTTCCGACTACAGCCTGGAACACGAATGGAGTATCCGGCACAATCGCGGCCTGACTTTGGTAGAGCTGGGGCGAGATAATGAGATCGAGCGATTGCTCAGTTCCCTGCCAGTTACCAAACGATTGCAGGATGGTTCCAGATAGGATGATTCCGTTTCGTATTGGATTGGCCTGCACTTGAGCATTGGCAAGCGGCAATCCTCTTTGAAAGCCCGCGGCGATGGTGATGTTGTAGTTCGCCAGTTGCGAGGCGTTGTTGATGATGTCGAGTCCTACTCCCCATATTCGAAGATGCACACTCCCGAGCGGCACGTCAGCAGTCGCAATCGGTATGTCAAACTCGATATTCAGTGCCCCTGCGATTGTCGAATTTCTGGTGAAGTCATAGCTGGTGAAGTTCATCACCGGAGCTATGAGATCGGTTATCCAGATATTGTAATAGCGCATCTTTCAATCATTGAAATAATTAATATACTTCCGTTATATAACTATGCTAGGATTCCTTACAAATTAAAAACCGGGGGTTACCATGTTCAAGTTCATATTGCTTTTTGCTATTCCTTGTCTAGTCTTATCTGGCTGCGGCGGAGGCGGCACGCACTCACCTCAACAGCAGTTCCGCTCAGCTTCCGCGGTCAGACAAACAATTTCAAATGTTGCAATATACGGGACTCTTCCAAGACCATGTGCAACGGAAATATATCCAGTAGTTGGAAGTGGAGTGATGTTTCCTGTTCGAGAGATTGAGGAAATATTATTAAATGTAGGTGCAGACACATTGGCGCTAAATGTTCCTGTTGTTGCGTTTACTGTTCCGCCGCTTTGATTCGTAGCAGTAACGGCGTTCGTGGCGTTGCCTACAGTCAAACCTGAATTAGTGCCAGTAACACCATTTATCGTCCCACCCGTTATTGCTACGCTTGCGGGATTGTACGCAGATCCCGCTGATTGGAACGTTGGTGCAGACGTTCCGTTGCTGGTCAGAATATATCCAGCCGTACCTGCGGCAGTAGATGCGGTCGTACCGCTGGCAGATTGATACAGGACGCCATATTGCGTTCCGCCCGCGACGTTCGTAGCGGTCACAGCAGACCCAACAGAAAGGGAAGAGGCTGTTCCAGTTAGTCCAGTGCCGGGGCCATTAAATACCGATCCATTCACCACATTGGGCGCAGAACCGCCTAGGATTGGAGGATTTGCCCAGTAATTCTGAAATCCTACACCAGATACGGAACTGCTCGCGCTTAGTGTTGTTGCCGACACCGGCCCTGATATTCCGGTTGTAGATGAAAGAGTTGTGAAATATCCAGGAGCAGGAGTGATATTCCCTATCACCGCATTATTAATACTTCCGCTCGTGATACATCCTACAGATAGCGCATTATTGAGCATTGCTGGCGTAAGCGGTCCAGGCACAAATGGATTGCAAATAGCCATCGCCAGCGAAGGCAAAAACAGGAATATCGAAAGTAATTTTTTCATGTCATTTCCTAACCAATAATTGCAAGTGTTCCTAAAACAATCGGATTGCCGTAAATGTCCAGCATTTACTGATTCCGAGCGCCAAAGTTCGGATATGTTAACGGCGCATCGGAAATCTCGAATTGCTGATTCTGATCTCGGAATACCAAGGTGCTGGTGAAATATCCCTTCGTGATCGAAATGTCATATCCGAGCGGACTGCCTATTAGTGGCTTGCATAATACGAGTGTACCCGATGACGTGTAGATATTCACATAGTACCGCAGGCCGTACATATTCCATGTCACAACGATGTTATACGAATTCCCGTCGAGTATCGCCTGAAACTGAAAGTTCGATAGCGATGATGGCTGAAAATCTACAAAAGTCGTAGTCACAGTTTCAATCCTTGAGTGAATTTCTTCATGGTCGAATTCTGAACGGATTCAGCGGCAGACAGGCTTAAAAGCGGCTGTACAAAGTCAAGCTGCCAATCTGTCTGCTGATGTTTGCTCTCCCCGCTGGTTATATCCTTGAATGATGTCAGAATGCACCCTTGATACAGATAGGAAGGCGTCAACACAGAATAAGTACCTCCGCTCAGGTTATGATTGTCCAAAGCCAACTTGAGAGCTGTAGCGGTCATGATGCGGCTTACCATCGCACCTTGAAGCCGTGGCGTGCAATTCATCCGCATTGAGACGCGCAATGGCTGGGTAATGATCGCATTCGCTGCTACCTGCTGATTCGCAAATGGATAATTCCCAATCTGATTTTCGTGCAAAGTCGAACCTGGAAGAGGCCAGAATGTCGCATAGAAGTCATCCAGATTAAGGCCGATATTCCCGGCAAGCGCACTGGTCGCAAGACTCACGGATTCGGTGATAGCTATCAAAGGCAGGATATTGCCCGGCACGAACGATGCTATCCCGTCCGTCAAAAAGATGGGGGACTTCTCGTATGCTAATTTATAGGCTTGAGAGACGATGCTCATTTGAAATTACCGCTCGCCGCCGAGTAAGCCGCCGAGAATGTATTCTCGCTCATATTCCCTGTTTTCTGGCGCTTGGTCGCTATCAGGTCGCCGTCGATATTTACATTCACAGTGGTATTGCCGGGGATCTGATTAATCAATCGCTGGCCTTCTCCTGGTTGGAATGTGCCAATATTTGAGCTATTTCTCAATTTCATGCTTGATGCTGTCGCACTTTGTTCTGGCGTCTTACCAAACCATGACTCAAGATAGCTAACAACCGTCATCATGGATGAGCCAATATCCTGTAATTCAGCAATGAAGCTCTTCATATCGGTTTCAAATTGTGGGCTTGCCAGATACTTTGCGCTTGACTCAACCACTCGGCCCGCACCCTTAATCAAGTTCCTGACTAAATCCGATCCCATGATTATCTTGGTTGCCTTCACAAGAGAATCGGCAAAGTCATTCAGCGGGCCGGACAATCCAACCAGTGAGGCAGCAAAAATATTCTCGATCTTCTCGCCGGATGCATCCATGCGCTTAACGAATGTCGTCCAGGCTGCCTGCGTGCGCTCCGATAACGCGAGCTGGCGCTTGTTGGACTCGTACATGCCCTGCAAAGCATCAACGTTCTGCATGCTGATTTGCTTCAATGTGCTCAGGTCGATACCTTCAGGGGCGTAAGTAGACATCGATAGACCGCGTGTATCGGTCATGCCAGGCTTTGGCGCCAGCCTCAAGAATGATTCCTTTAGGGCGCGGATCATCGGGCCGATGACATCCGATGGGTCTTTACCCTCCCAATCTGAACGCTTCAGTCCGCCCGTATTCTCAAGTCTGCGCAACATGACTCCACCAGATGCTTGCGACATCTGGATTTGTTCCATCAACCGCTGGACATCAACGATATTTCCGTAGGCATTCTTGGCCGCCAGCGCGCCTCCATAGGTACTTCCGGCCCGCTGGGCAGACGTTTGATTGCCCGATACGTTCTGCGCCATGCGCGAGATACCAAATAGCCCACCAGCACCCAGCACACCAGATATGAGACCCATGACAGAGCCCCAGCTCAAAAGTGACTTTGTGGCATCTTTCAGGTTGCGGGCGATTGTCAGTGTGCCGCGGGCTAGGGATGTGGTAAGGCGGTCTGCGGCCTTCAGGGAGAGCGTTAGCTTGCCCGTCATGGTATTGGCATCTTTGAACTGCTTGGCGGCGTTTTTGATGCCTGCCGTGAACTTGGCAGACGCATCTACTCCGCGCTGAATTGACTTGCCTACCGCGCCCCATTGGGCGGGCATCTTGGCAAGGTTTTTTTGATGATTCTCGACTGACTTGTTGAAGGCTTTCCAGGCAGAATCATCGACTTCGACTTGAATGATTGACTTTGCGCTCATGGAAATAGTCCCTTCAACCCATCAGTAATATGCCTTTGACGCCATTGATGCGCCGTCTTGTACGGAATGTCCGCCCTGCGCATGAATTCTTCAAAGCCCTCATTGCAGACAAAATCTAGATAGGCAGAGACGATGTCGGGATCGGTAAATTGACGGTCTCGGTCAATATCGGCAATGAGCCTGCGAAGTCCATATCGGTCAATGATGTAGTCTGCATTTCCCAGCTCGAACACAAGCTCGCCAGAAATCCGGCCCGCACGTTTCCCTTGGTCATGGCTGAGATTAAGATAAAAAAAACGATGCCCTGCTTGGCATCCTCCCAATCATCCTCACTGATGTATTCGCGGCCCAAAGCCACGTTCACCGGCAAAGAATCCCAGCCGTTCTCAGTCAGCACCAAAACACTCGTCAGCCGGGCTATTTCTTCGAATAGGCCCTTCTGCACACCTTCCGCACCTTCCCACACTCCAATCGACTGCGCAACCGATTTGAGGTGCATTGCCGCCACGCGCGCGCCGGTCAATTCGAGGCCATTCTCGATCAGGCGAGTGAATGCCATGCTAATGACCATGTAATACTTTTCGAACGTCTCACGGCGCAATGGGCGAGAGTGGAAATTCACAGTACCGTTGTCGGTCTGCAAAGGGATAACCAGGTTCAGGGCAGAATCAATTTTCATTGGTTACACGTTGTATAATGAGCTGTTGACCTGATAGGCACCCTGCAACACAATCAGCCAACCAGCGTCATCGCCGTTGTACTTGATCTCGTTCGTGGACTTGATAGAGCCATTCGAGATGTTGTAGTCAGAGAATGGTGTCGTATCCGAGCGCACAACGAAGTCTCCAATCGTGGAAAGCTTCTCGATCTGCTTTTTATACAGGTCGCCCAAGCCATTCGTGCGCAGGACGTGGATATGCACCTCAACCATCTGGTAAGGTTCTGGGCTGGTCACGTATCCAGTCGCCGTAGGTATCGCGTGCGTGATGTCACCTTGGGGAATGATGGATATCATGTCCTTGCCCAAATAGGCCGGCGTCACGTTCAAATTGGAGTTACCCGGAATACTTACCGAGGCCCGGAGACGGTTGATAGTTCCCTGAATGACTGGCGTTGCCATTTATTTCTCCTTAAGAGCCTGCCACAAATTGAGAGACTTGCAGCGCAAAATTGATCTGCTTGAAGCCAGCAGCGATGATTGCAGGCAGCGAGAGGCCGTTGTAAACCCCCTTCGAGTAATCGTTGGGGTTCGCCGTGGTGTAGGTGATGAAGTCGATAGACTGCACAACTGGCGAGGTATTCGTGCTCAGTAACATGCCGAAATTGACACCTTGATTAGCCACAACCTGGGCAGCATTCTGCAAACGATTAATACCGTTCTGATTGTAGTAAAGCGGGTTGATAGGCTGATTCGAGCCGTTAATGATCGCATTCGCCACTGCCTGATTAAGGTTGTTGTACATCCAGTCCACTGAATACCAGTAGCTGAAGTCCTGTCCATCCATCGCCGTGCCCCACATTTGGGAGTTGGAATTCGGGATGCCACCTTGTGCCGCCGTGTCGGTGTAGTTCACATATGCGGCTTTAAAGACTGCAGCATCAGACCCGGCCAGAGGGAAAGGCGTTGTGCCAAAGATGAAACGGAATGCGAACGGTGCGAGCTTGTTCGTGGCGCTCGGCGCGGAACCAAGCACCTGCGCGAAGAAGTCCGCAATCTTGTTCGTAGTCGTTGCATCCTGCGGTGACTTGATGCCAATTACGGCAGCTTTCAGGCCAATATACGGCGAGTAGGTATTGACCACCGACATAGCTTCAGAAAGCACGGTCTGCGTATTATTTACCGTGTACTGACTGCCGATATTGTTTCCGGTCGCCGTACCAATAAAGCCGGTAATGACAGTGCCGGCGGATACGCCGTTGCCGGTTATTGGTGATCCGATAGCCAGATGCCCGGAAACGATGCTGTTCATTGTCAGCGTAGTCCCGGCGATTTGCCCATTGAACACACAACCAGAAATCGCGTTGAAGAAGCAATAAAAGCCTGAAGTCGGAGACGAATATTGCGCAATGAATGCCGGGAATGTCGAGTCAGCGGCCCATGCGTCCGGGCAGAGCGCGGCATAATATTTCTTCGGATAGGCAGCCAGATAATTACCCAGAGCCTGAATACCGCCAGCAGCAACAGTCGTACTGCCACCAGAAAGCACGGAACCGGAAAGAGTCAGCGCGGCGCTGGACTTTGCCAGCGTGTAGGCGTTCCCCGCCGTACCTGGGAGGATCGAGGTAATCGAAATGATCAAGCCATTCAGCACATAGGACATCAGCGAGATATTCGCATCGGTAGAGGTCGCCAGCAAGTTGAATAGGTTCTGCGCGGTGATTGTGTCAGTTATGCCGACGTTTACTTGGTTGCCGGTTGCGCCGCTAGGAACGAAGGTAATGGCCGTTCCATCAACCGTAACGGTATCAGGTGCAATGCCGCCGCTCAAAGTCGCTGGAACAGTTATTGCAGTTCCGCTGTGCGCCAATGTGTAGGCATTCCCTGCTATGCCATAGGCTTTTGCTGTTGCTGTGATAACCAAACTATTCAAGGAATAGGTCATCAAGGAAATATTAACATCTGCTGATGCGGCGAGGAATGTCTGCAGATTGGCAGCGGTAATCAAATCGCTTGAACCGATGGCAACTTGGTTGCCGCTCGGCGTGCCAGTTGTGAAAGTAACGATAGTTCCGTCAACTGTAATCGTATCCAGATTGGCCGGATTCGCGGTGAATGTGATTGTGCCGGAAGCCTGCACCCCATAGCTCGGATTGGCTATCAGCGTAATCGAGCCTGTAGCCTGTACGCCACCTGTCCCGAACTCAACAACAGAGACGGCAATATTTGACGCATTGTTCGCCGCGAATGTGTTGTATTTGGCTTGAAGTTCAAGCGCAGCAGCGCCTGATCCCAAGATAGCGGTAAGGTCGGATTGTTGGGTGATGAGGGCTATTTGTCCATTTGCCAGAGTCGTTCCGCCCTGACTGACAATGAGACCTGATTGTTGCAGCGTGATCGGAGAAGCGCCAAATAGCTGCGAGACTGTTACCTGAACGATGTTATTTGCGGCCATCTTTTCTTACTCCTGCGCATCACTGCGTTAACAATCGGAATTTAGGCGGCCCAGCGCCTCACGGCGTTAGGGCCGGGCGATGCTTAACGATAATTTACTGAAATCACACTCGAAGATGGATTGATTACCAAGCCATTAATAAACGGGAATTTGTAGGTATATATGCCTGCCGTCGCCGGAATAACGCCAATCTGATTCGCAGTAGCAGCAGAAGCTGCAAGCGCCACATCATATACGGCACCCACACCGGATGCGGTAATCACATTGATAGTAAGCAATGTACCGGAACCTTGAGCTAGGGCAACTGCTGGGCCGCTTACGGCCAATACGGAACTTGTCGCCGTTGCCGTTTCAGTAACGACAAGATTCTTTCCTGAATCCACTCGCATTGGTGAATATGAACCATTTGGATTGACGGCTGCATTGACTCCAAATGGGCCTTGAACTCCATAAGCCAATGTGCCACCAGCCAGGATTGCCACGGCCATAAATACGAATGTCGGAAAATGCTTGAATTTGAACATGTCTAATCTCCTAAGATGGAACAAATGGAACGGTCGAAAAACTAATCAGGGCGCTATTTATTGCCTGTTGCGCTATCGTATTTATCCGAGACTGATAATAATTGATCTCGAACTCCATAAACTTTTTCATGCCGAGAATTCCCAATTCTGCCTGTATTCTCTTCTCATCACGAACGATTGGACTGTTCATAATTCCGATGTTATCAGTATTCAAGCTATATTGGAATATATAGTCCTGAAAGTCAAGAATCTGCGCGTTCCTCAGGCCATAAAAGGTCAGCTTTACCTTGTCCTTGCTGAGTTGGTAATGCGAGTTATTTGCATCCAGCAGCGGCGCAGACTGGAGCGCTAGAGTATCGTTTGGATCGATATGGGCCACGATATAAGGCGGCACAAGATCATTCGGCACAAGGAATGATGGGTACACCGGATAGGCTGGCGCGGTCATGCCAAAGACCGTTGTATTTGGTACTGATAGCCAAAATGGAAGACTATTCGAAACGACAATATCTGCGATGTCGAGAGTAGCCGGATTGTCGATGATCTGACTTTCCATTGCCGGGTAAATCGCATCACCCTGGTAATGAAAAACATTCGCCTGTTTGTAGAAGTTTCCGCGCCGTTTGAATGAGAATCGAATCTCATCTATCGCCCCGATGTAAAGCGTGCTCGGGGATGATATATCGAGGTCGTTTATCTGTTGCGTAGTCGTGAAAATAACCGAATCGATGCCGATCGTCTCATCTTCCCGTTGTTCAACGTCAGTCGAATAATGCAGGGAACCTTCTACGGTGATCGTCTGCCCGGTATTGAGCCAGAATATCCAGCCATCCAGCGGTAAGACTTGCCGGGTATACAGCGTGAAGGTGATAGATTGCTTGAGCGATAGCGTGCTGATGCCGGATGCCAGAGTCGAGGCTAGTTGGTCTTGGTTCGTTGATTCTGAAATTGTGGCCATTATTTATCAACCCAGCATTTGAATGCATTTTCATAGAGTCCTGTATCCAGGAAACTCGGTCTGCGCGTACCCCGTACCTTGCTTTTATACTTCCGTCCCTTGATCTCTTTCTTTTTCTTCAGGCTTGAACGTACTCCATCCAGAGCCGCTTGAGTCGGCACGCCTTCAATGCCCATCTTCTCGATCTCAGCCAGGTCGATAAACTTCTGAAATCTGGCTTCTGTCTTCGAAGTGGCGGAATTGAACGGATTCGATACCGGCAATCCGGCCATCTGGTCTTCCATCGCATTTGCGAAAGATTGGGCAAAGTCTTCTGCAATATCTCCGGCATGCGCATCGAAGAAATTCTGCATCACGTCATATTTGTTTTCGAGGTATTGGGCCACCTCAGCAATAGTTTCAGTATTGCCGTGGCTGCCGTCCATTACCCCGAGATGCAGTTTCATTGTTCACAAACAGCTTCGGCAACCAGCATGACAGTGACTTGATACCTAGCCAAATCGGTCTCGATGTTCATGTTGCACATCGATGCGCCCATGACTATCAAGTGGTCTACCAGCTTCGCAGCCAGTTCCTTGCCGTTCTTGCGCTCAACTTCGAGGCGGTCCTGTATATCCGAAATGTTATTCATGACGTCCCCTTTAAGAAATACCAACAATTCCACCATACTCTTGTGCGATTGCCATGTAGGTGCGTCCAAAAGGTGTTTTCAACCGTTGCAAGTCGCTCATGGTCATAGTCTTCATGAAATCCTGATTGAGCAGGCTCTCGCTGGTCGATTCATCCGAACTTGACGCGATAACACCCGGCACGAATGCGGTAATCTTCCACGATGCCCGAAGGTTCACAAAGAACGATTCGGCAGATTGCCCCGGCACAGTTGCGGCGCCCGGATTTGCTGCAAGCGGATAGGTAAAGGTATTCGCACCGGTTACCGCAATTTGAAACTTGCCGTTGTACCCAGGCGCTATGACACCTGATACAGCAATCGGATCTCCAGTCGAGAAGCCATGATCCGCTACCGTATTGACCGTCACCTGACCGTTTAGCCATGAGAGTGAGGCGTTTATCTGCACCATATCTGCAGCGTAATTGATGAGCAAGTCTCCGGCTAGATTGTAGACCGCATCGGCATAGGTCACAGGATCGATATTGGCGATATCCGGATTCACAATCGCAAGTGCTCGATTATAGGCATTCACGATGCTCTGGGAGTTTTGCGGCAAATATCCCACCGCAATTCCCATCACGCTCAAAATGAAAGCCTGAAATCCGGCAAGGGTTGGCATTATTCGCGGCCTTCTTTAGCGACTCGTACCGTTTGATCCAGCTTGGACGAAGAGTCACCTTGATCGGTCTTTTCTTCCTTGATTGCCACTTCTACGGCATTGACCTTTGAACTGCTACCGGATTCTTCGGCGGCGCGTTCTAGGTTGTTATTGATCGCCACGGCAGCCTTTTTGCGCATTTCGTTGCCGCGAACCTCCAGCACTTCGGAGTTGTGCTCGATGCCATACATGATCTGATTTTGGGTGATGGGCTTGTCAAACTGGTAGCAGAGATTTGCGAATTCTTTGGTGCGATCGATGTCTTTCACATCAACGAGGCCGTACATGCGATGTTGCTCAACGATGCCTTCGAGTATATCCATCGGTGCATCGCGGTAGACTTCAATCTGGCCGCCGGCAGGAATATTCTGCATGTAGGTTCTGATAGCTTCGGGGATGCGATATACGAAATCCTCGGCTTGCTTCTTGCAGTTGGCAATATAAAGCTTGGTCATTATTCTCTCCTGATAAAGTAAAAAGGGGCGGGCAATCAATGCCAGCCCCTTTATATTACCATGACTTTTACTTACTGATACTTGATGGAAAGCAAGGTGATGGACTCGGGCCGGATTCCCCACCCAGAAGTCGAGCGCAATTCGCTCACGATATCAATCGCACCGCCAGGCAACGGAGCGCGGATCTCGCGCGGCGCTGCCATGTCGCACAGCATAACGTTGGTCGCTTGCAGACCGGGAGCCAGACGGGCGAACTCATTGGTATTGATCTTGCCGCCGACTGGCTTCTTGATCTCAGGGACAGTGATAATTACCAAGTCATTGCCACCAGCGCCCTTGCCGATCAAGGTATCGTCATAAGTCCAGTCGATCTCGTCGCCATTCATTTCAGCAACAGCCTTGACCACACCCATTACGGTTTCAGAACCAGCGCCGGCACGTTGATACGATGTCACTTGGACGATGTCTTGCAGTTCCATCGTACCGAGGATACGTTGCGGGCCGGTAATGACGATGCGGGAAGGCATGCCGAATTGGTTCATGCGGGTCTTGAGTGACACCAGTTGACCCAGGAAGAACAGAGCCAATTGACCATTATCGTAGGTCACCAGAGTCGTATTGCCATTCGAGTCAGCAGGCAAGCTCACCGAAGTAGCGCCGGCCGCATTGACCAGACCTTCGCCATTCTGCGGGTTTGCGCCATACAGCAAGATGTCGCGCAGACCTTGGAAGATGCCTTTACGCATACCGAGGCGGAATCCTTCATCAATCGAGAATTCCCAGTTACCTGCTGCTGCGGTGTCGTGATGGTCATACTCGGCACGGACACGCATCAGATAGGTCGGAGTGCTGATCTGGCTTGCAGAAATCGACACGGAAGGCAGGCTGTTGAAGGCCGCTTGTCCCATTGCAATCTCAGTGCGAATGTCCAGCTTCTTGATATACGCGTATTGATCGCCTTCCGACAAGCGAATCATCGGATCGCCACCGGCCAGAAGCTCGAAAGCACCAGATGCCTGCGAATACGCCAGGATGAAATCCGGCATGACATACGATGGGGATACTCGTACAAATGAGGGAGTAATAGCTGCCATTTTATTTCACCTTTCTAGCGCATCACTGCGTATAGTTGAGAGTTAAACTTAAATCAAAATCAGGGCACAAGTGCCATTTTGCACAAAGTTTGCAACCAAGTTCACTGGATCCCATTGCACGATCTTGCTGTTGCCGACTGCGATATTCAGCACGCGAACATTGATCGCTGCCACGCCTTGGTTCAGGATCAAGGTGCCGGTCAGTGCGCCGGTAGCGATTGCGCCGGATGCGGCAGTCACTTGGAAGCTGAAGTGCTGGCTATCGGTGAATGCAGTTACGATCTGATTGCCGTTTACCAGAGCAGCGCCGGTACCGGTTACGCCAGACACATTGATCGCATCGCCCACAGCGCCAACCAGAGTAGCGGCAGCGGCCACAACAGCGAAGGTATAAACGCCATTGGCATACGAGGAAGTAATCGAGGTCAAGCTGACAGTCGCGGTCGATGCATCATACGGTTGCAGGCGTTGATTGTTGAAATCCCAGCTTACTTGCTGGACGATGTTGCCACCGTCAACAGATACAAGCGATGGGTCGCAGGCTACAGCGATGCGGGCATTGCTGCCGATGCGGTAAAAAGGAACCGTCATACCGGAGCCCATCACAGGAACATTGTTGCCCGGATAGTTGATGCCATTGTGACCTTGATTGAATACCGAGAAGCCAGTAATCGTTGCAGCCGTGGTTGCGCGGGCGATGCTGTTGCCCAAGTGGCCATTCGAAGTCGAGGCAGACAGCAATTCATTGATTGCTACGCCACCCCACATCGGCAGAGTTTCAGTTGTAGCCAGCGGGCCGCCGGAGAGATAGAAACGGGATGCAGGATCATCATGCGCTACACCCTGCGTGTAACCATCAGAGGAGACGTTGAAACTGCCTGCGCCATTGGTCGTCTGAAACGGATTGAAGTTTACAACTGATGTCATGTCTATCTCCTGCGCTTCGCGGCGTTAAGGGTTAATGAATATGCTTATTGTACCTGAGGCTTATTGAACTTAACAGCGCGTTTCATGACCGGAGTCTTGAACTGGCTGGTGAAGTCGCTCATCTTTCCAATGAATGTGCTGATCTCATGGCCTGCGCGGCTGCGTGTGATTACCTCACGCAATCCCATACCGGCAGATGCAACCGGATTCATTGCGGCAGTCATCGCATCGCTGTAAATCTGCTTTTCCACGAAGTCGAAAGTCGCACTGTCGGCAATCGCGTTCAGGTCGGCAGTCTTCAAGGTAGTGGAATGGTCTTTCAACTTGGCAGCCAGACGTTTGCGGTATGCCAGCGGCGTTTCACCATTCAGCGGAGCGGGTGCGCGGTCACCAAATGCGGAGTAAACGCTATCGGCTTTGGCTTGGCAGTCGGCCATTTGAGCATAGTCGGCATCGGAGAGGGCTTTAGGCAGCGCGGCCTGGATCGCGTCGATCTTGGCTCGAATGTCGGAATCGGCTTTAGCCTGTGCATCGGCCTTGGCTTTTTCTTCTTCTTCCTTCTTTTTGGATTCTTCTTCTGCGTCAGCCTTTGCCTTGTCGGCGGCAGTCTTCAGTTCGGGCGCGGGCTTGTTCGCGGCTTCGAGCGAATCCATGCGTTTTGCGATTGCATCAAGCGCCTTCATGACGGGAGATTCGGCGGCTGCTTCTGCATCAGCTTTGGCCTTATCGGCTTTTTCCTTTTCCTCAGAGTCTGCTTTGGCCTTTGCTTTCAATTCTTCTTCAGTCATTTGAATGTCTCCAGTGGTTGAATTTAGTACGCCTGTGGGGTCGCCCCCTTTATCCCAGACACCTCGCGCACAGATTGCAAGGTGATCTAATAAGCTAGGTTTACCTTCTATCAGAATCACATTACCGTTGTCAAGCTCGATAGTATCATTTACTTTTGGGTCACGAAAAACGACGGCGGGCGAGGTGGACATCGGCTGCGATGTCATGATGTCAATTGCCGTATCATCGTAAATCTTTGCTATTCCCCAGACCTCATCACCGACGATATAGGCGAACATGATCGAGCCGACTACACGATCTGCGAATTCCTGACTATTGAGTGTGTTCCGGTCTGGATGCTCGAAGATTACCGCGAGGCCAGCACAGCGCTCCAGAAACTCAGGGGTGAGATAATTCTCCGGGCGCCGATAAACGAATTCATCCAAGGCTTTGCGATATGCCGTGCCTGTACCGGTCACGCGCATGGCAAAGAGTGAGATATTCTCGTAACGCTGTGGGCTGGATAGCTCGCCAGACATGATGCGCTTGGCGATGGTTAATTCATTGACGGTTGGCTTTTCACCTTCGCCAGTATCAGCATCCCCGACGAACTCTTTACCGACCGACTGAGGTACGCCACCATAGCCACCCTTGTTATGGGCTGCGGCTTGCATTAATCGTTCCTGTGCTGGGCTAGTGGCTGGCATAATCAACATCTTACCCATATTTTATGGGATTGCAAAATATAGTTGACGAGATGCGGATTATGGGAGTTAAATAACGGCGTTAATTAACGGGAGGGAATATGTCTAAGGATAAAACCAATGCCGAGCGCCAGCGCAGATTCCAGCAGAAGAAGCAAAAGAGCATTGACGCCATCATCGCCGAGAATGAGCAGCTGAAGTCCGCATCACTCAATAAGAGTTCGGAATCTTTGATTCGCGCTCAGGAGCGGGAAAGGTGCGCTAAGTTCTGCGAGGGTGGAGATAACTATCAACCGGCGGGCAGGATGCTGGCGGCTGGGATAAGGATGCTGACATGAACGATTATATTTCATCACTTCCAAAATGCGACAATGTTATTGATTCCCTGTATCTTTTTCAGCAATCATATGTCGGATTGCCGATAACCGATGACATACTTAGGG
>VFSW01006014.1_pt1 | contig 17878 bp, 13 predicted proteins | sample 5358111 | NCBI WGS metagenome assembly VFSW01 (sample SAMN11554181, study PRJNA540505) | mine drainage metagenome | isolation source: sediment from site ElyBrook_90M | place: USA: Ely Copper Mine, Vershire, VT | collected 2017
GTAAATTCTGGAGGGTTAGGGGATTATGGCGCGAAAAGAGGGAAAGCCGGAGCCGATTGGGGAGAAGTTGATTACGCTGAAGGAAGCGGCGGGAATCCTGCGGATGAGTGCGCGAACGCTGAGGGCGTACCTCCTGCGGGGCGAGATCGAGGGGAGGATAATCGGTGGTAGATGGAGGTTTCGTGGCGGAGACCTTGACCGTTTCTATGAGAGAGCGCCCCGTAGCTGGGATTTTATTAGGAAAAAGGAGGACGGAGATTAGATGGTGGGCGGGGGAAATCACCGAGTACGGGGATGCGGCGGGCGCTTTGCCGGCGCGCGCATGAATTGCGAGGGCGTACCCTGCCTGCCTGCTGGGGCTGTAGCCTGGGCGCTGGGTGACGAGCGGCGGGTGCCATATTTATTGCTTTGGCAGCGCGGGGCGCGAGGGAAATTCGCCGACGCTCTCCGCATCGCGGCATACAGCGAGCCGCCGGACAGATGTGGGTTGAGCTGGGATGGCTGGGTGGGGCTAAAGCGGCCGGATGGGGGCCGCACGCTGCTCCGCACGGTACAGCGACCATTGCCGCGAAACGGGGGGAAGGAATTGCTGCTGGTTTGTCCGTGGTGCCGCGGGCCGAAGCGGGCGCTGTATGGGCGGGAATTGGACAGGAGATGCGCACATTCAGCATTTTTGAGTGATTGGCAGTGCCGGAAATGCGCTGGGCTGCGGTTCGCTTCCGAGGGCGGTGCGCTGTGGATTCGAAGCCGGGGGTTCTTGGGGCAACTGTTTCGATATGAAGCTGGCGGGGAGCGCCGGGAGCGCCCCGGGCCGTGGTATCCCTACGTTTTTACCAATCCGGCGAATGCGGAAAGGCTGGGGGTGCGAATCCGCGAGGTATGAGGCACGAGCGAGTTCAACATCGCCAGGGGTTCGGTCTCGTCGGCCCAGGCGCCGGTGCGGGCTTTGTAGTCGGGCTTGCCTTCAGCGTTGACCGGGAAGATCTCGTGCGTGGGGCGGGAGCCTTTCTTTTTCGTGGTCTCTGTGTTTTCGGTTGTCATGGTCTTTCTCCTTTTTGCAATTACCCTTTCGGGCGTGCCCCTGAAAGGCCAGTAGCGGGCGCGGCGTCAACAGGAAAATTGGGGGCAACCTTTAGGGGGAACCGAGGCTTCCTGTTTACGCGGGGAGCGATTCGCGGATGGCAAGGGGCTCGAACATGCCCGATGGGGATTGCAAGGAGAAAGCTGACAACTCTGAAAGCTGACAACTCTGAAAACTGACCACGAAACAGGCTCACGCCCAGCGTCAGTTTCGAGGCCCAGAAGCGAATGGAAGCCAGGATTGCGGCGCTCGCTCTCGGGGATGATGGACTACAGCGTTTCGGCGGCGGATTGGACAACTCTCTCGGCGGTTCTGCGGGTCGTACACATGGTCGAGGCCTGCGAGGTCCGCGCAAGTCGGCATGGGGAGGGTGCGTTTCAGGTAGGTCCCCGCTGCCTGCCAGAGCGGGGAAATGTTTGAACCACTGACCCGGAGGAGTTCGGGTGGCAGACTTCAGAAGATGCGCTGCCGCTTATGAGGCTGCGCGAAGAGTTTTCGGCAGCCAGCCGGTGCCGACGATCTGGCGCTCGGCTTCGTTGGCGAGGTCCGCCTTCTTGAGCTTTTCCCAGGCGGTGAGCTTGTTGAGCGGAATGTTGGTGATGTCTGTAGTCATGGTCGTCTCCTTTTGTTTGCGTTAAGTCCCCGAAGGGATAAAGTCCGACCTCCATACGGAGGGCGCGGCGTCAAGAAAAACGTCGGGGTGGGTCCCGAGGGCTTTTCTTGATGCTCTTCCGCGACGGCCGTATGGTAAGCGGACAACAAAATTCCGAAGGGGACGCGAACGGAAAAGGAGCGACGCAGCTGTCGGCTGATGCCACTTGGTCGCGCAAAGTCTTGCGATGCCGGGCAGCAGCCCAGCCGGTTTCGCTGGGGAAGAAAGCCCGTCTCTGCCGGTTGCAGCCGGAGAGAATTATGCCTGTTCGGCGGGTTTCTTCTTCGGCTCCCGCGGGCACAGTCGCGCAGAGGTCACCGATGTGGTGTAAAGTGGTGACGGCACTAGAGGCCGCCAATGAAAGACAAACGGTCAGAGAGAAGGAGCCCGAAGGCTCAGAAGAAAGCAGCCGTCCGGGCGTCGATCACGTTTCCGCCCGACCTCTACGAAACTCTCGAACAAATCGCGCAGCAGAAAAAGGTGTCCTTGGCCTGGGTAGTGCGTGACGCATCAGAGAAGTACGTTGCTAGCGAAGCGAAAGAAGACACACGAAGAACATGACCCGTCTCGAAGACCTCCAACCCACTGCCGCAGTTCGAGGAATTCTGCCGGACCAGCTCGTTACGGTGGTCAGCGTGCAGTGGTTTGGTTCTGAAGCTTTGGAACTGACGTACAAGAGTGCGTCTGGGCGTCTTGCCAACGAGCTACTGTATCGCCATGACGAACCACGTCTCCAGGTAGTGGAGCATGGCCGCCCGTGGAGCTTCGACGGAGACGGGCAGTTATTCCGGCTGGTTTCGGAGGCACATCGCATCCGTCTCGCGCACTTGTTCGACCCTGTGCTTGCTGTGCACACGTCACTCGTCGAGCCGTTGCCACACCAAATCACGGCCGTCTACGAAGCCATGCTCCCACGGCAACCGCTGCGGTTCTTGCTTGCCGACGATCCGGGGGCAGGCAAGACGATCATGGCCGGATTGCTCATCAAGGAACTGATTGCACGCGGCGACTTGCAGCGGTGTCTGGTTGTATGCCCCGGCAGTCTTGCCGAGCAATGGCAGGACGAGCTTTACCGGCGTTTCCACCTTTCCTTCGAGATTTTGACGAATGACAAGCTCGAAGCGGCGCGTACAGGCAACTGGTTCCTTGAAAACAATCTCGTCATCGCTCGCCTTGACAAACTCTCGCGCAACGAAGATGTACAGCAGAAACTGCAAGTCCCGGAATGCCGGTGGGACCTGGTCGTCTGCGATGAGGCCCATAAACTCTCAGCCACGTTCTTCGGCGGCGAAGTTAAATACACCAAGCGCTATCACCTCGGACAGCTTCTCTCGGGTCTCACACGGCACTTCCTTTTGATGACGGCAACGCCGCATAACGGGAAGGAGGAAGATTTCCAACTCTTCCTCGCGCTGCTAGATGGGGACCGCTTCGAGGGGCGTTTCCGAGACGGCGTGCACCAGGTTGAAGTCTCGGACCTGATGCGCCGGATGGTGAAAGAAAATCTACTCAAGTTCGACGGCACGCGGCTGTTCCCGGAACGTATTGCCTATACCGTGCCATATAAACTTTCAGACGCTGAGGCGCGGCTGTACAAAGAAGTCACTGACTACGTTCGCACGGAGTTCAATCGTGCGGAGGCGCTTGCCAATGACAAGCGCGCGGGTACCGTGGGGTTTGCTCTCACCATTCTCCAACGGCGACTGGCGTCGTCTCCTGAAGCCATTTACCGGTCGTTGCACCGGCGCAGCGAACGGCTGCAAAAGCGTCTGCGGGAACTCGAAGTCTTGCAACGCGGCGGGGCGGCCGAGGCCATCGCCGCAGCAGCTCCTGCGCTCGATGCCGACGACGTGGAGGATCTTGAGGAAGCACCAGATGACGAGGTCCAAGCGGCTGAGGAGGAGATCCTCGATCAGGCCACGGCTGCGCGCACTATCGACGAGCTCAAGGCTGAAATCGCTACGCTCGGCCGTCTTGAATCGCTGGCGCTCGCCGTGCGACGCAGCGGTGAGGACCGAAAGTGGCGTGAACTCGCCAGCTTGCTTGGCGAGATCTTCACGGCTTCCGCCATTCCCAACGGCACGGCCGGCGTGGCTTCCTCCATTCCGCCGCCCAAGCCTTCCCCGCGTCAGAAGATCGTCATTTTTACTGAGCATCGCGACACGCTGAGCTACCTCGAAAACCGTGTTACCACACTGCTCGGGCGCAAGGAAGCGGTTGTAATCATCCATGGCGGCATGGGCCGCGAGGAACGCATGAAGGCGCAGGAGTCGTTTAGACACGATCCTGAGGTACAGGTTCTTATTGCGACGGACGCCGCGGGAGAGGGCATTAACCTTCAGCGCGCCCACCTGATGGTGAATTACGACCTGCCGTGGAATCCTAACCGGATTGAGCAGCGGTTCGGTCGCATCCACCGCATCGGTCAGACCGAGGTATGCCATCTCTGGAATTTAGTCGCTGAGGAAACCCGTGAGGGCGACGTTTACCGCACCTTGCTTGAGAAGCTGGAGCAGGCACGCCAGTCTCTTGGTGGCCAGGTCTTCGACGTGCTCGGCAAGCTCCAGTTCGAAGGCCGGTCTTTGCGCGATCTGTTAATTCAAGCTATCCGTTACGGGGATCGGCCCGACATACGCGCCCAACTGACGGAAGTCATCGCCAACGCCGTTGATCGCAAGCAGCTCCAAGATCTCCTCGAAGAACACGCTCTGGCTCACGACGTGATGGACGCGAGCCGTGTTGCACGCATCCGGGAAGATATGGAGCGGGCGGACGCCCGCCGTCTGCAGCCGCACTATATTGAGTCTTTCTTTCTCGAAGCATTCAATCAGCTTGGAGGAACAGCTCGCCAACGCGAGCCACGCCGCTATGAAGTGACGCATGTTCCGGCGCCGGTACGCAACCGCGACCGTCTGATCGGAACCGGCGAACCTGTGCTGCCGCGCTACGAGCGCATCGTCTTCGAGAAATCTTTGATTGCACCGCAAGGCGAGCCCTTGGCCGCATTCGTCTGTCCCGGTCATCCTCTGCTTGATGCAACGCTTGACCTGACGCTCGACCGCCACCGGGACCTTCTGCGGCGCGGCACGGTGCTGGTGGATGACAGGGACCCTGGCACTACCCCGCGCGTGGTCTTTTACTTGGAGCATGCCATCCAGGACGCGAGCTTGCTTAAAAATGGGGACCGTCGCACGATTTCCAAGCAGATGCTCTACGTTGAGCTGGATGCGACAGGCCATGCTCGCCACATCCATTACGCGCCTTATCTCGACTACCGCCCCCTGCTGGCTGATGAACCCGGCGTAGATGTCATATTCTCCCGCCCGGAGAGCGCTTGGATTAGCCGAGACCTTGAGCAGAAGGCATTGGCGCACGCCATCGCCGAAGTTGTTCCGGAGCACTTGAAAGAGGTGCGCGACCGGCGCATCGAATGGATAGATAAGGCCCGAGCTGCGGTCAAAGATCGGCTCACTAAGGAAATCGGGTATTGGGACCATCGCGCTCAGGACCTGAAGCTTCAGGAGCAAGCAGGCAGAACCAATGCCCGCCTCAACTCCCAGGAAGCAAGCCGCCGCGCAGATGACCTGCAAGCGCGACTCCAGAAACGCATGGGGGATCTCGATCTCGAAGCACAGGTCTCCGCGCTGCCACCTGTAGCACTGGGCGGCTTCGTAGTCGTGCCGGCCGGACTGATTGCCCAAATGACCGGCAGACCACTGTCACAATCGACGCAAGCGGTAGACACTCAAGCGTCGGCTGCTCGGGCGCGCGCCATTATTCTGGAGGTCGAGCGGCAACTTGGTTTCGAACCGACCGACCGCGAATACGAGAAGCTCGGCTACGACATTGAAAGCAGGGAGCCCAGCACGGGCCGGTTACGTTTTCTGGAAGTAAAGGGCCGTGTTTCTGGGGCGGCGACCATCACTGTTACCAAGAACGAGATTCTCTATTCGCTGAACAAGCCGGAGGATTTCATCCTCGCCATCGTCGAGTTCCTGGAAGGCGATGCACACCGCGTGCATTACGTCCGGAAGCCATTTCAGCGTGAGCCGGATTTCGGGGTAACGAGCGTGAATTATGACTTTCCCGAGCTGCTGGCGCGGGCGGAGGTTCCGGCATGAACGAAAAGGGAAAGCAAATGATCCCGAAAAAGAAACTTATTGAAGTCGCATTGCCCTTGGAGGCGATCAATACCGCGTCGGCACGGGAGAAGGCTATTCGCCACGGGCACCCGTCGAATCTTCATCGGTGGTGGGCGCGTCGGCCGCTCTCGGCGGCGCGGGCCGTGATCTTCGCACAGATGGTAGATGACCCGTCGAGTCATCCAGAACTCTTCTCCACGGAGGAAGCACAGGAGAAGGAGCGCCAGAGGCTCTTCCGGCTAATCGAGGATCTCGTGCTGTGGGAAAACACCAACAATGAGAGGGTGCTTGGGCAGGCGCGCGACGAAATCTGGAAGAGCTGGCGTAGAACCTGCTCGGAGAACCAGGACCACCCGCGCGCAAAAGAGCTATTTGACCCGAAAAAACTTCCAGCATTCCATGATCCGTTCGCCGGCGGCGGCTCGCTTCCGCTAGAAGCGCAGCGGCTTGGGTTGGAGAGCTACGCCAGCGACTTGAACCCGGTGGCCGTGCTGATCAACAAAGCAATGATTGAGGTCCCGCCGAAATTCGCCGGGCGGCCCCCTGTTAATCCCGTCTCGCACAAGGACAAAACCCTGATCGAGCGCGAGTGGAGCGGCACGCAAGGGCTGGCCGAGGACGTGCGCTACTACGGTCGGTGGATGTGTGAAGAGGCTGAGCGGCGCATCGGGCACCTTTACCCCAAGGTCCAGATTACGCCGGAGATGGCGAAAGAGCGCCCTGATTTGAAGCCGTATGTTGGCAAGAAGCTTACCGTGATCGCTTGGATCTGGGCGCGCACAGTAAAAAGCCCGAACCCGGCCTTCGCGAATGTGGAGGTGCCGCTGGCGTCTAGCTTCATACTCTCCACCAAGGCGGGCAAGGAAGCCTATGTTGAACCGGTCGTTGATGGTGACCGCTACCGCTTTACAGTCAAGATCGGGAAGCCGAAGGACCCAGAAGCGGTAAAGAATGGAACCAAACTAGCGCGTGCGAACTTTCTCTGCCTTCTTTCTGGCACGCCTATTCCTGGTGACTACATAAAGATCGAGGGGAAAGCCGGGCGCATAGGTGCCCGGATGATGGCGATGGTTGCCGAAGGCGAACGTGGGCGCGTGTACCTGCCGCCGACACAGGAAATGGAAGAGATTTCACGCACCGCGCACCTCGCGTGGAAGCCCGATATCGAGATCTCTGGAAGCGCCCAGTACCTCGGCGTCAGACCCTATGGGATGGATCAGTTTTCGAAACTCTTCACTCTCCGGCAGCTCGCGGCGCTGACTACATTCTCGGACCTAGTGCAGGAAGCGCGCGAGCGTGTTAAGCGTGACGCCCTCGCTGCCGGCATGTCCGACGACGGCCGCGACGCCCTCGCGATGGACTACGCCGATGCAGTTTCGATGTATCTGGGGCTGTCATTAAGTAAAGCTGCTGACTCGAACAACGCTGTGTGCCCCTGGGAACCGACGGCTCAATGCACTCGGCAGTTATTCGGCCGCCAGGCCTACACAATGATTTGGGACTTTGCCGAAGCAAATCCTCTGGCGGATAGCTCAGGTGGACTATCGACGAATATTGATGTCAGCGTCCGCTCCTTCCCGATCCTAGGTTCAAGTGTTGTGCCGGGTCACGCCGGGCTAGTAGATGCCGTGGACCAGAAAGACTCCCTTGGAAAGGTGATTTCAACCGATCCACCCTACTACGACAACGTGCCGTACGCCGACCTTTCCGACTTCTTCTATGTGTGGTTGCGCCACGCCTTAAAGCCCGTCTTTCCAGATCTGTTCGCGACGGTTACTGTACCCAAAACTCAGGAATTAGTCGCGTTTGCCTACCGGCATCAGGACAAGAATGCAGCGGGTACGTTCTTCATGAAGGGCATGACGCGGGCGATGCAACGCCTCGCCGAACAGGCTCACCCAGGCTTTCCCGTGACCATCTATTACGCCTTCAAGCAGGCGGAAACGAAAAGCGAGGGCACGGCGTCAACTGGGTGGGAAACCTTTCTCGATGCAGTGATCCATGCTGGTTTCGCTCTGACCGGCACGTGGCCGATGCGTACCGAGATGACTGCGGCGCTGAAGGAGCTGACCAACTCTCTTGCCTCCAGTATCATCTTGGTTTGCCGACCGCGGCCCGCGGCTGCACTCACCGCCACTCGCCGCGAGTTCCTCACCGCGCTCAAGGCCGAGCTGCCTGTCGCGCTCAAGCATCTTCAGCGCAGCAACATCGCTCCAGTGGATTTGGCCCAGGCGGCCATCGGCCCTGGCATGGCAGTGTACACGCGTTATGCCAAAGTGCTTGACGCCGATGGTAAGCCGCTCTCGGTGCGCGAAGCACTGGCGCTTATCAACCAAACCCTCGACGAAGTGTTAGCAGAACAGGAAGGCGATTTCGATGCCGACAGCCGCTGGGCGCTGGCGTGGTTCGAGCAATCGGGCTTCGATCAAGGCGAGTATGGCGTGGCTGAGATGCTTTCGAAGGCGAAGAATACCAGTGTCTCTGGCATGGTAGACGCCGGCATCCTCGCTTCCAAAGGCGGCAAAGTGCACCTGCTTCGTCCAAGCGAGCTGCCGGTGGACTGGAACCCAAAAACCGACCCACGACTGACAGCGTGGGAGTCGGTGCATCAGCTGGTGCGCGTTTTGGAGGCCGGTGGCGAGAGCGCAGCGGCCGAGCTAGTCGCCAAACTAGGAAGCGAGGCCGAGATCGCCCGTGAGCTGGCCTATCGGCTTTACACGGTTTGCGAGCGCAAGAAGCGGTCGCAGGAAGCGCTCTCTTACAACGGCTTGGTGCAAAGCTGGCCCGAGATCACCCGCTTGGCGCGCGACGGCGGTAGGCCGCAGGCGTCTCAGACGCAACTGTTCAATCAGGAGTAACGCATGGCCATTACGAATTATGAACGTGTTGGAAAGGCGATGGAGATCCTGAAGCAGGGGCTCGGTCCTTTCGTGGAGCGGGAGTTCAAGAGTACGTACAAAGATAAAGCCCTCGTCGAGGCCGGGCGCTACCTCGGCGAAGATCGACTATTGGGCAAGAAGGCTATCGGCGAATGGGATGCGGCTGGACTTTTGAAGCTAATGTGGGATGCGTGGAATGATGTCTTCCGCCGGACGCTGGGGCCAGCAGAGCGCAGCCTTGTGAACGAGCTCCGCGACCTTCGCAACAAATGGGCGCACCAGCAGACGTTTTCAGGAGACGATGCCTACCGTGCGCTTGACTCGGCTGGCCGCCTGCTTACGGCCGTCTCGGCTCCGCAGGCGGATGAGATCGAAAAGATTAAGATGGAGCTTTTACGCTTGCGCTTTGACGAGCAGGTGAGAACCGAAAAGCGCAAGAGTGCGGGCACGGTAATTGAGGGTGGGGCGGCGGCGAACCTCAAGCCCTGGCGCGAAGTAGTCACGCCGCACAAAGACGTGGCCAGCGGTCTCTACCAGCAAGCAGAATTCGCGGCCGATCTCTGGCAGGTGCACCTGGGCGAGGGGACGGACGAATATAAGAAGCCGGATGAGTTCTTCCGCCGGACGTACCTCACTGAGAGCCTCAAGCGTTTGCTTGTAGGTGCCGTGCGGCGCATCTCCGGTCATGGCGGCGATCCCGTGGTGCAACTCCAAACGAATTTCGGTGGCGGGAAAACGCACTCGATGCTGGCACTTTACCACCTGTTCTCGGGCACGAAACCAAGCGATCTAATGGGTATCGACGCCGTACTGAAGGAGGCAGGAACCGATAAACTGCCGACGGCGAAGCGCGTGGTATTGGTAGGTAATAAAATCTCTCCCGGCAACCCTGTCAAGAAGGCGGACGGTACGATTGTCCGGACGCTATGGGGTGAGTTGGCCTGGCAGCTCGGAGGAAAGAAGGCTTTCGAGCGCGTCCGTGCCGACGACGAGAAGGCTACAAGTCCAGGCGACGTTCTGCGTGAACTGTTCAATGAATACGGGCCATGCCTTGTCCTTATCGACGAGTGGGTAGCTTATGCCCGCCAACTCCACGATCAGAGCGATCTCGCCGCGGGTGGTTTTGAGACACAATTTACGTTTGCCCAAGTCCTCACCGAGTCGGCGAAGCTCGTAAAGAATTGTCTGCTGGTTATCAGCTTGCCGGCCTCGGACACGGCGGGTTCGCCGCATACCCAAGCGGATGATGTTGAGGTCGGCGGTCAGCGGGGGCGCGAAGCCTTGGACCGGCTGCGTAACGTGGTTGGGCGGGTGGAGTCCTCGTGGCGTCCGGCGAGCGCCGAGGAGGGCTTTGAGATTGTGCGGCGGCGGCTATTCGAGCCGCTCGCCGATCAGGCTCATTTTAAGGACCGCGACGTGGTGGCGCGTGCCTTTGCTGATTTCTACCGGACACAGCACCAGGAGTTTCCGCCCGAGTGCCACGATGCGGATTACGAAAAGCGGATTAAGGCGGCTTATCCTATACATCCGGAGATATTTGACCGGCTCTATACAGACTGGTCAACGCTGGTAAAGTTTCAGCGCACTCGCGGTGTGCTGCGTCTCATGGCTGCGGTGATCCACAGTCTGTGGGAGAAGGGCGACAAGAACCCGCTGATCTTACCGGCCAATATTCCTATTGATGATCCGCGCGTGCAATTCGAGCTCACGCGCTATCTCTCCGACAATTGGGTACCGATCATTGAAAAAGACGTTGATGGTCCCAACTCCTTGCCGCTGCGGCTAGACGGAGAGGTGCCGAATCTTGGCAAGTTCTCCGCCTGCCGCCGTGTGGCGCGAACCATCTACCTTGGGTCTGCGCCCACGGCTACCGCAGCCAACCGAGGTGTGGAGGACCGTCAGGTAAAGCTCGGGTGTGTGATGCCGGGAGAATCCCCCGCTGTGTTTGGCGACGCATTGCGAAGGCTGGCCGCAGCCGCAACCTATCTCTATCAGGACGGGCCGCGCTACTGGTATTCGACGCAACCCACTGTTACCAAACTCGCTGATGACCGGGCCGAGCAATTCAAGCGAGATCCGGACAAAGTCGTGCAGGAGTTGGACAAGCGCCTGAGGGCCGACCTGCGCAAGATGGGCGACTTCAAACGCGTTCACCCAATTCCGGGGTCTAGCGCCGATGTGCCGGACGATCTTGACGCGCGGCTCGTGGTCCTCGGAGTTGACCATGCTTACAGCAAGGAGCCGGATAATGCCGCGGAGGCCGCGGCCAAAGCAATCTTCGAGACGCGCGGGACAACTCCGCGCCTGTACCGAAACACTCTCATTTTTCTTGCCGCTGACAAAATACGGTTGCAGGACCTGGACGAGGCTGTCCGGAAGTTCCTCGCGTGGGAATCCATTTTGGATGAAAAGGATAAACTCGACCTTTCGCCACATCAAGTGAAACAGGCCGAAACGCAAAAGACGGCCGCCGACGGGTCCGTTACGGCCAGGCTTCCTGAAACGTATCAGTGGCTCCTGGTGCCAACGCAGGAGAACCCGCAGGCCTCTGTCACGTGGCAGACGATCCGTCTTTCAGGAACTGACCCGCTTGCAGAGCGTGCAAGCAAGAAGCTAAAGAACGATGAATTGCTGGTTGTGAATTTTGCGGCGTCACGCCTTCGCATGGAGATGGACCGCGTGCCCTTGTGGCGCGGCAACCACGTCGCGGTCCGGCAACTCGTCGAGGACTTTGGCCGCTACCTTTACCTGCCGCGTTTACAGACGACCACGGTTTTACTGAATGCTGTCCACGCGGGGCTTGCGCTGTTGACTTGGGAACAGGATGCCTTTGCCTATGCCGAAAGCTACGATGAATCTGCCGCTCGCTATCGTGGCCTTCACTTCGGCATGCAGCTTACTATCACAGCGGACGACACCGGGCTGCTGGTGCGGTCAGACGTGGCCCGAAAGCAGATAGATCAGGAAACGGTCGCTGCTGGTGGTACCGGCAGTGGTGATGCCGCTGCGCCTTCGCCTACACCCGGAGGATCGCCGCTTCCAACAACGCATCCGTCTGGTCCGGTTCAAAAGGCAAAACCTAAGCGGTATCACGGTACGGTGGCTCTTGACCCCGCGCGGGTCGGACGCGATGCCGGCAGGATCGCCGACGAAGTTGTTACCCATCTAGTTGGGCTCGTCGGTGCGTCGGTGCGCGTCACCCTTGAAATCGAAGCGGAGATCCCCGCAGGCGCTTCCGACAACGTGGTGCGGACGGTGACGGAGAACAGCAGGACGCTAAAGTTCGCGAGCAATAGCGGGTTCGAGACGGAGTGATGTTGGATGTGGCCAGATAATGAGACAGACCGCGATTTCTTGAATTTTACCGGCGTCGCCGACACGGTTGCGGAGATTATCGTCCAAGCAAAGGGAAGGCCGATTTCCATTGGGGTTTCTGGCGCTTGGGGCGTCGGCAAGTCTTCAATGATCAAACTGGTTCGGCACTCTCTGGAGCACCGCTCCAGCAAGGAGAAGACAGAGGAGGAAGATAGCAAATTCGTCTTCGTGGAGTTCAACGCCTGGCTTTACCAAGGCTATGACGATGCCCGTGCCGCGCTAATGGATGTCATCGGTGAGACGCTCACCAAAGAGGCTGAGCATCGCAAGAAAGGCATCGAAAAGGCCAAGGAATTCGTGGAGCGCATTCGTTGGTTCCGCTTGGCGAAACTGGTGGCCGGTTCCGCGGTGGCCATGCACGCCGGATTGCCACCGGTGGGGTTGCTTGGCGAACTATACGGGCTCGGAAAGACTTTCTTCGGCGGCGATGTGACCGCTGAATCTGCGGAAAAGGCAATGGATGTCGCTGGCGAAGTAAAGAAAACGGCGACAGGGCTGCTTGACCCGAAGAAGAAATTTTCCCCTCCGCAGGAAATACAGGCCCTGCGGGACAGCTTCGAGAAAACGCTTGAGGCGATGCAGGTGACGCTCGTCGTACTGATCGATGATCTCGACCGCTGCATGCCGGAAACGACCATCTCCACTCTGGAGGCAATCCGGCTGGTCCTGTTCCTGAAGAACACGGCGTTCGTGATCGCGGCAGACGACGCAATGATTAAGTATGCCGTCCGGCGTCATTTTCCCGACGTGACCGACGAACTCGCCATAAACTATTTCGACAAGCTCATCCAGTTGCCGATCCGGGTGCCGCCGCTGGGCACGCAGGAAGTACGCGCGTACATGATGCTGCTGTACGTCGATAACAGCGAACTTGACGACGCAGTGAAGGAGAAGATCAGGGCGGGCATCTGTACGCAGCTAGGACAGACTTGGCAAGGCAAGCGGGTTGACCGCGCCTTCGTGCAGTCCCTGCATGACAAGTTCGATCATGAGCTTGTCGGCAAATTCGACACGGCAGACAGGCTCGCCCACCTCATGACGACCGCGTCTGGGATTGTTGGAAATCCTCGTCTCATCAAACGCTTCCTGAACGCCCTTGCCATCCGCATGGCGATTTCCAAAGCTCACCATGTTGGCGTCGACGAAGCCGTCCTAGCCAAAATGCTGCTATTCGAGCGCGTTGGAAATCCGAAAGCCTATGCCGAGCTGACGAAAGCTGTCAGCGAAAGTGCAGATGGGAAACCCGTGTTTCTTGCGGACTGGGAGGAGCAAGCCAATGCCGGGAAAGACCTGCAATTGAGCGGGCCCTGGGACGATCCGTTTGTCAAGGAATGGCTGACGCTGCCACCGAGGATCGCGGATCACGACCTGCGGGGCGTACTCTACGTGAGCCGCGAACATGCGCCCTTGATCAGCCCGCAGGATCGGCTGTCGTCGGAGGCCGCCGAACTGTTGACAGCTTTGCTGCAGCATCCCGATATGGCCGCGGGGTTGAAGGAGCGGCTATCGAAAATCCCTCGTACCGAAAGTACGGTTCTCATGGACCGTCTGCTGGAGCAGGCGCGAAAAGAGCAGGAATGGGGAGTTCCTCCCATTCTTGAGGCTTGCCTTGTGGTGGCAGCCGCTGACACGGCCCAAGGGCAGCGGCTTGCCGCCTTTTTGTCCGATCTTCCTGTAGCGCAAATCAGGGCGAGCATCGTGCCGAAGATCGGCGATCAGCCGTGGGCCAGCAGCGTCTTCGATAAATGGGAGAGGTCGACCGGGGTTTCGACACCGGTGAAGAAAGCGATATCTCAGCGGAGGGAAGATGGGAACGTCCGCCTCCAGTAACGGGCCAGGCGGCGGCGTCCCGTTAGTGCCACCGTGGGTTCCGCCCGTCCCGCCGATCCCGGCTACGCCGCAGGTCCCCCCTGTTTCTCCGCCGCCGAGCGGACAGGCCGCGGGGCCTGGAGACGGCGACGGTCAGAACGGGCCAGCGGCGGCGTCTCCCAACCCCCAGCAAACCGCACAAACACAGATGGCTCCAGCGGGGCGCTTTCAGGGAGCGCGGTTGAATTTCGGCAAATTCGCCAGCGGTGGTGGCGGCGGCGCCGGAGGGCGCCAAATGCGGAGGGGCCTCCGCGAGTATGTACGCAAAGGCTACGGTGGCCGTCAAACGGCTGTCAAACGGTTCGGCGGTACTGCATCGACGGCGGGCAATCTTTATAGCGCTTTATCGAGTGTCGCTGGAGGACAGGCGGCTGCGCCGGGAAGTCCGCTGGACCCTGCTCTCCTTGCCGGCCGCTCGGTCCGCGAGGTCATGGACGCGATTGTCGAGGCGGTCCGCCCGGCAGATGGAACGCAGGACGCGGAGGCGAACCGGACCGCGATCAGGGATGCTCTTGCCGAACTGCTGACGATGTTTCCCGAGGCGGATCTTCTCAACCTAACCGACGACCAGCGCGCGACTGCGATAGAACGCTTCGTTGCGATCGACGTATATCAGCGCGCCATGCTGGATATCGGGAAAGATATCCAGGCAAAAGCACCGACCGCAACGGTTGCCCTCTCACGCATGAAAGAGGTCAAGGAATACATCAAGCAAACAGTGGCCGCGTCCTTCAGAAAATTGGGCAGCGCGGGCCATCGCGTAACGACCGGGCGCGTCAATCAGGTGGTTCGCGCCGCCCTGGACGAAACCTTCAAAGTATTCGAGGAATACAGACGATGAAACTAATCTGTGCCCTCAGTGATCACAAATTCGAAGGCAACGATGACGCGCTGGATGTAGTCCTCTATTCTCGCGCGGACAGGCCGACCCGCGGAAGTGCAGGCGCGGCCATCTCGGAGGAAATTGCCCATAGCAGATTGCTTCCGGCTCCAAAAGCCTGGGATTTCCTTTCCCTCGCGCTCGCGGTCATGGCCGCTGATTTGGCCGGCCATCGAAAAAAAAGCCCCGATGGCTGGACACGGCAATTCGAGTTAGAGGTGGCGGTCGCCGATCCTGTGTTCTGGAATGAGCATCGAGAATTGGTCCGCCGTATTCTGGGATTTCTCACGACCGACGTGTGGAACGTCAGCTTCGGCGGCGGCGGTTATTCTCCGGAGCCGCCAAGCAATCCCGATTTGCCGACAGAGGATTGCGTCAGCCTACTTTCAGGAGGGCTCGATAGCTTCGTCGGGAATTTGGACCTTGTGGCGCGAGGAAAACACCCGTTCGCGGTAAGCCAGATTGTGGTCGGTGATGCCGAGAAGCAACGCATGTTCGCGAAAATAGTTGGCGGCGGTCTCCGGCACCTGCAGATGAACCACAATGCCACTGTCCCGAAACCGGAGACGCCATCGACGCAACGGGCGCGATCATTGCTCTTCCTCGCCTACGGCGTGCTCGCAGGGACGACGCTAAAGCTATATCACGCTGGCGGCACCGTAACCCTGTATGTTTGCGAGAACGGGTTCATTTCCGTCAATCCGCCGCTGACCGACATGCGGCTCGGAAGCCTCAGCACGAGGACCACGCATCCCGTCTTTTTCCGCCTCATACATCAGTTGTTCGATGCCGCCGGACTGCGCGTGCGCATGGAAAATCCATATCAGCTGAAGACCAAGGGCGAAATGTTGAAGGAGTGCGCCGACCAGAAGCTCTTGCGCGTGCATGCCTGTCAAACGACAAGTTGCGGCCGCTACCTGATCCATGGTCATAAGCACTGCGGTCGGTGTGTGCCGTGCCTCGTCCGCCGCGCCGCATTCCGGGGCGCGGGCATGACAGACACCACTGAATACGTATTCAAAGACCTCGGGCGCGACGATAAGGATCACGCCGGCTTTGACGATGTCCGTTCCGTCGCGATGGCTTTGGCCGAAGTGGACGCTGAGAGCCTGGAGAGATGGCTGGGGACCACCCTCAGCACGACTTTATTGGGTGACCTAGCTCCGCTTCAGGCGATGGTGGGTCGCGGCCTGGAAGAGCTTCGGGCGTTGCTAAAGTCCTACGGTGTCAAGTGATCGATTTTCACTGCCATTTGGATCTGTATCCAAATCACCACGCAGTACGGCAGGAATGCGACCGCCTCGGCATGTACGTGCTGTCTGTTACAACGACACCGTCAGCCTGGAAAGGAACGTCGGCTCTGGCGGAAGGTTCGCCGCGTATCCGGACGGCACTCGGGCTACATCCTCAACTTGCGGGAGAAAGGAAAGGCGAGCTGGCTCTGTTCGACGCCTTGCTGCCGCAGGCGCGGTATGTCGGAGAAATTGGCCTTGACGGCGCGCCCGAGTTCCGACGGTCCTGGAAGGATCAGGTCGCGGTATTTGAGCATATTCTGGCGCAATGCCGGGAAGCCGGCGGGTGCGTGATGTCGATCCACAGCCGTCGCGCAAGCGGACCCGTACTGGATTGCCTCGAAAAGCTCCCGGAGGCCGGAACGCCGGTGCTGCATTGGTTTTCAGGCAGTTCACGTGACCTTGATCGCGCGATAGATCTTGGCTGCTGGTTCAGTGTCGGACCAGCGATGCTGGCTGGGCATAAGGGTCGCGAGCTTGCTATGCGGATGCCTCGCGAACGCCTATTGACGGAATCCGACGGCCCTTTCGCTCAGATTGACGGAGTGTCGGCCTTGCCATGGCAGGTCGAGAGCGCGTTGAAAACCCTGAGTGAAATCTGGTTTGCTCCACTCGATGAGGTACAGGGGACACTTAATCGGAACCTTCGGTCTTTGCTGGCAAAGCATGACGCCCAGGCGCAAACTTTTGATGTGGAGAAGGCGCCAGAGGGTCGATAGATCCCAGTATGAGCGTAGATGAGGAATTCAAGACCGTAGATGCGGTCATCGCATCCAAAGCCGATACCTATGGCGTCGATGCATTCGCATTGTCCCTCATCAAATCCGAACGCCAGGCGCGGAAGCTATTCACCCATCTCGTGTATCAGTTTCCGGCTTTCACCAGGGCGGAGGTGCCGGCGCTTCGCGCCGCTTTGGAAGCAAACCACCGCGTATACTTCGCTGGTGTTCTCAGTGGCTTCGATGCATTGTACTCGCAATCCATCGAGACCTTGGTGGGGCGGGATTACCGGCTTCTGAAGCAGCGTCTAGATGAAGCCTCCCAGCATAGGAACAAGATCTTTCACGGCCAACTGACCGCACAGGGCCTCAGCCGCCAGGATCTGCTGTCCTTCATCTCTGATATCCGCACGTGGTGCGGCGAATTGGCGCGCGGTGCCGTTCGGGAGCTTGGCTACGAAGGCTTTGGCCGGAATTCGTTCAAGAAATCCGCAATTCCGGACATCTGGCGCCGGTTCAAGGTTGAGTTCAAAACAGTCAGGGACTACGAAGCGTTTATCCGACAGCACATGCAGAGATGACGGTCGGGGCGGGAGCAGGTGTCCTGCTTTTTCCCGGCACCCGGAAGAAGTGTGTACGGGCAGAGAGATTACCAGACAGTTCAAAGGGATTTGCCCTTCGCGGGATGGTGCCATCCCCTACGCCGAAGCGGGATCATGGTGACCCGCAGACTTTTCGGCTCCGAAGCGAGGGCAAAGGAACTGTTAAGGATGGTTCCATCCTTGGGCTGCCGGGGCGGGAGCAGGTGTCCCTCTTTTCCCGGGCATCCGGAAGAACTGTGAACGGGCGGAGGGATTGCCGGACAGTTCAAAAGCAAACTGCCAGCAGGCGCGAAGCGCCTCGCGCACGCGCGGGGCCTAGCGGGAGGGCGAAGGGGAGGTGGCTGAGCCCTGCACCCGCGCGGGAGGGCGCGGGCTGGGCGCCCGGAC